>WNFR01000833.1_pt1 | contig 31495 bp, 25 predicted proteins | sample 5400221 | NCBI WGS metagenome assembly WNFR01 (sample SAMN13153357, study PRJNA577476) | soil metagenome | isolation source: 40 cm soil under Madrone tree | place: USA:California | collected 2016-06-14
TACTCATGGTGAGTAATGTCGCACCTCCATCTTTTCGATTTTCAATGTCACGCCGCAGTTCTTTTCTGCGCCCTTCTACGGCTTCTCTTTTTGAAACTCGGCCGCAAGTTGTTTTGCGGCCCCTCCAGTACGCAGCATCGCGGCGCAATATCAACCCATCAATCGACCGATTATTCCTGCACTTCGCTATCTACTGACACGTATCGCCTTGCAAGGCCAAGTTCTCGCAGTTTGTGTTGTAACGATTGGCGATGCATCCCCAAAACGGCAGCAGCACGAGTGACATTACCTGAAGTTTCCTCCAGACATTTTGTGATATATAGCCGCTCGAATTCCCGCTTATCTTCCCGGAAATCAGCGGTAAACGGAACCGCGAGTCTCGCTTCTTCAACTCCATTCGACGCAACCGGTCCACTCCGCCCGCCAAACTCATCAGGGAGATCATCTACGCTGATCTCTACACCATCAGCCATTATCACCGCACGCTCGATTGTGTTACGCAGTTCGCGGACATTTCCGGGCCATGGAAACTCTACGAGCCGTTTTAAAGCAGCGCGCGACAACGGCTTGAAATCAATGTTATATCTCTCGGAAGCCAGCCGATTAAACCTGTCTGCGAGTATCGAGATATCTTCACGACGGTCTCGCAATGGCGGTACTTCTATGGTCATCACTCGAAGTCGATAGAAAAGATCCGAGCGAAAGCTATTGTCAACAATCTCCTGTTCCAGAGGTCTGTGTGTCGCGCTGACAAAACGAACATTAACAGGAATCAGACCGCTTCCTCCCAGACGTTCGATTGCTCTTTCCTCAAGCGCGCGAAGCAATTTGGCCTGCACGTTCATGCTCATGTCCCCAATTTCATCAAGGAAAAGTGTGCCACCGGAAGCAAGCTCGAACTTGCCTTTTCTCCTGCCCACAGCGCCCGTAAACGCTCCCTTTTCATGGCCGAACAATTCAGACTCGATTAGTTCTGACGGAAGTGCCGCGCAATTCACCGCAATAAAAGCTCCGTTCCGCCGGGCCGAGCTATTATCGTGAAGCGCGCGCGCAACTAGTTCCTTTCCCGTTCCGGACTCTCCGCGGATCAATACGGTCGCATCAGTGTCAGCAACCTTGTCAATCAACTCTCGAACTCGCCGAATCGCATCGGAAGTACCCACCAATGGTCCCTTTTGAGCATTTTCTGACTCAAGTTTGCTCCTCAACCGTGTGTTTTCACTTCTTAGCGAAATCATCTCGATCGCGTTTTTGATTACAAGTCGCAAGTCATCGATCTCGAATGGCTTGGCGAGATAATCGTATGCGCCCGATTTGATGGCCTCGACGGCTGTTCGTTCAGAGCCATGGGCGGTGATCATGATGATCGCAGGAGATATTCCCGGCCTGCTTTTCAACTCACGTAGGAATTCAAGACCACTGGTCCCTGGTAGATTCACATCCAAAAGCATCAAATCAGGCACACTCTCATCAACAAGTCTTCTTGCCTCATCGACATCGCCGGACTCTTGAACAACTAAATCAACCGACGCAAGCGCCCTGCGCATTCCGTACCTGGCGGCCTGTTCGTCATCCACGATCAGTAGTTTCATTTCGTTCTACTTTCCCATCCTCTTTAGCTTGTTCTTCGCTTTCCTCCAACCTTACAGACAATCGACATGCGCATTCCGTGCCACAACGCTTTAGGGCAACATTCCGCAACGGCTCGAAAGAGTCGTTCGCCTATAGCTGACAGGGTTTGGTTCCGAGTGTCGCGTCATTTTCCAACCGCCAAACCTAAGACTTCCCATTTCCATTCGTCCAGTTTCGCTTTTCGTTTGCACCGTCGTCCGGGATGTGAAGTTCGAATCGCGCGCCACCGAGCGAACTCGAATCAGAGAGCACTGCGTAACCTCCCGCCTCTGACATGCGTTTTTGCACAATTGCCAAACCGAGCCCTGTGCCGCGTTGCTTTGTTGTAAAGAACGGTTCCCAAATCTGTTCACGAATCTCTTTGTTTACGCCTTGACCGGAATCTTCAACGCTAAGAATTAATCCCTTAAGGTCGCGCCTGACGTGAATCTTTACGATGCCGCCATCCGGCGTTGCATGAATTGCGTTTAGAGTCAGGTTTGTGAGCGCGTCTTTGACGGCAGCCCCGACGACACTTGAGAATATGAACGTGCTTTCTATTACAAATTGCAATTCAATTGCCCTTGAATTCGCGTCTGTTTTGCAAATCTCGCCAACCAGCCGAACCAGCCCATCGGCATTCAGTTTGGATCCTCCGGCTCGGGGAGTTTTAGCAAAGCTCAACAGCTGAGAGACGCTCTGATTGAGTCTGTCTGTCTCACCGACAATAAGATCGAGATCTCGACCGTACTCCACGGCGACTGCCGTGTCTTCTCGCATCACCTGAGCGATCGATTTTATCGCCGAAAGTGGGTTCTTTACTTCGTGGGCGACTGTCGCAGCCATTTGCCCCAGTTCCGCCAATCTCTCACCCTGTGCGAGTCGACGTTCAAGTTTCACGTTCTGCTCAACGATTAACGAGTCTTCAATTGCGATTGCAATCTGTCCCGCAACCACATCGATAACCGCACGAACTCCAGGGGTGAGTACATCTTCTGCGCAGGCAATAAACATCATTCCCACAGCCCGCCCTTCCCGTCTCAGCGTAATTGCGTAGTCAAATTCGAAGTCTGAAATTACCTTAGCCACCTCTCCAGATAGCCACTTGCCATCCGATACCGTTATCAGACGCGTAACGGCTTCCAGGGCAGGCACCTCCTTTGACCCGTATAGTTTTCCGCCTTCAGCCAGAAGATGCGAAGCTGCGATTTTTACCCTTCGCACACCCAGATTTGCCGTTGCCTTCTCTTCAATGAATCCGAGCAAATCGACAAGATTCTGATAGTGCCCTTTCGTTTCAGAAATCCGCGACACTACATCGCGATACAATGAGGCTTCTCGCTCAAACATTTTATGAAAGCGGCCATCTAACCAGCTCTTCAATGGTGCCGCCAAAAGCGCCAGGCCCAGGATAAATATCGACTCGACTGCGCCCGACCGCAATTGATATTTCGCGGTCAACCAGGCTCCAACCGATCTGACTAGCACAAGATAGAATGTCAACACCACCACCGAAAACGATGCCAGAACCAGGCTGTCTCGAATCACCAGCTCTAAATATCTGTAGCGGTAAATGTAGTAAACGATCAGCCCAGCCGGAAGTATCGAGCCAAGATTCGCGATAATCTTCAGATATTCACTAACGTTCGTTCCCGCTCCAACGCCAAGCGCCCCATGTATGATCACTAGAGCTGCCACAGCAAGAAATGACCCGGCCATAACGACCAGAAACCGTCTTTCGCTCGGGCTGTCTGCCAACTTCGCCATTAGCAGATCGGTTCCGGCCGCCAGACACAGCACATATGCAGCCCAAAGGGAAAACGCCACCAGAAAACTAAGGAAAGGAAGACCAGGCAGTGATGTGTTTCCAAACTTCTCCAGCATTGGCTGGTACGTTCCTGCCCAGATGTTTGGCAACGCAACGAAAAGGAAAATCACGGGGATATATGAAAGATAGATTCGTAATTTCTCTGTACGCATCAATGGACGGTTTCGTGAGTCCGCCCAAAGATAGAGATGAACATGAAGCAGTATCGAATATGCAAACGTGATTGCGATGACGGCAATTGAATCAACCGTGCGCAGCAACAGCAGCCACCGTGTTTGGTCCAGCCCCAGAAACCCATGAAGCGAGGTCGCAAAATTACAGATGTGCCAAATCCCAATCGTAATGCCAAGTGCGATCAGCGTCTTTTCGACACTGCGAAGATGCTTGCGTCGAGTCAGCAATGCCGACATCCACAAGGTAATTGTGGCGCCAGTGCCGTGTCCGACTAGCTGTAATACATCAAGTAACGACATGCCTTGAGCCCCAAACGGAACCATCCAGGATTCGGCAAACGACAATGACGGACAGGAATCGGAAACCAGTATGACAAACCAGTACGCCGATTTCCATTTCCAACCTTAACCTCTCACCATTTCCTCTGACTACAAAGGGCTGCAACAGCTTCACCCGAGGTGGTAAAGCCGCTGCAACCCTTTGACCGTCGAAAAAACTTAAATCACCTGACTGCGGTAGTGTTGGTGCCAACAAAGCTCAGGAGAATTTCCGTCCTGCGATTCTTTAGACGCCCGGCAGCCGTCGTATTCGGCGCTATCGGCTGAGATGCTCCGAGGCCGTTGCTCTGAATTCGTCCGCTATCAACACCTCCGCTGACCAAACGATCTGCGAGAGCCCGCGCACGCTCCTGAGTTAGCTGTTGAAGAACGTCCTGATCCCCTCGATTGTCGGTATAGGTTTCAACCACAACAGAATATCCCGGGCTGTTAGCAAGAAGTGCGGCAAGCGGATCCAATTTTGAGCTCGACGACGGTGACAAGTCGCTTCCACGGGGGCCGCTCCAAATAGACTCAGGAAGCGAAACCACAATTCCCCGCGGCGTGTCCTTCACCGAACCGATTTTAGCAAGATTTTGTTTGAGAGCTGCTTGCTCTGACCGTTGGCGAATGGCCTCGTCTTCGGCGTTCCTTCTTGCCTGCTCTGCTTGTCGCTGACCCTCGATCCTTGCAAGTTCAACCTTCGCGTTTTCGCCCTGGGTTCGGGTAGTCTGCAACTCTTCCCGTAGGCGAGCCACCTCTTCTCGCAAATTACGAACCTGCTCCTGTCCGTTTGCAGCATCACGCTCAGCCAATTCTCTTGCGCGCTGTTCCTTTGTTAATTCAGCCCGCAGATCCTCGATCTCTTTACCTGCATTCGCGGCAGTGTCTTCGGCATTGCGTACGGCAGCATCTCGCTTGGAAATTTCATCTCGTCGCAGTCTGGCGGCCTTCCGCACCTCAGCTGTTTCTTCGGCTTTTGCGCCTAAACTCGTTGCGCGCCTGGCCGAAGAGTCCACTTCCGCTTCATCCTGACGAAGTCGCCACGCATTTTCAGCCTCCTCCAACTGCGCAACCGCAGCATTCAGCTCTTCCTCTGCGTCACGTTCTGCTCCTGCATATTTAGCGAGGTTAATCGCCTGCCGTGCGCCAAGCAATGACACCGGCGTCTTCTTGTAATCTGCATCCGGAATCCCGGGAATCCTGGCGTCTTTATAGTAATCACCCGAGTTCCCAAGATAATTCACCGAAACGGACGCTACCTCAGAATTGCCCGGGCGTTGTGGTGGAAGATTTTCAAGCACAACCATTTTACTTGGTGATCTCACCAGAAAATGCGGTTCAGCTGTCAAAACAAGCGCAAAGGTCTGTAGCGGAGTCGTCACATCCAGCTTGGAATTCACAATGAAGCTGCCGCTACGTTTTATCTCGCCCAGGCTATCCATGCGCCCTTCAGGTGAGATCGCCCAAAGTACATATGTTGTATATGGACCACCTAGTTCCGTTGCCCGAGGTAGATTCTCGACGCTTAACTCAACCCGTGTACCACGCCGACCCGCTCTTCTCACCTTTGCTTCGCCCTTCAATCTCGGAAGAAGCGTCGTTCCACGAAACTTTACAGTCACTGTCTCGTCCAGCGGATATGTGACGGCAATCGTCTGCCTGGATACGTCAGACTGGCCAAAAGCACAGGAAGCGAACGCGAGGATGAACGCAACCAAACCAGGTGTTCGAAAGCGATTTATCGAAAAGCGGCCGATTTTCATGCGTGGATACTCCTAATGAAATTTTATGGCTAATGATCCGGAAAAAAACAGAACAGATTAAATTGATGCGCTACCCGTTCATATTGTTGCCGAGAGGTGTACTTGAATCAAGCGGCGAGCGACACCGAGAGGTCGAGCTTGAAGCGAAACGCTGGTGTGAGAAGCCAGTCATCCCCGGAATGAATGATAAATTGGACCAGGAATTACGAATCGCAATTTTACAGCAAGGGATTAACTGGAGGGTTATACTCGTGGGCATCGCAGGGCAAAACTCAGAGATCGTCACGATTCTTCAGCGCCTTCGTCCAACCACGGAAGCAATACATTGTACTATAAACATCATGATCGCACTTAGGAGAAGTATGTGAAGATATCCTCCTTTGTGCCGCATAACGCCAATCAGCCAAACAAGAAATATCAAACCTGATAATATCCAAAGCATCGAGCTTTAACTAAAACCTTCCTGCGGCAATCTTCAGCATCAGATAATACAAAACGTCAGTATGAAGGAATCATTTCAAGCTTAGTGATGGTTGAGGAAACGCGCAACTGGGCAACTTTTGGCAGCGCTGATTTTGGCAAACCGGGACTGCTTTGCCAATCACCGATTCAACGGTTCGCAACACCGGTCACCGGCTTTCCAATCAACATCGCACATAGTTCTGGCCAGGTGCCATCCGACAAAAACAGCCATGTACCGGTCCCGGCGAGGCCCTCGGCAGTCAATAAATCGAACTGGCAGCGCAACGACAGGCGCGAACAGTCGCGTCTGCGACACAATGTCTCCTGTTACTGCATTTAAAACGATCGCTGTGGACGGTAGATTTGTTACGACAACAAAATCTGCTTCGCCTCTGCCTTCGAAGTCGACTGCCGCGAAGGCAATCGGCTCCCCCTCAATATTCTTCTCCCAGGCAATTGCGCCGTTGGTTAGATCAACTGCACCTACACCCGACTCGGACAGCAACAGCAGCCTGGACAGTTTCGCGGAATTCGCTATAACCGGCGATGGAATTACCCCGTCCCGCCGTTTCGCCGAATTTGCTGCTCGCGACCACCTGGGCTCGCCTGTCGTGCCATCAAAAGCAAAAACTCCGCCCTTTTGATCTGCGGCAATCAGAACCAGACCGGACTGCTGCACTTTTCCTGCCAGCACCGGTTCCAATACAGAAGCGGAAACAACTCTCCAACCTGATCGAAATAGAGCCCTCGCAACCTTTGGCTATACGTCAGGTGTTCCCTTGGTGATCTCTTCAGTTGTCGAATCTACAGGCGATGCGTTGGAAAATCGTCCTGTCTCCTGAACCGCAGGTGCGACATGCCAATAGTAGTGTCCCTTGGGCAGAACTTTGACAGTATACTCATTCCCCGTTACCGCCTGGTCAAACACAATAGTATGCAATTGGCTTTGCTTTGAAAATTGGCCATAAACTCCGATTCGACCAAAACACTAATGGTCACCCAGTCAGGGCGTCACCTCTGGTCAGGGATTTTCATTCAGCTTATAACCAACGCCGCGAACTGTCAGAACATAGTGCGGATTTTTGGGATCGGTTTCGATCTTCTTTCTCAGACGATTTATGTGTGGGTCGATATTCCGCTGGTATCCCTCATAGTCGGTGCTCCAGACCTGATCCAGCAGGGCGTTTCTCGACCATGCCCGGCCCGGCTCCGACGCTAGCAAATCCAGAATTTGAAACTCAAGTGGCGTTAGTTCGACCCGTAGTCCTGACCGTAGAACCTCATGCCGTCTTTTGTCGATCACAAGTTCCCCCAGCTCGACCCTCTCACCTTTTTCCTGCGGCTCGACCTGGCCGCCACGGCGAAGCAACGCTTCAACCCTGACTTCAAGTTCACGCGGACTAAATGGCTTTGCAAGATAATCATCCGCACCCGCGGCAAAGCCGGCAACTTTATCATCGATCCCGTCTAAAGCGGTTAAAAACAGTGCAGGTGTCGTCACTCCTCTGTCTCTAATCCGCCGAAGAAGCTCCAGGCCGCTCATCTCCGGCATTGAGACGTCGAAAATGAAGCAATCGAACCTCCGAGTCGCCGAAACTTCCAGCGCAGCAGCGGCGCTCTCGCGTTCTTCGACCTCGTAACCCAGGCGCCGAAAGTACTCCGCCAATAGCAGCCTCATGTCGGAATCATCGTCGACAATCAGCAAATGTCGCTCGTTCTTTGCTTTTACTGTTTGTTCCACAGAAGGAATCTGCCTTTTACCGAAAAGAATCTCAGACTATATTTGAACTTATTCTACACTAATCTGATTTTCATTTCTGCATAAATGGCCCGTCGAGATTCAGAGTTCTGCTCTGGAACTAATCCGACCTCGACAGCCGCCCAAAGCTGTTTGATCATTATAAACGCGTAACTGCTGTGAAATTCCACTGTGCATCGACAATCTTCGTTGAAAACTCGAAATGTGCAACCAACGCCCAAACGAATGAATCTCATCCGCGATTCGAGGTTGCGGCCCCGCAGTTAAAAAGATCAACCCTATCCTGTATCCATACCTGGGTTCATGAAATCTCCACTCCAGTATAAACAGCTCGCTGCCATTATGGCCTGCTTGACGTTGTCGGAACGGCGTAAGTATAGTTGTTATTCAACATTGTATGCTGCCCGCCTTCCGGTGAAGCTTTGCCCGCTTTTTCAAACATGAACGATCTTCGCAGACTTTTAAAATATCTAAGACCTCACTGGGCCACATTTTCTGTCGCCACATTCGCTATGGTCTGCGTCGGCATATTGGAAAGTGCCATTCGGGCGCTCGTCGTTCCAATTCTGGATCAGGCTTCCGGCAAAGGCGGACAGCAGAGTTCTACTCTGTTCGGTCTTCAACATTTTATTCCACTTCAGGGAATTGCCGCTTGGCGCACGATAGCCGTGATGATGGTGGTATTTTCGGCATCCAAGGGCCTCGCCGAGTATTTTTCAACCTATTTGATGGCGCGGATTGGACAGTCATCTGTCCTCCAGTTGCGCGAGGACCTCTATCATCACGTGCTGTCTCAATCTGCCAGTTTCTTTGAGCAGCATCGGTCCAATTATATTGTGTCCCGAATTGTGTCCAGTGCCGCGGCTATCGAGGTTGCGGTCAGTTCAACAATAAGAGACATGCTTCGAGAGAGTTTTACCCTGATCGCCTTTCTGGCGGCCTCGTTTTATTACAACTGGCGGCTGACTCTTGGGTCACTTGCAATTGCCCCGGTTATCGGTGTACTCACGGCGAAATTCGGCCGGGCTTTGAGGAATCTTTCCCGAGAATCTTTCGAGGGCAATAAACTGCTGACCGACACGGCCCAGGAGGCTATTGCCAACCAGAATGTCGTTAAAGCATATGGTGCCGAGAGTCGTGAAGAGGCGCGGTTTAAGACGGTCGCAAAGCAGATCGTTCGCGCCAATTTGAGGTCGGCGAGTATCGCTGCGTTTGCGCCGCCGACGATCGAAATGATTGGTGTCTTCGCCATTGTCGTGCTCCTCTTTTACGGCCAGCGCGAGATCATGGGCGGACGAATGAATGCTGCCCAGTTTGTCACGTTCCTGGTCTTTTTGTTTAGTAGTTACGACCCGATGCGAAAGCTATCCCGCCTCCAAAACAGCTTGGAGCAGGCTTTGGCAGCCGCGCGTCATGTTTGGGAGGTGATGGACGAACACTATGAAATACCGCAAAAACCTGGAGCAATCGTTGTCCATGCCTTAAAAAGTGAGATCGCGCTCTGCAACGTTTCCTTTGGCTATTCCAATGAAAGCCGGTCAGTGCTAAGAAATATAAACCTTAGGATTCCGGCAAATACAATGGTAGCTCTCGTTGGCGAGTCTGGCGGTGGCAAGTCGACACTGACCAAACTTCTGCCCCGATTCCACGATCCCACCGAAGGTTGCGTGAACTGGGACGGTGTCGATCTTCGGGACGCGCAGATTGCAAGCCTTCGCGAGCAGATTGCACTGGTCACACAGGAAACAGTACTCTTTAACGATACCGTCCGCCATAACATTTCGTATGGCCGCCCCGAAGCGACGGACGAACAGATTCGCAACGCCGCTCAAGTAGCTTTCGCGGATGAATTCATTGAGCGACTCCCCGAAGGATATGAGACCGTTGTCGGCGAGCGGGGAATATTCCTGTCCGGTGGACAGCGCCAACGAATAGCGATCGCGCGAGCCGTATTAAAGAATGCTCCTGTGCTGATCCTCGACGAAGCGACCTCGGCGCTCGACGCAGAGTCAGAGCGACTCGTGCAAAAGGCGCTCGCGAACCTGATTACAAACAGGACCACAGTGGTGATCGCCCATCGCCTGTCCACCGTTCGACGCGCCGATAAAATCGTCGTAATGGAAGACGGCCAGATCGTCGAGACCGGCACCCATGCTGGACTGCTCCAACAGGGGGGAAGATATCGCAGGTTATACGAACTACAATTTGCTGATGAAGAAGGGGAGGAATTTTCGGAGGCAGTAAGCTAGGGCAAAGTATACTTTTGAACTTATTGGTACGTGCCTATGCGCTTTCGAATCGCTTAAATATGAAATCCATGACAGGTTTTGGACGCGGCTCATCGGTCGCAGAGAACTATGCGGTATCGGTTGACCTTAAGGCCGTCAACAATAGATTCCTCGATATTCATCTTAGAATTGGGCCAGAGCTTGCCGCGCTCGAGGGTGCAATTAGACGTCGCATTTCAAACCGTCTTTCACGCGGTCGCGTTGATGTGACAATCACCTTTGAGAGAACCGGAGAGATCGCTTACGAGATAAACCGCCCTCTGGTTTCCGGCTTTATCAGCGCAATGAAGTTGATGCAAAAGGAGTTCAATCTTCAAGGGGATCCCGACATTAATGTTATCGCACGCCTACCGGGCGCAATGCAGTCAGCAAAAGACGGGCTCGACGCGACAATGACTACCGGCATCGATGCAGCAATCGACGAAGCATTGAATGAATTAGAGCAGATGCGAGAACGCGAAGGCGAAGAATTGCGATCCGAAATGCTGATGCGAATCGGTCAAATCGAACAACAGATTCCTGTCATCGAAAATTTAGCAGAGAGATTGACTGATTCTTATCGGGCCAGACTCCAAAAGCGCGTTGCGGAACTTCTGGCGCGAGATGGACAAAGCATCGAGCTCGATGCCGGACGCCTCGCACAGGAGGTTGCATATCTCGCGGATCGAAGCGACATTTCTGAGGAAATTGTCAGACTTCGAAGCCATCTGGTCCAATTCGGCGAAACGGTCGTAGCAAGCGGCGAAACAGGCAAGCGGCTTGATTTTCTTTTGCAGGAACTTAATCGAGAAGCGAACACCGTTCTTTCAAAATCAACAGACTTGTCTATTAAAGAGGCTGGATTAGTAATCAAGGCTGAAGTCGAAAAGCTACGCGAGCAGGTTCAAAATGTCGAATGATGGGAATTCCAATTCCCACACTTTCGGTACAACGGATATTCCTGTGTCCAGAGGGATACTCGTAGTCGTCAGTTCTCCTTCTGGTGGCGGTAAAGGTACTCTGATCCGCCGCGCGAGAAAACTTGTGCCGGACCTTGGATATTCTGTATCGTTCACGACGCGGGCTCCCCGCGAGGGCGAAATCGACGGACAAGAGTATTTTTTCGTCTCGATGGAAACCTTCGCGGCGATGGTTGAAGCCGGAGAGTTTCTTGAATGGGCCATTGTCCACGGAAATTATTACGGCACAGCTCGTAACCAGGTGTTGCGTGATATTTCTTCAGGTCGGGACATTATCCTGGAAATTGACGTTCAAGGCGCACAGGCGGTCAGGGAGGCCGCTCTTGAGGCCGTCGCAATCTTTATCCTCCCGCCGTCGTTCGAAGTACTCAAGACTCGATTACTTGGCCGAGGTTCCGAGATTCCGGATGACTTCGCGCTCCGATTGCGAAATGCGAGGGACGAGGTTCGTCACTTTATCGAATTTGACTATGTGATTATCAATGATGTTGCCGACAGAGCCGCGGGTGAATTAGCAGCGATTGTCATTGCCGAGAGAACGCGTACCCGTCGTCAGGGAGTTTGGGCAGAAAAAGTCATCGAAACCTTTCCAACCTAGTGTTTTCGTTCGCTTGTGAACCGATGCTCTAGTTGAACATCGTGGAAAGTAAATATCATTGGAAGACTGCTGACATAGTTCTTCAATGCTTCTATAGCAGAACATAGCTAAATTGTCCCTGATGATGGGCGGTAGCGGTTTACTAACAGTTCAAGTTTTTTTGGAGTAACTCGACTATAAACACCCTTGATTGGAGGTCGCGCTGAACATGTCACAACTATCGGATGACCTGGTTGGAGTGGAAACCAGGGAGGGACCGCCTGAACTTGACTCAAAATATCGCATGATCATTGTCGCGGCAAAACGTAGCAAACAGATCCAGCGTGGGGCGCGACCCAGAGTCGAAATGGACTCGATAAGACATAAGCCCACACGAATTGCTCTGGAAGAAGTGTTGCGAGGCAAAGTCGACTTTCAGATCATTCCAAAAGCTTAATATCAAGTCATCGCTTCTTTGTGTCTTCGATCAAGCTTGTACTTGTGCCACAGAAAAGCTGTCTCTGACCGGCAGCGGAAATACGTCTCTGCCTGCAATGCCTCTTGTTCGTATGGAATTGCAAGGTAAGCGTTGCGGACTTTCGCTTTGAGCGGCCCTTCCGCTGATCGAAGTGCAGAAATGAACGCACACAGATATTTCGTTAGAAATATAAATGTGCCCTCACGTCGATACTGGAGAACGTGAATCACTTCGTGTGCAAGGAATGCGGAATCGATATCTATATCGTTCGTATCTTTGCGATTCAGAACTCGCCCCGTTACGAAGACCCGTTGTCGAAAAGTAAGCCCGTCAAAGCCAAGAGCAAACCCGATTCGATCGATAAGACGACTATTGTGCAGCGAAATTTCCGGTAAACCCAGGTTGGGTTCGGTCAAATAGTCTCTAAGAAACCCCTCAAGGTGCTGCGCCGACTCCTTCGACAAAAACATTTTCACCACTATTCCAAACCGAATAATTTACGCCACAGTAGCACTCCTCCCCTTCCCCCTTCCCCTTTCTCTCACAGCCCCTTGTAATCCGGACCACCGCCACCCTCAGGCGTTACCCAATTGATGATCTGGTATGGATCCATAATGTCGCAGGTTTTGCAGTGAACGCAGTTCGAGAAGTTAATCTGAAGTTTCCGTTTGCCTTCATTTCCGTCTTCAACCATTTCGTAAACCGCCGCCGGGCAAAACCTCTGGCAGGGGTTCCCGTATTCTTCCGTACACCGAGTCGCACAAATGTCTGTGTCAAGCACGTGAAGATGAACAGGTTGATCTTCGTCGTGTCCAACTGCTGCATGATAAACATCGGTGACTTTATTAAAAGTCAGTTTGCCGTCAAACCTGAGGTCCTTGTATCGTTGCGACATGTCACCGTTCGCGTAACCAAGGGTCGATAGTTTCTCCATCGCCTCATGACCGGCCTCGGCTTTTGCGCGATCAAACAACCCCCACGACCGCCCTCCGGAAATAAACTGCAAACCGGCATTTGCCATCCCGAGCCAGCGCCCATGCTTGAAGCCAGCATGGAAATTCCTCACTTTTCGAAGCTCGGGCATGATCCAACTATCCTGGACGAGTGTTTCATAACGGGATAGTTGCTGCGCCGAGTAATCCCCTTTCATGAATGCATGAAAAATCGTTTCCGCTGCAAGCATACCGCTCTTTATCGCGGTGTGAATCCCTTTCAGTCGCTGCGAATTCAGAAAGCCAGCACAGTCACCAACCAGGAGCACCCCGTCCGCATAGATTTGCGGCATCGCGTAAAGACCACCCGCCGCTATCGTCTTTGCTCCGTACCGGAGGAGTTTTCCGCCCTCGAGTAGCTTTGCAATAGTTGGGTGCTGTTTATATCGTTGGAATTCCGCATGCGGATCAATTAAAGGATCGCGGTAATCCAGGCCTGTAACATATCCTATATTCAAAATTCGGTTTTGAAGTCCGTATATCCAGCCACCGCCGTAGGTTTTGGAATCAGACGGATAACCAAGGGTGTGCGTAACTCGCCCCGTGGGATATCGATCATCCGGAAGTTCCCATAGCTCTTTTATGCCAAGGCTATAGACTTGCGGTTCCTTCCCATCATTTAGATTAAGCCGTTGTGACAAACTTTTGGTCAAACTTCCGCGGGGACCTTCGCCCAACACCGTTACCTTTGCCAGCAAATCGACACCCGGCTCGAAATTCGACTTTTGCTTCCCTTCCCTGTCAATGCCTTTGTCTCCTGTTCTAACCCCTATTACCCGATCTGCTTCGTCATAGAGCATTTCGGCCCCGGGAAATTCCGGAAAAATATTTACCCCGGCTTCCTCACATTTTTCCCCAAGCCAACCGGTCAACCGATTGAGGGATACAATATAATATCCATGGTTTTTTAGCGGCGGTGGTGTAATTGGGGAGCGGAAACTCCGTTTGTCGGTCAGGTACAGGAAAAAATCTTCCAGGACCGGAGATTCCAGCGGCGCTCCCTGCTCCTCAAAATCGGGAATCAGTTCTCTCAGTGCCCGAGGATCCATCACGGCGCCTGACAGGACATGCGCTCCAACCGATGCGCCCTTTTCGATCACTCCTATTTCAATCTCGCCTAGCGGATTTCCCTTTATAGTCCCACTTGCGACGCCTTCGTTGTGCCGTGCAATCAGCCGGGACAAGTGCAGGGCACCGCTCAAGTTTGCCGGGCCGGCGCCAACAAAGACCACATCCATCTCTAGAGTTTCACGTTCCACGCGCACATCTCCGATATCGGCTACCTGAATGAATCTCAGCCGCCGTAATTAGAATCAAAATGAATGAACATTCACTCAATATAGCAAACCGGTTAGTCGAAAGTCGAAGTCATATGGCGACCGAATGCCATTCAAGCTACAATCCGGGAAAGCAAAATGAGGGAGCGCTATGACATCACCAGTTCGAACCAATCGTTTGATCAACGAGACCAGTCCATACCTGCTGCAGCATGCCCGAAATCCCGTTGATTGGTATCCATGGGGAGTAGAGGCTCTCGAGCGCGCGAAAGCCGAAGATATGCCAATTCTCCTCAGTATTGGTTACTCGGCTTGCCATTGGTGCCATGTCATGGAGCACGAGTCATTTGAAAATGATTCGATCGCGAAATTAATGAACGAAAATTTTGTCTGTATAAAAGTCGACCGTGAGGAACGTCCCGACCTTGACAATATTTACATGAGCGCGGTCCAGATGATGACCGGTCAGGGTGGGTGGCCAATGACCGTCTTCCTGACGCCCGACTGCGTGCCGTTTTACGGTGGCACCTATTATCCACCGGAAGATCGGTACAATATGCCCGGATTTCGGCGAGTGCTTTCCGGCATTGCCGAAGCCTACCGGCAGAGGTCGACGGATATTGAACAAACTGCAAAGTCGATCCTTGAGGGGTTGCGCGGAGGTGGCGCAATTAACGAGTCGGACGGGGTATTGAACGCGGACGTCCTGGATAATGCTTATCGGAGCATTACTCGCACCTACGATTCGTCCCGCGGGGGCTTCGGCAATGCGCCAAAATTTCCGGCACCAATGACACTTGAGTTTCTGCTAAAAACTTTTCAACGTACAGGCGACTCCAAAGCTCTGGAAATGGCGGATTTCACATGCCGCAAAATGGCGCAGGGCGGCATCTACGACCAGTTGGGGGGCGGCTTCCATCGATACTCAACCGATGCACGATGGCTTGTGCCTCATTTCGAAAAGATGCTTTATGACAACGCCCAACTGGTCAGGGTATATCTTCACCTTTTTCAGATTACACGTGACGAGTTCTATTCCACGATCGTCCGCGAAACGCTGGACTACGTCGCGCGCGAAATGACGGATCCGTCGGGTGGCTTTTATTCAACCCAGGATGCTGACTCGGAAGGTCACGAAGGCAAATTTTTTGTCTGGACACCCGCGGAAATCAACAAAGTCCTCTCGCCTGAAGACGCAAAGATATTTTGCGCAATGTACGACGTGACGACGGCGGGTAATTTTGAAGGTAGCAATATTCTAAATATTCCCATACCTGTCGAGAAGGTGGCAGAGACGCTGGGCCTGACGGTCGAAGAGCTAAGGACGAATGTCAATCGAAGTCGACGACTTCTGTTCGAGGCCAGAGAGCACCGCGTAAAACCTGATAGAGATGAGAAAATATTGACTTCGTGGAACGGTCTGATGATTGGGGCCTTCGCCGAAGCAGCACTGGTACTCAACGATGACAGCTACCTTCAAATCGCCGTTAATGCGTCACGGTTTGTCCTCGATTCGATGAGGTCGGATGGCCTGTTGTTGCGAACGGCGAAGGAAGGCAAAGCAAAGCTCAACGCTTATCTCGAAGACTATTCCTTCTTTGCCGATGCACTTCTGACTCTCTACGAGGCCACCGGGCAGAAAATTTGGTTTGACGAGTGCATGGCGACCGTACAGACGATGATTGCGGAATTTTGGGACGAAAAGGAAGGAGGTTTCTATTTTACAGGCGCCAGTCACGAACATTTAATAGTCCGCACGAAGGATTACTTCGACAATGCCACGCCATCAGGAAATTCGATTGCGACTGGTGTGTTGTTAAAGCTCGCTGCTCTCACCGGCGACGATGCGTTCACCCGAAGAGCTGTCACGATTTTTCGGTTGCTTCAAGACACCATCCGGAAATACCCTTCCGGGTTTAGCCAATTGCTTTGCACACTCGATTTTTACCTGTCTGCGACGAAAGAAATTGCAATCATCGGCGATCCGTCATCAAATTCCACAACGGAATTAAAGCATGAAGTGTGGCGGGAATATCTTCCAAATAAAGTGGTCGCTCCCTGGGATGGTGCCGAGGGGGCTGCCCCCGCAGCCGTTCAACTCCTGGCGAACCGCGGGCAGTCAAGTGGCATTCCAACTGCCTACGTTTGTGAGGGATTTGTTTGCAAGGCACCTGCAACCGACGTCGCTAGTCTTAGGAATCAGCTGCAAATTCGCTAAACTCGACGCAATCATAAATTGTTTCAGCCTCGGCTTCTGCGGGAAACCGAAGCATTTCAAGCAATTCATGACCGATTTCCGCGATCCGCGATGGCCCAATGCCATATATCTGTTCAAGATCCTCAAGCCTTTGCGGGCGTTCCATCACCAGGTCGTTGATTGTTCGGTCTGAACAGACTTTGTATGCGGGTATTCTCCGTTTAAAAGATTTCTCCAGCCGCCATTTTTTCAATTCGAGCAGAAGCCGCTTCTCCTCACCAGTGAGGTCCCTTTCCGGCACCGGAATGATTTGACGTTTTGATCTTCTCGTCGAACGCGGGCCATCCAGAATTGCAGCCCGCATCCCCAAATCCAACCGGCCTTCCTCTCTCAGAATCTCCTCGAGTCTTCGGAATAGCATCAGCGTTACTCTGGCGTCCAGCGCAGCATATTTTAGTTGAGACGCCGACAACGGCCTCCGCTGCCAGTTAGATCTTTGAAATGACTTGTCGAGTTTTATACCAAAGAGATGGTCAGCCAATGCAGCCAGGCTATGTGACGGCAAGCGTAACGCAATTCTCGCAAGCCTAAGTGTATCAACAAATCCCGCAGGCTTCAGGCCCTCGCCCGCGAGCATACCTTCGTCAAACCGTGCATTGTGCGCGGCCATCATGATCTTTTCCGACTCGATCAAAGGGCGCACAACGTTCAAATCTATGGCAATAGCATCCAGTACGAGCACCGGCATCTCTGGCGCAGCGATTTGAATTAGTGACACTGCAGACCGCCCATATTCCGCGTTCCAAAAGGTCTCAGTATCGAGTGCCAACAAGGTTTGCCAGATGAGTGGGGACAGAGCCTCCGCCGCCCGAGCCGACTCTGTAATAAACTCAAAAGAATCGTCCATAACCATTTTATTAATTCTGGCTCACACAAGCGCAGAAATAAAGGCGCGCTGTTATCAGCGCGCCTTTATTCGACTATTTGAGCTTAGTAAATACTAGGGCTTCTTCGCCGCGTTGGCGTTCTTGGCAGCCGTGTTCGCGTTCTTGGCAGCCGCATTCGTGTTCATGGCAGCCATATTTGCGTTCTTGGCAGCCATGTTCATGTTCTTGGCCGCCATATTTGCATTCGAAGCAGCCTGATTCGAAACAGTTGAGCTGGTATTGCTTGCAGCTGCATTCGAATTGCTCATAGTTGCAGTTGGAGTGCTGGTTGGCGATGCAGCAGGTGTATTCGCGACATTTGAGTTGTCTGAGCCCGAACAACCAAAGCCGAGAGTCGCAAATGCCAGCAAAGCGGAACAAGCAAGAATTCTTCGCATCGAGTTTTTATCTCCTGTTATCACACTGTGGTGCTTTTAAGCCGTACAAATCCTCCGTGAATAACTCCTACGGAAAATCTCCAGCTTATGATAGTAAACAATATGCCCAACTGAGGAGGAGCCGGCGCCGACTGCTTCGGGCAAATAGAATATTTTTTGCATTTTATCTTCAATCAGCATTAAATCGCCGCCAATTGACGCAATATTTCGGGTAAAGCCGTGAACAATCATTTGCCCCGCTAACTTCTGGTCAACGAAGCTACACGCGTTGCTGAACCACCACAACGATGGGGTCTACCCTCTGAAATTTGTACTGCGAAACTTGCGGACGCAGTGTACCACTCTTGTACGCCGCAAAAAAATCTTTTTTTACACCCGAATATTCTCGAACGTTAATTCAGGATTATAAAATTTCTCGCAACAAAATCATCGGGTCTCAATTCCTTCAGTCACGTAATTAAATATGGCACTGTAATTAAGCACCACGAATCTTGACTTTGCCGGACATATCAAATAATGTTTAAACAATGTGCAACAATGTTTGATGTTGCCATTTCACCCCCAGCGAGGGGTCGCAAACTGTCAATCTGGCACTCGTCCCAATCACATCAATCCGATCGCATCCCTATCCTGTCAGACCGGCTTCAAGCTCGAAGGACATCGCTTCAATGCAGCACAAACCGCGAAAGGTTCCGGTTCTTCCCCTTTCAATCACCGTTACTGTTGCCATTTTGCTCGCGATCTGCGGCCGTTATTCGTCTTTTCCACTTCAAAACGCTGCCTCTTTCATCTCATTGGGGATCTCATTCTCGCTTGTGTACTACATGGCAATTGCCGGACGTCGGCGAGAAAGCGATTCGATGATTCACAGCGTAACTGACGAAACAGCAAGACTAAAACGGCTTTGCGACCTTCACACGCGGACGATCGAAGCACTTGCGATGGCGATCGACGCAAAAGATCAAACCAGTCAGGGGCATGTCCGCCGAACACAGCTTTACGCAACTAGCCTTGGGAAGTTGCTAAATGTCTCCGTCGATGAGATGCACGCACTTTTTTCAGGCGCAATCCTCCATGACATTGGAAAACTTGCCGTACCCGAGGACATTCTGAACAAACCCGGGAAATTAACAGCCGTCGAATTTGCACGGATGAAGGTACATCCTACCGTCGGGGGCGACATTTTGCAGCGGGTGGATTTCCCGTACCCTGTCGAGGAAATCGTCAGATTTCATCATGAAAAGTGGGACGGGACAGGATATCCTTCAGGGCTTAAAGGCGAGAGTATTCCAAGGTGCGCGAGGATAATCTCGGTTGTTGATTTCTACGACACCACTCGTTGCGACAGGCCATACAGAAAGGGGATGACACAGTCGGCCTCGTTGGACCTTCTTCAAAAGATGGCAGGCTCCTCGTTCGATCCCCAGATTGTTAGAACGTTTATCGACCACGTCAAGGAATTCGACTCAGCATTATCTGCTCAGGACCTTTCCGAACAGGTTCCCGATTTGGCGGCTCCGTCCGTTCCCGAATCGAACCTGGACGGTTCACTATCGGATCCAGCATCAACTAACGCAGATGAAATGTTGGGCCTGGAAGCCATTTCATCGGCTCAGAGCGAGGTTTTTGCGCTTCACGAAATAGCACAGGTCGCCTGCACATCGCTTGACCTGGAAGACACCTTAAGCCTGATCACTCGAAAGCTACACCCCATCGTGCCGTTCGACACCTGCGCGGTCTACCTTGTCGACCGACGGTCCGGCAAGGCCGTGGTTACACATGTTTGCGGCGAAGATGCAGATGCCATTCAACACCGCCAAATTGCGGTTGGAGAAGGCATTACTGGATGGGTAATTTCGAACGGCAAGGCGATGGCGAGTTCCTCGCCTGAGCTCGATCTGATCGGACTTCCCGAAAATACCCTTAGCAAAGTTCAGACTCTGGTTTCTGTTCCACTTGTCAACGATTCAATGTCATTTGGGGCACTGACGCTCTATTCCCAGTCTATCCACGAATACAACAGTGGACAGATCAGATTGCTGGAAGCTGTAGCACGCGTTTGCTCATCAGCGGTAAACAATGCTTTGACTTTCGAAAAGACTCGAAAAAGTGCACTTACTGACGGTCTTACAGACCTGCCAAATGTTCGTGCTTTCTATATGATCCTGGAGCAGCGCCTCGCGGAGTGCCAGCGAGTTAAAGACCAGTCGCTTGCAGTCCTGAGCATGGACATCGATGAATTCCGCAAAATAAATGACCTTTACGGGCACGTTACCGGCGATCGAGTCCTGGGCGATATTGCGTCCGTCATAAAACAGGAGCTGAGGCAGATGGACGCGCTCGCAAGATACGCAGGGGACCAATTCGTAGCACTTATGCCCCTCGCATCCAGCGCAGCCGCGGTCGCCGCTGTCGAACGAATCAGATTCGCTGTCGAATCGTCAATTCTGGGGGTTAAAACGGGCGAAACGCCCGCAGTGAGGCTGAGTGTAGGGGTTTCGTGTTTCCCCGACGACGGCGAAACCGCAGACGACCTCCTTTCCACTGCAATGGAGAGAATGCGACAAAACAAAATATCTCGTCGATCAATGCATATCCCAACGTCGCGGCCGGCGAACTCCATTTCGCGGTAGACGCTGGCGACACAGGCCCAACGGAAATCTGTTCCAAAATATTCATTCGACCAACCACGATTAAGCGAAGATAACGCCTCCAGGCACGGTCGCCTCCGAACGATTGAATCCAGGCCGAGGCCGCTAAGCGTTAAATCATGCCGAAATTATGCAGTTTAACTTTAACGCCGCCGCCGGCACCTCACATTCACAACTATCTTCATGGTTGACTTGCCATAAACCCGCGTATTCTTTAATCTTCCCTCTTTTGGACGCGTCTGAGCCAGTCGCGTATAATTGACGGAACCAGTCAATAATGTTGGAAGCGGCCGAACGCCGGCAACGCTCGCGCACTACAACGCACACCAGCATGCGGAAATTTGGGTTGCGAGTACACCTGGATGAATAAGAACGTAAGGAAAACGCAGGAAACATCAATGTCAAAGCCAGAAGCCTCAGTGGTCGAAGTTGAAGATCGCCCCGCACAACCGGCCCAGGAACAATCGCTGAGTCAGGATCATACGAAGCGAAAAGAGGGCCAGAAAGCTCGGGCTGAACAGCTCGAGGACGACGCACTATTGAATCTGTTATACCAAATGATCCTCATCCGGCGTTTCGAGGAAAAGTCCGCTGAGGCATATAGTCTGGGTAAGATTGGTGGGTTCTGCCACCTTTATATTGGTCAGGAAGCTGTCGCGGTTGGGGCTCTTTCGGCTTTACGGCCTGATGACTATGTGCTGACAAGTTATCGGGACCATGGACACGCCATGATTAAGGGGATATCTCCCGACGCAGTAATGGCCGAACTTTACGGCAAGGCGACGGGTTGTTCGGCGGGTAAAGGTGGATCCATGCACATGTTCGACAAGGATGTGAATTTTCTTGGCGGGCACGGAATTGTCGGCGGACAAATCCCTCTTGGCACAGGCATCGCATTTGCAGCGAAATATAAAGGCACCGATCAAGTCTCAGTCTGTTTTTTCGGTGAAGCCGCGGTAAACCAGGGAGCCTTTCACGAATCACTGAATATGGCTCAACTTTGGAAACTGCCCTGCATTTATATTTGCGAAAACAACCAGTACGGTATGGGAACCTCGCTCGAACGAGCGATGTCGCTGCAGGATGTTTCTCAAAAGGCCTACGCCTACGAAATGGCGTCTGAATTTGTCGATGGTATGGATGTCCTGGCAGTTCGCGAAGCGGTTATTCGCGCGGCTGAACGAGCTCGGGACAAGTCGTTACCAACGCTTCTCGAAATTCGAACTTATCGCTTTATGGGCCATTCGATGTCCGATCCCGGAAACTACCGCACCAGGGCTGAGATCGAAAAATACCAGGAGCGCGATCCGATCAAGCTGTTTACCCAAAGTCTAATGGAAACCGGCGTTCTCGATGATAAGAGCTTGAAAGAGATCGAGGATCGAGTACACGCTGAGGTCGAACACGCAGCTCAGTTTGCCGACGAAAGCCCGTTACCGGACCCAAAAGAATTATATACACACGTATACGCCAACCCTCTTTAGGAAATTTGCTGTTCCCGCGGCCGGTCTGGTTTACATTTTACACAACATTTGAGAAGGATATCCGATGGCAGTGATCACAATGCGAGAGGCTCTCAATCAGGCGCTGAAGGAAGAGCTCTCGCGCGATAAAAATGTCTTTTTGATGGGCGAAGAGGTCGCTGCCTATCAGGGCGCATACAAAGTTACCAAGGGACTGTTGGAAGAATTCGGGGATAAGCGCGTAATCGACACACCAATCACCGAACTTGGTTTCGCCGGCCTTGGCGTTGGAGCCGCGATGGCCGGCTTGAGGCCGGTTGTCGAATTCATGACCTTCAATTTTTCAATACTGGCAACCGATCAGATCATCAACTCTGCGGCAAAAATGCTGTACATGTCGGGTGGACAATTTAACATTCCGATAGTTTTCCGCGGACCAAATGGTTCGGCTTTTCAGGTGTCATCTCAACACTCTCAGGCCCTTGAGTCCTGGTTCGCTTACTTCCCCGGACTGAAAGTTGTGATGCCATCGACGCCGGCCGATGCAAAAGGCCTTTTGAAGAGCGCAATCCGAGACGACGATCCTGTCATTTTTCTTGAACAGGAACGAATGTACGGCAATAAAGGCGAGGTGTCCGATGACCCGGAATTCCTAATCCCCCTCGGAGTAGCCGATGTGAAACGCGAAGGTAAGGACGCGACCATCGTTGCGCGTTCACTGATGGTGCCATACGCGTTGAAAGCGGCTGAAGAGCTTGAGAAACAGGGCGTTTCGGTCGAGGTCATCGACCCAAGGACTATTCGCCCTCTGGATATCGAAACGATCATAAAATCCGTAAAGAAGACGAATCGTGTTGTGGTTGCGGAAGAATCTCATCCGTTTTGTGGCGTTGGTGCGGAAATTACCGCTCAAATCAGCGTGCAGGCCTTCGATTATTTGGATGCTCCGGTCAAGCGCCTCTCCGGTGAAGACGTCCCGATGCCATACGCGAAGAATCTCGAAAATCTTGCAATACCGGATGTAAAGCGAATCATTGACGCAGTGCGCGAGGTTGCTTACCTGGACTAGGTTGTTCCGCTGCGGGCCTGTATTACCCCAGCTCATATTGTGGATAGGATAAACATTAATGCCGACACAGGTTGTGATGCCCAAGCTTTCTCCAACGATGGAAGAGGGGCAGTTAGCTCGATGGTTGAAAAAGGAAGGCGATAAGGTCTCGATTGGTGAGCCACTTGCGGAGATCGACACCGACAAAGCCACGATGGAGATGCAAGCGCTCGCGTCAGGTGTTCTGCGAAAAATTATTGTCCATGAAGGTGAAAGCGTACCACTCGGGCAGATGATCGCCATCATCGGCGAGCCTGACGAAGACATCTCTGGGATACTGGACAAGGCCGGTGCAGCAAAGCCTACCGCACCAGGTACAAATGACGCCAGAAACGGAGCTGCTGCTCAAACTACAACGGCGACGAGTGCTCCCCCGGCCGAAGCTGCGGAAAATCGAGCTGCTGCAAAAAGTGAGCACCCTGTAAGTCAGGATTTGACGACTGCCCATCCTCCCGCAGAGTCTCGGGGCGACGAGTCTGACGGCAGGCGCATCATCGTCTCTCCGCTGGCAGCAAGAATGGCCGCGGACGCTGGCATCAACCTTCGAACTATGCAGGGTAGTGGCCCAGGCGGGCGCATCGTAAAGCGCGACATCGAAAGCGCTGTGGCCGACGCCAAATCACAACCTGTAGCGGCTCCAACAACATCTCAGATCACACGCCCGACCGCTCCTGTTCAGCTCCCTGAAATTGCCGAAGCCTCACCGTTCAGAGATGAGTCGACAACCGAGATGCGCAGGACAATTGCTCGGCGCCTGGTGACCTCGATCGGGCCCGTGCCGCATTTTTTCCTGACCACGGAAATAGAAATGGACAAGGCGGCCGAGTTCAGGTCGTCGCTTGTTCAGATTGATCCTAATTTGAAAGTCAGCTTTAACGACATCGTTATAAAAGTTGTCGCCAACAGTCTTATCAAACACCCGGCCGTAAACGCCTCGTTCCAGGATCGTTCGATTCGATATCATGAGCGGGCCGATATCGGTGTTGCTGTCGCGGTCGAGGACGGGTTGATCACACCAATCATTCGTTCAGCAGATAAGAAATCCATTGTTGAAATCGGTATGGAAATCAAGGAAAAGGCTGAACGTGCCCGAACGAGAAAACTTCGACCGGAAGAATACCTGGGGGCCACTTTCTCTGTAAGCAACCTTGGGATGTTCGGTATCGACGAATTCACGGCAATTATTAACCCTCCGGAGGCAGCCATCCTCGCGGTCGGCGCGATCAAGCCAGTTCCCGTCGTCCGAAACAACGAGATTGTCGTTCGTCAAATGATGCATGTCACGATGTCTTGCGATCACAGGGTCGTTGATGGAGCAACGGGTGCAAAGTTCCTGCAAACGGTTAAGCGAACCCTTGAGAATCCGTTGCTTCTTCTTGTTTGATCCCTGGTCTCTGAATTATCTTTATGCGGAAACGGACCAACTTATCTCCAGCTGGTCCGTTTTTTCATTCGACAATACGCACCGCCAAATTTAATTCGAAAAATTAACAATTCCTCGGACCACAGTTACCCTGCCTGCTTCAACTTAGCTAAATGTCCTCTGAATTTTCACCACAACGCAGTTCTTTCCTTCCGCAGCTTTCCCTGTTGGTGGTTCAATTACTTTTTGGTACGTGGCCCATCTTCGGGAAAATCGCTCTGCGTAGCCTTCCCAGCACGGGCCTTGTGGCAATCAGGACGACAGGTGCCGCTCTAACATTTTTGTTCCTCCAACGATGCCTCGGCTCTGGAAAAAATGTCGAACGGAGTGACCTCCTCAGGCTTGCACTTTACGGACTTCTGGGCGTCGTTGCGAACCAACTGTTATTTGTCAAAGGTCTTTCACTTACAACTGCTATAAATGCATCGTTGCTTGGGACTACGATTCCAATATTTGCATTCGCCGTAAGCATTGCGTTGCATCGTGACCGCCTTACAAGTCCAAAAGTGCTCGGGATGGCACTGGCGGCAACCGGTGTTTTTTATCTCTTGTGGCCGGAGCGGAATTTCGCAAGCGGCACTGCCCTGGGTAACTTCTTCATCGTCGCAAATTCTTTCTGCTATGGCGCCTATATTGCACTCTCAAAAGACATGGTCGAGAAGTATGGTCCGCTCACGGTGATTACCTGGATTTTTGTATTTGGCAGCATCTTTACTCTTCCGCTTGGAGCCTTCACTTTGATCACAGGGCCGGCGATTTCATTCAATGTACCGCTACTACTGGCCATCGTCTTCATTGTTCTATTCCCAACGGTTCTCGCTTATTATTTGAATGCATGGGCCCTTGCCAAAGTCAGTCCAGGCGTCGTCGCGGTTTATGTCTACTTACAACCGCTTTTCACATTCGCAGTTGCTCCCTTAATGCTGGGTGAGCGTCCCACCGGAACAACTGGTATCGCGTCCCTTCTTATTTTTGCAGGTGTAGCAGCCGTGACCTTAATCGATAGGCGTCCCGTGCAAAACCCTCAACTCCTCTTGCAAGTCCACCGCTCCGATGCGCGGTAAGGCCACCGTCTATTCCTCATCCGCTGACAAAAGGCCCTATAGCGAAAAGACTGGTTTAGCTAATTCAAGCCAAACCAGTCCCCTTTATTCGAGATCCGGAAATTTTTCTAAGCTGCCTGGACTCTGTCTACGCTAAAACATAAGCGTATCTCTTCAGAATCCAAAGTGTCTTTCTCCATCAAGCCTTCGACGAGAACACCAATACTCGCTCGGCTCGCCTCCACAATCTCACATGCCCGATCCATTTGAACGGCGATAAGACTGCCGATCGCATTCTCCACGCGATCCAGCAACGCCTGACTACGTGGATCCTCCGGCTTTCCAAGATGAATTGGCCCCAGCGGACTCATTCCAAATTCCGTCACCATCTTTCGTGCAATCTCGACCGCCCTTTCAATATCGTTTGAAGCTCCGGCGGTCATGGTGTTCAACAGAATCTGTTCGGCTGCCCTGCCACCCAGAAGTATTGTGATCTGATCTTCAAGATACTCTTTCTTCTTCATTAAGCGGTCCCGTTCAGGCAACGATTGCGTGACGCCCAGAGCCCGCCCCCTAGGCAGAATTGACACTTTGTGAATTGGATCTCCATTCTTCACTGCCATCCCCACGGCTACGTGGCCGGCTTCGTGGACAGCTGTTGTGTATCGTTCATCCTCGTCCATTCTAAAGCCCTGACGTTCGGACCCCATCAGAATCTTATCTCGGGCATATTCGACATGCTGTCTGCAAATAGCATCCGAGTTCTCTCTTGTCGCGCAAATCGCTGACTCGTTCATCAGGTTAGCAAGTTCAGCCCCCGAAAATCCCGGAGTTCCCCGAGCAATCCAGCTCAAATCAAGTCCATCTTCCAGACTCAGTCCTTTTGAGTGAACCCTTAAAATTGCCTCGCGGCCGCGAACGTCAGCAACATTAACAGTGATCTCACGATCAAAGCGACCCGGTCGCGTTAAAGCAGAGTCGAGTATGTCAGGTCGATTAGTCGAGGCTATAACGACCACCCCACTCAGCCGTTCAAAGCCATCCATCTCGACCAGCAATTGGTTCAGAGTCTGATCCTGATCCGCCGAGGCCGAATCTCCGCCGCGTCCCCTTTGCCTTCCCAAAGCGTCGATCTCATCAATGAAGATCACGCACGGCGAAAGTTTTCGGGCCTCGGCGAACAGGCGTCGTACACGCGCCGCCCCTAGTCCCGCAAATTTTTCTTGAAAACGCGATCCGGAGACCGAAAGAAATGGAACCTCGGCTTCATTTGCTGCTGCTCTTGCCAGGAGCGTTTTGCCCGTTCCTGGTGGGCCGGACAACAGTATTCCGCGAGGCGCCCGGCCACCGAGTCGGCCAAACTTCAAAGGGTCTCTTAAAAATTCGATGGTCTCGGATAACTCTGCCTTCGCTTCATCAACCCCCGCGACATCTTCAAAACTAACATTCTGCTTCCCTTGCGAATTGCCGGGATTAAAATCCCCGCCTTTTCCGCCGACACTGGCATAAACCCGCCAGAGGAGAAATGCAAAGACCCCAAGTGACAAGACCGGAATAATCCACGCAAGCGAGTTCGATAATGTACTTGGGCGCAGCGAAGTGTATTCCACCGGAACGCTGGACTTATCAAAGAGTGCGATAAGCTCGTTTTGCGCAACCTGGTTGGTCACCACAGCCTGAACCTGTGTCCCATCTTTGAGCGAGGCAGTCAGGAGTTCCCCGTCGATCTTTAGTAAATTGGCCTGGCTGGAGTCGGCCATTTGTCTCAATTCGGTAGAATTGACAACTCTAACCGCAGCAGACGTGTGCTGACGAAAAACAAAAAAGCTCACACAGAGAACTGATACGAGCAAACCTACACTTCCAAATATCACGCCTTTCTGAACGCGCTTACCTAAACGTGGCAAAGGGGATGGCATCGAAAAAACCTCTTTTACGCAAACGATTTCGGGGGAAAATCGGAACCAGAATAAAATGAACAACTTGGACTTACTAGGGAAGGAATAACCCGCTAAGGTCTTGAAGGAGGCCCTAGAACAAGCGAGGCAGCAACGCCCTGTCTTAAATTTATACCAGCCCATTTAGCGCAAAGTCCAGTGCTCGGAACGCTACGAGTGATTTCGGAACGCCTTGAGCCAGGTCATCTTGTTCCCTTTCCGTACGAACCATTTCGCCGCAATCGGACTGTGGTGCCTCGCTGCGGCAGCCAAAACACAATAACTCTTCTGAACACAAAAGTTAACTGGTCGACTTCTGAAGTTACCACTGCTGGCACGCTCATTGCACCTATGCAGAACGAAAGGCAACTCATTTCGGCAAGCTGCTGGGGCAGGGAAAAGGAGAACAAGGTATGTTGTGGACGATCATTGCTGTGCTGTTGGTTTTGTGGTTACTCGGCTTCATTGCACACGTCGGAGGTGGATTAATTCACCTGTTGCTGGTAATCGCACTCGTCGTTTTCGTTATCAACCTCCTGACTGGGCGCAGGACGGTTTAACATTCAATTCGACTCCCGTGATTGCGTCTCCCGCAATGAGATTTCGGCTGATACATTGTCGGCTGATACATTGTGTGGACGGGTAATCGCAATTTCTTAATCGACGGCAAAGGAGAATAGCGAAAATGTTGTGGACTATTTTGGTCGTACTTTTGGTTCTTTGGTTAATTGGGGCGATCGGCGGAATTGGCGGCAACTTGATACACGTGTTGTTGGTTGTTGCACTAATCGTATTGGTCGTCAATCTCTTAACGGGTCGAAGGACTATATAAAACTACATGTCGGACAGGGATCCGATAATTCCTGATAAGCCGCTAAGAAATGAGGGAGTCATTTCCTCTTATTTTTTAGCGGTTTTGCTTACCATCCCGGCCTCCATAGGATTGATGATTCTACCGACGGGATAGAGATTCATGAACGGATCCCAGTACGGCGACCGCTCGAAAAAGAAATTTAGTCGCGCTCGCACATCTTTTGCGAAGCCCGGATCGGCGGCCAACCGAGCTTCAAACTCTTGCCGGAGCTTCGGATCTTTTTCCATCATCTCTCTCGCCAGTTTTTCGACCACATAAGCTTCACCATATTCTTTCTGTTCAAAGATCGCGTTAAAGAAACCCCACGCGACAAACGAATCAGGAGAACCCGGTTCGAGGAGGTAAACCGCCGTTCGCGCAGCTTCCTGGTTCATTGGGACAATAACCGAGCCCTTCGGAAACAAAATCTTCTCATTCACGAGCGATTGTTGATATGACGGCAAAACGCGCCCTTCGAAGGAACTCCGTGCCCACTTAACATCTTTGAATCGATACGTCTCGGCCTCCAGGGTCTGCGCAGAATTCAAATATTGCAGTGAAAGGCCATGAGCCTTCAAAACATCTATTACCGTATTCCACTGTGGCGGAATAATGTAATATAACGGTACCGTAGTGCTCGACGTCACACGTACATCATCGTACAGCGGAACCGTTATATCGATCGGTTTTGAACCAAAGACAACTCGCTGATCTCCGGATACCGAACTTAACTCAGTGTGTGAATCGACGGCCCTTAACTTGTGTGGAACTGACTTATCCGTAAGTTCGAATTGCAGGGGATATTTCCTGCCTGCATCATAAACGCTCCCCTCTTGAATTACCTGGCGGTCGACTTCACGCCCCACCTTCAAAAGCTCTTCCGGGTTCCTATTCACTTCGTCCAACAACGCCTTCAGCATGTCGTATGTGCCCTTTACCCTTGAGCGATAGTCCTTGATCATATGTGTTTCAATTAGCATTGCCGGACGGTTGCGGATAGGAACATAGCCTGTAGAGAACCTCGGTGGACCTATAAAACTGTTTATTCCTTTCGTCAGATCTCTGTTGTCACGGAACTCCAGGTAGGAAGAGACGAGGTTACCAGCAGCCTCGGTGGCAGGCGCGACAACTCCATCAAAGACCTTGCGCTCCCAGGCCACTATCAGAGGTGAAACATTCGAAAAATGTTCGTATTGATACGTGATGTTGTACTGATAATCCGCTCCGTCGGTTACGTGGCAATCAACGAACAGATCTGGCTTCCATTCATTCCATAACGAAAGCCAGGCTCGTGTTTCCGGAGCATCTGCTTTCATATAGTCCCGATTCAGATTCAGGTTGGTAGTTGTTGCCCGCCATCCCATTTCTGCGGGGCCATTCTGGTTTATTCGGCCATACGGACTAAACCGCTCGTGGCCATCAGCGTTATAAATCGGAATAAACAACACGACGATGTGTTCAAGTGCTTCACGCGGAATTTTTCCAATAACAATATCACGAAAGAGCGCCAGCCCAGCGTCCTTACCATCCGTTTCTCCGGCGTGAATGCAGGCCTGTATCAACACCACGGCCCTATTCTGTTTTCGCGCAGATTTGGGGTCGAATGCTTCGCCGTTCGAAACGATCAGAAGCGGAAGGTCGCGGCCTTCCCCACTCTTTCCAAAGTTGCTAAACCGGATCAAAGGTGATTCAGCTGCAAGCCTTCGACAATACTCCAACGTCTCGGCATACCTGGGCGTTTCGCGAAAATTCGTCTTTTCCGCGTACGTTTGCCAATCGATCGAACCAGCTTTTTTCTGAGCCATAATCTGACAACCTGCCAAAATTCCCATTGTGGCGATCAGCCACATAGCTTTAAAATGAATTTTCAATAGCATCAATCTCAAACCGTAAAATTACGACACCATCCAGGTCATAAACGAGTAAACCGGGAGAATCGAGCTCCCGAACGCAAGCGTCCTCGGAACCATCAATCAACCGATTCTAAAACGGCAATCTCCTGTCACCGTTTCCAAATTTCCGCGCTCTCGGTCAACGGGCTCCTTCCCCAATCGCGGCGCCGCAGCCCCTGCAATTGCTGCGACGCTTCGCATTCAAAATTCCGCAACTTGCGCAACGGTTGTACATTTTTCGTGCAAACCAATTGGTGAACAAAGCACTGATACCAAGGATACCGGCTAGCACTAAAATGTTTAACAGGATGTCCTTCACATTGCCGCCTGTCTATTTCTCCGGAGTACAATGTTCTCGACCGCGCCGATACCCATGTTTAAAAGCATCATGCTCGCAGACATCTCCAAAACAATCCCGCAACCGTGCCACGTCTTCAGCGTAAGACTTACCTCGCGCTCGCATATCAAGTGCCGATTCGAAGCCCTTGCGGTAATGTTGCTCATCTTTGTCAAATGATCGACCAGAGGCTGCTTCATAGTATGCTTGTTCGTCGTCTCTCAACCCAACCCACCATTCGTTCCGGGCGGCATCGATGCTTTCAGCTCCACAAGCTTCGAACGCTGCATCAACAATTTCGGCCTCATTCTCGGATTGAACAGTGACAAAAACCACGCTCCGGCCGCGCCGAAGGGCATCTTCGTAGACAAACAATTCGTCATGTGGCACACCTTCGATGTTCTCTTCGAGCTTGCTACCCGCGGCTGCCCCGGCGATCGCTCCGCCCGCGCCAAAAATGACAGCACCCAATCCGGCAGCAAGAACCGGCCCGATTCCGGGCACAAAAAAAGATGCAGCTACAAGTCCCAACTCAAGACCACCGGCGGCGCCAAGGGCCGCCCCGACCGTTCCCCCAAGAGCGCCTCCCATCCCGGGTTGTTCCGTATCGGATACAGGGACATCTGCTTCCAATTCGTGTTCTGATGTCCCGGGAGCGACCGCATTAATTCTGTTCTCAGGTATTCCCTGATTGCGAATTCCTTCTACAGCACATCTGACACTGGAAACATCGCGAAAGACACCTGCCACATTCTTCATATTGTTTCTCCTCAGTGTTA
>WNFR01000835.1_pt1 | contig 31487 bp, 22 predicted proteins | sample 5400221 | NCBI WGS metagenome assembly WNFR01 (sample SAMN13153357, study PRJNA577476) | soil metagenome | isolation source: 40 cm soil under Madrone tree | place: USA:California | collected 2016-06-14
CCTTCACATGACACAGAAACACAAACCCCGGCCCGGTTCTCGACCCGTCTTGTCCCAATGCACGCGAAGCATGCATTTCCTTGGCGGTTCTTCCCGATAGCACCGCCCCGGGAAACAGATGACCCGCAATTTCCAAGGCATGGCGCAAACCAATACTTTCCAGGGGCTCGGTCAGGTTGCTGGTATAAATACTGCTGTGGATCTTGCGCAGCTTCCGCGATGCCGCGAGCCGGCGCGTTTGCCGGTCAACGGTTGGGTTCGAGCCGGTGAAAATGATCTCTTCTGTCACGTCCACCATCCTTGCGCAATACTAGATTCGAAGACCAATTTGTCCATTATAATAACGCAATTCGCTTATTTGTCCATTAACCTCACGCAATGACCAGTTAGCGGCATGATGGGGGGAACCGGCCAAAAAGGATTCACCATGGCAGCCAAGAGCAAACGCACCGAAAGATCAAGGTGGCGCCCTACGATTTGGCGGATTACCTGCTGGGTAAGTCGCTGCTTTCAGAACGTGTGGGCCGGGTGAGCGCTCGGTTTGACTCTGCTGGATTACTTACTCCAAGCAGATAAATATTCATGAATCCAAGCTAACCCGCGGCGCGGGCCGGTTCTGTCGTTGGCTTGGCTGCGTAGGGTCTAAAGGTTAATGCGATCAAGAAGGCGCCAATACCTATGCCCCAAGCACCGATGTAGAGCGACCAAAAGGGCGATCATAGGCATGTCGGCGAATCGGAAACCCATACGTTTTCACAGACGCGGAGACATTGGTCCGAGATTTTCTCGCCGACGTATCTCGACAGGTCTCGCTCTAGGGCAGGTTGCTGAAATGCCGAGCAATGGCGCCGGGCTGCGTGATCCAGATATCCTCGCGCGACTCGAGAATATGCTCGACAGCGCGCCGGAAGGCACGCAGGCGAAATGGCTGGCCAATGATGAACGAGTGCACCACCACACTCATTACCAGCGCCTGATCGTCGTCGGTTTGCCGCATCTCGTCGAACTGATCGACCACCATGTCGGCGAAATCTACGGCATCGACCTGACGGCCGATGATGGCCGAGCTGTCGTTCAACTCCTGCGTATACGGCACCGAGAGTATGCGTCCCGCGCGGGTCTTCATCCACACCGGCTGATCGTCCATGCACCAATCGAGCAGATAGGAGTAGCCGCTCTCCTGCAACAGGTCAGGCGTCTGCAGCGTTTCTGCAAGCCAGGGGCCTGCCCAGCCCTCCGGCGGTTTCCCGGTCGCGCCGGCAATCTGCGCAGCGACCTTACGAAGGTAGTCGAGCTGCGGCTGCTCGGCCATGCCGGCCATGGTGTCCGAGTTCGAGTAGCCGTGCGCCACCATCTCGCATCCTTGCGACGTGCAGGCTTCGATCAACTCCGGCGCTTCTTCGCAGACCGCGCTATTGAGAAGAATCGCCAGCGGCACATTGCGGCGCGCGAAGAGATCGAGCACCCGCCACGCACCAACGCGGTTGCCGTACTCCCGCCAGGAATGATTCAAGACATCGGGCGCCGGCATGCCGGCGACCAGATTCTCGGTCAGGCCCCCGCCGAAGGCGTAATGTTCGATGCCGAATGCGAAATAGACCGCAAGCTTCTGGCCGCCGGGCCAGCGGAAACGCGGGCGCCGCGTAATCGGCGAGTACTCATAACGACCGTGTGTCGGCAGCATCGATTCACCCATCCCTGTCACCGGAACAGCGGCGCAGGCCCACGTCGGTCGCGGCGGCTTTCAAATACATCTCTCGATAATAGGGCAGCCATTCGCCGGCTGCCGCCGCGGCGGCGGCCTGCGAGGTTTTCAGGCGTTCAGCATGCTCTTGGGCCTCCTGGCGCAACGCCGCCTCGTCCAGTGTGCAGAGCTTGCCCTCATGATAGAGGATCGCCTCATCTGTGCCGAGGCAAATCGGAACGCCGCGTTCGCGCAACGCGCGGAACGGCATGATGCCGGTGCCGAGGCGCAGATTGCTGATCGGATTATGCGCGACGACCGCGCCCAGGCTGAGCTGGGTGAACGCGGCGGTGGTGTTCGGATTGATGATCTGAATGCGCATCGCGTGTCGCTACGATACCCGTGTTGCGCGGGCACCGAAAGCGGCGCTTCGGATCCGTTAAAACTTCGCCTGCACGGCAACGCCGATCGTGCGCGGACGCAGAGTGTAGCCTTCGGTCACACCATTGATCTGGGGCGACTGGAGTATCGTCTTGTTGTCGGCGAGGTTCTTGGCGAACGCCGACACCTCGAAGATGCCCATCGTGATGCCGGCATTCAGGTTCACGACGCTGTAGGCCGGGTCGATATAGAACGGCTGACTCGCCTGGGGACTGAAAGCCCCGTAGGACTTGCCGGTGCGTTCGTAGTCGCCGCGGACGAAGGCGCCGACCGTATCGCTCAGATGCCAGCTGTAATCGGCGAGCAGGGTGGCGGTGTACTCGGGCGTGTACAGTACATGGTCGCCCACGGCGAAGGCCGTCGCATTGACCGTGCTGGTGATGTAGGCATGCTCCGCGCCGAGATTCAGGCCGAGCATCAGACCGGAGAGCACCGGCGGCTTGTAGCGCGCTTCGATCTCGCCGCCGATGGCACGGGCATCGCCCACGTTGGTGTTGAACTGGCCGCCGCAGATCGGGATTACGATCGATTGCTGAATCTTCTTCCAGTCGATGTAGTAGACGTCCGCATTGAGCGACAGCGACTTCTGGAAAACCAGTGACTTGGTCCCGAGTTCGTAGCTCCAGAGGCTATCGGGATCATAATTCGTCGGTACATTGTTATACCCGAGCTGTTTCAGACCCGCGATGCACGCCGCATTGGTATTCGGCGTGGTCGCGCCGCCGAGACGGAAGCCCTTGCCGGCCGAGGCGTACAGACTGGACAGCGCCGTCACGTCATAGGTCACGGTCACCTTGGGCGTCGAGGTGGAGAAGTCCGCCGACTGTGTATACGGTCCCGAGGGTGGCGTGGGTACGCAACTGGTGGCCCCGGTCGGGATAGTGCAGGTACCAGTGCCGCCGCCGCCGAAATCGAAGAAGCCGCCGCCGCTCTCGGTGAAGCGTTCCTTGGCCTTGACGTAGCGATCGCCGATGCCGACGTGCAGGGTCGGGGTCACGTCGATGTCGATCTGCCCGAACACGGCATATTGCTTGGTGTCGTTGTGGTCGAGCACGGTCCAAACGAGGTCATTGGCCCAGAAGTTCGGCAGGTACGGCGGGTTGCCGACGGACGGATTGAGCACCGGGTCGGCGTTGATGTTGTACCCATAGATGTTCTGGAACGCCGCGCTGTAGCCGGGCTGGGTTTCATAGTCGAGGTGCGAATACTCCTGGTCCGCCACGAACACACCGGCCACCCATTTGATGCGCTTCTGCTCCGTGGGCGATGACAGGCGGAATTCCTGGGTCCAGGTATTGAAGCGGTCCTTAAACAGCACCGGCGAGGGGATGTTGCCGAGAATGTTGTCGTTCGCCGCCTGGTTGGTCGAATAGGGCGGGACCCCTTGCGTATCCAAGAAGAACTGCGAAATCGCCGCGCTGTTGAAGAAGGTGCCGTCGGACAGGCGATTGGCCTGGCGATTGACGTACCCCGTGACGCTGGTGAGCTCGGCAAATCCGAATCCGGCCTTGACCGTGAGGCTCGGGATGAACAAGGTGTCGTGAATGTACGCGGGCACCGGGGCGAAGGTGTTGTAGAGGCCGGCCGCGGGAATGAACGTCGAGGTATCGTCGGCGTTCACTTGCTGATAAAGAATGTCCGGGGTCACGCTGAAGGCATCGCCGACGGTCCAGAGTCCCTTGACGTGCACGACCTTACTCTCGTCGGAGTTCGTGCCAGTCCGCTCCAGCGCACCCGCCCCCGCCGTACCGGCAGCGATCGACCCCGTGAGCGCATAGCGGTCGACGTAGCCGCTGTTGCGGCCGAATTCGGCGGACACGCGCAGCGCAAACACGTCCTGGACGACGGGGATGTTGACGACACCTTGGGTATCGGTGTTCCAGCTACCGTGCTTGGTATAGGACACGCCCTGCTTGACCCGGCCGCTGAACTCGTGCGAATCTGGTTTGTTGGTCAGGAACCGGACGGTGCCGCCCTCGGAACTCGCCCCGTAGAGCGTGCCCTGCGGTCCGCGCAGGACCTCCACCCGCTCGATGTCGATCAAACGCGGCTCGGCGTCGCCCTCGTATCCGGTGAGAGTGATGATCGGCACTTCGTCGATGTAGATGCCTACCGTCGGATTGCCGACGGTGGACGAGATGCCGCGGATGGTGATGTTGTCCTGACCGGGTCCATTGGGTCCGTTGTTATGCGCCGCAAATGATATTCCCGGAACGATGCGTGTGATGTCCTCGATATTCCCGACGCGCAGACTTTCGATGTCCTTGCCCTCGACGACGCCGATGCTCACCGGCACGTCGCGCACGTTCTCCTCGCGCTTGTTGGCCGTCACGACGATCTCGTCGAGCGCGCCCGAATCGGCGGCCCCCGCAGCGGCCGCCGGGACAGCGTGGGCTGATTGAACCATCAACGCGAGGGCGCTGCTCACCGCACCGAGGGCGGCGGCATGGCCGAACCTGCGAATCATTGAGGTCGAGTTCATGGAAACGAGGTCTCCCTGATGGCGGCCTTTGTAAGGCGCTATTGGTCTTGGTCAAATTTATCCCAGCTCTGGACTCTTGCACGGGTGGGCAGCGCCGGTCAACGATTTGCCGGCGGTCCGCGCGCATCATTGCCGCGCGCGCAATGATTTGGTGCAGCAAAGACGGCAAACGCACCATTCATGCACGCGCCGCGCCGGTTAACCCGGTTAACGCGGGCAGTCGGTCTCAGGCACGCCGCCACTCGACTGGAATGCCGCCTCGCTGGCGCGTACCGCGGCCGCTTCGTCGACCACATCGAAGTTGCGGCTCAAAAAGAGGTAAGCACCCGAGGCGGCCGCCAGGCTGACGATCCAGCCGACATCGATGCCTCCCAGGCGCCGCGCCAAAGGCCCCATAAAGAAATTCGGCACCACGAAGAACGGGATACTTGCGGCAAAGCCGACGGCGTAAGCCGTGAGACCGCGGCCTCCCCAGGCTCCATAGATGCCATTCGGGGTGCACAAGTCCGCGATTGAGTAGCGGCCGCGGCGCAAAAAGAAATAGTCGATTAAATTCACCGCAGTCCAGGGCATCAGAAAATACAGCATGACCACCAGCATGGCATTGACCATGGTGACTGCGTCGTTACCGAAGCCGACGGCGATCAAGATCCAAATCACGGTCGACGCGCCGATCACCGCGACGCGCCACCCCTGGGTCGGATTGACCGGCTGCAAAGAATCGGCCGACGTGATGACTGTCAACATCGCGCTATAGGCGTTCATGCCGATGGTTGCGATCAGCGCGGCGATTGACGTTGCCGCGAGCGCCGACCCGAGGCCATGCAAAAGCATGTCGCCCGACAGCTTCAGGGCAATCAGCCCGTCGGTGACGCCCATGCGGGTGGCGAGCCAGGCGCCGAGGGCTATCAACCAGATCGCAGACAACGCTGAGCCGGCAAAGACGTTCAGAATGATGTGGTAGCGCGGCGTATGTCTCGGCAGATAACGCGAGTAGTCCGAGACGTACGGCGCTGCGGTGATGTTAAAGCTCGCGGCGGAAGCCAACTGCGTCAGGAACGCCGGCCAGCCGAAGCCTCCCGGAGTCTGCACGTGACCCCCGGCCTTGCCGGCGATGATCGCCAGGCTCAGCACCGTAAACAGCGGCAAGCTCACCCAGAATAGAAATCTGAACACTCGATGAAGCCAATCGTGGCCCCAAATCGCCAGGGCGGCCGCAATTGCCGAAACGCCGACGGTCGACAGCGCGCCGTTCAGGCCCCAGAGTTCGTGCAGGCCCTCGGCAAGCAGGACAGTTGCGACGACGTTGTATCCCAACAAGCTGATCAGGACGCCGAGCAGCGGCACGATCACACCGCGACCACCGAATTGCGCCCGCGACTGGATCATTTGCGGCAGGCCGAGTTCGGCGCCTTGGGAGGCATGGAACGCTTGAAAGGTCGTTCCCAACAAGATACCCAGCGCCCCTGCGAGCGCCGTGTAGCCGAGAGTCAGGCCGAGGCTGGGTCCCACGAAACCGATAGCTATCGCGAAAAAATGAAAATTGCTCAAGAACCAGAATGGACCTTGATCCACGACCCGGCCGTGACGCTCGTTTTCCGGGACGAATTCGATGGACCGGCGCTCGATATCGCGCAGCCGCGTCGAGGGTTCCGACACGCAGACTCTCCAGTATGTGAACGCATGATGGACACCGCCGAATCTACACGCCCTGCGGCGCGAATCCAAAGCTGACCCAGCGTAGTCAGCGAAAATACGATGCAGAACAATCTCATATTAAATAACTTACGATGGAAAGTAACGCTCAATCGGCGATCATCCTCGACACCAAACGTTCTTTACCAGCCACTGCGTACCCGGCTTCTCGTGGATCAGCGCCCCTTAACCTAAAGTTCGTCAGCGGGTCGATCATGATTGCGTGCACCCGTCCGTAGTCATCCTCTACGCTCCCGACCTCATACCCATTCTCGCGCAGCGCATCTGCTGTGTCGGTGGGAATCCGGTCCTCGATATTGAATATTGGTCGTATCTCCGAAACCGCCACGGCTGATGATTTGCCTCGACCAGGGATCTTCGGCTAGTCGATTTGTCGGTCGGACACGACTTTCAGCTAACTCCAGATCATCTATTTGGGCCGCTGCCGGATGAGGAAATGGAGAAGGGAATTTGGGCGCAAGTGGACAAGGCCTTCTCGACTCCGGTCACAGATGACCCTTTGACGGCCTAGTACGTACCGACTCAGGTTATCGCAGAGGTGTTTCGTCGCGAGGGGTTTGATGGGCTCGTCTACAAGAGCGCGCTCAGCGACGGCTTCAATGTGACGATCTTCGACTTGGATTCGGCGGAACTTGTCGACTGCCGCCTTTACAAGGTAGATTCAGTTTCGTTCAAGTTCAGTGAACAAACCTAACTCGCAAGGTGCAGGATCGATCCCGATGGCTTTCTTTGAACTTAAAACACCACGCGATATGCTCGAAAAGGCACGTCGAGAACACACTCGGCTAAGTACGGCATTCGACATCGACAACGTGTTCAACTTCTTCGTGACTGTACATCACATGAAGACTACATTGAGAAGACAGGAGCGGGAGTTGGGCCTGCATTTGAAGCGTTCAAGGGCGATCAGGATATCTTGGACGCACGCGACATGTGCGACAAAGGAAAGCATCTACGCCTCACGCACAAACACCGCACCGACCCAAGCACTGCGCATATGACACGCGGGCCACTCAACACTGTGCCCCTTAACACGTTACCGCTCAATGACTACAGGGACGTATGGATACCCCAGAGCGGCAATAGGACATTGGATGTCGTAGCTCTCGCCGATCGCGTCCTTAATAAATGGGAGCAATTCTTCAGCGCTAACGGCTTGTAGTGCCTACAGGTGACGGTGTCGTGGGTATTGTATCCCGGTGCCCGGCACGGGGTTCCTACAAAGTGAATTTACTAGGTGATCATGGTAATCGATCCGAACAATGTCCAGAACATCATTCATCGCGAGGTGTTCTCTGATCCAAGCCCGGGCTATTTCGAAGACCGGATCGTTAGGCAATTCTCTGCAATGCTTGGTCTCTCAGATCTCGCCGACAAAGACCGTGACTCGTTATTTGAGCTGCTGATCGTGATGGCGCTCAAGTTCGCGGCGATCTGGACTCATGATGACCGGTATGCTGAGCTCGAAAAGCGTCTGATTGCCAAGGCGGGTGACAATCCAATTGACCGACGTCAGATAGACGTTCCTATCAAGATCACAACTGCCCAAGGACTCTATATTGAGTTTGATGGATTCCTGGTGCAGGTAAAAAGTGTTTTGGATCACATGATCAACATTCTTCACTACACACTCGGTCTTAAGTTTTCGGGGCTGTCAACATTTGGCGGCAACGGTGACACGATAATCAGGCAGCTGAAGAACAATGTTTGTGCTGAGCCCCCGATCAAAAGGCAAGTGGCTCAAATCCTGGTCAACCATATCACGATTAACCAAGGTTGGCTGAAGGGGACTATTGACACTAGGGATCGGATGAACCATTTCATGGATGGTAAGCTATCACCGAAATCATTCGCCGTTGCATTGATAACGGATGCTGATGGCAATCAACGTTTGCATCGTCCTCAGATATCAAATGCACAAACCGTGAAGGATTTGATGCATATCATTCTTCACAGCACTTTGGACTTTGTTGAGCACTTCATGGGCCACGCAATGTCTGTGAGGATGCCGACTGTTCGGATCGAGTATATGGAGTATGACGATCTGACCAAGCCGCGTTGGTTCATACTTCCAGCGGAGCCTTTTTGAGGACAATTTCAGCGCGTCGGTTTGTTTTCGGGCTCTTGCCGACGGTCTGGCCTCCAAGTTGCCGGTGTCGGGGTAACGATAGTCCGGGGTTCCATGATGCCTATAACAGTGGAGATTGGAATGAGGGCAGCGGTCGAGACTAAAGCTTGGGCGGCGCCCATCGCTACTTTGGCCGGTGTCACGTGCGCGAATATGTGGATATGGCTTTGCCACTGGCTCAACATGCGCAGCGGTAGTGCTTGCAGCTGCCGAAGCATAGCTCGCTCGGTCCCGCAATTTAAGATGACGAAAACATGATTCCTGGAGGTACTCATTTATGGGCATCGACTGGCAAACGCTAGGCGAGATTGTGGTTCCAGCCGTCGGCTTAATTGGCGGCTTCGTCGGGCTCATCGGCGGCGGTCTAGGCATCTACTACGCGAGCACAGCGAATCGCATTCTCCTCAAACGTTTCCGGCGTGAAGAAGATGCCAAGGAAGTCGCAACACGCGCGGATGACTTACTACGTCGAGTGCATGAGGCTTCCGGATCAGGCTCGACAATGCAACGAGTCATTCTTGAACTGACTGACGAAATCGACAAAAAGGCCGCCTGGAAATTGTACAAAGACGGCACCGCCGAAATGCCGCAGAGCAATAGCTGTAGCTTCTTCATAGATAAATTCCCCAAAGCCCTTCGGCGCGACTTGGAGATGAGAACTCGTAGCGCCGCGCATACCGATGACTATTGATAAAAGCCCCCTCGCAAGGTGCCGGCGTTGGGGCATTTTTTGGGGCTCTCCCATAGGCTTGCAATCCCGACAGCGGCACCATTTAGGCTCGATCTCGGCATACACGTTGAGACTGAGCTACATTATCGGCCACAACAGAAATCCCCGGCATTAGGAACTGACCATGTTTTTTTCGAAGCCGCTACAGGAAATCAGGGAAGGTGATTTGCAGACGTTGTGCGACGCCGCTTACCCGGAAACGGACCAGATTGAATATAAGGAATTCCTGCCCGGCAAGAAGGGGCCGGATGTCTGGCACAACGGCGCCGACACGTTCGGCGACTACGCACGCGATCAGCTCTTCGCCGAGGTGATTGCCTTTGCGAATACCCGTGGCGGTCACCTTATCCTGGGTATTGAGGAATCCGCCGCCAACCCAAAACGAGCCGTTGCCCTAAGGCCGATCAGAGATTGCCATGAATTGGCCGAAAGGCTGAGCCGGGCAGCCTACTCCTGCATTGAGCGTGCACTAAACGACTTGCAGATTGTTGGCGTTCCCCTCGGTCAAGGGAGCAGCGGAGCTGTCGTCTTCCGCGTGCGCGAATCGCGCAGCGCTCCTCACCGTTTGATGCAGGACCGCCACTGCTATTTTCGTCGTGGAGAGAGTACCGTCAGGATGACCATGCGCGAAATTCAAGATCTGACGCTCCACACCAGCCGCGGATTGCAGCAAATCGACGAACGCCTGACAGCCTTCCGAGACGACTTCCATGCCAAAGCTAACCTTCGCGTCGCGTCCACAACCCAGGGGTGGGTCGGTTTGCGTGTGACATCCGTACCTCTCTCTCCCCTGCGGCTGCAAAAGAGTGACGCCCGCGATGTCTTGCTCGCTAGACGAGCCGCCTTCAACGTTCGCTATCGGTCCGGGAAAACGCGCAAGATCTTCGTTCAGGCAATGGGATTCAATAACCGATCGGTACTGAGAGGAACGCAACTCTACAATCATTCGCCGCCTCTGCGGTTCGAACACGCCGCTTATATCGATGGATCACAGTCCCTCACGAGCATTGCTTTGCACGGAATTTCCGACGACGCGGGACGGGGGGTGAGTCTCAACACTCTACTGGGCGCGGTAGCATGCGTGCTAAACGTCGCCCAGACATTCGCGGCTCGCAGCTCAATGCCAGCCGCAGAATTTGCGGTTGAGGTACAGATTACCTCGACTACCGGAGCTCCGAATCTGTATGTCATGGCTGGTACCGAGCCCGCCTTACGCCTTAGCACTGAGAATCTGCTTCTACCCCGATATTCTTACATCCCGGAGGCTGGACTTTCTGAAGTGTTAAACCTGATCCAGGGCGATCTCATCAACAGCACGGGCGAGTCTTACGAGGATATCATTACCTCCGTCGAACCCACAGCCTAAGTGGCTTTCAGCCGGTCGCGACCGCGCTGTAGTGGGCCCCTATCGCGAACCGAGGAGCCACGTTGAATGGATGCAGACGACGACGATCTCGAACCCTATGACGGACCGAAATACCGTCTACCTGAGACCATTGCGCAGTCCGAGCTGAGAAAGGCGCTAGATAGCCTGGCGCTATTCGGTAGCGACCCGAACTTTCGTAACCAGGCGTTCAATATCGCGCTGGTAGACGAATTTGTGATGAAGCTGGAGTTGAATTTACTAAGGCAGCAGTTTCAAGAAGAACGTACTCCCGTCGCAGAGGCCGCGTTTGTTTCCGCACAGTCACAGATGTGGATATTCGCCGCTTATGAACTGATGCGCACCTGGAGGCAGCGCGGCAAGGATATGATTAAGTGGGCCGACAATGGCGGCTTGGAGCCGAAGCTTGCCACTCTTAGAAGAAAGACCGCTTTCGTACATTTCGGGCGCGAGTTTCGGGCTAGGCAAATCGAACAGGTGCTGGCGAGTCCGGCACTACTGCAAAGACTTCGGGACGATCTGCGGCGCACGTACATCCCATTTGCACGGATGGAAGCCATCCGCGTCAGCATTGCCAAACACGAGTTCCGCGGCCAAAAGAACTCTGTTGCACTGATGCCGACACACGGACGTATCAACCGTTGGTGTGGCTCGATTGATTTTGAGCTTGAGAATGAAGGTGCAATCATGGGAACCATCAGCCGCCGCGACATCGCGGACGAACTGCGTAATATTCCCGACTTTCAACTGCCGACCGACGATGAGATCCGCAGCTTCGATGAGTTTATGCGCGGACCGCCGGATGACCTGGACTGCGGTATTGGTCAAGACACGGACGATACAGCCACATGACCGCCGTCTACGTTCAACGTACGGGAGTCGAGATTGCTAGAAATCGGGATTCTGTAGAGGGTAAAGAGCCTCGCTTTGCCAATCGGCAAGGACGCTGACCGCCCGCAGAGACGGGGCTTTGGCAGGCGCTCCGCAATTTTCAGGAACGCTGCGCGATTGAGGCTGCGATCTTTCAACATTTCCGTGTTCGCTGGCATGACCTGCTGGGCCAGCTGGCACGTTCAATGCGGAACACCGCTTTTTGCGCTCCGGGAACTCGCTGGGTGGGAAACCGAAAAGATGGTGAGATGGTGCGGCGTTATGCGCACCTCGCCGCGGACCACCTTGCGGTGTACGCGGCGCGGCTGGAAGACCATGGGCCGACGGCTGGCGCGGTGGTGAGTCGTGGCACAAATGTGGCGCGACTATCGGATGTTTTGGTTCAGCGTGAAGCTAACTCCGCGAAAACAAAGCACCCCGGGGCTCCAAGTGCGGCACAACCCTCGGATTTCTTATGCGGTGGTCGGGCGCTGGTGGATCCTTTGAGCGTAAGCGCTTACCGTCGACACACGGATTACCAATCCAGTAGTCTAGTTTTGGACTTGTGGGAACACGGAATATTGCAGCGCACAATCGCTTTATCAGCGGTAGAAGCCGAACAAGTCAACAACGGAAGGATCTACTGTAAGCATGAATGTACCGAGGAGAGGGCGGACCGCTGCCTCTACAGTGAATCCTGCCCTGATCAAGCGCATGATTGATGGCTTCCCCCACGGCCATGGCTGGAAGACATTCCAAGCTCGCGAGCTGCTGCGGGCGGCAGCACCGAAGACCTCACGACGTCCCTTGGCCTGGGGCACCGTGAGCAAGGCCCTCGGCTCCACCGCCGGGATCTACGTGTTTCTGTTCTCGAAGCGGCTCTTCGCGGACGCCTTCTCGTTCGACCTGCACGGGCCGTCGAGCCAGCACAAACCGCGTCGCATTCGCTTCAAGGTGACAACCAGCACACTTCCGTCCCCGATCCGCGGTAACTTCGCGGCGTACGTCGGACGCTCCGCGAATTTGGGTGATCGCCTGCGCTTGCATTTCCACGCTACGAAGAACACGACGTCGGCACAAGTCCGCAAGGCACTTGAGGCGTGCCGCGACATTAACTCTCACGCGGCCATCGACTTCATGCTCAATCACGCCACGGTGGCCTATTGCACGATCCCCGGGGATAAAAACGTCGCGAATCGCGACATCATCGAGGTCGCTCTCTGGGCAAAGTATCGGACTCCCTTCAACATCAAGTCCGAGCGGTAGATCGTGGCGATACGCCGATGATGATGCACGTGCAGAGAGTGAGGCAGGAACATGAACACAATGGACAAGGCGAGGGGCGATCCGCGAGTACAGAACGTACTCAGGGAACTCTCCGGGAAGGTCAACATCAAGTACGCCGCGTCCAAACACGAGGGCTGGGGCTCTAATCTGCAAAACGGTCAAGCGACGATTTGGTGGAGTCGTTGCCGTCATCCCAGCGCCTCGCTCATGCACGAGCTGTTGCATATCCAGCTGCAACTGAAGGGTTACCGCCGCATTCGCGTGAGCATCTCGAATATTGCTGACCCTGAAACAGCCAAAAGACTGATGGATTGCATCGACAATGAGATGCAGCACCACAAGTTCTATCCGGACTTTCTCTCGGCCGGTTTTACGCCTGACCAATTCTACTCAGACTCAGACGCCGACATCGAGCGGTTTCTCGACGGTGAGATTAGCAGCGGTCCGGGGTCCACGGCCGCGGCATCGATTGTATTCTTTTCGCTCATCGCGCCCGGCGGGACTCTACCCCCTTCCGCGAAAGCGAGACTCCGGCAACGACTGGAGGCGCTTGACGGCGGCGCGCACAGTGCTGCGTTCCTAAGGATCGAAAGCGTCGTGAATGCGTGGGTTGCGTCGACAGAGACGGACGCCACCGATTACATCCGGCGCGTTCTGCTGGCTGTCCAACCCAGTGACAACCTCACGTGGTATGGGTTTGAAGCGAACCATCGACCGCCTAACGATGTCGGCGTTTTCGCCGATCAGCCGTTCGGCATCCGCGAACCCCAGGAATAGCCGGCCGCAGGTCTAGCAACACGACACCGTCAGTCTGTACGCGACACAAGCACGGAAGTACATATCCTGGAGGCGACCTCGTCCCATGCAGATGACCAGGCTCAAATCCGCTCTCGAATGACGCGAATTCGTCTGTCTAGATGGCGAAATAGATGTCAATCACGCATGCCCGTGCGAAACACGATTTCGGCATTTCGGCTGCTGTTTCCCATTGTTCTTTTAGTCCCACATATATTTTGGCGCTGTAGCGCACGGCAGCGGACGTTGCTGGCGCTCGGGGTGGGGAGTCTCCGGCGGATCACTCAAATGTCCAGGCAAGTTCGGTCCGCGCGAGAATAACTGAGCTCTTGATTTTCGATGGCATGGCTGGCACCGATTCACAAAAAAATAGGCGCTTTTGTAGTATTGGGCGCACATCGAAGCCGAAGGGAGTGCTCCGACAATCATTTTCTGCTTTCAGATGAAATCGACCGGACAGCACCGAGACGAAATAATTAATTCGATAGCAGCGATTCAATTGTCGCGGCAGACGGGTCTATTCAGCCGGCGTAAATTGCCTCGATAAACACATCCTCCGCCAGGTACCATCGGCAGTGAGGGCGGACCACGGCCCGCTGCCTCATGGAGTGCGTGAGTCGATTGCCGCCTCCAGAATCCGCGCTACCGCACTGTCGCGCGATGCCGCCAGAAGTCCTAAATCCTCTTGGGCGATCAATTCTTGGGTACTCGCGACGACTGTGTCGATGATCGCTGGAGTGAGTGACACGCGCCCCAGATCTTTCCACCAACTCTCCATGGCTGGCCCCAACAATTCGAGAACCCGTCGAAGCCCACCGGCGCCGCCAGAGAGATGAAGATTGATGAAAGGCCCTTGCGCGGCCCAGCGAGGACCGATTCCATATCGCATAGCAGCGTCAACCTGAGCTGCGCTCGCCACGCCAGTTGAGACCAAGGAGATCATCTCCTGCCATACTGCTGCCTGTAACCGGTTGACCAGATGGCCTTTCAATTCCACTTGCAGGTAGATTGGCTTCTTCCCTACTTCTTTGTAGAAGCTCATTGCCCGCTCGATCGTTTCGACGGAGGCTACATCACCTCCGATGACCTCCACGAGCGGTAACAAGTGCGGCGGATTTACGGGATGCCCCACGATGACTCGTTGCGGATTGGTGCAGCGGGCGTGAATGGCGCTGATTAACAGTCCGGAGGAGCTGGTTGCTAAGATCACATGCGGGCTCGTCGCGGCGTCAAGCCGCGCGAACAATGCCTGCTTAAGCTCCAGCCGCTCTGGTCCATTTTCCTGCACGAACTGCGCGCACCCGACCGCACGTTCAAGATCCGCGTCAAAGCGCAAGCCGGCATATGATCTTTCAGCCACTCTGCCCTGATCGTGAAGCCAGCCCCAATGTCTATCGACCGCGTCGCGAAGGCGTCCCTCAGCTCCTTCCGCGGGATCAGTAGCGATCACACGTCGGCCATGCGCCAAGAAGAGCGCCACCCAGCTTGCTCCGATCACCCCGGTTCCCACTACGGCGACTGTGCGGATTGGCTCATTCATTAGTTGCGTACACTCGCACTCGTGCATCACACCAAGCTCATCCATCATTCTGCTTTTAGATAGGGAATTGCCCAGCTAAGGCCACTCCACGTATCCGACGCTGGCGTGTACTCGCAGCCGATATATCCCGAATAACGGAGCGATTCCAGTCGCGCAAACACATTCGTAAATGCGATTTCGCCGCGAGACGGTTCCGAGCGTTCGGGTACGCCTGCGATCTGTATGTGCGCGATCAGCGCGATGTCTCGCTCGATAGAGCGAATTAAGTCCCCCTGGCTGATCTGGCAATGATAGAGGTCCAATTGCAGTTTTATGTTACTGCGCCCTGAAGTTTCGATCAAAGAGCGGGCGTGGTCGTTGGATTGCAAGTGATATCCGGGACGATCTCGCTGATTCAGCGGCTCTAAAGTCAGCACCCGTTGGGCTTTGAGTGCCAGGTCTGCGGCACGACCGAGGTTCTCGAGGAACACTGTATCCACTACCCGGCGGTCGCTTGACGTGGCGGGCCGTCCGGCTAGAAAGTGAATCAGTGGCGCATCGAGCGCAATGGCATAGTCGAGCGCCAGCTCAAAGGCGGCCGCGGTATCACGCTCACGGCCCGGTAGCGCCGCGAGGCCCAGCTCACCTGCCTCCATGTCCCCTGCCGGGGTATTGACCAGGACTAGGGTCAGGTCATTGTCACGTAGCTGACTTCTTAGCATCTGTGTCGTGAAGTCGTAAGCGAATGAAAATTCAACGGCCCGGAACCCCGCGCGCGCCGCAGCCTCGAATCGCTTCAAAAACGGCAGTTCCGTGAACATGAACGATAGGTTCGCCGCCAAGCGAATCATGCGGACACGTTAGCGCCCGGCGATTCCAATCCGACAGCAAGAGCGACCAACTTGTCGAGGTCCATTCTCACGAGTCGCGCTCCCACTGCACTGCCCCGCTATGCGTGACCGCACCGCAATGTGCGGATCCTACCGTGGATGCATATTTCTCGAGCAGTCCGCCGAGTGGTTTGGATGCAGTGGGGATGCGGGTGGCGCGACGCCTGATAAGCTCCGCCTCATCTACAGCCACCGACAGCGAGCGGGCCTCTGCCCGTGCGTCGATCGTAATGAGATCTCCGTCGCACAACAAGCCAATGGGCCCGTCAGTAGCCGCTTCAGGACAGACATAGCCAATACACATTCCGCGCGTCGCCCCCGAGAAGCGTCCGTCTGTGATGAGCGCGACCGTTTCGCCATTTCCTTGACCATAGATCAGGGCGGTAATTCCGAGCATTTCCCGCATGCCGGGTCCGCCACGAGGCCCTTCGTTTCTGATGACAATCACGTCTCCGGGCGCGTACGCCTGCACGCGTACAGCCCAAAGACACTGCTCCTCGGATTCGAAAACACGCGCCGGACCTTGATGCTGTAGTTTCTTTAAGCCAGCGACTTTCAATAGCGCTCCATCGGGAGCGAGGTTGCCCTTGAGCACCATCACGCCCCCCGTCGTGGCGAACGGCGCATCGCACCCACGCACTACCTCCCCATCCGGTGCTGGGCTTGCGGCGAGTTCCTCCGCCAGCCCCCGGCCGGTGATGGTGATACAGTCCCCGTTCAAGTAGCCTCCCTTGAAGAGGGCCTTGAGAATCACTGGTGCGCCCCCTGTGTAGTACACATCCCGGGCCAGGTAGCGGCCTCCGGGCTTCAGATCCGCGATGAGTGGCGTACGCGCCAACACCAGCGCCACATCGTCCAAATTGAAGCGAATGCCCGCTTCGTGCGCGATTGCCGGGATGTGCAGCGGGGCGTTCGTCGAACCGCCCGTGGCCGCGACGATGGCGCACGCATTCTCCAGAGACTGACGAGTGACGATATCTCGCGGCCTGGGACTGTCGCCCATCACAGCGGTCATCAGCACGCGGGCAGCGCGCCGGGCAAGGGGCGCTCGTTCGGCAAACACGGCGGGCACCATGGAGGAGCCAAGCAATGCGAGGCCTAGCGCCTCCGACACCATTCCCATCGTGTTCGCCGTGTACTGGCCGGCGCAAGCACCGGCGGTTGGCAGGCAGGAACGCGCCATCGTTTGCAGCTGCGCCTCTGTCGCCTCCCCAGCCAAGACTTTGCCAATCAACTCATAGGTATCCACGATGTTGACGTCTCGCCCGTTCTGCTGACCCGGGAGCGCTGATCCACCGTACAAGAATATCGAGGGTACGTTACACCGCACCATGCCCATCATGAGGCCCGGCAGGTTTTTATCGCAGCCGCCAATTCCAAAGATCCCGTCCCATTGATGTGCCCGCACCGTCGCCTCGACACTATCGGCAATGAGTTCACGGGAGATCAACGAGAAGCGCATGCCAGAGTGCGCCACCGACAGTCCGTCTGACACCGACACGACCGGACACTCGTGTGGTGTGCCTCCGTTGGCATAGATGCCCGTCTTCGCATGCTGAGCTTGATCCCTAAGTGTCAGATTGCATGGGCTCATCTCCCCGCCTGTATGGATCACGGCTACGTGCGGTCGCTCAATATCGGCATCGTCTTGGCCTAATGCGTAGAGAAAACTTCGCGTCGTCATGCGAATGATGCCCTCATAGATCGTGGCAGAACGAAATCGTCGTTGCGCCATGACTAGTCAGCCGTCGCGGCGAGGTTGCACTGCGTACTCAAATTTCATTGGCCATCGTGCTCCACACTGCGGTTGTCAGCGCGGCGCCGCGAACACAACTGCCGAATCGCAATTTGTTCATGACGTACGCAAAGGTTGCCTTCTGGTCGAAATCGATGACAGCTAACGAGCCACCGAGGCCACCGCCCCACGCGACATTTGGGCCGGGGAGCATGTTCGTGGCGGACAGTAAATATAGCCCCATTCCCTGTCGCATGGGCGCCGCGTTGTGAAGCTCGAGTCCCTCAAATTGCAGTTCAAGGGCCTTGCGACATCCGGCCTCCGACAGGAAGCGACGGCCGTCCACTACCCCGCCATTGACAAGGATCGAATGAAGACGAGCGATAGCGCGGGCGTTGCCATGTCCGTTAGTGGCCGGCATTTCCGCTCCTCGCCACTCGCGCAATCCTGTCAGAGACGGATCGCGCGCCGGATCGGCAAACGCTTGTTTGACGAGCTCGTTCATCACGATGGGCGGAGGTGGCCCCTTCATGACGGGCGGGATCAGTTCTGCCACCCGAGCGTCCTCCGAAGCGGCCAAGCCAATGTAAAAATCCGCCTCTAGCGGTTCCGCGAGTTCTTCGCGAAAGAACTTCCCGATCGATCGACCGGTGATGCGCCGGATAACTTCGCCAATCAAATAACCCTGAGTGTTACCGTGGTAGCAGTAGATTGAACCGGGCGCGTATTCCAGTTCCTTAGCCGCCAACAACGATGTCATTTTGTCCCAGTTGTAAATATCTTCAAGTGCGATGCCTTTTGGCAAATGTGGCAGTCCGGCCGTGTGACTCATCAAGTGCCGAACCTTCACGACACTCTTTCCCTCAGCAGCAAATTCCGGCCAGTAGTTCGCCACAGGAGCGTCCCAATCGAGTTCGCCGCGGTCTGCCAGGAGCAACGCCGTCAGCGCGACCATCGTTTTGGTCGTGGAATAAACGTTGGCAATCGTATCCTTTTCCCACCGCCGGGTTTGTGCCGCGTCGGCCCAGCCGCCCCAGAGATCGACCACCGTTTCGCCCTCAATAGTGACGGAGAAGCTCGCACCCAGATCCGTGCCGTTCGCGAGATTGGCCGCAAATAGATCACGGACGCTCGCAAATCGCTCCTGGGCGAACCCCCCTACCGCAATTTCGCTCATCAAGCATTCTCCTTGTTAATCATGTCGACGGTCCCTGCTTTGCACACTGTGTATCAGTTAAGCCGGTGCGTCGTTCGCCAGGACGGGCTTTAACCCCATTATTACGCGCGCTTCCGCGGCCGTCGCCGGCTCGTGACCCAGTGCGCGCACAATGTCGACTGAGCGCGTGACGAGTTCTTCATTACGCGCCAAGCGTCCTCGTGAATAGTACAAATTGTCTTCAAGGCCAACGCGGAAGTGTCCACCCAGCAGGATGGCGTGGGTCGTAGCCGGTAATTGCGCTGGGCCGATGGCGGCAACGAAGAAGATCGAGTTGGTCGGCAAATGTTCGACGAGCATCTGCAGAATCTTCGGCGTGTAGGGCAACGCGCCCTGGAAGCCCCGATCGGCGCCGAGCACGATGTTGATAATGTGCGGCGCATCATCATAGCCGGCCGCAATCAATCGAGCCGTGTCCTGTAGGATGTGATCGAGACTATAGACCTCCCATTCCGGCTTGATTTCCTTCTCACGAAATAGCTTCGCGAGATGTTCGGCTCGCTTGGGTGACGTGTTCATCAGGATCTCCCGCCCGTCGAATGAACAGATGATTGTCTGCGGATCGAGCGTGCAGATCTCCGCGCCCGCATAGGCCCCCTTGATGCGTTCCTCAAACGAGATTTCGTCGAATCCGGGTTGCAGCGGCCGAATCATGTCGCCATTGGTCCCCCCGCCTGTCGAGTTGTTGATCACAATGTCGCAGCGATCGCGAATGAGCCGATTGATCTCCGCATAGACGTCAGGGTCGCAGGTCGCCTCACCCGCTGCGTTACGCGCGTGTAGCGCAGCGACGCTGGCACCGGCTTCCCAACTTCGCACCACAGATTCGACAATTTCCATTGGTGTCACAGGAAGATTGGGATTGTCCCGCTTTCGTGTCATCCCACCGGTCGGTGCCACGCAAACGATGACCTTGCGCGGACCTTGGGAGTGCAGGGGCACGTTGCTCATGAACATCTCCTCTCGTAGCGATCATCAAAAGGCATGGCCGCGCATCCGACCTTGCGAGGATTGCGACCACACGAGATCGAACGCGCTCATCGCTATGCGCCGAAAACGGATTGTGGCCGCCTAATATTTGTAGGCAACCGTGAGGCCATAAGTTCGCGGCGCATTCACCGCGATAACTGTATTCAGAACATTGGTGCCCTCAGCGGCCGCGACCTCCTTGTTGGTAAGATTTTTCCCCCATCCTTGGACGGTGAGATGGCTGCTGGGATCAATCCATAGCAGCGACGCTCCGACCAAACCATACGCACCTTGAGACAGGCGGTTGTCTGGCTCGAAGAAAGACTCTGAATTGTAGGCGTAGCTGGCCGCCAACCGGAATTCGCCCGCCTGGGTCGGGATAGAATACGTGCCCAGTACAGTGCCGCTAAAATCCGGTGCTTGGGGTAAATGATTGCCGTCGACCGACCCCTGGACTTGCGTGTATCCTCCCGTCGGCAGCGGCGTCGAGATCGTCGCATCCTCGAAACGCGTGAACGTCGCGTGCAACGCTTCAAGGCCGCCGCTGATTGTGAAATGCTGGGTGAGCAAGACTTCGAAATCTGCGTCAAGCCCATATGTTTTGGCCGTTGCACCATTGACGAGTTCGATACTGGCAACACCATATTTGGCGACCTGAATGTTTGAGTAGTCGTTGTAGAATGCGGCCAAATTCACTCGGACTCGCCGATCGAGCATCAGGCTCTTCAGACCAGTCTCATAGGTCGTCAGAGTTTCTGGTGCGAAGGCGGGTGAACCCGGAGTGAGCAGGTTGAATCCGCCGCTTTTGAACCCGCGGCTGACCGACACATAGTCCATCACGTCCCTGGATAGATGATTATCCAAGGCCACCCGCCACGTGACTGGGTTGTTGCTTTGGCTAGCGGCAGAATTCGGCGCAGGAATGACCACCGGACCCGGCACGGTGACACTCGCCCCCTGTTCGAGATCGCGATCCTCCCGGGTATAACGCCCACCTAACGTGAAGTGTGTGCTGTCACTGACCGCGTAGGTCCCTTGAGCGTAAAGCGCGTAAGACTTGGTGGTTTGATGACCATCGGCAGAGGCGTCCAAGACTGGAAGGGCGAGGCCCCTCGAATTGACCGCTGAATCATCCTTTGAATGGTAAAAGTACAGGCCCGTGGTCCACACGAAGAAACCACTGGACTGTGAGGCTAGCTTGAGCTCTTCGCTGTATGTCGACGTCGTCAGGGTCTGCGAAACAATGACCAACGGCAATGGCGTGAGGTCACCATCAAGCTTCGTATATTCTTGAGAATTCCCACGATATCCAGTGATGCTGCTGAGCGTGGCGAAACCGAAATCGTGATCCAGCCGAGCACTCAATCCGCGCGTTTGCGCGTTGGTGTGGCCATCAACATCGCTGTTAATATTCCAGCCGGTAGCGATTCCGGGAGTGCCGAACAACGACGTCGTTCCAGCTATCTGCCGTTGATCTTGACCATCATTGCCCAAATGTTCTGCATAGTCGCCGATCAACGTCAGTTTAGTGTCGTCGGGAAAATCAAAAAGCCATTTGCTTCGTGCGGCGAGGTCGCGGTCGGTCTTATACGCGGGCTGGCCATCAGCGAGGTTAGTACCCCAACCATTCCCCTGGTGACTATCGGCGACGGAAAGGTTCGCCGCGACATGATCGGAAATTGGACCCGCAAGATAGACTGATCCGGAAACGGTATCGAAATTAGCGTAACCCGCTTGCGCCTCCGCCTCGAACTTTTCACCCGGGGTGCGTGTTGTAATCGAGATGAGACCGCCGGTAGTGTTGCGTCCAAAAAGAGTGCCCTGTGGCCCTTTAAGGACCTCCACCTGGTCGACATCGTTCAATTGTAGGAGTGCATTGTTGAGGTCCGTGATGTAGATATCGTCGACATAGAACGCCACCGCGTTTTCGTTGCCGGGGGTACTGTATTGGGTACCGATCCCGCGCAAGTGAGGCTCGGTGCGGTCACTGGTGCCCGGACCCTGAAATCCCGACACGAGTAGCGCGACATCCTGAAGAGTCGTCGCATTGATGCTCTTCAAGCTACTTGCCGGAATTGCGGATACGGTCAAGGGCACGTCTTGAGTGTTTTCAGCCCGTCGCTGCGCAGTGACCACAATTTCTTCGAGGCCCGTCGTCGGTGTTGCTTGAGAGAGGGATTGGGACCGTGCCAACCCGCTTTGCGAGAGCATGACCACCACGACGCCGGATACGAGAATCCTCTTCATAGCCCACTCCCCAAGAATGTCGTGTTGTTCTGAATCGATAATCGAGCGACCAAAAATATAGCCCCTCGCATCTATGCCGTGAACGCTTTATTTGGTCCCTCAGGGAATCTCATGTATTCTCCTGACGAATACATCGAAGTGGAGACGCGGGTTGGATCGCTTGGAAGCCATTCAGGCCTTTGTGCGCGTGGTCGAGGCCGGAAGTTTCTCCGTGACCGCCCGCGAACGTGGCGTCAGTCAATCGACCATCAGTAAACAGGTTGCGGCGCTGGAGGCTCATTTAGGGGCCGAATTGCTGCGGCGAACTTCTCGCAGCTTCAACCTCACCGAGCCGGGTGCGGCTTTCTACGAATCAGCGGTTCGTCTGCTCAGTGATTTGGAGGCGGCGGAATCCCATGTCGGGCGGCGACATATTTCGCCGGCCGGGCTGGTGAGAGCGACGGTCGCCCCAGTTTTTGGTGGGTTATATCTCATCCCGAAGCTGCAGTCGTTCTTTACCCAATATCCCAACATCGATCTTGAATTGCGAACGGCACCCGAGATCGAGGATCTCATCGCGCGCGGCCTCGATATTGCGATCCACAACGGACCTCTGTCCGATTCCTCCTTGATTATGCGCAAACTCGCCTCCGTCCCCGTCATCGCCGTCGCCGCACCGTCCTATATCGAGAAAAAAGGCACGCCCACGGAACTGTCACAACTCGAGCAACATGATTGCATCGTCTTCGCTCCGCACGGAGAACCGTTTCCTTGGAAATTTAGTACCGGTGGGCGAGACATACGCATCAAGCCCCGGGGACGTTTTCGTACTCACGACGCAGAGCAGATTCGTGCCGCCGTTCTAGCAGGGCTCGGCATAGCGCAAACGCCAGGCTGGTTGTTCACCCACGAAGTTGCGTCGAGGCGTGTTGTCCGTATCCTGCGAGACTACGAACCCGACGTGATCGCCATTAGCGCGGTTTACCCGGGTAGCCGGCGGCTCGCCAGCAAGGCCCGCGTGTTCGCCCAGTTTGTCGCAAAATGTCTGGCAGAAGACGCAATGTTCAGCTCTGTGTCCTACGAGAGCCTGAGCCAGGATTTGCAAGCATAAACCTCGGTTGAAAGATGTGAAGTCGACCCGGTCGATAAGTTAACCGTTGCGCGCAGCGGTTCGGCCACTGCCTTTTCCGTTAAGTGTAACACCACCGTTTAGGGGCCCGCTCGTCACGCTGCCCTATGGACACCCGCTCAGACTATTAGGATTACTAGCCGGCTACTTTGTTTCGATGGTCAATTTGTTGCGTGATGCTGCCCATGACTGAAGTGCTCGCAATGCACGATTTCTTTTTTGGACAATTCGAGTTTGGACAATTCACGCACGCGATCCGTTCGTCAAGAGCGACTGACTCTCTGCTGCACTTCGGACAGGAACTGAAGGTGAGCTTCGGCGGTCGAGAATCCCTTTCCCATCGTGTCGATCGCGACGTGAGTGCAGCCCCAGTCTCGGCACCACTCGATGCGAGCGGCGACCGCCTGAGGGGTCCCGTCGAAGCGTCCAACCACCATCTCCTTGCCGAACTGCGCCTGCTCGCGGCCCGCCTCGAGCAGGTATTTCTCCAGGTGCTTCCACGCTTCCGTGCCCCGCTCCTGGGGACCGGTGAAGATGAAGCCGTCGCCGAGTCGCGCCGCTCGCCGAAAGACAGGCTCGGAGAAGCCTCCGAACCAGATCGGGATGCGGCGAATGGGGCGGGGATTGATGCGGGCACGGTCGATGTGATCGAACTGGCCCTGGAACGTCACCAGGGGCTCGCTCCAGAGCTTGCGCAGGAGCTGCACCTGCTCCTCCTGGCGCCGGCCGCGAGTGTTGAAGCTCTGCCCAAGCGCCTGGTACTCGACGTGGTTCCAGCCGATTCCGATGCCGAGGCGGAAGCGTCCGCCGGAGAGCAGGTCGACATCGGCTACCTGCCTCGCAACGAGGGCGGTCTGGCGCTGCGGCAGAATCAGGATGCCCGTCACGAGCTCGATGCGCCGGGTGAGCGCGGCGAGGTGAGCGAACATCACGAGCGGGTCGTGGAAGGGGTCGTTCTCCGTGTATGGTCCGGTGAGCTTGGGATCGCGGCCTTCGTGCGTCGCACCGAGGACATGGTCGTACGTGAGGAGATAGTCGAAGCCCAGCGACTCCACGCTGATCCCGATGCGGCGAACCGCCTCCGGGTCACCGCGAAGCTCGATCTGTGGATAGACAGCGCCGATTTTCATGAGTGTTCCCTTTCTGCCGCGGCTATGCCCCGGGAATCCGGCTATTCGACACCGAACACCGTCGCTATTTAGGCAATCGATGCCCGTTTCCCGAAGTTTAGCTCAACGCGGAGGGACAGAGAATGGTGTGGGCCGACTCGGACAAAGAGTCCGACACAAGTAAGGCTAAGTTTGGAAATTGGGAAATAGAATTCGCGCGCGTTGTTCTTGGTCGCCCGCTCCCGGATGGTTTCGGGTCCGCGCTACTCAGCCGATGCCGAACAAGTCGTCCGACTATTTGGACAATACGAGCGCGCAAAGATTCCGCGTCAGGCGAGTCCCGCCCGAGAGCGACTCATAGTACAGAATCACAGTGCCATCGCTATCCACCACGTTGAGCCGCGTTCGTGGATGTTTTCGAGAATGATCGCGTCATCGTTCAACGTTTCGCCATGAACCCTGGGGGAGTAGGAGGGCGTGCATGCTCATCATCCCAATACGCTTTACATCTTCATCAAAGGCGGACAGTGGATGAAACGACCAATCCGCCGTCCGAGATCGTGGGGAACTCGCCGGATGGTGACGTTGCGTGGATGCCCGCGACCGACATCAGCGTGGGGCATCAGTCGGGAAACATCGGGACAAGGCCGAGCGACGTGCTTTGGATTGCTTTGAAAAAGTAGGCCGCCGAAGGTTTTATGGATTATTGAATGAGCTTAACCCGTAAGGGGCGACCTGACCGCAATCCCCATATGGAAACGGTATAAATAGGGCACATTGTCTCCCAAGCGAGTTGGGTCAGTTGGTAATCACCAAAATCGTGTCGGGCGGGCAGACGGACGTCTTGGAAGCCGTACCCGCTGGTGGCGACCGGGGTTTCAGGATGACCTCCATCAACTCGATGGGCACAGGGCCGGCATTGCGTTCCCCTGATCCTCGCTCGTCGAGGGATCGAGCCATCCAACTGGTGCGCGGGGCGTGCGGCAACGCGCGTCCCTACCGCGATTCTTGCCGACGGGCCTACGCCGATCAATGACCGCTATAGTAGACGATGCGTTGAATCGCCCAGAGTAGACCGATGGCCGCAATCACCAGCGAACACGGAATGGCGATGCGGCTGCGGAACCACGGTTCGTTGCGAAACCAGCCGACCAGCATGAATGCCACGGCGATCACGAACAGCTGGCCGAAGTCCACGCCGAAATTAAATCCCAGCAGCGCCACGATGAAGTCATGCTTCGGAAACGGAATGTCGCGCAGGCTGCTGGCGAAGCCCAATCCGTGTACCAGCCCGAAACCGAACACCACGGCCAGCCGGCTCGGCCCGAGACGCGGCTTGAAGACGTTCTCGATGGCGATCCAGGCGATGGATAGCGCGATGCCCGGTTCGACGAAGCGACTCGGCAAACTGAAGATGCCGTACGTGGACAGGAACAACGTCGTCGCGTGCGCAATCGTGAAGACCGTCGTTTGCGATAGCAACTTGCGCCACGTGATGCCTAGGAAGAGCAGGCCCAGCACGAACAGGATGTGATCCGCGCCCTCGGGCACGATGTGCTTGAAACCGAGCCGCAAATACAAAGCGGCTTGGCGGGTCCAAGGCAGGGAATCGGGATCAACGGAGACGTTGTGAGCGGAAGGAGCGCCGCCCAGCGCCTGTCCGGCCCAGTCGTAGGGCTCGCTCTCGTGAGCGCCGTCTTCGAGCCAGCGTGTCATCGAGACATGCGCTGCCGGCACCTGCAGCGTGTAGACCACCGGGTAATCGATGGGAGCGCCGATCGGCACCAAGAGCTTGAGCGGCTCTTGGGAAGCCGGCAACGCTGCCGTAAAGCAGAAGGTAGACAGCGTACTCATTTGGCTGTCGAGGATCAGCGTCTTGTTGGCGGTGGCGGTCGAGAATTGCTTCAGTTCGAGCTTGAGCGGCGTGCTGCCGACGACGAGTTGCAGGCCGGCCAAGACATGCGGCAACAGCGTTCGAACCTCGGCTTGCTGCGCGACTTCGGGTTCAGTGACGAATTGATAATAGCGGTCGGGCGACCCCAGAATCTGCGTGAGGTCGATGCCGATCTTGACGTCGAGCTTGCCGGGCGTGGCAAAGGTGACGGTCACTTCCGTCAACGTCATGGTGTGGGCCCCCGCGAGGCAGGCCCACGACATGAGAAGCAGTGCCCATGCGATGCACCTGCGCATCGATGGGGTTGCCGTTACCAGACGATCGGCTTGGTCTCGCCGGTCTGTAGGAGCACGAGCCCCGACGGATTGCCGGGGTACGGCACCACCAGGCGCCACGTAAACGGGCTGCAGGTGATCATGGCAAACAGCACGCGGCGTGGAAATCCGGGACTGCCGATCCACTCGAGCTCGTCGCCCTTGTCGTACAGGTTCTCCATGCTGGCGGCGGCATCGGTCACCGGTCGGCTCGTCATGAGGCCGCCGATTTCGAGACGCATGTCGGCCGTGACCTTGCCATCCTTGACGAGCACCAGGCCGCCGTTGATTTCGCTGACGCGATTGACGGCGACCGCCATCGCTTCATCGCTCGAGCCGATGACTGTAATATTGTGCAAGTCGTGCGATACCGAGGTGGCGACGGCGGAGTTCGGGGTCTTCGGGCCCATGTCCGTGAAGAACATCTTGCCGAGCTTGGCTTTTCCCGTGTAGCGATCGACAATCGCCACCTTGACGATATCGTGCGCGGGATCCCGTTGCACGACGCCGTCGACGACGGGAAGCGTCGCGGTCTTCTGTTCGGGCTCCGTGTAGAAAGGAGCCTGGATGGCGGCGGTCACCGTGGTCTTGCCGGCGGGCGCGAGGATCTCGAAGTCCTTGGCGGTCAACTTGCGGCCGACATGAATGGTGTCGGTGGCCCACGCCGGCCAGGCGATCTTCGGCACGGGCAGGAGGTACTTCCCGTCTTTCGCGGCCAACTGGCCGTTCGCGAACACTTCTTTGATCGCCACTTCCTTCAGGGAGCTCACCAGGACGACGTCGGCGTAGCGACCGGGAGCGATCGATCCGACCAGCGAGTCCATGTGCGCGTGGCGCGCGGGATACAGACTTGCCATCGCGTAGGCGGCTTCGACCGGCGCGCCCATCTTGATGGCGAGCGCGATGTGGGTGTTCATCGTGCCCTGCTTCAAGCTGTCGGCGACGTTGCGGTCGTCGGTGACGAGTGACATGTTGTCCCACTCCTTCAGGCCGTTCTTGACGAACAGCGGCACCGCTTTTTCGATATTGTCGTCGCGCAGCTGCAAAAATAATCCGGCTTGCAGCTTCAGCCAAGCTTCTTCGGCGACGCGGGTTTCGTGATCGCTGGTGAGGCCGACGGCGGCGAAGGCATTGATGCGGTCCTGGTCGCGCAGCCCCGAGCCATGGCCGTCGATCACGCCGCGATAGTCGCGCGTCGCTTGGATGTCTTCCCAGATGCGCTGATAGCCGGGATGGCTGGGCACGGAGACCGCGGGCCAATCCATGACTTCGTCGAGGCCCTGGACTTCCAAGCTGCCTTTAATGTTCTCCGCGACCTCGTGGTAGGCGTAATTGCCGCCACCGACTTCGAAGGCGGAGGGCGGTGTGGCGGAGCCCAAAGCCGGGAAGATTTTCAGCGGACTGCCGTGCTTCTCGGGAGTCAGCCAAAACTCGACGTTGTGCGGGCCGCTCACGTTTGAGAACTCGTGCGAGCCTTCGCTGGTCCAGGTGTTGCCCATCGGAATCACGAGCGCGGCCTCCCATTCGGGCGATAGCAGCGAGCTTTCGATGTGCTTGTGCGATTCGCCGAAACCCGGGACCGCGTATAGCCCCTTGGCGTCGACGATGTTGCCGGCCCGGCCCTTCCATTGGCCGGTCGGGCCGACCCAGGCGATGCGTTTGCCCTTTACGACGATGTCCGTGTCGGGCATCCACATGAGCGTGAACACGTTCAATACGTTGGCGCCGCGGATGATGAGGTCGGCCGCCTCGCGCGCGAGCGCGACTTGCACCAACGACTGGCGGATCTTGGTCTCTTCGTTGAACGCCACCGGGTGGATGACTTTGGTGGCGGTGGGTACGTGGGCGCCCGCGGGCGGCGGTGTGGGCGCCGCGGGAGCGACCGCGGCCCCTGTGACCTGATCGACGGGTGCCGCGCTGGCGACGCCTGCGGCGGCGACGGCGACGGCGACGGCCATCATGAGCACGCTCAATCGCGCCGCCAGTGTAGGTTTGATCATGGTCTATGGATTCCTAGAAGCGGAACGAAGCGCTGACTTGATAGTGGAACGGCATGGCGGCGGTGATGAGGTCGTTACCCTGCGCGCCGGCTTCGGCAATCCAGTTCTCCTGGTTGGTGATGTTGTAGAAATTCGCGCGCACGCTCCAGGTGCGGGCTTCGTAGAAAATGCTGCCGTCCCAAGTATACTGCGTCGGAATGCGCACGTTACCGATGTAGGAGGTATTGATCGGACCGGTCACGACGACGCCCGAGCTGGCGCCGATCCCTAGATCGGTGCGGTACTTGACGAAGGCGCTGAACAAGTTCGAGGGCACGGCGGGCAGGCGATAGTCGCCGGTCGGCAGCGGATTAAAGTTCGGGCTGCCGATGCCGGTGCCGTACGGCGCCGCGAAGCTGTCGTACACGTTCTCGGTGAAGGACGTTGGGCTCGCGCCATGCAGGCGCGCGTCCAGATAGCTGTACGCCGCCGTTGCGGAGAAATTGCGGCTCGGCTGAAAGTTCGCTTCGAACTCGGCGCCGTAGGCGTCAATCTGCTGCGTGTCCTGGAATTGATCGGTTTGCGCACGCTTCTGGAAGAAGCCGGCGCTCGACAAGAATAGCGTGTTGTCGAGCAGCGCTGCCTTCACGCCGCCTTCGTACAAAAAGTTCTTGATGCGAAAGTTGGTGGGGTCGATCGTGTTGCCGGTGAAGGCCGCGAAGCCGCCGCCGTTGGTGCTGACCGGCGATTGATTGTAGTCGGCCGTCAGGTAGGTGGTGAGCCAGGTGAGCGGCTTGTAGGTGACGCTCAGGTCGGCGGCGGATTCGCCTTGAGTGGCGGTGGCGTGCGCGGCCGTGAAGCCCGGCGGCGGCAGCGGATCGCTCAATTTCTCATGGATCAAATCGACGCGCAGGCCGCCGAGGATGCTGACCTGATCGGTCGCCCGATAGAGGTCTTGAATAAAGGCGCCGATCTGGTTCGAAGTCTGATCTTGCGTGTTGGCGATCGAATAGGGATATCCGAACGCCGAAGAACCCGTGTAGGTGGCGCCCGGAACCGCATAATACGTTGCATTTCCCGGTACTTGGACCACCCCGTAGAGATTCGGTTGGACGATCGGGAAATTCGCCGGGTTGGTGGTGATGTCCGTGGCGTTCAAATACTCATTATAAAAGTCGCCGTACGCGAGCACGTGGATGAAGCGATAGGCGATACCGGCAATCGCTTGGTTCTTGCCGAAATTGGCGTGCAGTTCGAGGCGATCTTCGAAGTTGTATGAATCTTTGATGTCGTTGAAATAGCGTTGTGCGTATTCCAGCTGCTGCTGCGAGTAGTCCTCGAAATAACCCTTGTTGACCAGGGAGATCGAGTCGTTGATGTTGTAGTTCACGTCCAACTGCGCCTGGAAGTTCGAACCCTGATCGTGATCGCCAGGCGCGATCAGCTGGTAGCTGCGATTGATCTGCGCCGTGCCGGTGACGTTGACCACCGACAGAAAGTTGCGCGGATCGCCGGGGAAGGCGTAGGGGCTGACGCCCGTGCCCTGGTAATAGGTGCCGTTGTCGATGAGCTGCTGCGTCGGACGGTTGATACCGGTGTTCTCGGTGTAGTGCGCGAGATAGAACTCGGTGTTGAAGTCGACGGTGAGTTTGTCGCTCGGTATCCAGCGCAAGGCGGCATACACGTCGGTGGAATGGTCATAGCCGAAGCGATAGTAGCTGTCCGAGTGGATGTACTCGAAGCTCACGCGGTAGGCCAGCGTGTCGCTGATGGGGCCGGTGACGTCGAATTGCGCCTTGCGCGTGTTGTATTCGCCGTAGGTGAGAGTCACGGTCTCGTGTTGACCGTCGAACGAGGGGCGTTTGGTTACGAGGTTCACGTAGCCGCCGACGTTGCCAGTGGGGCCGTAGACGACGCTCGCCGGGCCTTTGACGACGTCGAAGCCTTCGACCGAGTTGAAGCTCAAGGGCTGGCCGTCCGAGCGCGGCGTGCGCAGCATGCCGTTCTGGAATACTTCAGCCTGCTGGCCGCGCAGGAACGGCACATTGGCGCCGCCGAATTGATCGTTGGTGTAGGCGCTCGAGACGATCTTCGAAAAATCCGTTACATCGATGATCGATTGGTCGCGCATCTGCGCGGCGTTGATTTCGGTGACGGCGCGCGGGGTGTCGAGTACGGACAATTGCAAGCCGAAGACCGACGTTACCTTGCGCTGCAGAGGGCTGACCTGATCCTCCAGGTTCACGCCCTTGACCACGATCTCCTCGAGATTGTCAGAGCCGGTGGCGAGTGTGGCCGGCGTCGCGGCGGTGGCCGGAGCGGCTGGATCTGCCAGCAAGACGCTCGGGGAGTTCAGGCAGAGTGCCGTCAGAAGGGCGTACTTCGTCGATTCATGGGTCATCGTGTTTTGAACTCGTTGGGTGAAGGCCCGCCCGGGTGCGGATACGAGCGATCCTCGAGAGACGGTCAATGGCGACCGTCCGTGTCGAAGAAGCTGGCGTTGTCATTTGTTATGGAATCCTTTGACCGTGGCGACGTACACGGAGCCCGACGTAGTCGCTGAGCGGCTTGTGGGTGACGATTGTGCAAAGGGCATGCCAACTCGTGTTTTCGCGTCGGGGGTCGAGGGAGTGGGTCGCTCAGGCGCTTTTTTCACGGACTTTAGGGCTGTAGCCGACGACGCCGGTACTTTGTTGCGGTGGCGCAACGCGTCAGAATGCACACAATCGGGACGCGGGCCGTACACAATTGCACGCAAGCTGGGCGCTGGGTGCGGGCGACCGGGGACGCTAGCGTGACGCGTCCGTAGGAGAGTGGTCCTGTGATCCGCAAAAACTCGATCACGCGTCGTCGGCCACCAATGAATAGTCATGATGTAGCCCACCGAGGATCGATTTCGCGTGCACCATGACGCGCTCGCCAAGACGATGACGCGAGCTTTGATGCGAAACCAACTGCGGCGCTGCGGGTGGATCGGGGACACCCGGCCC
>WNFR01000836.1_pt1 | contig 31479 bp, 31 predicted proteins | sample 5400221 | NCBI WGS metagenome assembly WNFR01 (sample SAMN13153357, study PRJNA577476) | soil metagenome | isolation source: 40 cm soil under Madrone tree | place: USA:California | collected 2016-06-14
GCGGCACCGCCGGCCGAATTCTGAAGATGCTCAAGTACCCCGACGGCAGCGTGCGTATCCTCGTCCAGGGGCTGCGGCGCCTCGAGGTCCAGCACTACACCAAGCTCGAGCCCTACTTCGTCGCCGAAGTGCGCCACCTGACCGACGTCTACGAGTCGTCCAAGGACCTCGAGGCGGTGCAGGCACACATGGTGCACCAGTTCGCCAAGTTCGTCTCGATGATCCCCTATCTTCCGGACGAGCTGCAGGTCGTCGTGATGAACATCAAGGACCCCGGGAAGGTCACCGATCTCATCGCCTCGAACCTGAACATCTCGCTGGAGGAGAAGCAGGATCTCCTCAACACGCTCGACCTCCGCGCGCGCCTCGAGAAGCTGTCGACGATCCTCAACCGCGAGATCGAGCTGCTCGAGCTCGGGCACAAGATCCAGTCGCAGGTCCAGACCGAGCTCAACAAGAACCAGAAGGAGTTCTACCTCCGCCAGCAGATGAAGGCGATTCAGAAGGAGCTCGGCGAGGGCGACGCGCGCACCGCCGAGATGGAGGATCTGCGCCAGAAGATCGCCGAGGCGAAGATGCCGGAGGATGCGAACAAGGCCGCCGAGAACGAGCTCGAGCGGTTGCGCATCATCCCTCCGGAGTCCGCCGAGCACACGGTGGTGCGCACCTATCTCGAGTGGCTGGTGAACCTGCCGTGGTCGGTCTCGACGAGCGACAACCTCGACATCCCGCACGCCCGCGGGATCCTCGACGAGGACCACTTCGACCTCGAGAAGGTGAAGGACCGCATCCTCGAGTACCTCGCCGTCCGCAAGCTGCGGAAGGACCCGCGCGGGCCGATCCTCTGCTTCGTTGGGCCGCCCGGCGTCGGCAAGACGTCGCTCGGCCGCTCGATCGCGCGCGCCATGGAGCGGAAGTTCGCGCGCCTCTCCCTCGGCGGCGTGCGCGACGAGGCCGAGATCCGCGGTCATCGCCGCACGTACATCGGCTCACTTCCCGGCCGCATCATTCAAGGATTGCGCACGGCGGCCTCGAACAACCCGCTCTTCATGCTCGACGAGATCGACAAGCTCGGCGCCGACTTCCGCGGCGACCCGGCGTCGGCGCTGCTCGAGGTGCTCGATCCGGAGCAGAACCACACCTTCATGGATCATTACCTCGACGTGCCGTTCGATCTCTCGAAGGTGATGTTCGTCACGACCGCCAACTACCTCGACCCGATTCCCCCCGCCTTGCAGGACCGCATGGAGGTCCTCGAGATCGCCGGCTACATCGAGGAGGAGAAGGTGGAGATCGCGTGGCGCCATCTCATCCCGAAGCAACGGAGGGAGAACGGCCTCGACGACTCGCACATCGAGTTCACCGAGGACGCGATCTTGAAGATCATCCGTAGCTACACGCGCGAGGCGGGCCTCCGCAACCTCGAGCGCGAGATCGGCCGCGTCTGCCGTAAGGTCGCCCGCGCCGTCACCGAAGGCGCGACCGAGCGCGTGCGCATCACCCCAGAGAAGGTGCGCGAGTTCCTCGGTCCGGAGCGCTTCTTCTCCGAGGTCGCCGAGCGGACGGGCGAGCCCGGCGTCGCGACCGGCCTCGCCTACACGCCGAACGGCGGCGACATCCTCTTCATCGAATCGACGAAGATGAGCGGCAAGAAGGGTCTGACGCTCACCGGCCATCTCGGCGAGGTCATGAAGGAGTCAGCGCAGGCGGCGCTCAGCTACGTCCGCACCCGCGCCGAGCGCCTCGGCATCGCCCCCGACTTCTTCGAGAACTGCGACATCCACATCCACGTCCCCGCGGGCGCGATCCCGAAGGATGGCCCGTCGGCGGGCGTCACGATCGCTGCCTCGCTCGCGTCGCTCCTCACCGGCCGCCCCGTGAAGCACAACCTGGCGATGACGGGCGAGATCACGCTCCGCGGCAAGGTGATGCCGGTCGGCGGCGTCAAGGAGAAGGTGCTCGCCGCGAAGCGCGCCGGCATCGACACCGTCGTGCTGCCGAAGCTCAACGAGAAGGATCTCGAGGATGTGCCGCCGAAGGTGCGCGAGGAGATGACGTTCGAGTTCGTCGACACGATCGACGAGGTACTGGAGCGCGCGCTCGAGCCTGCGGCGGAGCCCATGGAGCGCGGCGGCGAGCCGCGCCCCAAGCGCGCCGCGAGCGTCTGAGCGGCGCGCGCCCGAGCGCCGGTCGCCCTCGATTCTCTCTCGCCGACTGCCGATACTCCCCGCGAGCGATCGACGTATGGCGGCGGCCTCTCGCATCCTCATGGCGGCGTCGGAAATGACGCCGTACGCACAGACCGGCGGTCTGGGCGACGTCCTCGCGGCGCTGCCTGCGGCGCTCGCCGAGCTCGGCGCCGCGGTGCACGTGGTGCTGCCGGCGTACAGTACGATCGATGTGAATGCCGCCGGGGCGGTGGTGAGCAGCAGCGTCGAGGTGCGAGTCGGCGGGACCCGTCGCGAGGTCGGGCTCCGCACGGGGCGGGCGGGTGCGGTTTCCGTGTCCTTCGTCGAGGCCGACGAGTACTTCGGCCGTGACCATCTCTACGGCGGTCCGTACGGCGACTACCCCGACAATGCCGAGCGCTTCGCGTTCTTCTCGCGCGCCGTGCTGGCGCTCGCGGCGCGGCTCGAGCCCGCGCCCGACATCGTGCACTGCCACGATTGGCAGGCGGCGCTCGTCCCCGTCTACGCGCGCGCGTTTCCCGATCCACGTCTCGCCGCGGTGCGGACGGTCCTCACGATCCACAATCTCGGCTATCAGGGGATCTTTCCGGCGGCGGTGTGGCCGCTCCTCGACCTCGACTGGAGCTACTTCACGCCGCAGACGCTCGAGTTCTACGGCCAAGCGAATCTCCTGAAGGGCGGCGTCGTCTTCGCCGACGCGCTGACGACGGTGAGCCGGCGGTACGCCGAGGAGATCCTCACCCCCGAATACGGCAACGGGCTCGACGGCGTCCTGCGCGAGCGCCGTGAGGCGCTGCACGGGATTCTGAACGGCGTCGACTACACGAGCTGGGATCCCGCGCGCGACCCGTACATCACGGCGCGGTACGATCGCGACGATCTCGGCGGCAAGGCGCGGTGCAAGGCGGATCTGCAAGCGCGCTTCGGTCTCGACGTCGCACCGCAGATCCCGCTCTTCGGCATGGTGACGCGCCTCGCCGATCAGAAGGGCCTCGACCTCCTCATGGCCGCGCTCCCCGACCTGCTCCGCGACGACGCGCAGCTGGCGATCCTCGGCAACGGCGACGCGCGCTACGAGCACGAGCTGTCGATCGAGGGACGGCGCGCGCCCGGACGCCTCGCCGTCCACATCGCGTACGACCCGGCGCTCGCGCACCAGGTCGAGGCCGGCGCCGACGCTTTCTTGATGCCGTCGCGCTACGAGCCGTGCGGCCTGAACCAGATGTACAGCTTGCGCTACGGGACGGTTCCCGTGGTGCGCGCGACGGGCGGGCTCGACGACACCGTTGCCGAGTTCGACGCGGCGAGCGGCCGCGGCACCGGCTTCAAGTTCGGGCCCTACACCGCCGACGCGCTGCTCGGCGCCGTCGCGCGGGCCCTCGACGTGTACCGCCGCCCCGATGATTGGCACCGCCTCGTTCGAAACGGCATGGCATGCGACTTCTCGTGGCGCCACGCCGCCGAGCGCTACCTCGCGGTCTACCGCTCGCTCCTCGCGGCGCGCGGCTGACGACGACGACCCGCGTCTCCTCGTCCGGACGCTGAAGCTCGCCGACGCTGCCGCATCGATCCGCTGCTGCGCCGGCGCCGTCCCCGGGCGCGGCAGATCTCGCCCGGCAGAGTTTGCCGCCGGTCGCGACCGGCACGAAACGCGCGCCGACGGAACGCGGCGTTGCGGCCGGCACCCTGCTTGCTCCTCCGCGCATGCGGAGGAGACCGTCTCATGCGCATCGATCCCCAGCGCGATACGATTCCCGCAGTGCGGCCGTCATCGACCGGCGGCTCGTCGACCGGCTTTGCGAGCGCGCTCGCCAGCGTGCGCAGCGCGACCGACCCGAGCCTGCCCGCGGCGGCGGACCCTGGCCAGGTGGGAAAGGTGCCGATCGCGCAGCAATGGGGCCAGTACGGCAAGGGCGCCGGCGTGGAAGGGTACGGTGCGCCGCCGGATCCGGCGCAGTTCGCCGACGTCCCGATCGGTCCCGATGAACCGGCGAGCCCGCTCAACTCGAGCGGCGTCACGACCACGCCCGGATTCACCGTCGACGGCTACACGGCGCGCGGGACGCCCATCCCGCCGGGCTTCTACAACCTCGCTTATTACAACTGGTACCTGCGCCAAGGCGGAACGCCGCTCGAAGGATTCCCGCAGCTCGCCGACGGCGCCACCATCACCGAGACCTACGGCAAGTTCGGTGACGGCGCGACCCGCGCCACGAGCTTCATCACCGCGCCGGCGGACGGCAGCGATCCCGGCGACCCGCTGAGCGGCGCGGGCAGCGACCCCGTCGGAGACACGGGTGCCACGCCGCCGCCATTCGCGACGCTCGCCGACGCGTTGACGCACGCGCTCGACGTCGCACGGACGCGCACCGTCGGCTCCGCCAGCGCCGCGGCGCCGGCGCCTCCGGACGCACTCGCGCCCTCGGCCACGGCGACGGCGGCTCCCGCGACAGCCGCGACGACGGCGACCGCGAACGCTCGGCGCGCCGTGGAGACGTCGTCACCACCCTCCTCGTCCGCCACGACTTCGCGCTCCGCACGCGGCGGTGCGCCGGCAAGCGATCCATCCGCCACAGCAACGACGGTCGCGAGCAGCCGCGTCGCGTCGACGAACGACGTCGAGGCGGCGCTTCGCGCCGACCTGACGACACTGCTGCGCGATCTCATGGGCTAGGCGAGTGTCCGGTCTCGGAAATTACGGGACACTAGTGTCCCGAGTCTGAAGTCCGTCACCAAATTCGGGCCCGTCTCGACGGCGCTGGCTGCGTTGCTCCTCCTCGGAATAGCGCCAACTATTCCTCGTCGTCGCGCCTTGCCAACGCCGTCGATCCGCACCCGACTTTGGCAACGGACTTCAGACTCGGGACACTAGCGCCGCTCGGCAACGACGCCGTCTCGGCAGACGCCGAGGAGCTCCTCGGGCACGGCGATCAGAACGTCGGCGGCGCTGTCGCGCACCGACGGGCCGCTGAATCCCCACAACACGCCACAGGTCGCGACGCCGGCGTTGCGGCCGGTCGTGACGTCGATCGCCGAGTCGCCGACCATGAGCGTCCGCGCGGCGGGCACCGCCGCGTCCTCGACGAGCCGCAGGAGACCGCTCGGGTCCGGCTTCTTCGTTCCCAGCGAGTCGCCGCCGACGATACGCGGGAAGCGCGCCGCCAAGCCGAGGCCGTGGACGATGGCGCGGCTCATGTCCTCGGGCTTGTTCGTCAGCACCGAGAAGACCGTCTCCTCCTCTGCGAGGCTCTCCAAGACCGGCACGAGGCCCGGGTAGAGCGCGCTGCGATCGAGCAGGTGAGCGCGATACCACGGCATGAAGATCGCGACCGCCGGCTCCAGCAGATGCGAGTGCTCCGCTCCGAGCGCGCGTTCGAGCAGCACTCGCGCGCCGTGCCCGACGTAGCCCCAGAGCGTCCGCCGATCCTGCGGCGGAAGACCGAGCGCCCGCAGCGTCACGTTCACCGCGTCGGCGAGATCGTCCTTGGTGTCGACGAGCGTCCCGTCGAGATCGAAGACGACGTGGGTGAACGCGTTCACGCCGCGCCGCTGGCGCCGTGAGGTCGCGACGGCGCCGCAGGCCTGTGCCGCGGTGTCACCGCGCCGGCGGCCGCGCGCTGCTCACGCCGAGAACGACGACCCGCACCCGCACGTCCGCTCCGCCTTCGGGTTCACGAACTTGAACCCCGATCCGTGCAGCCCCGACACGTAATCGAGCGTCGTCCCGGCGAGATATTCGCGCGACGCCGCATCGACGAGTACCCGAACCCCATCGACCTCGACGACGCGATCGTCCGCCTTCTGCTCCTTGTCGAAGCTCATTGTGTACGAGAACCCCGAACACCCCCCGCCGACGACGCCGACGCGCAGCGCGTACTCCGCCCCGCGGTTCTCACGCTGCATGGCCGTCTTCACCATCTCGACAGCTCTGTCGGTGAGGGTCATGACCGGCTCGTCGGCTGAGCCGGCGAGGTCCGAAGCGACGTGTCCGTCCATCAGCATGACGCTAACGGGACCGGTACCAAGAGTCAATCGCGTGTGACGCCGCCGCACGGCGGATGGGTGGCGACGCGCCCGTGCGGCGAGATCGCAATCGTACGAACGCTTCCGAACGGGCCGCGGCCGCGCCGGCGTCAAGACGGCAGCCGTAGGTCCTCGGACGTCTCCACGCTCGGCGGCACGACGAGCGGGTTCAATGCCGCCCAATCCGGCGCCTGTGTCGTCACGACGTTTGCGGCTTCACGCTTGCGCTTCAGCTTCTCGAGGAGCGTCGTGCGATTGAGGTTGAGGAGGCGCGCCGCCTCCTTCTTGTTGCCACGGCTGATGTGGAGCGCGCGGGCGATGATGCGATCCTCGATCGACGCCATCTCGCGGTAGAAGTCGATGCCCTGCTGATCGAAGTCCCATGGCGGCGTCGTCCAGCCACCGGTGGCGCTCAGGCGTCCGCCTCCACGGAGCTGTGGCGGCAGATGCTCGGCGCGGATCACGCGCTCCGTGTCACCGAGCACGACGAGCTGCTCGAGCAGGTTCTTCAGCTCGCGCACGTTCCCCGGCCAGTGATACGCGGTCAGGATCCCGACCGCGTCGTCGGTGATCTCGAAGCGCGGCAGACCCTTCGCGGTGTGCAGATGGCCGAGAAACCACTCGACGAGGAGCGGAACGTCCTCGCGACGCTCGCGCAAGGCCGGCATCTCGACGGGGACGACGCGCAGCCGATAGTAGAGGTCCTCCCGGAACCGGCGGTCGGCGACCGCCTCCTCGAGGTTGCGATTCGTGGCGGCGATGATGCGCACGTCCACACACTGCGTGGTGACGCCGCCGACGGGCTCGAACATGCCGTTCTCGAGGACGCGCAACAGCTTCACCTGCAGCTTCGGGCTCATGTCGCCGATCTCGTCGAGGAAGATCGTGCCGCCGTCGGCGAGCCGAAAGCGCCCGACTCGTGAGCAGATCGCACCGGTGAACGCGCCGCGCTCGTGGCCGAACATCTCGCTCTCGAGGAGATCCTCGGGGATCGCCCCGCAGTGCACCGGCACCAGACGCTGCAACCGCCGGCGGCTGCAGGTGTGGATCGCCTGCGCGACGAGCTCCTTGCCGGTCCCGCTCTCGCCGGTGACGAGCACCGTCGCGTTCGTGCCCGCGACGCGACGAACGATGTCGAACACCGCCTGCATGCGGCGGTGCCGGCCGATGATGCCGGCGAACCCCGGCCTCCCCTCCACTTCATCGACGGTTGCCGGCGTCGCCTCCGAAGCCGCCACCACCACCTCGTCCGTCGTCTCCGTTTCCGGACTCACGAACTCGAACGCTCTCATCGTCCCCTCCTTGGCCCCGTTCATGCGGCGTCGGGCGAGTGAGCAAGCGAGGTGCCAGAAACTTGAACAACTCCCATAGGCAGCGTCACACGCCGCGCGACATCGAATTGTCAGGTAAATTTCGTGACACGACGCCTCGCATGGGATCGCGACGCCGTCCGCGAATGTGCGCTGCCGTACATTCCTGTCGCGCGACGGCCAAAAATTGGCGAGCGCCGCGGCGGCGCGAGTTTACGCCCGCGCCGCAACACGCGGCGGAACGACGAGGAAGTCCGGCGGGCAGTGCGGCAGGTCGAGCACGATCTGCCGCGCGCGGCGCGTCCGCAGATCGACGACGACCGGCGCCATCAAATTGACCGTCATGAGCGTCGGGTCTCTCGGAATGGTGACGATGACGAGCAGCGCGATGTCGCTCGGATCGGTCTCGAGGAGACGCGCCGCGGTCTCGAGCGGCGGCTCGTAGCCGGCGACGAGCTCGCACGGATTGGCGACCGCGAACGCCAGCTCCGGATCGTCGATTGCGAGCAGCCATTTGAAGGGCGACCCCGGCCGATGCTCCAGCACGACGTAGTGCCGCAGTTGCGGGAACCCGACCAGACCCTGCGGGATCTCGACGATGCTCGCGCGCGAGATCTCGAACGACCCGAACCGTCGCGACCGGACGTGCAACGTCGGCGAGGGATCGACCTCGCGCGACGCAGGCGCGGCGGTGCACTCAGTCGTGCTTGGCATTGCCGACCTCCAGCCACAGCTCGGCGGCGTCGGCGAGACGGTCCTCGCCCGCGAGCCGAGCCGTTTGATTCTGCTCTTCGATCGCGCGGAAGATCTCCTCGCGAAAGATGCGCACGTCCGCCGGCGCGGTCAGGCCGAGTCGCACCTGGCCGCCGCGGATCGCGAGCACCTGCACCCGCACGTCGTCGCCGACGCGAATGGCTTCACCGATCTTCCGTGTCAAAACCAACATGCCGCCCTCCTGGCAGGCGTCATCGTCGAACAATCAGGTCACAGCTGCAGGAAGTCGAGGACGCTCGTTTGTAACTTGTTGCCGACCGCCAGCGCCGCTTGCAGCGCCGTCTGGAGCTGGACGAACTGGCTGATCGCGGTCGAGAGATCGACGTCCTCGATGCCGCTCACCAAGGTCTGCGCGCCCGCGGTCAGGCTGTCGATCTGGTCGCTGCGATCCTGGAGCCGGGTCATCCGTCCGCCGATCGCCGCCCGCTCTTCGCCGATCCCCGCCGCGGCGCCGGCGAGCGCGTCGATGCTCGTCGTCGGGGTTCCGCCGGCGGCGAGCGTCTGGCGCATGTCGTCGAGGGCGGTGATCGTGGCGCCGAACACGTGGTCGCCCGGCGTCGTCAACGTCAGCGTCTGGCCGCCGATCGGCAGGACGAAGGGATCCGTCGGGCCACTGTAGGCGGTCGCGGCGTCGAAGTTCGGATCGTCGAGATTTGCGAACGGCTGCTGGCCGCTCGCGAGACCGCCGAACACGTAGCGGCCGCCGACGGCGGTGTTCGCCAAGCTCAAGACGCTGCTCTCGATCTGCGCCACCTCGGCAGACGCTTGCTGGCGCTGCTCAGGCGTGACGAGCCCGCTCGTCGTCTGCGCCGCGATCTCGCTCGCGCGCGTGAGCAGGCTGTCGACCTGCTGGAGCGCGCTGTCCTGCGCGCTCAGGACGGCGTTGCCGATCCCGATGCCGTCCTTCGCCGCCGAGAGCGCGCGCACCTCGCCGTGCAGCCGGTTCGCCGCCGCCGCTCCCGCCGGGTCGTCGCTCGCGCTCTGCAGCTTCTTTTGCGAGCTCACCTCGGCCTGCGCCTGCGCGATCTGCCGCTGCAGACGGGCGACGCTCGTCGTCAGCTCGCGAAACAGCGTGTTCTGCGTGACGCGGCCGAGGATCATCGGATTACCGAGAACAGGTCGTCGAGCATGTGGTTGCTGACGACGATCAGTTGCGAGGCGGCTTGAAAGCCGCGTTGGAACTGGATGAGGTTCGTGAACTCCTCCTCGAGGCTGACGCCGGAGACCGAGTCGCGCTGCGCCGACAGCGTATCCGACACCGTTTGCTGGATCGTGGCCTGCTCGTCCGCCGTCCGCGTCAGCGCGCCGGCGTGCGCCTGGATCGCGCCGAAGAAGTCGCCGAGCGTGACGTCGCCGAGCGCGGCAAAGGTGGTGTCGCCGAGGGCGAGCAACGCCTGGGCGCCGGTATTGTCGCCGGGATTGGCGGTACGCGCGGCGGCGATGCCGCGCGGATCGGTGAGCGCGACGGTCAAGTCGGCGGCGCCCGTGCCGGCGAAGAACGCCGCGCCGACGTTGCCGGCGAGGTCGCGACCCGCGGGATCGGTTTGCACGGCGTTCACAGCGTCGCGCAGTGTCGTCGCCAGCGTGTCGAGGTCGGCGCCGACCGCAGGGGTCGTATTGTCGCGGACGTCGAGCAAGGCGCCGAGCGTGCCGCCGAGCGCGCCCGGCAACGGGATGACGGCGCCGCCTTGCTGCACCGCGACCTGCGCCAGCGCACCGCCGTCGAGCGCGGCGCCGCTCGCGCCGTTGACGGTCGTGAGCGTCGCCGCGTCGCCGCCGAGGACGAGCGCGACCCCCGAGGTGGCGTACACGTTCGTCGTGCCGTCGGGCTGCTCGACGACGTGCACGTCGAGACTCTTCGCCAGCGACAGCAGCGCCTCGCGCCGCGCGTCGCGCAGATCGTTGGCGGTCGCACCGCCGACCTCCGCCGCATGAATGTTGGCGTTCAGGCTGGCGATCGTCGCCAGCAGCTGATTCGCGTCGCGCGTCGTCTGCACGACTTGGCGATCGACGTCGCGTTGCGAGCTGGCGAGCGACGCGGCGCTGGCGCGCAGCTGCGACGCGAGCGTCTCCGCCTTCTGCAACAGGTCGGAGCGAGTGCCGATGTCCTGCGGGCTCGTGGCGAGCGCGTTGGCGGCGGCGAAGAACTCCTGCAACGCGTTGCCGATCCCCGCGCCTTGCACCGGAAACGTGCCTTGGATGCGATCGAGGAGATCGCGGCTCGTCGTCGCCGCGGCGAGCGTCGAGGCGCTGGCCAGCCGCCGCGCCTCGAGAAACGGATCGACGGCCTGCAGGACCGCGCCGGCGCGGACGCCGCCGCCGACGGCGTCGCCTTCCGGCGGCACGCTCGTCAGCACGAGGCTTTGCCGGCTGTACCCGGGCGTGTTGACGTTGGCGATGTTCTGCCCGGTCACCTGCAGTGCGCGCTGCTGCGCGAGCAATGCTTGGCGAGCGATCGTGAGCGGCGCGAAGATCGACATTCACGCGCTCCAGCGATTCGCCCTGCGCTCGGGCGTGCGCAGGACGGCCTGGCGATCGTACCGGCTCTCCGGAAGCTCGCGCCGCATCACGGTGAGCGTGTCGGTCACGTGCGCGAGCGCCGAACGGATGATCCCCTCGTTGATCCGTTGCGCGCGCCGCACGCGCGCGGCCTCGCGTCGCATCTCGTCGGCGACGGCTGCGAGCGCCGGGTCCGCGGCGGCGAGCGCGGCGAACGGCACCGCGGCTTCGCGCATGCGGTCACGGCGCAGCCGCGCGACCCGTTCCCACTCCGCTTGCAACACCTCGCGCTCGCGCAGGCAGGCGACGAGCGCCACGTGATCGTAGCCGGCGACGGCGGCGCGTTCCGCATCGAGGATGGGCAGCAGCCGTGCGCAGCAGTCGCGCTCGAGCTCGAGCAGGGCCCGCAGGCTCGGCCCGGTGGGCTCGAGGCTCATGACGTCAGACCACGAGATCGGCCGCGAGCTCGCTGACCAAGCTCTTCGCGACTGCGGCCGGATCGGGCTGATAGGCATTCGCCACGACGCGCGCCCGCAAGCTCGCGATGCGCGCCGCATCCGGATGCTCCACCACGCCGACGTCGGCGCGCAATCGTTGCCGCAGCCGCGCACCGTCGGAGAGCTCGACGCGGTCCGCCGCGGTCGGATCGGGATCGCGTCCGCGCGTGTCGTCGGTCGTCGGACGCGGCAACGGGACGAGCGCGCTCGAATCCTCCACGCCCGGAAGCCCTGGACCGTTCACTCGTCGCGTGATGCGCATCGCTCAGCCTTTCCCCGGCACCCTGATGGTGCCGCTGGTCAGGATATCGACCGAAGAGCGCCGAACCTTTAGCGACGGAGCGGTACGAAAGTGCCACTCAGACCTCCTCCCCGCCGTGCGGGGCCGGCGGCGCGACCGCCGTCGCGGCGCCGTCAGGCGCGAGAACCGTCGACGGATCAACCGCTTGGCCGTCGCGGGTCACGGCGAAGTGGACGTGCGGACCGGTCGCGCGCCCCGTCGACCCCACCGTCGCGAGCACGTCGCCCGCGGCAACTTTCTGGCCGCGCTGGACCAGCGAGCGTTGGACGTGGGCGTACGTGCTCACCACGTCGCCGGCCCGCAGCTCGACGACGTTGCCCGCCTTGCCGCGCCGGCCGCTGAAGCTCACCTGGCCTGCCGCGATGGCGTGGATCGCGCTGCCGCGCGGCGCCGCCACGTCGATCCCGAGGTGGAGCGCGCGGGCGCCGGTGATGGGATCGCGGCGCACGCCGAAGCCCGACGTCACCCGTCCCTCGGCGCCGGCGACGAGCTGGCTCGCGACCGCGTTCTCGGCCGCCGTCGCCGCTCCGAGCCGATCCGAGTCCTCGCCGCCGCCGCTGCGGGCGGTCTCGTCGGCCGCGGCGATGCCAGCGGGTGCCGCCGCCGTCTCGCCGTCGGCGGAGGTCGCCCCGTGCTCGCGGCGCTCGATCTGCGCCGCCAGCTGCTCCGCGAGCCCGAGGTGCGCGTTCTTCGTGATGCTGCGCGCCAGCTCGCTGTCGAACGCGCCGTCGAGGACCTTGTTCGCGGCGCTGTCGCCGCCGAAGAGCCCCGTGCTCGCGACCGTCTTCCGCATGGCGCCGATCACCTGCGCCACGAGCAGCGCTTCGAACTCGCGGGCGATCTCGAGCGGCGACTTGTGTCCCTGTCGATGCTGCTCGTCGATGCCTTGCGGCGTCGTCGGCAGGAGCGCCTCCGTACCGAGAGTGCCGATCGCAAGCGGGCTCATGCGGCGGTCCTCCTCACATCAGCTCGAGCTCGGCATCGAGGGCGCCGGCGCTCTTGATCGCCTGCAGGACGGCGATCAGATCTTGTGGCGTGACGCCGAGGGCGTTCAGCCCGCCGACGAGCTGTCCGAGGCTCACGGCGCTGCGTAGCAGCGCCAACCGCTGCTCTTTCCCTTGCTCGACGTTGATCGTGCTGTCCGGCACGACGACGGTCTCGCCGTTCGAGAACGGCGCCGGCTGCGACACGCCGAGGTCGGTCTTCACCTGGATCTGCAAGCTGCCGTGCGCGATCGCGACCGGCGCGATCCGCACGTCCTCGCCCATGATGACGGTGCCGGTGCGCTCGTTGACGATCACTTTGGCGCGCCGGCTCGGCACCACCTCGAGGTTCTCGATCTCGGGCAGCATCAGCATCGCGCGCTCGTTCTCCAGGAGGTGGATCTCGATCGTCGCCGGATCGACCGCCTGCGCCGCGCCGTCGCCGAGCGCCGTGTTCACGGCGCTCGCGACGCGCGTCGCGGTCGTGACGTCGGCGTCGTGCAAGCTGAGGCGCACGATGCCGTCGGCCCCCAGGTTCACCGGCACCTCGCGCTCGACGATCGCGCCACCGGTCACGACACCCGCCGTCGGGTGGCCGCTCGTCGCCGACGCACCCGCCGCTTGCGCCGCATAGCCGCCGCCGAGTGAGACCGGACCTTGCGCGACCGCGTACACGTGCTGATCGGCGGCCGTGAGCGGCGTCAGGATCAACGTGCCGCCGCGCAGCGACTTGGCGTCGCCGATCGACGACAGCTGCACGTCGATGCGGTTCCCGGAGCGCGCGAACGGCGGCAGCGTCGCCGTCACGACGACTGCCGCCGCATTCTTCACCCGGATCTGCCGCGGATCGACCGAGATCGTGACGCCGCGGCGCCGCAGCATGCTCAAGATGCTCTGCACCGTGAAGAGCGACTGCTGCCCGTCGCCCGTCCCGTCGAGCCCGACGACGACACCGTACCCGGAGAGCTGATTCGACCGCACCCCCTCGACGTCGGCGATGTCCTTGATGCGCGCCGCCCGCGCCGGCGTCGCAGCAAGCACGACGAGCGCGGCTGCACGAAGGAGGGTCTTGCGCGCTAAAATGGCCATACCCAATCCATGAGCCAGTACCCCCAGCCGGGACGCTGCTTCATGCCGACGACGCCGATGCCGTAGAAATCGATGCGTCCGAGGGCGACGCGCGATGACAGCACCTGGTTCTGTGCGTCGACGTCCTCGGGACGGACCCAGCCGCCGATCACGAGATGCTGGTCCTCGTGATTCACCGAGACGATCTTCTCGCCCTCGATCCAGAGGTTGCCGTTCGGCGCGACCTCGGTGACCTGTGCGCTCATGAGCGCGGAGAGCTTGCCGTGGCGATTGGTCGTGCCCTGGCCGTCCCACTCGCGGTCGGTGTCGGCGGAGATGAGCGCGTTCGGGTTGATGTTCGGGTGATGCTTCTGGAGCTGCTGCGGGAACCCGAAGAACTCGGCGATGCTCGCGGTGACCGTCGTCTTCGTCTTCGTCGCGGTCTCCGCGTCCTTGCTGCCGGAGGCGTCCTCGGAGACCACGATCGTGATCAAGTCGCCCGGGTACCGCGCCTTCACGTCGCTGAACGGGAAGTTGGCGCTCACGTTGTCGCGCCAGAGCGAGCCGGTGCGCGCTGCCTGGATCGGCACCGGCGGCGCCGCGACGACGCCGCCGCGCACCTGCGGTCGCCGGTCGAGGTACATGCGCCCGCAACCGGCGAGCGCCGATGCCGTCAGCAGCAGCGCGAGCAGGACGATCTGCGCGCCGGGCGCGACTCGGCTCGGCGCGCGCTCAGTACTGGACGAGAACCGTTCCACGCTCCACCACCTGCGCCGCGATCTCCTGCTGTGAGTTGCGATTGCGAATGCGGATCTGCGCGCCCGCGGCACCCGCCTCCAACGCCTCGCCGGGCGTGCTGAGACGCATCCCCGGCGTCTCGACGACGATCGTCACCACGTCGCCGCGACGGACGAGGAGCGGGCTCGCGAGCGCCGTCAAGGTCACGGGCGCGTTCGCTGGCAGCGCCGCGCGCGCTTCCTTGCCGACGGCGTCGGCCACCGTCGTGACGATGCCCGACGGCAACCCGGTGAGCTCGCGCTCCTCGACGGTCAAGTCCTCGCGCCGCAGCACCGCCCCGCGCGCGATGGCATGGCGCAGCAGGACGATCGGCCCCGTGACGCCGACCTCGAGCCGCGCCGCCAGCGTCGCCACGACGTTTCCGTCCTGCACCAGCTCGACCTCGATTCGCCGCCGCGGCGCCCGCGCGCTCGCCGCCGACGGCGGCAGCACCCTGACATCGTACGGTCCCGGCGGAATGCGCGCCGCCCCCCCGACGTCGACGCTGCGCAGCTGCTCGCCCTCCCCGAGCAACGACGCTGCGTCGCGCTCGACGGCACCACGGATCTCGTCCGCGCTCACATCCTGATACGCCCGCGCCACCCGCACGTTGGCGGGAATTTCGTAGCGCGTCGCCGCGTCACGAAGGCCGGCAGTGCGCAGCTTCTGCAAGATCGCCACGCCGTCGAGACGTTTACTGCCGCCCGGATCCGGCGCCGCGCCGAGGTCGACCGCGCCAAAGTCCGCGCCATTGCCCTCGAGCAGCGCGACGTCCGCGAGACGAATCGCCGCGCCGTCGACGGTCGCCAGCCGCCCGACGACGATGCGCCCGAGCGGCCCGACCGTGTCGCTGTGCCCGTCGTCGCCACGCACCGACGTCGCCGCGACAGCGGCGACGAGCAACGTCGCAACCGCCGCCCACCCCGCAGCGTCGAGCGCGATCCGAAGCGCGACGCCCGAGGTCGTCTGTCTCTCTCGTCGCATCACGCGTCGACTCAGCGCCCGAGCTGCGACGCGGTGCGGAGCATCTCGTCGGCGGCCGTGATCGCGCGCGAGTTGATCTCGTAGGCGCGTTGCCCTGTGATCATCGCCACGAGCTCCTCGACGACGCTTACGTTCGAGCCCTCGAGGAACCCTTGCGCGAGCTGGCCGTGGCCGTCCTGGCCGGGCGTGCCCGGCTGCGCCGTGCCGGAAGTGTCGGTCTCGCGGAAGAGGTTGCGACCCTCGGCGCGGAGACCGGCGGGATTTGCGAAACGCGCGGTCTGGATCTGCCCGACCTGGCTCGGCGCGGTTTGCCCGGCGAGCTTCACGCTGACGGTGCCGTCGCTGCCGATCGTGACCGACTCGGCGGCTTGCGGAATCGTGATCTGCGGATTCACCGGATTGCCCTCGGAGGTGACGAGCGACCCCGTCGAGTCGAGCTTGAACGCGCCGGCGCGGGTGTACGCCGCGTTGCCGTCGGGCAGCGTCACCTGGAAGAAGCCGTCGCCCTCGATCGCGATGTCGAGCGGATTCGTCGTCTGGTCGAAGTCGCCTTGCAGGTGGATGCGCTCGACGGCGGCCGGACGCACGCCGAGGCCGACCTGGATGCCGGTCGGCACCTGTGTCGTGCCGGTCGCGAGACCGCCCGGCTCCTTCAACGTCTGGTAGAGCAGATCCTGAAAGTCGGCGCGGCTCTTCTTGAAGCCGGCGGTACCGACGTTCGCGAGGTTGTTCGCGATGACGTCGATGTTGAGCTGCTGCGCCTCCATGCCGGTCGCGGCGCTGTAGAGTGCACGGATCATCGTTCTCCCCCTTACACGCGGCCGACGTCGGTGACGGCGCGACCGCTCACCTGATCGAGGCGCGACGCGGCCTGCATGTACGCCTCGTAGCCGCGCATCGTGTCGATCAGCTGCACCAAGCTCTCGATCGGCGACGCGTTCGCGCCCTCGAGCGCGCCTTGCCGGACCGTCACGTCACCCGGCGCCGCGGCGACGAGGGGTAGCGAGCCCGCCGCGAACACGGTCCCGCCTTCGCGCACCAGCTTACTCGGATCGGCGACGGTGACGACGCGCAGCTTGCCGGCGGTGAGATCGCCGGCGTGCACGGTGCCGTCGGCCGCGATCGCGAGTGGCCCGCTACTCGCCGGACCGACGCCGCCGACCCGCAGATCGCCGTTCTCGCCTTGGACCCGCCAGCCGTCTTTGGTCGCGAGGAACCCCTCGCCGTCGATCATGAGGTTGCCGCGGCGGGTGAGGCGCTCGCCGCGCGGTCCGTCGACGACGAGAAATCCCTTGCCGTCGAGCGCGACGTCGAGCGGATCCCCGGTCGGCTCGATCGGTCCCTGCGAGAAGTCCGTTTCGACGACGACGCGGGCGATCGGCGTGTCGACCGCCGTCGGATCGGGCGCGGTGCCGACCGCCGCTGCCCGCTGCGCGACCCGCTCCGCCTTGAAGCCCGGCGTGCTGGCGTTCGCCAAGTTGTTCGTGAGCGCGTCCAAGCGCGTGAGCGCCAAGATGCCTCCCGAAACGGCCGAGTACATTCCCGCGTTCATGATCCGCTCCGCATCGCGGGCCCTTGGGAGCAACGCTCGTGCCATGCGCGTGCTTCGTCACCGTGTCGCGCAGCACCACGAAACTTGGCGCCCGTGATGGTGCACGTGCCGGCGCGCGCCCGGCCGCGTCGACGCGACGAAGACGTCGGCAAACTTTGCCGGGCGATTCTTGCCGCGTGCCCACGGTCGCGACGGGGCGCGCAGCCGACAGAGGCGCGTGCGGTCACGCGTGCACCGCCGTCGCGACGCGCGACCGCGACGCCTGGCCGCGCGCGCCGCGCCCCTCGTCGTCGCGCAGACCGATGACGACGCGCACTTCCGCCGCCGGCATGTCGACGCGGCGGGCGATCTCCTCGACCGGCATCGCCGCGGCGGCGAGGCCGCGAATGCTCGCGATCACGTCGCGATCGATCGCGCCGGCGTCGCGCGTCGCGGTGACGCCGGGGTGCGCGCCGACGGCCTTCGACTGGTCCACGAGCGCGCGCAAGCGTCGCTCGTGCGCGTCGAGCGCGCCGTCGAGGTCACGCGCGACTCCTTCCGACTGCGCGACGAGGACGCGCAGGCGCTCGAAGATCTCCTGCAAGCGGCGCTCGCGCTCTTCCCAGTCCGCTTGCGCTTGCGGGTCGCGACGGAGACGCCACGACACCGCTGCGAGCATCACGATCACGACCGCGTCCAGCGCCAGCATGATCCACGTACCATTCATCGCTCCGCCTCCTCCGCGGTCACTCCTGCGCGCCGAAGTGCTCGTGCAGGAGGCCGCGCAACCGCAGCAACGCCTGGGCGTGCAGCTGCGACACGCGCGACTCGGTGAGCCCGAGTACCGCGCCCGCCTCTTTCATCGTGATGCCTTCGTGATAGTAGAGCGCGACCACCGTGCGCTCTTTCTCGGGCAGCGCACGGATCGCCTCGGCGACGAGCGAGACGCGCTCCTGTGACAGCAGCACGTGCATCGGATCGTCGCCCTCGCCTTGCAGAAGCCGCTCGAGCTGGATGCGCTCCTGCCCCGGCCGGAGGCCGAGGTCTTCGAGACTGAAGAGCGTCATCTGCCCGACCTCGGAGAGCAGCGCGTGCAGCCCGCCGAGCGTCATCCCGAGGGCCTCCGCCGCCTCCTCCTCCGTCGCCGGCCGTCCGAGCACGCCTTCGAGACGACGGTACGTCTTCTCGAGGAGCGTCGCCTTCTGCCGGACGCTACGCGACACCCAATCCATGCCGCGCAAGTGATCGAGGATCGCGCCGCGGATGCGGAACTGCGCGTAGGTCGCGAATGCCGCCTGCTTTCTCTCGTCGTACTTCTTGAAGGCGTCGAGGAGCCCCTCGATACCCCAGCTCACGAGCTCGTCGAGGTCGATCTGCGGCGGCTTGCGCACGGCGAGGCGCTGCACGACGCGGCGGACGAGCGGCAGATGCGCGCGGATCGCCTCGTCGGGCGGCGTCCCGGCGCGCTCGCTCGCGCTGCGGCCGCGCGCGCCGTACGCTCTGGTGTGGGAGCCGGTCCTCACGTGCGTTCCTCCGCCAAGAGACGCCGGAAGAAGAACTGCAGTCCGCCTTTGGGCGGCACGCTCTCGGGCCAGTCGACGACGCACTGCGCGAGCGTCTCGAACGCGCGGCTGACCGGCGCGCGCGGCGCGAGCTCGACGACCGCGCGCTGCCGCCGCACCGCCTCCGGCACCTCGGCGTCGAACGGTACCCATCCCGCCCAGCGCAGGCTCACGTGGAGAAAGCGCTCGGCGACCCGGCTCAGATGCGTGAACGTGCGCCGCGCCTCGAACTCGCCGCGCGCCATGTTGACGAGCACGGCGAAGCGCTGTTCCGCGTAGCGTGTCGACAGCACCTTCACGAGCGCATACGCGTCGGTGAGCGCCGTTGGCTCGGGCGTGACGACGACCATCGTCTCGTGCGCCGCCGCCGCGAAGAAGAGGACGTTCGACGAGATGCCGGCGCCAGTGTCGAGCAGGAGCACGTCGAACGCGCCGTCGAGACTGTCGACCTGCTCGAGCAGGAGCAGGCGCTGCGCGTCCGTGAGCTGCGTCAACTCCTCGAAGCCACTCGCTGCCGGTACGATCTGGATGCCGGCGGGCCCCTCGACGAGGACGTCGCGCAGCGGGCACTCGCCATGCAGCACATGCCGGAGCGTCGCGCGCGGGTTGACGCCGAGGAGCGTGTCGAGATTCGCCAGCCCGAGATCGGCGTCGACCACGATCACGCGCTGGCCGCGGCGCCGGAGCGCGATCGCGAGATTCGCGACGATGTTGGTCTTGCCGACGCCGCCTTTGCCGCTCGCGACCGCGATCGTGCGGCCGCCCCGCGTGACGGCCTTCGAGGCCGCAGGCGTCCCGGTTCCGCTGTCCGGTCGCACGCTCATGCAGCCACCAGCCAGCGCACGAGCGCGCTGCCGCTCGGGATCGCGAGATCGTCGGGCACCCGCTGTCCAGTCCCGAGCCACGCGAGCGCGAGCTGCCGCTCGCGCAGCCACGTGCACGCCGTTCCGAGACTCGCGCCCTCGTCGACTTTGGTCACGATGCAACTCGCGGGTCTGAGACGGTCGAGCTGCCGCCACGCGGCGTGGAGCGCGCGCTCCGATGCTCCTGCGCTCACGACGGCGGCGCGCGCGATGGGCTCCTCCGCGGCGCCGAGCATGGCATCGACGGCGGCTGCCTCGTCGGGATCGCCGCCGAGACCCGCCGTATCCACGTACACGGCATTGCGATCGGCAAAGCGCGCCAGCGCCGCACGCAGCTCGCCGCCGTCGCGGGCGACCTGCATCGGAACGTCGAGCAGACGCGCGTACGCGCCGAGCTGCTCGCGCGCGCCGACGCGCAGCGTGTCGGCCATGACGAGGCCCACGCGCGCGCGCCGGCGGTCGGCCACGTGGCGCGCCGCGAGCTTGGCGATCGTCGTCGTCTTTCCTGCGCCCGTCGGGCCGACGAACGCGGTAACGCGCGCCTCGGACGCGCTCGCCGGCGCCAGATGATGGGCGAGACTCGCCTCCAGCGCGGCGCCGGCGGCGGTGCCGGTGCGGCGTGCGTCGGCGAAGCTCGCCGCGATCGGCGCCGCGAGCTCGGCGGCCAGACCTTGCAGCACCAGCCGCTCGGCGAGCGCGCGCGCCTCGCTGGCGAGCGCCGCGATCGCCGGCGAGGGCGGCCGCACCGCCCGGTCGAGCTCGCGCACGCGGGCGGTGAGCTCCGCGAGGCTGCGGCTGACGTCGGCGAGATCGACGGGTTTCGGCGCCGCGACGGCGAGCGGCGCCGTCACGAGATCGGCGTCGACGGCGGCGGTGATCTCGATCCCCCCTTCCGGACACGCGCGCGTCTGGAGGATCACCGCATCCGGGCCGAGCGCATCCTTCACGCGGCGGAGCGCCGTCGACGCGTCCGCACCGGTGAAGCGACGGAGCCGCATCAGAGGCTCACCTCCGCGCCCGCGGGCGCCGTCATGCGCGGCGGCAGCATGCGCGCTGCCGCGTCGCCGTCGTCGTCGAGGCTCACGACGCCGAGCGAATGGATCTTCACGTTCGCCGGGATTTCACCGGGCGCGACCAGCGCCAGGCTCGGCAAGAACCGCTCCGTCAACCGCCGCAGATGGCCGCGGATCCCCGTCGAGCAGAGCAAGAGCGGCTGCTGGTTCTGAGTCGCGAACTGCTCCGCCCAGGACGCGAGCTTCCCGAGGAGGCGCTGCGCCGTCGACGGCTCGAGTGCGAGGTACGTGCCGTCGTCGGTGCGGTGCACCGCCTCGGCGATCAGCTTCTCGAGACGCGGTGCCAACGTCACCAGCGGCAGCACGCGGTCGGCGGTCAAGAAGCGATTGACGATCGATCGCGACAGCGCTTGCCGCACCTGCTCGGTGAGCGCGAGCGGATCCTTCGTCTGCGGCGCATGATCGGCGAGCGTCTCGACGATCGTGAGTAGGTCGCGGATGCTGACGTGCTCGCGCAACAGGTTTTGTAGGACTTTCTGCACGCCGCCGAGCGTGAGCTGCTGCGGCACCAGCTCCTCGACGACCTTCGGATGCGTCTTGGCGATGCCGTCGAGGAGCGCCTGCACCTCTTGCCGCCCGAGGAGCTCGTGGGCGTGGCGGCGGATCAGCTCGGTCAGATGCGTCACGATGACGGTCGCGACGTCGACGACCGTGTAGCCGGCGAGCTGCGCGCGCTCGCGATCACCCGCCGCCACCCAGAGCGCGTCGAGGCCGAAGGCGGGCTCCTTCGTCGGGATGCCACGGAAGGTGGCGTCGGCGCCGCCGGGGTTGATCGCGAGATAGTGGCCGGTGCGCACCTCGCCGCGCGCGATCTCGACGCCTTTGAGAAGAATCGCGTACTCGCTCGACTTCAGCTGCAGGTTGTCGCGGATGTGGACCGGGGGCACGACGAAGCCCATCTCCTGCGCCAGCTGGCGGCGCAGGCTGCGGATGCGTTCGGTCAGCTCACCGCGCTGCTCGCCGTCGACGAGCGGCACGAGCTCGTAGCCGACCTCGAGCTCGAGGAGGTCGAGCGGCACTGGCGCGTCACTCTTGTCCCCGGCTTTCGTCATGTCCGGGCGGGCGGCCGCGACGGCTTCCTCCGTCCGCGCCGCGGCGTCGATGCGGCTGAAGTACGCGAGACCGCCGATGCCGCCGGCGAGGACGACGAACGGCAGGAACGGCAGCCCGGGCAGGATCGCGAACGCGCCGAGGATCACCGACACGGTCGTGAGCACGCGCGGGTTCAAGAGAATCTGGCTCACCACCTCGGTGCCGAGGTTCGTCCCGGACGCGGCGCGGGTGACGATGATGCCCGCCGCGGTCGAGATGAGGAGCGCCGGCAGCTGCGACACGAGGCCGTCGCCGATCGTCAGGACCGTGTAGAGCTCGGCGGCGTCCTGGATCGCGAGCCCGCGCTGCACGATGCCGATGAAGAGGCCGCCGATGATGTTGATCGCCGCGATCAAGAGGCCGGCGACGGCGTCGCCGCGCACGAACTTGCTCGCGCCGTCCATCGCGCCGTAGAAGTCCGCCTCGGCCTCGATCGCGCGCCGGCGCTCGCGCGCCTGCTTCTCCGTCAAGAGGCCGGCGTTCAGCTCAGCGTCGACCGCGAGCTGCTTCCCGGGCATCGCGTCCAACGTGAAGCGCGCCGCGACCTCGGCGATGCGCCCCGCGCCTTTCGTGATCACCGCGAAGTTGATGACGACGAGGATCAGGAAGACGACGATGCCGACGACGTAGCTGCCGCCGACGACGAAGTTGCCGAACGCCTGGATCACGTGCCCCGCCGCCGCGGAGCCGCCCTCGCCGTGCAGCAAGATGAGCCGTGTCGAGGCGACGTTCAGCGACAGCCGAAAGAGCGTCGTCACCAACAGCACCGACGGGAAGGTCGAGAACTCGAGCGGCCGCACGATGTACATCGCGACCAGCAGAATGATCAGCGACAGCGACACGTTGAGCGTCAGCAGCAGATCGAGGAGCGGCGTCGGCAGCGGGATGACCATCACGATGACGACGACGACGAACGCCGCCGGGATCGCGAGCTCGCCCCCGGCGAGCAGCCGGCGGATGACGGTGCGGGCGGTGCTGTTCGCCATCGCCTTACCCTGCCCGCCTAGTCTTGAGCGCGTAGATGTACGCCAGGATCTCGGCGACGGCGCGATAGAGCGACCCGGGGATCTGGCCGCCGATCGGGACGGCGCGGAACAGCGCCCGCGCGAGCGCGCGGCGCTCGAGGATCGGCACGCCGGACTTGCGCGCGATCTCCTTGATGCGTTCCGCGACGTGCTCGGCGCCCTTCGCGACGACGACGGGCGCACCCATCTCGCCGGGCGTGTAGCGCAGCGCGACCGCGAGGTGCACCGGGTTGGTGACGACCACGTCGGCGCGCGGGACGTCGTCGAGCATGCGGCGGCGCGCGATCTGCTGCGCCGCTCGCTTGACGCGCGCTTTCACTTGCGGATCGCCTTCCGCTTGCCGGCGTTCGTCCTTCACCTCGCCCTTGGTCATGCGCAGGCTGAGACGGTGCTGGCGGCGCTGCCATGCGTAGTCGCAGGCGGCGAGGAGGGAGATCGCCCCCGTCGCCCAGAGGACGATGTGACCGAGCTCGCGGCCGGCGACGGCGAGGATCTCGCGCGGCGCGCTCGCGGCGAGCGGCACGACCTGGTCCTCGATCTTCAGCACCAACCGCCAGGTGATCCAGCCGACAAGCGCGATTTTGACGAGCGCCTTCACGAGCTCGACTCCGCCGCGCTTCGAGAAGAGGCGCTGGAAGCCGCTCGCGGGCGAGATCTTCGACGCGTCGGGAAGAATGCGCTTCGGCTGGAAACGGAAGCCGACTTGCGCTGTCGTCGCCACGAGCCCGACGGCGCCGGTGATGGCGAGAATCGGCCAGACGGCCGTGACCGTGTCCCTCGCGAGGTGGCGCATGACCTCGCCCATCTGCGCCGGGGTGAAGTCGGTTGCCGATGCAGCGAGCAGGCTGCGGCGCATCATGTCGCGCAGTGTGGCGACGAGCGCCGGCCCGCGGTTGGACATCGCGAACACCGCAGCGAAGAGCACCGCCGCGGCGGTGACCTCGGCGGACTGCGGCACCTGCCCTTGCGCGCGCGCTTCCTCGCGGCGCTTGGGAGTCGGCTCTTCTGTTTTACTGTGGACGTCCTCGGCCATGGCTCAGTGCATTGCCCGCATGATTCCCGCGAGCGTGGTCGACATCTCGGCGAACGACGTCTCGAGCAGACGGACGGTGAACGGCTGCGACGCGGCGAGCATGAGGAGTCCGACGCCGACATGCAGCGGAAAGCTGACGACGAAGACGTTCAGCTGCGGAATGAGCTTGGCGAGCACCGCCATCGCGCCGTTGATCAAGAGCAGCATGACGATGATCGGCGCTGCGACGCGGAGCGCGATCACGAAGATGCCGCCGGCGAGCACCAGCACGCGCCCGAGGCCGTCGGTCGTCGGGAAGCCGCCGCCGATCGGCACCAGCGTGAAGCTCTCGGCGATCGCGCGAATCAGGAGATGGTGGCCGTCGACGGCGAGGAAGACGAGGAGCGCGAGCAGGTTCTGCCACTGCGCGAGCGCGGTGACGTGCTCCTGCGTCTGCGGGTCGATCAGATTCGAGAGGCCGACGCCCATCTGAATGCCGGCGAGCTGCCCGGCCATCTGCACGCCGCCGAACACGAACTGGGCGACGGTGCCGACCGTGAAGCCGATCGCGACCTCGAGCGAGAGCGCGGCGAAGAGGCGAATCGGTCCGGCGTCGTCGGCGATCGCCGTCGCGGCCTCGGCCGGGATCGCCGGCAGCATCGCCAGCGCGAGGAAGAACGCGATCGCCGCACGCACGCGCACCGGCGCCGTGCGCGAGCCCAGGATCGGCGCGACCATGAAGAGGCCGCCAACACGGGCGAGCGCGAGCACGAACACGACCATCCGCGGCAGGGTGATCGCCAGGAGCGCGGCGCCGAGGTTCATCGCAGCAACCCCGGAATCGATTCGAAGAGCGCCGTCGTGTAGTTGAGCATCTTCTGCAGCATCCACGGCCCGAAGAGCGCGAGGGCGAGGATCGTCGCGCCGATCTTCGGGATGAACGTGAGCGTCATCTCGTGGATCTGCGTCAGCGCCTGGAAGATGCTGACCGCGAGACCGGCGACGAGGCCGAAGAGCAGGACCGGCCCGGCGAGGATCAGCGTCATCTCGAGCGCGTTGCGCCCGAGCTGCAGGACGGCTTCCGGGCTCACGCGCCGGCCCTCACTGGAAGCTCCGGATGAGCGAGCTGATGAGCAGGTTCCAGCCGTCGACCAGGACGAAGATCATCAGCTTGAACGGCAGCGAGATCAGGACGGGCGGGAGCGTGATCATGCCCATCGACGTGAGGATCGAGGCGACCACCATGTCGAGGACGAGGAACGGGATGTAGACCATGAAGCTGATCTGAAACGCCGTCTTCAGCTCGGAGATCATGAAGGCGGGGATCACCACCTCGGGCGGCACGTCGGCGGCGTTGTCGGGCCGCGGGTGGTGGCTGATGCCGAGGAAGAGCGCGAGATCCTTCTCCCGGGTCTGCCGCAGCATGAACGCGCGCAGCGGTTGGAACCCGCGCTCGAGCGCCTCGACCGGCGGCGTGCTCTCTTGCAGGTACGGCTGCACCGCGTCCTGGTTCACCTGCTGCAGCGTCGGCATCATCACGAAGAACGTGAGGAAGAGCGCGAGCGCGACGATCACCTGATTCGGCGGCATCTGCTGCGTGCCGACGGCTTGGCGGACGAACGAGAGGACGATGACGATGCGCACGAACGCCGAGACGCCGATCAGGATCGCGGGGGCGAACGAGAGCAGCGTGAAGAGCAGCATCAGCTGGATGCTCGTCGACAAGCCGTCGCCGTTGCCGCCTACCTCCAGCGACAGCTGGGGCAGCGCCGCGTCCGCGGTTGCCGCGCTCAGGAGCAGCGTCGCTACGATCGCCGCGAGGACGAAGATGCCGATCGCGGGGCGTCCGGGCGGCGGCGTCGCGGGCGGGTCGTCGCTGCACCCGACGTGCGCAAGAGGGTAGGTTTGCGCACCACGGGTGCTGCGACGATCCGCCCGCGACGCCGCCTCCAGGGCGAACCGTCGATCGGCGTCCTCGTCACGCGGCAGCGGCGCGTCGCCGCGCCTGGGGCGCGGCTCGCGGGCGTGGTGCATCGCGCCGTCGATGGGAGTCGCGGACGGGAGAGCCGACGGCGTGTCTCCGGCGCTGAGTCTCCATGTCGACTCGCCGCCTTGGGGCGATCTGCGTCCGCTCGCGTCGCGGCCGCTGACGTCGTCGGACGATGACGATGCGAGGCGCCCGACGCACGTCACGGAGTCTTCGGTGAGGCCGAGGAGGAAACGGTCGTGCTCGACCTCGACGACGGCGAGGAGGCGTTTGCCGCCTAGGGGGCGGGTCGCGACCAGGCGGATGACATCGTCGGGACGGGCGCCGGTGCGGCGGCGTTGCCACCAGACGGCGGCGCCGGCGAGGATGGCGACGAGCCCGACGGCGAGAAACGGCGTCAGGGAGAGATCGGGTGGAGCGGACGGCATCAGCGCAGGCGCTCGACCCGTTCCGTCGGGCTCACGATCTCCGTGAGACGCACGCCGAACTTCTCGTTCACCATGACGGCCTCGCCGCGCGCCACGGGCTTGCCGTTGATCAAGACGTCGAGCGGCTCACCGGCGAGCTTCGCGAGCTCGATCACCGAGCCGGCGCCGAGCGCGAGGAGCTCGCGCACCGCCATACGCACGCGGCCGAGCTCGACGCTCACCGCGAGCGGGACGTCGAGGATCAGGTCGAGCGTCGCGGTGTCGCCGTCCTGGCGGGTGCTGGTCATCGCTGCGGCTTCGTCGGCCATCGTCACTCTCCTCGCGCGGCGCCGAGTACGCGGACCGCGTTGTGGCCGCGACTCACGCCGGCTACGCCGGTCATCACGTGAACGTTCTCGACGCGCAGCGCGACGGGATCCTCGCCGCGCGCGCCGAGCGCCAGCACGTCGCCGACGTGCAGGCCGAGGAGCTCGCGCGTCGAGATCTCGTGATGGCCGAGCTCGGCGCTGACCGTCACCTCCGCCTGGCGGACGGCGCGGCCGAACGCCGCGACCCACTCGCGGTCGCCGCCGCTCGCGCGTACCGTCGCTCTCCCCTCGAGCCGGTTACGGATCGGCTCGAGACTGGCGTACGGAATCGCGAGCAGCAGCGCGGCCGGACCATTGCCGACGTCGCAGGCGAGCTCGAGGGCGACGACCGCCTCGGTCGGTCCTGCGATCGCGATGCGCGCCGGATTCGACTCCAGCGCGACGAGCGCGCACTCGAGGCGCTGTACCGGCGTCCACGCTTCCGCCAAGTCGGCGAGCACGCGCGCGCCGAGACGGCGCAGCGTCTGCTGTTCCAGCGCCGAGTACCCGCGGCCTTCGACGTTCTCCGGCAACCGCCCCGGTCCGCCGAACACGCGATCGACGAGCGCGAACGCGAGCGGCGCAGGGATCGCGAGCAGCCCTTGGCCGCGCAGCGGAGTCAAGTTGAAGAGCTGCAGCGAGGCGCCCGTCGGCAGCCGGTCGCGCAACGTGGCGAAGCGGACGGTCTCGAGCGCGCCGACCGTCAGGGTCGCCGTCACGCCCGCCTCGCTCGCGAGCGAGGCGCGCAACCGCCCGACGAACGTCTCGTGGACGACCTCGAGCGCGGGAAACCGGCGACCGGCGAGCCGATCGGCGGCGAGCAGATCGTACGGACGCACGGCGTCGCGCGGCGCCCGCTCACCCTCCACCGCCACGTCGCCCTGCTCCATGCCGTGTAGCAGCGCGTCGACCTCGTCCTTCGAGAGCGTCTCGGCGCTCATTGGACGATGAACTCGGTGAAGTAGACGGCCTTCACGACCTCGCGATCGAGGACTTGATTGACGCGGGCGATGATCTCCTCGCGCAGCTGCTGCTTGCCGTCGGCCGTCCGCACCTCGTCGAAGCTCTTGCTGCTGAGCAGCGTGAGCAGCAGATCGCGGATCTGCGGCAGGTGCGCGTTCACGTCCGGCGGAACGGTCGCGCCCAAGAACTCGATCTGGAAGGTCGCCTTCAGGTAGCGCGAGCCGCCCTCGTCGGCGAGGTTCGCGATGAAGGTCTCGAGCGGCAGAATCGGCCCGGGGCCCTTGTCGGCCTTGCCGTGGCCACCCTCCTCGACCGCCGCCGTCGCCTCGGCGTGACGGTTCTTGCCGCCGCCGAACGGCAGCACCCCGAGGTACCACGCCGCGGCGCCGCCGCCGGCGAGCAGGACGACCGCGCTCGCGATCAGTGGCAGCTTCGATCGCTTCTTCGCCGGAGCCGACTCGTCTGCGGCCGGTTGCGGCGTGCTGTCCTCCCCCTCGGCCATCCGTCCTCCCCTGGACGCGCGTCAGCTCCCTGACTCCCGCGGTCCAACGGGGAGAAGCAGCAAGTCATGTGCCCGCGCACACGCGGATGCATCGGCCGCTTGCGAGGGCGGAACGCCGCGGAAAGACGTGAGCGACCGCGCGCCGACGGAGGTGCCCGACGCGTGCTCCAGGTCATCGCCCCGGAGCATGCGTCAGGATTCTGGCGCCGCGCGCGGCCGCCGAGGGACTACCGCACGATGTTGATCAAATCGTTCAGCAGCTGGTCACTCGACGTGATCACGCGTGCGTTCGCCTGGAAGCTGCGTTGGGTGGAGATCAGGTCGATGAACTCCTGCGCGATCGAAACGTTCGACTGCTCGAGCGCGCCGGCGACGATGTTGCCGAGGCCGCCCGATTCCGGCGTGCCGATCGCCGGCGACCCCGAGTCGACCGACTCGCGGTACATGCCGTTGCCTATAGGCGTCAGCGCGTCCGGCGCGGTGAAGCTCGCCAGCGCCAATTGAAAGAGCGGACGGCTCTGGCCGTTGTCGAAGATGCCGGTGACGACGCCCGACTCGCTGAACTGGAGATTCAGCAGCTGCCCGGCGCCGAAACCGTCCTGCGACTGGAAGCTCACCGCCGACGGGCCGGCGAACTGCGTGATGCCGTCGATGCCTTGTCCGGGATTGTTCACCGGGTCGGTGTTCGCGGTCCCGAAGTTGAGCGTGATGTCCTGCGCGTTCGCGCCGTTGAAGTTGACGGTCGCCACGTCCGGCGTCACCGGCGCGAGGAGAGAGCCGTCGGGGTTGAAGCTCAGGTGGCCGTTGCCGACGATCTGCAAGCTACCGGCCGTGCCGCCGACCTCGCCGGCATCGACGCCCACCGAGTAGTCCCACTCGTTCGCCGCGGTCTTGGTGAAGAAGAAGTTCAGCGTGTGGCGCGCGCCGAGCGAGTCGAAGACGTTCATCGAGGTGGTGAAGTTCGAGGTCGCGAAGGCGCTATCGAAGTTCGTCGAGTCGAAGACGCCGCCGTTCACGAGCGGCGCGTCGGCCTGGAGGTTCGCCTTCATGCTGAGGAGCATCGTCGCACGCGGCTGGCTGCTGGCGCCCGTCACCTGGACGTCCTGCGGGGCGCCGACCGGCGCGTTGCTGCTGTTGAGCGCGAAGCCTTGCACCGGCAGCCCTTGGAAGGTGACGAGCTTGCCGTTCGCGTCGAGGCGGAAGTTGCCCGCACGGGTGTAGAGATTGCCGGCGCCGGCGCCGACCACGAAAAAGCCGTTGCCCTCGATCGCGAGATCGGTCGGCCCGGCGGTGCTCTCGATGTTGCCCTGCGTGAACGACGCGCTGATCTTGCCGATGCGGACGCCGAGGCCGATCTTGCCGGCGTCGCCGCCGCCGCCCTGCGCCGAGAGCAGGTCGGCGAACTCCGTGCGGCTCCCCTTGAAGCCGACGGTGTTGACGTTGGCGATGTTGTTGCCGATGACGCTCAGCGAAGCGCCGGTCGCGATGAGACCGCTGCGCGCAGTCGAGAGTGCTCCGAAAATGGCCATGGCTCGTCTCCTTCGTCCTTCTTGTGCTGTGTCGTGATCTCGTCTCAGGTCCCGGCGGGCGGCTGCACCCGCACCTCGCGCACGTCGGTCACGGCGATGCGGCGGTCGCCGATCAGCAGGACCGGCGCATCGCCGGAGAGATCGACGCCGGTCACAACGCCGCCCCCCATCGTCGCGACCGGCGTCGCGTTACCGTTGCCGTCGCCGACATAGAGCTCCACCGTGTACGTGCCGTCGGCGAGCTTCGGTACGCCCGCGAGCGTGCCGACGTCGAGCGTGTGCGGCCCCGCGTTCTGCGCGCCCAGGATCGCGTCGGCGATGGTGCCGCCGCTCGCGTCGAGGATCTTCGCCTCGACGGTGCCGCTCGTCGCGAGCGTGTAGTCGAGCGTGCTCGCGGCGCCGCTCTTCACGTCGACGGTGTTGCTCGCGCCGCGCACCTCCTTGCCGAGGAACCCCACCGCGTCGAGCTTGCCGACGGAGCTGCCGCCCGTATCAGCGTTCTTCAGCGTCTGGTTGATTTCGGTGAGCTGCTGCAAGCTCGAGAACTGCGCCAGCTGCGCGGAGAAGTTGGCGCTGTCGAGCGGGTTCAACGGATCTTGGTTCTGCAGCTGCGCCACGAGCAGCTGCATGAAGTCCGCTTGCGTGACAGTGTTCCCGTCTTTGGCGGTCGCTTTCGGCGTCGCGTCGGAGGACGCGGCGGCGCCGAGCAGGCTCGTCAGCGAGCTCACGGCGCTGAGCGCGGCGGATGCGGCGAGCGGAATCATCGGATCAAACCCTCACGCTGAGATGGCCGGGGCCGGCCGTCGCCGGCGCACGGGTCGCGATGGCGCCGACCTGCTCGGGCGCGACCTCCGCCTCCCCTGCGGGTGCGGCGTCGCGGCGAAGCGCCATCGCGCCTTCGCGCGCCTCGGCGAACGCGCCACTCGCGGAGCCGGAGCCGACGTCGACGGAGAAGCCGGCGAGGCGCAGCTCGCTGCGCTCCAGCGCCGCGTGCAGCAGGTGCTGCTCGCTGCGGAGGAGCGCGCGCGTCGAATCGTGCTCGGCGACGATCGCAGCGTGGATGCCGTCGTGCGCGAGTGTGATGCGGACGTCGATGTGGCCGAGGCCGGCGGGCTCGAGCCGGAGGCGCATCTCGCCGCCGCCGCGGAGCGTCGCGACGCGCACCGACTCCACGACCCGTTCCGCCCACGGGCTGATCGTCGCGTCCGTGCTCGTGCTCGGCGGCGCGGCTGCGAGCGTTCGCACGTCACGCACCTCGAGTGCCCCTCCCGCGTGGAACGCTCCGGGGGGGCCGAGACGATCGGTGCTCGCGGTATCGGGTGCAGTCTCGGGACTCACCGGCGGGCGCACCGGCCCGTCGAGCGCGTCAGCGACTGTGCCAGCAATCGCCGCCGCGCCGGACCGCGGCGGCTCGCCATGCGATCGCACCGCGGTCGGCGACACCGCGTCGCCACTGCCCAACGTCGGCGCACGTCGTGCATCACCCTCGCTCGGCCGATCACCGGCGTCGTCGATTGCGGCGGCGTCGCCCGCAGCGTCCCGCTCGGCCACGGCCGCGTGGCCGGTCAGTGGGGTACGGCCTTGGGTCGGCGCGGGCCGATGCTTGGCAGCCGCAGCAGCTGTCGGCGCTATCGCGCCGTCGCTCGCATGCAGAGCGCGCCCGGCGCCCGCGTCTGCGGCCGTCGATGCCAAAGGCGTGCGGCGCGTCGGCGTCAGGCGAGAACGCGCGGGCGCCGACTGTGCCTCCTGCGGCGCCGACGATGCCGCGTCGACGCGAGCGGGCGACGCGTCGTTCTCCCCTGAGCGGTCCTGGGCGTTGCCCGCTTGCGAGCCATGCGCCGTCGCGCCGGTCGCAATGTCTGTCCCGCGCATCGAAATTCCGTCGACGCTCGGTGATGCAACGCCGTCGTTGCGGACGACGCCCGTCTGCCGCGCGGCGCCGTCCTCGGCGCCGGCTGCGGATCGCTGGCCCTGCAGATCCGCGGCGACGGTCGGATCGTCGTGGTGTGCGTCCGCAGCGACATCGAGAGCTGTCCCTGCGCTCGTGCCCACGCCGCGACCGGCGTGTCGTGCGAGCGCCGCGACCGTCACGATCGGCGGCGGTGGCCCCGCGGCGTCCGCAGAGTCGGTCGGCGACGTCATCACCGCTACGACCCGCGC
>WNFR01002512.1_pt1 | contig 31455 bp, 26 predicted proteins | sample 5400221 | NCBI WGS metagenome assembly WNFR01 (sample SAMN13153357, study PRJNA577476) | soil metagenome | isolation source: 40 cm soil under Madrone tree | place: USA:California | collected 2016-06-14
TGCACGCAGGCACAGATGCCCCCATTTCCACGAGTACAGATAATGATGGGCACAAAGTGTACGTAAATGATGTTGTTGCGCCTGTTCCGCGGCAGAAGTTTCGATCCCAGCAGAATCGCTTGGTCTTTTGGAGTACAACCGAGCACCGTTGGAAGGCAGTTCCACACGCCAATGTTCAGGCGGCGAAATCGGCTGCCGCAGAGGTGGACCAGTACCTGGGAAATTCCTCTGCAGCCCAGAACTCTCTATCTCGAAGCGGGTTTACACCGCAGGAGATCGATGCCGCCATCGACAAGGCCGCGTCACGCCATAACGTGGACGCCAATTTGGTGCGCGCGCTGGTCAAGGTCGAGTCGAACTTCAATCCCAACGCGGTTTCCCGAAAGGTGGCCATGGGACTGATGCAGCTTATGCCGCAGACTGCTCGCCAGTTGAATTTGCGTAATCCTTTTGATCCGGAAGAGAACGTCGATGCAGGTGTGCGGCATTTGAAAAAACTGCTCGATAGCTACGGCGGTGATGTGCGTCTGAGCCTGGCAGCATATAACGCCGGAGCAGGCGCTGTGGCGCGGAGTTCGGGGATTCCACGATATGCCGAAACCCGCAATTATGTGCAGCGCATCACTCAGCTTTACGGTGGCAACCTCGGAAGCAGCTCCTTTCCCGGCGCGTCGCGTGAACCGGTAAAAGTCCAACGGGATGCACGGGGAGTGCTTTACATCAGCAACACGGACTGAGGCATCTTAAGTTGAGGCGTTTTGCGGGCGTGAGCAAGGCGGGAGCCCGCAGCCGAAATCCCGAACGAAGTGAGGGATCTGGGGTTTCGGGTTCGAGGCGTTTTGCGGGCGTGAGCAAGGCGGGAGACCGCAGCCGAAATCCCGAACAAAGTGAGGGATCTGGGGTTCCGGGTTTGAGGCGTTTTGCGGGCGTGAGCAAGGCGGGAGACCGCAGCCGAAATCCCGAACGAAGTGAGGGATATCGAGTGCAAGCCCGCAGGTAAGTGAAACAGGATCTCTGGCAGTAAGAACTTACTCTCAGGTCGCGATTTGAAAACGATTGGTTCAAGCCCGTGCGTGCGCACAGCCGCTGTGCTGGCGTGTCTGTTGCTGCCGGCAATAGCTCATGCGCGTATCCATCGCTCCCAAGCCTGGGCTGAGACACAATTTGAGAAGGCTGAAAATCAGCGCGAGACCCTCACCGGACATGCCGAGCAAGCGCGCACCCGTCGCGAATACGAAGCTGTAATCGCATCCTACCGGCGCATTGTTCTCGAGGCGCCTACTTCCTCGAAGGCCGACGGAAGTGCATTTGCTGTGGCGGAACTCACCGCCGAAATGGGACGCCATTTCAAAGATGATCTGGCACTGTATGCTGCGGTCCGCGAGTACAAATATCTCAGACGGGAATATCCCGGCAGCAAACATCGCATTGAAGCTTTATTGGCAATCGGAGAAATCTATAAGAACGATCTCGGCGATGATGGAGAAGCGCAAGCTGCCTTCGGAGAACTGCTTCACCGTTATCCGAACAGCCACTACGCGGCGGAAGCTCGGGCGGAGCTGGCAACAACTTCTCAATCCCCAATTGAAACCGTACATAAGAGTCCATCGGCGCCGGGGGCTAGTAGTAGCGCTACAGACGGAAACCAACGCGCCGCTGTTAAGCAGTCATCTTCTGAGCAATCATCGGTAAGAGAAAACGGCGCCGACAAAATTGTGCGGGTTACCGCGGTACAACACTGGTCTACGCCTGACTACACTCGCGTCACGGTTGATCTTGAGCAGGACGTTGAATTTGAGTCGCAGCGAATCGATAATCCCAATCGCATCTTCTTCGACCTCAAAAATGCGCGGCTTGCCTCGGACTTGATTGGAAAGAGTCTCGACGTTGATGACGGCTTGGTTAAGAAGGTCCGCGTAGCACAATACAAACCCGGCCGGGCGCGTATCGTAATTGAGACCGAAGACCAGGCGAGTTACAACGCATCGCTGCTGCTGAATCCGCCGCGGCTCATCATTGATGTTCATGGCGAAGATGCACACAGCGAGAGTTCTCCTACTGAACAGACAGCAATCGCCGACAGGAAGCCGTCGAGCGCACCTGCAGAAGATAGAACCGCCACAAAAGTGTTGGCGGCATCCGCTCCAGGCGCTGCAAAGCCCTCAGCTGAGAGTGCGCCCAAGAAAGTTATTGTCGAAGCGGACGACGACGGCCCCAGCGACGCCGATGCTGTGCCGCCAAAGCCGATCAAGAAGCCGGTGAAAGTCTCCGCACCAGCTCGAGGTTCGAAGAGCCGAGTAGCGTCAGAAAAGAACATGCGCGAGGCGCAGCCGACGTCTGATGGCGACCGCTCATTGATCCGCGCATTAGGCCTCAAGATTGGAAAGATTGTTATAGATCCCGGTCACGGCGGACATGACACCGGAACAATTGGGCCCAACGGGTTGCTGGAAAAAGACCTCGTGCTCGACGTGAGCAAGCGCCTCGGCAAGTTACTCGAAGCGCGATTGGGAGCCGAGGTCGTGTTCACCCGTCGCGATGACACGTTCATTCCGCTTGAAACGCGCACCTCCATTGCTAACCAGGAGCAGGCGGACCTTTTCGTTTCCGTACACGCCAACTCCAGCCACGATCCTGATGCCCGCGGCGTGGAGACCTATTACCTGAACTTCACGTCGTCTCCAGAGGCGCTGGAAGTTGCGGCGCGAGAAAATGCCGCGTCGGATAAGTCGATCCACGAACTGCAAGACTTGGTGAAGAAGATTGCCTTAAAGGAAAAAATTGAAGAATCACGCGAATTTGCCGCTGACGTTCAACAATCGCTGCACAGCGGTCTTTCCGCTAAAACTGCTGGAATCCGTGATCGCGGGGTGAAGAAGGCGCCATTCGTGGTGTTGATCGGCGCCAATATGCCTTCAATCCTGGCAGAAATCTCGTTCATCAGCAATCCGGGTGACGAGAAACGGCTGAAGGGGCCAGAGTATAGGCAGCGTATTGCCGAGTCGCTATATCGCGGGATCTCGCGTTACGTCAACGGATTAGGCGGCGTTAAGGTCGCGAGCAAGATCGAGAAGGCGTCCGTAGAATAGGCTTCGCGCTGCACTGGAAACTTTCCCTTGCCCCCGGTAGTCTAATCATAAGGAGCTCTTGACCCGCTCTTCATGAGAATTCCCGCCGCGTTTTGCCTATTACTTTCTCTATTTATATTGCCCGCAGGCGTGTGCCTTGCCTTTGGTAGCGATCCCAAGCCTTCGATCCTTCCGCAATCATTCGCTGGATGGCACGCCACCAAGTCACCTCAGAGCAGCAAAGATCCTGGCGCAGCCGATCCCGCCAATGCCGCCCTACTTAAGGAGTATGGCTTTACTGATTTTGAAGGCGCTACCTACATCCGCGATGATGGCCGAAAACTCACAATCAAAGCCGCGCGATTTGCGGATGCCAGCGGCGCGTATGGTTCTTTCACTTTCTACAAGATCCCTCAGATGCAGAAAGAGGAGATTGGAGACCAGGGATCGTCGCTGAATGAGCGCATTCTGTTTTACCGCGGAAACGTGCTAGTGGATGCCATCTTCGATCGCCTGTCAGCCATGTCGGCTGCGGAGTTGCGTGAGCTTTCGAGCCTTCTGCCAAGACCTCCGGGTAACGGAGCGAACCTGCCTGGGCTTCCTGCTTATCTGCCGAGACAATCCTACGTAAAGAACACCGCGAAATATGTCGTTGGACCGATTGCTCTCGAACGGATTGACGCGCCATTATCGTCGCAATACGTTGACTTCGGCAAAGGAGCTGAAGTGGCGATGGGTGAATATAACGTGTCGGGCGGCGCCGCCAAGCTGATGCTGGTGAGCTACCCGACTCCTCAGATCGCAGCGGCGCAATTCAAAGAGATTGACTCTGCCCAGAAAGAACATAAGCTTCCTGATCTTGTTATTCGTCGGACAGGACCGATCCTGGTGCTCGCGAGCGGGTCGCCCTCCTCCCGCGATGCTCAGTCACTCGTCTCGTCTGTGAACTACGAGGCCGATGTCACGTGGAATGAGAAGGCACCTACCCGCCGTGACAACGCCGCGAACCTGATCGTCGGGGTAATCCTGCTCGCCGCAATTGTCTGTGGGCTGTCGATTGTCGCCGGCCTCGCCTTTGGCGGGTTCAGAATTGCTGTTAAACGGCTGCTTCCTGGAAAGGTTTTTGACCGGCCGGATCAGATGGAAATTATCGCACTCCACCTGTCCGATCGTTCCGATCACGCCTCGGATTCGGGCGTAAGCTCTTCAATCAAAGCCGGTTGAGGCTGTCTGTGGCGAGTTTTGTCTCAAAAAGAGGCACTTTGAACTTTCTAACAAGCTATATACAATCCGTTGAAACCATTGGGTTTATTTCCAAAAAAGTTTCTTGACACCCTAGTTTTAGGCTCATAAGATTTCGCCAGAAAGTTTTGACGGCCTAAAACTCCGTTGGAACTATTCTCCCTTAAAGAAAAGGCCGCCCTGTTGCCGGGTGGCCTTTTCGTTTAGCGTGGACGAACGGAGAGCTTGAGCGGATTCGGAAAGCTTTGAACGATTCGATGGAGAAACTCGTATCCTAAGTTGTGGCGGTTACGGGAGGTCAGAATGTTCTGCGATCAATGCGGTACCGCGTTGCAAACCGGTCAGGGTTACTGTAATCGGTGCGGAAAGCAAATTACTGGGTCCATCATACCCGGCTACCCGCGCCGCAGCCGTGTTCAAGAGCATGTGCGCTTGCTGGCGATTCTTTGGTTCGCGATGTCCGCTCTCAACGCCATCGGCGGAGTGATTCTGATCGTTCTAGCGAATACGTTATTTCTCCATCTGCATGACATGGGCGCTCCGGAAGCTCCAACGGCGTTCTTGCATCCCCTGTTGACGGTGGTTGGAATTTTTATCGTGGCAAAAGCGGCTGTAGGATTTTTGACGGGATGGGGATTGATACAAAGAGAACCGTGGGCGCGGACTTTGGCTCTGATCCTCGGCTTCCTAGCTCTAATTCAGATTCCCTTCGGGACGGCTCTTGGCGTTTATACCTTATGGGTATTACTGCCTGCAGATTCTGAGCAGGACTATGAGAAATATCAAAGTGCGGCGGTGTAGGCTCGCGACTGACGTTTGTCAAGTTTGGCGTGAGGCGGCTGCATCGCGGTAGATGTGCATTCGAATGGCCGTACGTCTTCTTTACGCTTCGCACGGGGCACATTTAAAATGAGAGCAAGCCGACGTAGCTCAGTTGGTAGAGCAGCCGATTCGTAATCGGCAGGTCAGCGGTTCAAGTCCGCTCGTCGGCTCCATTCCCATATCATCTACTTTCGATTTTCATTGACAGAGTCTGTGTCCAGTGCTGAAATTCGTGCGGTCGGTTCTTCCGCCCTTCCTTGACCGACTATCAGGAGTTTCCCATGTCTACCCCTCGTTTTCCGCACTATCCATCCATAATTTACGTTCGTCTCGCGTCGTTAATTTTTTTAGTAACGGGCTCAGTCGCGCAAGCGCAGACGCAGGCGTCTTGTAGCTTTAAGTTCTTTCAAATCTCCTTCAAAACAGGATTGCAGCTCACCCCATATGGCATCAATGATTTCGCTACAGTAGTCGGAGCCACAAATGATCCCACGCAGCAGTTCCAAACAGGGTTCATTCGGTGGGCTAACGGCGGACTTAATTCGTTTGCAGACCCGAACGGGCCGAGTCTGCTTTACGCACGGAACGACCAGGGCGCCAGCTTGGGCCTGAATAGCAGGAACGCAGTCATCCTAAATGGTGCGAAGGTCACTCCGATCTTCCTGACTATTGGCGCAACCACGTATACCGCTGTGCAAGGGTTTGGCATAAACGGGTGGGGCAGTATCGTTGGTGAATACGGCGACACCGCAGGTGTTAACCATGGCTTCAAACGCTGGAGCAATGGCCACGGAATTACTCTTGACTTCCCAAATGTCGTGGACACGTTTGCTAGGGCGATCAATGACAGCGGCACAATCGTGGGCACAATCGGGGTCACCCCGGTTACGCAAGGCTTCATTTATCAGAATGGTAGTTGGGCAAAACTTGATTACCCGAAAGCCGATGCCACGACCTTAGTGGGCATCAGTAACGCTGGCGTCATCATCGGGAACGCCAACTTTTTTGCGACTAGCACTGGAACCCCATTTCTCTACGAGAACGGTGTATTCAAAAAAATTTCTCCTCCCAATACGAATGGTTCTTACGTCGCGGGCATGAGTCTCAGATTGGGATTGATAGTTGGTGTCGCCCATCCTAATTCCGGAGGGCAACAGGGCTTCGTGGCTAAGTGCAATTGAAGTCGCGAAATGGCTCTCGGTTCGATATTACGACTTTCCAGTTCCCCACAAAAGGCAGAGCCCCGGCGATTTTGGCGCGCTCGCCGAATTAGGCCGCGTCTTCCACAGGAGATCACAACGCTTGCACCAACTCTGCTGCACTCAGTGCCACAGAAGGTACTATTTTCCTCTTGCGATCAGAACGTGAGCTTCCGATAATAAACTGCAGTTGTACCCGAGACGTGTACCGATACAGCCGAGAAGACCTGATTCGGATTCTTCGCGTGAGCGCGCGGCAGTTGGTCGCGTGGGAGAAGGCTGGTCTGCTTGCGGCCGCCGAAAGCTATACCTTCTTTGACCTTCTGCAGGTGAAGAAAGTACGCGACCTTTGCGCGCGGCGGATGCGGCCGGTTGAAATTCAGCAGTCGCTCGTCGCAATGCAGAAGCAAGCCGCCGGGATGGAGAATCCTCTGCTCGAAACCAGCGCGTTTGTGGCGGGAAGGCACCGCGTGGCATTTCGCCACGAAGGCAGGGTACTGGAGCCCATCGCAGGACAGTTCATGTTCGATTTTTCTCCGGAAGAAAAGGTCGTTGCCAGTGTACCCGTGACGCGTACTTCACCAGTGCCTGAGAACCAGCCGGACTCCAGTAACGTCGCGCAACTCTTTGCTCGGGGCGTGGCGCTTGAGGAAGATCCGCGGAACCAACTCCAGGCCATTGCCGCTTACGAGCGCGTGCTCGAGCTTGATCCGGAACATGCGGCCGCTCATATCAATCTGGGAACGCTTTATTACAACCGGCAAGATTACAAAGCGGCAGAGGAACACTATCGGCGCGCAATCGAAATTGATCCGCGTTACGCATTGGCCCACTTCGATCTCGGAAATGTGCTCGATGAAACGGGCCGAGTCGAAGATGCAATCCAGACTTATCTTACGGCGTTGCAGCTAGCTCCCACGTACGCCGACGCTCATTACAATCTCGCTCTCGCCTACGAGAAAATCAAAGAACCGCGGAAGGCGCTCAAGCATTGGCAGGCTTATGTGAAGCTCGATGCTGCCGGACCATGGTCAGTCCACGCGCACACTCAGATGAAGCGGATTCTGAAATCCGATTCGCTCAAGATCGTGCACGGCGCACAGGCTCCTGCTCAGAGTTAGCCTCTTTCTCCCTTCCTGCGGTGCTAAAATCTCAGAGTCTTTGTGGGTCATCTTATGCCCGAAACCGCCCTGCAGAACTTAGCGTCGCCCCTAACTTCCTTCAGTGAAGACGAGATTCTTTTTCGTGACAATGTGCGGCAGTTCGCGGACGAAAAGGTGCGTCCTCTGGCGAAAGAGATGGATGAAAAAGGCGTCTTCGATCATGCGCTGATTGAGCAGTTTTTCCAGCTTGGTTTGATGGGGATTGAAGTGCCGGAACAGTACGGGGGAGCAGGCGGGAAGTTCTTCGAAGCAATTCTGGCGGTGGAGGAACTTTCTCGCGCCGATGCGTCGGCCGGAGTGGTCGTCGATGTGCAGAATACGTTGGTGAATAATGCGCTGCTGAGATGGGCGACTGCTGATCAGAAGAAGCGTTATCTGCCAAGGATGGCCGCTGACACAGTCGGCGCGTACGCGTTGAGCGAAGCCGGATCTGGTTCTGATGCATTCGCGTTGCAGACCCGCGCTGAACTCAAAGGCAGCGACTACGTGCTGAACGGGCGAAAACTGTGGATCACCAACGCCAAAGAAGCCGGCGTCTTCGTTCTGTTTGCCACGGCTGATTCCGCCGCCGGATACAAGGGAATTACCGCATTTATCGTAGAGAAAGGCTTTCCCGGATTCACCGTGGGGAAGAAAGAAGACAAACTGGGGATTCGCGCCTCGTCCACTTGCGAATTAATCTTGGAAGATTGTCGCGTGCCGAAAGAAAACGTGTTGGGTGAGGTGGGCAAAGGATACAAGATCGCCATCGAAACACTAAACGAAGGCCGGATTGGAATTGGCGCGCAAATGGCTGGACTGGCGCGGGGAGCTTGGGAGTACGCGTCCAAATACGCGCAGGAGCGAAAACAATTTGGGAAGGCAATCGCTGAATATCAAGGCATTCAGTTCCAGCTTGCCCAAATGGCGACCGAAATCGAAGCCGCGCGGTTGATGGTTTATAACGCGGCGCGAATGAAAGATGCGGGCGTGCCATTTGTAAAAGAAGCCGCGATGGCCAAGTTGTTCTGCTCACAGGTGGCGGAGCGGGTGACGTCTCTGGCGATTGAGATTTACGGGGGCTATGGGTTTACGAAAGATTATCCTGTCGAGAAATACTGGCGCGATTCGAAGATCGGCAAGATCTACGAGGGTACGTCGAATATGCAGCTTGCGACAATTGCCAAGCTGGTTTTAGGTAAATGACCGTGTGGGTCGGACATTCTTGCCCGACGCTTTTGATTTTGCAGACTACTTGCTACTTGTTTCCGCATTCCTTCAGAGCTGTCTCAAGGGCAGCAAATCAACGTCAAAAGCGTCGGACAGGAATGTCCGACCCACACGGCTACTGCCGAATCCTACGTAATTTTCTCTCCCACCGACTTCGCTTGCGTAAACAGCAGCAAATAATCCGGCCCGCCGGCTTTTGAATCCGTCCCTGACATATTAAATCCGCCGAAAGGATGCGCGCCTACAATTGCCCCGGTGCATTTGCGGTTGATGTAGAGGTTGCCCACGTGGAATTCGCGCTTGGCAAGATCGATCTTCTCGGGAGAACTGGTGTACACCGCACCGGTGAGTCCGAATTCAGTGTCGTTGGCAATTTCGAGCCCATGCTCGAAGTTTCGCGATTTAATGACCGCCAGCACCGGGCCGAAGATCTCTTCCTGCTCGAGCTTGGATTTCGGCTGAATGTCGGCAATTACGGTCGGCTGGATGAAATAGCCGTCACCCGCGTTGGTTGCGCGCTCGCCGCCCGTAATCAGGCGTCCTTCGTGCTTACCGATCTCTATGTAGTTGAGAATTGATTTCATCGAGCCTTCGTTAATCACGGCACCCATGTTGGCGTTCGCGGCTGGGTCGCCGATGGTGATCTTCTCCACGCGCTCTTTCAGGCGGTCGAGGAATTTGTCATAAATGCGTTCGTCCACTATGGCCCGCGAGCAGGCGGAACATTTTTGTCCCTGGAAGCCGAACGCCGCCGCGGCCACACCTTCGACCGCAGATTCAAAATCGCCATCAGCATCTACGACGATGGCGTCTTTGCCGCCCATCTCGAGGATCGTGCGCTTGATCCATACCTGTCCTGGTGCGCGATCGGCTGCGACTTTGTTGATTCGAAGGCCGACTTCACGAGATCCGGTAAACGCGATGTAACGAGTTTTGGGATGGGCGACCACCGCGTCTCCAAAGCTGCCACCGGCGCCGGGGCAGAAGTTCACCACGCCTTCCGGCATACCAGCTTCTTCCAGAATTTCAATGAACTTTGCCGCGATTGTCGGAGAATCGCTGGAAGGTTTGAGAATCACCGTGTTCCCGGAGACGATTGAAGCGAGCGTCATGCCCGCCATGATCGCGCAAGGAAAATTCCACGGCGGGATTACGGCACCCACGCCGAGCGGAATATAGAACAGGCGATCAATTTCGCCGGGCAGTTGAACTGGAGCTTTGGTGTCGGAGAGCCGCAAAGCTTCGCGAGCATACAACTCGCAGAAATCAATGGTTTCGGCGATATCGGCGTCGGCTTCAGCCCAGTTTTTGCTGACTTCAAAAACCAGCCAAGCCATTAACTCGAACTTGCGCTCGCGCAGCAGGTCAGCGGTGCGGAATAGCAAATCGATCCGCTCTTGCCGTGAGGTCCTGCTCCAGCTCTCAAAGGCTTTCAATGCAGCCGCCATTACGGGCTCAACGTGCTCCTTGCCAGCCTTTTGATGGATACCGACCACTTGAGACGGCTGCGCAGGATTCAAGGAATGAATCTTCTCGGCAGTCCGTACCCGCTTGCCGCCTATTACCAAGTCATATTCGCGGCCCAGCTGCCCGCGGACCCGGTCTAGAGCGGCCCGCATCTGGCGCGCGACGTCTGATCTGGAGAAATCGGTACCCGGCTCGTTTCGAAAAGGACCCGGATGGGCAAGCGTACGCGGACGTACTGGAGCTTCAAGGGTTGCCATGGCCTAAACCTCGGGAGTGACGTTAGCGGAAAATCAATTTTACACCTTGAGAGCCGTCGCAGTTTGTTCCCAGGACGTCTCTCGGATATCACGAATAGGGAGCAGGAAGGCCTTCTTTTCTGCGGTACTGGCGCATTTCGGCCTGCTGATGTGTGCGGAGACGCAAATTTGCCAGTACAGGGCAGGACGAATCCGCACTCACGGTCTTCGGGAAAGTTTGCAATCGAACGAACCCCGCGATGGCAAGCGGGAGAAAAAGGACCTCACCTCGAAAGTGGCGTAGCGAGACGCATGACGAGGCAGTCGACTTCTATACACTAGTGAACGTCATCCCATCCTGCACCAGGCCGGCGATATAAATATGCGAGTCACAATCTTCGGCGCCACGGGCATGTTGGGCAAGGCGCTCATGCGCCAGTCGACCGGAGATGTTGTGACCGGACTCGGCAGCGCGCAGGCCGATATTCGAATTCCTGCCCAGGCCGAAAGGGCACTCGCACAAAGTACTCCTGAGTGGGTGGTGCTCTCTGCGGCCTATACCGATGTTGACGGGTGCGAACTCAATCCCACGCTCGCGGCGGCGGTCAATACACAAGGCGCCATAAACGTTGCGAAAGCTGCTCGGGGTTGTGGTGCGAAGCTGCTTTTCATCAGCACCGACTATGTCTTCGATGGGAAGAAGAATGCTCCCTATGAACCCGGCGATCCGCGTAATCCGATCAACGTTTACGGCAGGACGAAAGCCGATGCGGAAGAAGGGCTACTCAATATTCTTCCGGACAGCTGCATTGTTCGCACTTCGTGGCTCTTCGGCCCGTGGGGCAAATGTTTTCCGGACACGATTCTGAAGCTCGCCTCCAGCCGTCCCGAGATTGACGTTGTTGACGACCAGCTCGGCTGTCCGACCTACACCTTCGATTTGGCTGATGCCGCTATCAAACTTTGCCGGGCAAATGCTCGCGGGATCGTCCACGCTACCAATCGCGGCGAATGCTCCTGGTATGACTTTGCGGGTGAAATTGTTCGGCAGGCGGCATTGGAAACCGTGGTTCGTCCTACGACGAGCGATCGATTTGTGAGGCCGGCGGCAAGACCTAGATACTCTGTGCTCTCCGGCGAAAGCCTGAAAAGTTATGGGATTGAAATGCGTTCGTGGCAGGAAACAATTCCTGAGTACCTGCGGATGCGTGCTGCCAGCATGAATTCTAACCTCAGCGGCTAAAGCCTTTTTATTTCAGAGCCGTTGACGCAGGGCCAGAGGCCCTGCTCCACCCAAAGCCGCAGACCACAATCTGAACTGAAAAAATACATTCACTCCGCAAAGCGCATCGTTCCAAATGCCTTGGGGACATGAAAATTTGGTTTTGGAGTATGCGTGGGCTGCCAAGCCATGTAGCGCCGCGGCTCGGCTCTTCCTTCGACACGATAAAAATTTGCTCGCCAGAACTCGTTGGGGTTGAGCTTTGGAGTGATTGACTCCATCGGAATGGCGAACTCTGCGACCCAGAGTCGCCGTTGCTCATCGACATGGACAGAACGAGTCAGCCCGCTTTTCAGATCAGCGAGACCCGATGGCGTGATGTCGAGATCGATCCACATTCCATTGGGAGCGACTTCGAATTCTTTGTAGTAGCGCTCCGGCGAGGGCTTCGGCTGCAAGAATGCTTCCGCCACATCGTGCTCCCAAAGATGATCTCGTCGGCCATTACGGTCGGAATCCTGGAACACGGTAATCTCGCGGTATGAGCAGACAAATTGCAAATATAAGGTCGCGAGTGTCCACAAGACCCGCACTTCCGTTTGCAAACCAGGATCGGGGTTTTTTCCTTGCCAGTCTTCTGAGAAGCGTACTGGATTTGCCGATGCCCATGCTTTTGAACGATCGGCGGCGTTCATGGCAATTTCTACCGGAATGCGTTTGGCAAGCACCTCGGATTCGGTACGATACGCCATATTCGGAACTGTGATTGTGCAGAAAAATCAGTTTGACCGCAAGATACGGATAGCGCGAGGCCGCCGCGCGCTGTAACTTTCAACCATGAACAGTGCGATACTGAGCTAGCGGCCCCGGCGCGAGAATGTGACTTTCTTCCGGTGGCCTCAGGAGGCAGAAGGCGCGGGCTTTCGCGAGTGCCTCCGCTGCCGTCCTAAATCGGTGAGTGGAAATCCAAGGCAGGAATTGATCAAGTCGGTGTGCCGCTACATTGAGCAGCATTTGGATGAGCCGGTCACGCTCGCGCAACTTGGCAAAGAATTTTGCCACAGCTCGTTTCACTTGCAGCGTACATTCAAGGCGGTGCTTGGGATCACGCCGAAGGAGTATGCGAATTCATGCCGCATGCGCGGCTTTCGCCAACGACTCAAGGCTGGCCACTCGGTTACGCGGGCGATGCACGAGGCTGGATACAGTTCGACGAGCCGTCTGTATTCGCGCACTGCTTCGGAACTGGGCATGGAGCCTGGGAAGTACCGCCGGGGCGCCATTGCGGCGCCGATTCGCTACACTTGCGCCGATTCTCCGCTTGGGCGAATCCTGGTTGCGGCGACCGAGAAAGGTATCTGCAGCATTCAATTTGCCAATTCCGACGAAGAGCTCGAGCAGGGCCTGAAGCAGGAATTTCCCTTCGCAATACGACGCCGCGATGACGAGAACATGAGCGAGTTGACCCAGCAGCTCATGCGTCATATGAGAGGCTTGGAGAAGTCGCCGGCGCTGCCGCTGGATATTCAAGCCACGGCTTTTCAGCGGCGTGTGTGGTCGTACCTGCAATCAATCGGCTTTGGAGAGACTCGTTCCTACTCTGATGTTGCAAAAGCCATCCGGCGGCCGTCTGCGGTGCGCGCCGTGGCTCGAGCTTGCGCGACCAATCCGGTGGCGGTCGCAATTCCCTGCCATCGCATCCTCCGTTCCAATGGAGACCTTGGCGGCTATCGTTGGGGGACCGAACGAAAGAAGGCGCTGCTGGCGATGGAGTCGGGCGGGCGATAAGAGCGTTAACGTACGCGTTCTGTATTTGTCTAACCTACGGCTGTCTCGAAAACAACAAAGAGAGCGCCCCAGCCAAGTTGATCAAGGACTTTACCCACGTTTGACAATTCTTTACGCCACACCTCTCGGCGCATGATTCAATTAAATCGAGAGTAATGAGGCGCCCATCCAGAAAATACGCACTGATCAAATACAGTACGCTCGCCGTGGTGATCGTGTGTTGTCTGTTCGTCAGAGCAGGTGCCCAGACCCCGACGACGAAGGCCATGGGGACCGTGAAGTCGGTGAATGGCAATTCTGTTGTATTGACCACCGACGACCATGTTGATCTGACGCTCACATTTGCAGATTCCGCGAGGATTATACGGGCAGCATCGGGACAAACCGATCTGAAGTCTGCGCCTTCGATTTCCCTATCGGACATTAAGGTCGGCGATCGGGTGTCTGCGCGTGGGCAAGCTGGAGAAAGTGGCGTAATCATTACCTCGTCTGCAATCGTGATGAAGCAAAGCGACGTTGCCGAGCGCCAGCAGCGAGAGCGTGAAGAGTGGCGCAAAGGCGTGGGCGGCATTGTGAAACAGGTCGATCTGGCTGGCAATACGGTTACGATCGCGAACTCGCTGGCTGCATCGGGCAAGCCGATCGTGATCCATATTGCGCCGGATACCGCGATCCGCCGCTACTCTCCCGACTCGGTAAAGTTCGATGACGCAAAACCGGGCACGCTTGATCAGATCAAGCCCGGAGACCAGTTGTACGCGCGCGGAACGAAAAATGCCGATGGGACAGAATTGAATGCGCAAGCCATCGTATCCGGCACATTCCGGGAAATAGCGGGAACCGTGGTCTCAACCGACCCTGCGGGCAACAGCTTGACCGTGCTGGATATTGCCGCCAAGAAGCCCGTCACGATAAGAGTCGGCGGTGATTCGCAGTTACGCAAGCTGTCTCCCAGGATGGCGCAGATGATTGCCTTCAGGCTCAAAGGCGGCGCGCCAGGCATGCCTGCGGGAGAAAACGCCTCTGTGACTCAGCCGGAGCGACGTTCAGGTACCGGACACGGGGATGCCGCGCAATCCGGCGAGCCGAACTGGCGTGGCGCAGGCGGTCAGAGGGGCGGCGCGGAGGGCAATTCGCCCGCAGGCGCCGGTCCTCCTGATCTTCAGCAGATGCTCAGTCGCACGCCGGCGATCTCGGCTTCCGATCTTAATAAAGGCGACGCAGTGATACTGGTGGCAACTGAGGGGAGTTCTTCGTCCGGACCGACTGCGATTACGCTGGTGGCAGGAGTTGAGCCGCTCCTGAGCGCTGCACCTGCTGGAACCAGTGCAGCAACCATTCTTTCGCCATGGAATTTAAGTGCTCCGGCGGGCGCAGCCGGCGACGCGTCAACTCAATAGATTGCGATTTCACAAATGAAGGAAACAGAATTGAGGAGAGTTCTACCAATCTTGCTGGCGATGCTGAGTTGCTTGCCGGTGGTCGCGCAAAATTCCACTGCGAGCCTGAGCGGCAAAGTGACCGACCAAACTGGCGCGGTGATTCCGCAGGCGACCGTGGTCGTCACGGGCTCGAATGGCAAACAGACGACCGCAACTACAAATGAGGAAGGCACATTTGCGGTTCACGGCCTGGCTCCGGGTTCATACAATGTCGCTGCGCAAGCCAAGGGTTTTGCACCTTATCGCAAAGACGGTTTGACATTGGATGCAGGGCAGAACCCGAAACTCGATCTCTCGCTGGAGATACAAACGCAAGAGGAAAAAGTTAACGTTGAGGGCGAAGGCACTGAGCTCGATGTAGGCGCGTCGTCAAATGCGAGCTCGGTGGTGATCAAGGGCAAAGATCTGGAAGCTTTATCGGATGATCCGGATGAATTGCAGTCGGAGCTGCAAGCGCTTGCAGGGCCGGCCGCGGGGCCGAATGGCGGTCAAATTTATATCGACGGATTCACCGGCGGCCAGCTTCCGCCAAAGTCGGCAATCCGGGAAATTCGCATTAATCAAAATCCGTTCTCGGCGCAGTATGACAAGTTGGGATATGGTCGAATTGAAGTGTTCACCAAGCCGGGCACGGACAAATTTCATGGACAGTTTTTCTTTAACGACAACAACGCGGCATTGAATTCGCGCAATCCCTATGTTCCCACCAAGCCGGACTACAACTCCGAGATGTTCGACGGTAACTTTGGCGGCCCGATCAACAAGAAGGCGTCATTTTTCCTCGATGTGTCCCGGCGGAACATCGCCGAATTCTCGGCGATCAATGCCATTTCGGTGGATCCCACCACGCTGAATACATTCCGGCTGCAGGAATCGCTTGCTAATCCCAGAACTCGGACGAGCATCAGCCCCCGACTCGACTTCCAGTTGAGCCAGACTAACACCCTGACGATGCGTTATCAGCTCACACATGACAGCGATCAGAATTCCGGGCTGGCCTCGTTTTCGCTGCCTTCCCAGGCCTATAACCTGAATGAGACCGAGCACACGCTTCAGATCAGCGATACGCAGATATTGAGCCCAAGAGTCGTCAATGAAACTCGCTTTCAATTCCAGCGCGAGACCAACCATCAGTTGCCGGTGAGCACCGCGCCTACTATTCAAGTGCAGGGTGCGTTCACCAGCGGAGAAAATTCCGAGGGGTTAGTACGCAGTACACAGGACAGTTATGAATTCCAGAACTACACGTCAATAACTCACCACAATCACCTCATTAAGTTCGGCGCGCGGTTGCGCGGGATCACGGCTTCGGAATTCACTCAAGCCAATTTCAACAGCACGTTCATTTTTTCACCCGTGTTCAGCAATGGCACTCTCGCTGCTACGGCGCTTCAGGCATATCAGAGTGCGTTGCAGAACCAATGCCAATCTGGGGCAAACTATCAGCCGCAATTCTGCCCGACGCAATTCTCGATTGTGACCGGGTCGCCGCAGGTCAGCGTGGGCTGGGTTGATGCCGGACTCTATGCTGAAGACGAGTGGCGGGCGAAGCCGAACTTGTCAATTACGTATGGGCTTCGCTACGAATCACAAAACAATATTCACGATCATGCAGACTTTGCTCCGCGTGTAGGCGTGGCGTGGGGTATCGGCAGTAATGGCAAGTCCGCTCCGAAAACGGTGTTGCGTGGCGGATTCGGAATTTTCTATGACCGATTCGGATACAACCTGGTGCAACGCGCGGACTTGCTCAATGGGACCACGCAGCAGAGCACCGTAGTAACGGACCCTCAGTTCTTCCAAAACATTCCGAGTCCGCTGCCTTCCACAGCGTCGCCGACGATCTACAGGATTTCGTCGAACCTTCGGGCACCATACACAATCCAGAGCGCCGCCAGCATCGAGCGTCAGATCACCAAGGCGGCTACGGTTTCGGTGACGTATCTGAATTCGCGTGGCCAGCATGCGCTATATATCGACAATGTCAACGCGCCCTTCGTCCCCGGCGGAGCCACGCCGAACGGTACAAATCAGAACATTTACCAGTACACGTCGGGCGGCATTTTCCGTCAGAACCAACTGATTGCTAACGTAAGGCTAAATACAGGTCGCAAAGTATCGCTGTTCGGCTTTTACACTCTGAGCTACGCAAAGAGCAATGCCAGTTCAGGAGGCAGCCCAGGTGGATTTTTCGCCAGCGGCACCACGAGCACAGCCAGCTTTCTTTCCGACCAATTTGACCCAGTGGCGGATTATGGGCGCGCTGCGTTCGATGTGCGGCATCGGGCGTTTATCGGTGGAAATATTTTGTTGCCGCGGTCGTTTTCGCTGAGTCCTTTCGTCGTTATCAATTCGGGGCAACCGTATAACCTCACGACTGGGCAGGACAATAACGGAGACTCAATTTTCAATGATCGGCCCTGGTTCGCCAGCGGTACGACGGGAGTTTGCACAGCGAGCGGTTCGTTTTCTACTACGGCCACTGCCGCCCGCGTGCCGGTCAACTACTGCACCGGACCCGGGAATGCCACTTTCAATTTGCGTTTGAGCAAGACCATAGGTTTTGGTCGCGAGACAAAGGGCGCCTCTTCTGGAGGGACGCAGGGACCCGGCGCTGGAGGACATCGCGGTGACGGCTCCCGGGGCGGAGGGCTTGGCCCAAGCGGTCTTAGCGGAAGTGGCGGTGGCAATATGTTTTTCGGTTCAGGTAATTCAACGAGCCGCCGCTACAATCTAACATTCAGCATCTCTGGCCGGAATTTGCTAAACACTTTCAATCCAGGCCCGCCGGTTGGAAATCTGAGTTCGCCGTTTTTTGGACAATCTATTGCGCTCGCGGGAGGGCCGTTTTCGTCGGCGTCGGCAAATCGGCGGGTGGACTTGCAGGTGCGGTTCTCGTTCTAGACGAGATTAGCTGTGAGGAACTTCCTCTTCCCCAGCAGCACCTATGGCGCGGGCAAACAGCAGGTTCCTCACGGCTAAAGCCGTTCGGAATGACAATATTTGCTTATTTGCAGTTCACGTTTTGTGGCGGCGACAACGAAGTCAGCACGTTCTGGTTGGGATAACTATAAGCTCCGCCGATTGCCGTGGATGGCGACTGAAACTCGAACCATTGCAAAAGCGCTTCGTTCTGCGGATGGTAAGTTCTGCCTTTCGTCCTGATTGGAACGGTTGAGTCGGGAAGGCCTTCAATCACGTCTCCGACCTCCAAGTCATTCTGGCAGTTTCCATTTTGCGAGAGCCACCACGGAGTGATACCGTGAACTCCATCGCTACCCACAAATGGATCGTTCAAGCTCTCCGTGATCTCGTGGCTAAGTGCAGTCACGTCTTCGAATCCCGAGCCAAACAGACCTGGGCTGATCCAGCTTGAGTAGTTCAGCACGTATCTTTTTTCGCGAAAACCGTTGCTGGCGTCACCAGGTTCGAAATCATACGTATGAAATCCGAGTACGCAGCACTGGTTGGGATTTCCATTGAAATAAAGGTAGGTGTTGGGAAACAGGAAAGTTGAAATGTCTTTAGTGGTGATGTCTCCCGAATGTTCCGCCGCTCCAACTGGACTCTTCGTATCATGCGCTGTCGCCGGAAAGAAGAGGTTCGAGAACACGTTAAGGTCCACCAGCACGAAGGCGCAACATGAACCATCCTCGTTCAATGCAAAAAAGTACGACCCTCGCGGAATGGACAACGTTCGCTCCGCCTTCACCGACGGCCGCAACAGCGTGTGCCAATCGGGCTGCATCACGTTGTAAAAGTCAGCCCGCTGCACCGCGTCAACGAACTGCGTCGGCACATCGCTACTCGTGTACTCCGCATTCTGAAACACAGGAGAGTTCAGCACCGCGTTGACGAACGGTTCCACGGCATAGTGCAGGCGGTGGCCATCTATCATTCGTACTGAGCCGTCGTAGTCGAGCAGGTCAAGTGAAACCGGGATGATCGGCGCATTAAACGTGGTTGTTCCTCCTGACGTCGGATGCCCGCCGGCCATGGTGTAAAACCATTTGCGCCGGGGATTTCCTGAAGGACCAACGCCAGCTGCCTGAAAGTCTCCGTTGAAAAGTCTGATGGAATCAATGGCGGAAGTTGAGTCCGGGGTGTATGCCGAAGTAGCAGACGAGGGCCGATGGCCGCGCGGCGGAAAAACTGTAAATGCCCGATGCGCGCTCGAGAGCGTGGGCGCAATTTGGTCCCGGCTCTGGGCGACAGCTACGCCAGCGCCAAGTACCACAAAAAGAAGGCTGGAAGCCAAGACCCGGGAGGGTCTTCTAAACCTGGGCAAAACTCGTCACCGCCTCACAACAACTTACTTGGATGCGGGGAGAGTTGCAAACTCTGTTTTGTTAAATAATTCGATTAATATTTGTCATTTCGAGCTAGGGCGTGGCGGCGAACTCTGCTTTCCAAGGGACGCCGGATACTCAAGCGGCAGGAATCCAGCGAGGCAGACCTACCATTTGGGCCGCGTAACCGCACCCTGGGACGCCGACGCCACCAGCGCGCCATACTTCCCAAATACTCCCGAGGAATAGCGGGGCTTAGGTGGCTTCCACTGCGACATCCGACGCTGAATCTCAGCATCGCTGATTTCAATCTCCAGCAAACGCTGGTTAACGTCCACTCGAATCATGTCACCTTCATGAACGGCGGCAATCGGTCCGCCGAGCGCCGCTTCAGGAGAGACGTGTCCCATCATCAGGCCGTGAGTGGCGCCACTGAAACGGCCATCCGTGACAAGAGCAACCGATCCCCCGAGTCCCTCGCCGACAATTGCGCCAGTTACGCTAAGCATCTCGCGCATCCCGGGGCCGCCGCGCGGTCCTTCATTGCGAATGACAACGACGTCTCCGGACTTGATCCGCTTGCCCGTGACCGCGGTCATGGCTTCTTCTTCCGACTCAAATACACGAGCCGGCCCACGATGGCTCAGCCGTTCGTGCCCGCTGATCTTTGCCACACAACCTTCCGGCGACAGGTTCCCTCGGAGAACCACAAGCCCGCCGGTTGCTTTCAAAGGTTTATCAAGCGGCGCGATTACTTCCTGGTCTGGGCTCTCGACCGCGGTCGCGGCTTCCTCGCCGATGGTGCGTCCGGTTACTGTCATCGCATTCTCGTGGAGTTTCTTGCCATGCAGCAAGCGGTTTGCAAGTAGGCGGATTCCGCCAGCACGGTGCATATCTGCAGCCACGAAACGGCCTGAGGGCTTCAGGTCGCACAGCAGGGGAGTGCGTTCGCTCACCTTCTGGAAATCGTCAATCTCGAGAGGAACTCCTGCCTCACGCGCCATCGCGAGCAAGTGCAGAACGGAATTGGTTGAGCCGCCGCTGGCCGCTACCGATGCAATCGCATTTTCAAATGCCTGGCGCGTGAGGATGTCTTTTGCCTTGGTCCCACTCTTCAGCAGGTTGAGCACAATCTCGCCGCATTGAAATGCAATATCGTCTTTCTGCGGAGCCATCGCTGGAACACTGTTGAATCCCATGGGCGACAGGCCGATCATTTCCATCACGGTGGACATGGTATTTGCGGTGTATTGCCCGCCGCATGCGCCCGCCCCTGGACAAGCGACATTTTCCATTTCCAGCAAGTCGGAGTCACTCATCTTCCCTGCCGCGTTCGCGCCCACCGCCTCAAAGACGTCCTGGATAGTCACGTCCTTGCCGCGATAACTACCAGCGGCGATCGTGCCTCCATACAAAACAAGTCCAGGCAAATCGAGGCGCGCCATCGCCATAGCTGCTGCAGGGATCGTCTTGTCACAGCCAACCACGCAGACAACTGCGTCGAACAGCTGTCCCCGGCAAACGAGTTCGATCGAATCGGCAATCACCTCGCGGCTGACGAGAGATGCGCGCATGCCCTCGGTGCCCATGGTTTCGCCGTCGCTGATGGCGATGGTATTGAACTCCATCGGCGTGCCTCCGGCGGCGCGGATTCCCTCTTTCACCTTCGCCGCAAGCCGGCGCAGGTGGAAGTTGCAAGGCATGGTTTCAATCCAGGTGTTGGCAACCCCGATTAGGGGTTTAGTGAGATCCTCACCAGTGAATCCGATTGCTTTGAACATGGCGCGCGCACCAGCCCGGTCGCGCCCCTCGGTTATCAGCCGGCTGCGATGTTTCAAGTCCATAGGCTTAAAAGATTACGACAGAGCTGAGGAAAGCGAAAGCGGATGGCCCTCGGCTGTGATCCCGGTGAAGTTGCGCGGGGCCTAGCGGCGCTGTTCGCTCGCACAGGTGTACTTCCGGTTGCGCCGGTTCCATGCCCATTAGGGAATTGAGCAACTTCGGTTTGCGTGCGGGCATCGTATTAGCCCTCGCATCGTTATTCGGGGTCACAATTCGGGAGCGACAATGCAAAAAAGGGTATTGGGCCAGGGGGCCCTCGTTACGCTGTGCCTAATATTATTCAGCTGCGGTGGCGGTACAGGTACTACGAATAGCTTTAAACAGCCCAATCCTGCTCCTTCAACTCAAATCCCTTTGTCTCCCATCCAGCACCTGATCATCGTGGTCATGCAGAACAGCTCGTTTGATCACCTGTTCGGGACCTTCTCAGGCGCCAACGGTCTTGATCCGAATGCCGCCAGCTATCAACAAGTAGACCAGGCCGGAAATACGATCAAGCCTCAATTGCTCACAGACTTGAGCCCTCCGGACCTCAACCACACCCGCACGAGCTATCTGGCCACATACGACTCAGGCAAAATGGACAAGTATGCGTGGCAAAACGGCGATACCTCCATGGATTACTTCGACAGCACGAGTATTGGGAGGGCCGCGGACGGGCAGCAGTTTGGGGTGGGAACGCTTTGGAATTATGCGCAGCAATACGCGTTGAGCGATAACTTTTTTGCCGCAGCAATGGCCAGCGAGCCTAGCAACATGCTTTACATGGTTTCGGCAGATCCTGGCACGGATCCATACGGTTACCCACAATTGGACGCCTGTACGGCCGGTTTATTCCAGCAAAACCAAAGCAGTGGAGCGACGATCACCCCGCCGCTGACTACCCAGAATGTGGGCGACCAACTCTCCGCCAATAATATTTCCTGGGGGTTCTATCAGGAATATTTTGTCAACGAGCAGAACGGGACCTGTACTCAATACGTGCCTCAGGAAAGTCCGTTCCAGTATTTTCAGACCACGGCAAATTCTGCCAATGTACAAAACTTCTCGATATCAGGGTTCAACACGATGTTGTTGTCGGGAACGCTGCCATCGGTCATGTGGCTGCAGCCGGATCCGTTAAACAGTATGCATCCCGGTGCAGGGAATGTGGCAAATGCCATTGAGTTCCTGGACAAGGTTGTACAAGCCGTGAAGAACTCCCCGGAATGGTCGAGCACTGCGATGGTTGTGCTCTGGGATGAAAGCGGCGGCTGGTACGATCACGTGCCGCCACCTCAGCTCAACGGGACACTCGGCCTGGGAGCGCGAGTTCCAGTAATCGTGATCTCACCGTACGCGAAAGCCAACTACGTTTCGCACCAGCAAATGGATTTCGTCTCGATTCTCCGCTTCATCCAATGGAACTGGGCCTTAGGTCGCTTCGCCGATTCGACTCAGGCCGCCCGTGAACAGCAGAGTGGAGATCTCTGCGACCTATTGGCTAGCTCGTGTGGAAGTCCGTAGGGGCGGCGTGAGGAGGACTGGGTGACTCGGGCGCGCCCGTGAAAACTACGCCATCGCGGCGTCTGCCGAGTGTCCGTTTGCACCAGCCGAAGCAGGCGGATGTGGGCTGCCAACTCCTGCGGCAGACTCCAGCATTTCAGGCGTAGGGACACCCACTCGCACATCTGTTACATCAACAATCGCGTGCCAGTCACGGCAGAGCTGCCCTATTTGCTTGGGATTCACTTCGAGCAGCAGGTCGGCGCGATGGCCGTGGTCTGCGGGGCTGGCGTGCACATACGGGACCTCGATGCCGCGGCGGGAGACGGCGGTGAGGATCCGCATCAGCGTGCCTTGCGTGTTGCGATAGTGGATGTGAAATGCGTGCATGTTTGTTTCTCCCAAAAATACCGAAGCGTGCAGGGACGGCCCTCCAGGTCCGCCCTCGGGCCGAAGGCCAGAATGTTCATTCCTTAAACCCTTCCATACTAAGTCGAGGTTCACTCGACTGGGGCGGGCCTGGAGGGCCGCCCCTACACAAACTTATTCGTCGTCGAACAACATCTCCGAGAGCGCTGCGCCTGCAGGCACCATCGGATATACGTTTGCCTCTGGAGCGCAGTCGAAAACCAGTAGCTCGGGCTCAGACGATTTCAAAAAGCGTTCCAGCGCATCACCGGTTTCTTCGGTCACCGGAAATTCGCGCATGGCATCCTCATTCAAGCGCTCCGCATTGATGCGATATGCTTTGGCGATTTCGACGAAATCGGGATTGTCACTCAGATCGGTCTCAGCATAGTTGCGCTGATAAAAAAGCTGTTGCCACTGCCGCACCATGCCGAGGTATTTGTTGTCCACAATCACCATCTTGATCGGCAGGTTCAGGCGGCGCACGGTGGCCAGTTCCTGAATATTCATCTGAAAACCGCCGTCGCCAGAAACGCAGAGGACGGTCGTCTCCGGCTTCGAAAGCTGCACACCGACTGCTGCCGGCAGCGCAAATCCCATTGAGCCAAGTCCGCCGGAGGTGATAAAGCCGCGCGGCGAATCGGAGCGATAGCGCTGGGCAGCCCACATCTGATGCTGGCCAACGTCGGCGATGACGACACTGTTCTCCGGCAGTCTGCCGAAGAGTTCATCCAGGAAGCGCACTGTCAGTTGTGAAAGGCCGCGGGGATCGAGCTCGGCGCGATCGGGCCCACAAGCCACAGCTCGCCAGCCGCTCCAATCCGGCAATTTCGCATCGCGAAGTTTTTTGTAAAAAGCTGGCATTGTCTGCGCCAGATCGCCAACCACCGGCAACTCGCATGGACGCACGCGATCGAGCTGCGCAGGATCAATCTCGAAGTGAACGATCTTGGCATTCGGCGCAAAACGCGTGGGATCGCCGGTGACACGGTCATCCAGCCGAGCGCCAAAAACCAGCAGCAGATCGTTTTCGTGGAGAGCCATATTTGCTGCGCGCGTGCCATGCATGCCGACCATGCCGAGGTAATACGGAGCTTCTTGAGGCACAGCTCCAAGCCCATGCACAGTCGCAAATGTTGGAATGTTCAGTTGATCGAGAAGCTGCCGCAGCTCAGGAATTGCTCCGGAAAGCTTTGCTCCGGCCCCAATCAAGGCTACGGGCCGCTGTGCTTTTTCGAGCAGAGCGAGGAGTTTGTCACCAAATGTATTTTCAGATGTTGGATCGGACGGCCGTGGCTGAGGCGTGAACTTCACCGGGCCCGCGAATTCCATTTTTGCCTTGAGGAAGTCGGTCGGAATGTCGATGACTACAGGGCCGGGACGTCCCTCGCGCGCCCAATAAAATCCCTCAGCGATTGCTGACGGGATTTCTTCAATGGAACGGACCAGGCGACTCCACTTGGTGAGTGAAAGTGTTAATCCGAATACATCGGTTTCCTGAAATGCGTCGGTCCCGATTAATGCGCTGCGAACCTGGCCGGTGATACAGACCAACGGTACGGAATCCATCTTGGCATCGGCGATTCCCGTGACAAGATTTGTCGCTCCCGGACCGCTAGTCGCGATTGCAACACCAACTTTTCCCGTTGCGCGCGCATGACCTTCGGCGGCAAAGACCGCACCTTGCTCATGACGAGTCAAAATGTGGCGAATACCGCTGCCATCGAGCGCGTCATACAGAGGCATGATTGCGCCGCCGGGGTATCCGAACACCAGATCCACACCCTCGGCGCGCAAACACTGCAAAAAGATTTCTGCTCCTCTAAGCATTCACGACCTTTTTTGCTTGCGCGGGCTCGGCCTTGGTAGCCTGCTTGCCGGAATCCTTCTGCAGCCACGACATCATGCTGCGCAGATTTGCTCCAACAGCCTCGACCTGGTGCTTCTTCTCGGCTTCACGCAGGGCGGCGAAATTCTTTCCACCGGTCTTGTTCTCTTCGATCCATTCGCGCGCAAACGTCCCAGCTTGAATGTCAGCGAGAATCTTCTTCATCGCTGCGCGAGTTTCGTCGCCGACGACTTTCGGTCCGCGAGTGAGGTCGCCATATTCTGCAGTATTGGAAATCGAATAACGCATACGGCCGAGGCCGCCTTCATAAATCAGGTCGACGATCAGCTTCATTTCGTGAATGCACTCGAAGTAGGCGATCTCAGGTTGGTAGCCGGCTTCGATCAGCGTCTCAAAACCTTTCTTCATCAGCGAAGTCAGTCCGCCACAGAGCACGGCTTGTTCGCCAAACAGATCGCTCTCGGTCTCTTCTTTGAAAGTGGTTTGCAAAACACCTGCGCGAGTTGATCCAATACCGTAGGCGTAACAGAGAGCCAGCTCGTGTGCACGTCCGCTCGCGTCCTGCTGAATGGCAATCAACGAGGGGACGCCGCGACCCTCGGCGTACACGCGGCGCAAAAGGTGACCGGGGCTCTTGGGAGCAATCATTACCACATCGACATCTTCAGGAGGAACAATTGCCTTGAAGTGAATACTGAAACCATGTGAGAAGCCGAGGATCTTCCCTTTCGTCAAACCCGGCCTGATCGCCGACTCATAGAACGCCGCCTGCGTTTCGTCCGGAGTGAGAATCTGAATCCAGTCCGCTTTATGAGCGGCTTCAGCCGGAGCGAGAACAGTAAAGCCATCCGCTCGGGCCTGTTGCGCACTCTGGCGCGAGGGGTCGAGCCCAATGATCACGTTGTACCCGCTGTCGCGCAGGTTCTGGGCCTGGGCATGTCCCTGGCTACCGTAGCCGAAGACAGCGATGGTTTTGCCCTTCAGGGCTGAGGGATTGGCGTCGTGCTCGTAAAAGATGGTTGCCACGATGGATTCTCCTGGGGACTGCTTGCAACCGACCGGTCGGTCGGTATTTCAGGATAGTATCCAGCGAGGTCGGCCAAAGTCAAGAACTTTCATTGGGAATGATCGGGAATTCAGTCGTTCCACGCGAGTCTGGACGCGCTGTAAGTACCCGCTAACTCATAAGGTTACACTCATCCTGCCCCTGAGAGCGAGGGGCTATTGCCGAGTCGCGAACCACTGCGAGAATGTCAGTACAATGGCGCTCGCCCCGATCAGTGCCAGCATAATGTGATGATAAAGATCATTGCTGGCGGTGCGCGGACCTCGTCCAGCGGCAAGCGCGGCCATACCGAGGAAGACACCGCTCAGCGCCACAAGGTTGGAAATCAGAGGCAGGCCCCAGTTCACAAGCGAGTGACTGAAAACGAAGGCGGCACCCCACGCGAGCGAAATTCCACAGATGGTTTCTACAACTGCGGCGGGGATAATACGCGGCTCATGGAAGCGTCCAATTGCAATCCCTAAATGTTGCACTGCGCCAAAGAAGAACAGGGCTGCGTTTGAAATCATCAGACATCCAAGAAGTGTTTTCATATAAATCTCTCCGGGCTGCAACAAAGAAGACCTCAGACCATCACCTTCCCGCCCGCCACGTCGAGGGTGACTCCAGTAATCCACGATGACGATTCCGAGCAGAGGAACAATGCCGCGGCGGCAACATCCTGAGGCTCACCGATGCGGTGAATTGCGAACGTCTTCGCCAGATTGTCCTGCTGCTCGGCGCTCATGGATCTTTGCATCCGCTCGTTGCGGATTGCGGATGGAGCAATCGCATTCACGCGGATGCCCTGCTGTCCCAGTTGTTGAGCAAGGTTTCGTGCCAGCACGGCGACGCCGGCTTGCGCGGCTGAATATGCGAGTGAAGCTTGTGCAGGCACCCGCCTGCGCTTGAACACATTAGGAGGATAGATCCGGCGCCGCACCGCTTCATGCCGGGAAGAAAAGCCTTGACCGTCAAGAATTTTGACTTCAGATTGGTTGCCAACACAGAATCCCACCGCGTCTCCGAAAGCTCCTCGATCGGCTGAGGGGCGCCGTCACCTCCCGCGAATACCAGGAGTAAGTCAATGTCGCCGAACCGATCTTCGACTTTATGCCTCATATCGTCGACCTGGTCGACTTTCGTGCAATCAGCAATTACTCCCAAGACTTCTGCCCCAGATGCTTCGATTTCGGCACCGACCCCGGCGAGAGCTTCACGATCTCTGCCGTTGATTACAACCCGGACGTGGTTGGCAGCGAGATACCTGGCAGTTTCCGCACCGATCCCGCGGGAGGAACCGGTGACAACGGCAACCTTGCCAGCCAAGTCCGAAAACATCGGTATTGTGCGGGCCACAGTCAGCATCGTTCCTCCCTCATGAGCGCTGTGTAGCTGCTGGACTCGACGTACCTCCCCAGCCGCAATCGTCCCGCACTCGTGAATTTGGTCGCACACGTATTGCGAACAGAACGCCGGCAAGAGACGCGACTACCAAGGCCGTAATCGAAGGAATAAGGCTTGGAGTGGCGCTCATCAGGAACACGATTCCAACTGCGAGCCCTGCTCGGAAACCATAGGAGAGAACTAACGATCTACTTCTCGCCTGAGCGGAAATTGATTCGAACGAGGCAGCGTCTTGCGAGAGGGCCTTGTTTAGACGAGACATCGTCCTGCCGGTTACGAGTCCGCCGACCAGCAAAATCAGGATTGTCGCTGCGAGCGCCAGCGGAATCCAGGCCGCGTGCGAGCCTAGTTGCGAAGCGAGGTAAATCCCGCCAAAGAGTACCCCAGCAAATGCTGGTCCGTAAATTACGCCAAGTCGACGGGAAACGCGGACAAAAAATCGAGATTGTTCCAGACTTATCGAGGAACGAAGCCGAAACAGGAGCACTCCCTCAAGGGCCAGCCCAATGAATAATGCGATTGCCGAGAGCACGTGGATGAACAGGACGATCGAGAAAACGTTCATGGGGGAACCTCCAATGTCAATATATTATACATACTGTATGATTAAAATATACGCAAGTCAAAAATTATGTCTCCACGTGCCTATAACTTGGGGAAGCGCGAAGCTGCCGCCACTGAGACCCGTTCCCGCATTCTCAATGCTGCCCGCGAAATCCTGGCGGATGAGTCTGGAGGGGCCGATCTCAGCATGGAAGGAATTGCCCGCCGGGCCGACGTTTCCCGCCTGACCATCTATTACCAGTTCAAATCTCGTCCTGGCCTGCTCGAAGCGCTCTACGATGAGCTAGCGAATCGCGGAAACTTGCGGCGGATCGGCGAGGTCTTCCATGAACCCGATGTTTCGGTCGCTCTGGAGAGATTAGTCCGCATCTTTGTCGGATTCTGGTCCTCAGACCCGGTCGTGATTCGCAGGCTTCGAGGAATGGCCGCGCTTGACGCCGAGATGTCGTCCGGACTTCGCGCGCGCGACGCTCGCCGTCAGCACATTGCGCGCGAGCTTCTCGGACGTATTGCTTCATCCGGGGAAAGACGATTTAAGTCGGAGGAACTGAACATGGGGGCGGATGTCCTCAGCATGCTCACCGGCTTCGAAACTTATGATCCACTCGCACGGGCCGGGCACACGGACAAAGAAATCATAGAAATTGTGATTAAACTGGCTCGGGTTGCGACCGGCTTCAACTAGCCACGACTAGCTTCCTTGCCGCATTGTCACTTCGCATCGCAGGGTATTACTATGATCGCCGATGCCTCGTGAAGCTGTTGCCGATCCCAGACAGGAAATTCTCCGTGCCGCGGCCCGATTATTTCAGCAGCAGGGTTATGACGCCACTTCCATGAACGACGTGGCGGCTGCGCTCAAGCTCAGCAAGGGTGGGCTTTATCATCACTTCCAGAGCAAAGACGAAATCCTCTTCGACCTGATGAACCATGCGATGGACATCACTGAAGAGAGAGTCATCAATCCGGTCAAGGCCATCGCGGACCCCGAGGAACGTCTGCGAACGCTCATTCGCCGACACATTGCCGTGGTATTGAGCGAACGTGATCGTGAGATTACGGTCATGCTGCACGAAAACCATCCGCTCTCGCCCTCACTGCGAAAGCGGATCAACGCCCGGAAAAAAGACTACGTTCATTTTCTGGAGAACCTTATCTCTGAAGTCCAGCGCGCTCGCGGGTCTAAGGGAACGGTTACCGCCAGAGCCGCAGCATTTGCAGTGCTGGGAATGCTCAACTGGATTTATCAGTGGTACAGCCCCGAAGGTAGCCTGCAAGAGGAAAGCCTAGTCCAGCAATATACGGAAATACTGTTCCAGGGAGCGCTCGGGTGAGCGAGGTCTTTGGTCTCGATCAACTTCTTGCGAGACGGGTTCAGGCACGAAAGTCGTATCTGGAATTTCTCCGCGTGCCCGCCATCAGTGCTGGTATTTACGTCCTGCCGAAGGGCGCAGTTGATTCGCAGCAGTCGCATGCTGAAGATGAAATCTATTACGTCGCCGGCGGCAAGGCTAACATTCGCATCGGCACGGAAGTTCGCCCGGTTGGCGAAGGGAGTGTCATCTTTGTGGAAACTGGACTTGAGCACCACTTCTTGGACATCGAGCAGGATTTAGTAGTGCCCGTGGTTTTCGGGCCTGCTGAATCGATGCCGTAGGTCTTGGGATCCCAGAGAGCTGCGAAATTCGTCAGTGCAACTGATCTACGGCCGTTACCTGATCCTTCAACCCTAAATATTCCCATCGTTGCAAAGCGATCGGAACGTTGCCGTTTTGCCAGAGAAAATCGTGGAATGCTCGCAAACTAAAACTGTCTTTCTTCTGGCGTTGAGCATTCGCCAGGAAATCGTAAATCTGTAGTTTGCCGATTTGGTAAGAGATCGCCTGGCCAGGAGTTGTGGCGAACGCGGCCGCCTCGCCGTGGGCAGTGGATGAATCCATAGGCACTGTGCTCTGCAGGTAATCCGCCGCTTGATCAATCGTGAATTCGCCCAACGCGAGTTTCACGTCCACTTCCACGCGGAGCGCCCGCAGGCGCATGAAATTCCAGATAATCTCGCGCGTTGGGGGACTGTCGTCGAACAGGCCTGCGTGCAGCATCATTTCCTCGGCATAAAATCCTAGCCCTTCATTCGCCCCGGAGTCGTAATAGTGGCGGCGAATCGGGTCCGGATTCGCCCAGTCCAGCGCAAGCTGGAAGTAGTGTCCGGGGACGCCTTCATGCACGATGAGCGGGCGCGGATCTTTTGCACTGGTGATTGCGAAATATCCAAGGTTGGGGCTGGGCGGCGGTGTATAGCGAATGGCATTGTCCTTCAACCGGCTCGGCCCGGTAAAATCGTCGGCTTCGCCCGGGCCGCCGATGGCCGCTAGGTATCCCGGCAATGGCAAATTGCGATAATGCTGCACCCAGGCGGGCACCGTCAGAAGGTCCTTTGATTCGAGGTACGCGCGAATCGCGACTTCGTCTTTCTCCTCTGCCTCCATCTGCTGCTGCGCGTCTTTGAAGAGCGGAAGAGGAGGAACTCCGACATTGCGATGTTCTTCATAAGTTTGAGAGGCAACCGCACGCGCCCACTCCTGATGTCCCATGGAGAGGAGTTGCTCGGGAATAAAAGGTATTAACGCCACATTCTTGAGAAAGAAAATGTAGGCATCGCGCCCGATGGCGGTCTGAGCGGACAGCGTGGGCAGCCGCTGGCTCACCCATTCGCGATACGACTCGAGACCCATCACCGCTCGCTCGGTCGAGGCATCGAGCGCAGCGGCTGCATTGGCGTCAAGATTTGGTTTCAATTCCTGGACTGACTTCAGAAGCCGCGGACGAACATCCTGAAGTTCCGCAAGAGCAAGGCGGGCGAATGGTGCGGGTACCTGACTGAGATTCTTTTTGCCATCTTCGAGTGTGCGCGGAATTGAATCGAGCGTGGCCACGATGTAGCGTGTGCGCTCTGCATCGAACGGCGGCGGGGGAAGCAGAAGCTCGAAATAGGCGCCGAGAGTCTGGTCAACGTAGAACTCAGGATTCCTTTGCCAGTTGCGAGTGAATTCCAGTTCCCATCGCACGCGGGCCAACGCCGATCCCATGAGGCGAAAGTCCACCTGTCGAGGTACTGGCCAGGCGGAAGCGTCCAAGTTCTTCCAGTTCATCTCAAAACGTTCGAGTTGCTGACGATAGCGTGCCACTGCGGTCGGCGACCAGTCAGGAATCCAATCGGCCGGACGCTCGATGCGATTTACATCATCGCCAGAGACCGGCTGTTCCAGCGCGCGCCATGTCCAGAAATCGCGGGCGAAGTCATCCAGCGGATCCGCGTGAAGAAGTGGTGCGAAGAGGAGACCAACCAGATAGATCAGAGCATGAAATTTCATATTTTTGGAAGAACCGGAGCGACCGCAGATGTCGCGGCTGAGTATACACGGCTCAGCTAATCCGCACTCCGTCTGGCAAATGTAGCTCTGCGTAAAATCCAATTCTCTGCGCCCTACGTACAACCAACGACTCGGCAGTAACGAGACACTTCACTTTAGAGGATTACCCATGCATCCGAATCGCCTTCGCCTGGCGCCTGCTTTGCTTGCGACGCTCACGCTGTTGCTCCCGGGCAGCTTGTTTGCGTCCAGCCATCGCGAAGCGCCGATCACCGCGCTCGACCGCACCGCAGATATCACCGACTGGTACGCGTTCGTCAGCTTTGACCATCCTGAC
>WNFR01002333.1_pt1 | contig 31435 bp, 38 predicted proteins | sample 5400221 | NCBI WGS metagenome assembly WNFR01 (sample SAMN13153357, study PRJNA577476) | soil metagenome | isolation source: 40 cm soil under Madrone tree | place: USA:California | collected 2016-06-14
TAACGACACGACGTTTTGTAATTAGCCACGTTAGTGGTTGTGGGGTCGAGCAAGTCGGTTGAACTCGCGTCTCTCGGATAAGCTGCATTATCTGCCTTATAGCTTTCCAGCGCGGCGGACATGGCGGCGATTTCGGTTTCGGCGCGGGCGCGGGCGCCCTTCTTTCGGACGTAGCCGACTGTGCTCAGAACCAGCCCCGCAAGAATGACGATAATGGTGATGACAACGATCAGTTCGATGAGCGTAAACGCGCCATCGGAACTGTTGGTCAGGCGTTCGCCGCGGCGAACGCCTCTACAAGCTCTGGGGGGAGATTTCATTCGTCATTGGTGCTTCGTCATTTCGGCGAAGCCGGTCACGTTTGCTGTTGTAAGCCGGTGATAATGCTAATTAGCGGCGTGAAGAGAGCGAGCACAATCGTGCCGACAATCACCGCCAGGAACACAATCATGATTGGCTCAAGCATCGAGGTGAGCGCCGCCACTGCGTTATCGACTTCATCATCAAACACGTCGGCGATCTTCAAAAGCATTTCGGGGAGCTTACCAGTTTCTTCGCCCACGTCGATCATACTGACCACCATCGGCGGAAACGCACGGCTGGCTTCAAGCGGTTGCACGATCGATTCGCCTTCTTTCACGCTGTCATGCACCTGCGAGATGGCGGCGGCAATGGCCGAATTGCCTGCAGTTTCGCGAGTAATATTCAATGCCTGCAAAATCGGAACACCGCTTGTGACCAGTGTCCCGAGCGTGCGCGCGAAACGTGAGATCGCGGTTTTGCGATTCAAATTGCCAAAAAGCGGCATGCGCAGTTTGAAACTATCAATGAGCAATCGCCCGCGACGCGTGCGGCCAATGAATTTGTAAATGGTCACCGCAGCCACCACGACCCCGAGCAAAACAAGGCCATGGTCCTTCACCAAGCCACTCGCTCCGATAACAAACTGAGTAACGGGCGGCAGCGGTTTGTCGCCGAGCATCTCGTGGAAAATCGATTCGAACTTCGGCACAATGAAGACGAGGAGAAAACACAGGATGCCCACGGCCATTGTCATCACGATTATCGGATAGACCATTGCCGATATGACTTTGTTTTTGATCTTGGCGGCCTTCTCCTGAAATTCCGACAATCGGTTGAGCACGAGCTCAAGCACGCCGCCGACCTCACCAGCCTTGACCATGTTGACGTATAAGTCGTTAAAGACCCGCGGATGCAGGGCCAGCGCGTCAGAAAATGTGCTACCGCTTTGCACTGAGTCCCCGAGTTTGTTGATCGTCTTTTTCAACAACTTGTCCCGCTCCTGTCTCGCCAGAACGTTCAAGCTTCTTAGCAACGGCAACCCGGAATCAATCAGCGTCGCCAGTTGACGAGTGAAAATCATCAGAATCTTCGACTTAACTTTTTTGCGCTCGAAAAGCACAATTCCCCTTTTCGCGCGCGGTTTCGTCAGGCCCGCCATCTTCGTAGCGCGATGACGAGCTTCCGTGCCATCGGGGCTGCTTATTGCCTCTTCGATAACGCTCGTCGGGAAATAGCCGGCCTGGCGCAATTGACTTATTGCGGCATTGGTGGAAGCGGCTTCAACCAAGCCGCTTGCTTCCTGTCCCCGAGTATCAAGAGCTACGTAGTTAAAGCGTGGCACGGCGGCGTATGATAACTACATCCAAAATGGTTGTCGAGGGCGTGGATACATTACGTATAGCGCAGCACTTCCTCGATGGTGGTGTCGCCAGCGAAGATGCTGCGCAAGCCGTCCTGCCGCAGCGTGACCATTCCAAGCTCAATCGCCTTTTGTTTCAAGGTGACCGTTGGCGCGCGCTCATTCATCAACTCACGAAGGGGATCGGTGATTTTCAGAAGCTCGTAAATTCCTTTCCGCCCTTTGTAGCCAGTGTTGTTGCAGGCGTCGCAGCCCTTGCCGTAAAAGAATTGTTTATCGCCAATATCCCGCCGCGAGATTCCCAGCTCTGCAAGTAATGCGTCATTCGGCTGATAAGCGGCGCGGCATTGGCGACAGATGCTGCGCAACAAACGTTGACCGAGCACCGCCTCCAGCGTTGAGGAAATCAGGAATGGTTCTATGCCCATGTCGATCAAACGCGTGATTGCGCCAGGCGCGTCGTTGGTGTGCAATGTCGTGAAAACGAGATGGCCCGTGAGCGAGGCCTGAATGGCAATCTGCGCGGTCTCAAGGTCGCGTGTCTCGCCTACCATGATTCGATCCGGGTCCTGGCGCAGGAACGACCGTAAGGCTCGCGCAAAGGTCAGACCGATGCCTTCATTCACCGGCAATTGCACGATGCCCTCCAAATCGTATTCCACGGGCTCCTCCGCAGTAATCAGCTTCGAATCGATTGTGTTGATCTTGCGCAAGCAGGAGTAAAGCGTGGTTGTTTTTCCGGAGCCGGTCGGTCCAGTTGCGATGAAGATGCCGTTCGGTCGCTCGATCATTTCGAGCAGAAAGTTGTAAATGTAATCAGGCATCCCAAGCGCTTCGAGCTCGAGATTGACGATGCTGCGATCAAGCACCCGCAGCACCAGGCTCTCACCGAATTGGGTTGGCAACGTTGAAACACGAAGATCGACATTGCGTCCGGCGATGTGCTTCTGGATGCGGCCATCCTGCGGAAGTCGTCTTTCCGCGATGTTCATGTTTGCCATCACTTTCACCCGCGAAATCACCGGCAGGGCAAGATGACGGGGCGGCGGCGACATCTCGTAAAGCGCCCCATCGACGCGGTAGCGGATTTTGAATTCGTTTTCGAACGGCTCGAAGTGAATGTCGCTCGCACGGTCCTGGATCGCCTGATAAAGAATCAGATCGACAAAGCGAATTATAGGCGTCGCGTGCGCTTCCGCCTCAACTGCAGCTTCGCCGTCTGCCTCGCGCAATTGCAGAAGCTCGCCAGTTTCGCCAAGCTGTTTGAGGACTTCCTCCATGCTCGTCGTATCGCTGCCGTAATACTGCTTGATCAGTTCTTCGATTTGCTCTGGCGGCGAAACCACGACCTGAATGTCTTTACCGAGCCCGAAACGAAGGTCGTCTGCGGTATGAAGATCAAATGGATCAACAAGCGCGACACGTAATGTTGTTCCGCTCATTTCAATCGGAAGAGCACCGTGCAACCGAGCCAGCCCGCTGGGAACGAAACGCAAAATTTCGGGCGCAATCTCGCGTTCCGTTAGCTCGATGAAGTCCGTGCCAAGGCCGTTGGCAATTGTTTGATAAAAGGCCGGCTCGTCGATGAAGCCGCCATCGATCATCGCCTGCGCGACCGTTTTCCCGTTCAACTCTACCTCGCTCAGGACGTCTTCCGCTTGCGAGGGTTGGAGGACGCGCTGCTCGACGAAAAATTCGGCAAGTTGTTTATCGGTCATGCGTTCGTTGTTGCCTTAACTCACGTCTCCCACGGTAATCGAGACGACCTCCTCCGCAGAAGTGAGGCCTGCGAGCACCTTGCGTACGCCATCTTCCCGCAATGTCCGCATGCCAAGTTCGCGGGCTCGTTGCCGCAGGACAAAGGTCGAGCTGCGTTTGTTGATGATGTGGCGCACCTCATCGTCGATCACAAAATTTTCGAATATGCCCATTCGTCCCTTGTAGCCAATTTGACGGCACTCCTCGCATCCAACAGGCTTCATTACCTGCGCGTCCGAGACTTGGTCGGCCTCAATGCCCAGCGCGCGCAATTCGGTGTCGGTAAGTTCGCCCGGTTGTTTGCAGTTGTTACATAACCGCCGCACGAGCCTTTGCGCCATGACCGCACGGACCGAGGACGCAACAAGAAACGGCTGTACGCCGAGATCAATTAGCCGGGCCACCGCAGAGGGCGCGTCATTCGTATGGAGTGTACTGAAAACAAGGTGCCCGGTCAGGCTGGCGTTCGTAGCGATGCTTGCAGTCTCGAGATCGCGAATTTCACCGATCATGATGATGTTCGGCGCCTGGCGCAGGATGGAACGCAAGGCGGCCGGAAACGTCATGCCGATCTCCGTGTTTACCTGCACCTGGTTGATCCCAGTCATCTGATATTCGATCGGTTCCTCTACGGTGATGATCTTGCGGTCCGGTTTGTTGATGTAATTGAGACATGCGTAAAGCGTGGTCGTTTTGCCGGAACCGGTGGGTCCAGTCACGAGGAGAATTCCGTCCGGTAACTTGATTAGGCGCTCGAACGTTTCCTGGTCGTCGGAAAGAAATCCAAGCTCCGGCAGGCCGAGTTTCAAGCTGGCCTTGTCCAGCAAGCGCATAACGACGCTTTCGCCATGATTGGTAGGAATGGTCGAGACGCGAAGATCGATGGGCTTCTTTTTGATCTTTACCTGGATGCGACCATCCTGCGGCAAGCGTTTCTCTGCGATGCTCATCGAACCGGTCATGATCTTGAGCCGGCTGATAATGGCTGATTGCAGACGCTTCGGTGGCGCTTGCATTTCCTGGAGCACGCCGTCGACCCGAAATCGGACGCGAAATTTTTTATCCATCGGTTCCAGATGAATATCGCTCGCGCCCGCACGATGCGCTTCGATCAGCAACATGGATACCAGCCGAACGATCGGCGCATCTGCTTCATCGACTGCGGCCGCTTCCGCGCCATCCCCAAATTCCAAGCCCAGATCAATGTCTTCTCCAATTTTCTTCTGCAGAACGTCCGCTGCTTCATCAGCCGTGCCATAGTACTTGATTAACGCCTCGCGAATTTTTCTGGGGCTCGTGCAAACCAGTTCCAGCTCGCGTTGCAGAAGGAAACTCAGGCTGTCCATCGTATCGATGTCGAGCGGGTTGCCCACTGCAACCACGAGTCCGGTTTCGCCGAACCCGACCGGAATCACTTTGAACCGACGCGCGTCTTCTCCGCGGATCTGGCCGATGACTTGCGGCGGAATGACCATGGAGGAGATGTCGATCCAATCCATGTGCGCTTGCGCGGCGAGCGTGCGCGAGACCTCCGCCTCGGACACAATCCCGTCATCGATCAAGACATCGACTACGCCAGGCTCGCCGTTTAGACGCGACCGCGCACTGTCGATCTGATGCCGCGTGACCAGCCCCAAATTCTCGAGGACTCTGATCACGTACTCTTCGTTATGTTGCACCGGGGGAAAGCTTCGTGGGCGGACAGCTTACTCCAAAACGCTGGGTTTTCCAGCAGGACACTATCCGGGAGAATTGGTAGGGACATCGCGCTGCGATGTCCGCCGAAAGCTTTGGGCGCAGCGCGGCGTCCTTACCAGAGACCGGGATCATTCCACGGTCACACTCTTGGCGAGATTGCGCGGTTTATCGACATCGCGGCCGAGTTCGACGGCGAGATGATAGGCAAGGAGCTGAAGCGGGATGACGGTCAGAATAGGCATAACGTAATCGGGCGCTTCCGGCAGCAAGATTATTTCGTTGGCAATGTCTTTGAGATGCTTCGCGCAGTTTCCGCTCGTCAGCGCGATGATGGGCCCCTTGCGAGCCTTGACTTGCTCGATGTTGTTCAGGTTTTTTTGAAAAACGGAATCGTCGGGCGCGACAAAGACCGAGGGCAAATCGGAACGAATCAGCGCGATGACACCATGCTTGAGTTCAGCGCTCGGGTGCCCTTCGGCAAACAGATACGTAATCTCCTTCATTTTCAGAGCGCCTTCGAGCGCGATGGGGAAGTTGAACTGCCGCCCAAAGAACAGAAAGCCATTTGCACTGGCATATCTTTTGGCAATCGCCTTGATCTGATCGTTCAGCTTCAAAACCGCGTCGATCTGCCCGGGCAACGCTTCCAGAGCTTCGATAACGCGACTTCCTTCAGCCGCGGAAAGATTGCGCATCCGACCGAAGAGCAGCCCGAGGAGCGTGAGAATAACCAATTGGGAAGTGAACGATTTGGTGGCCGCCACACCGATCTCCGGTCCAGCGTGCATGTAAACTCCACCGTCGTTTTCACGCGCGATCGTGCTCGCGACGTTGTTGCAAATTCCGAGGGTCCGAAAGCCTTTGCGCCGGCTTTCACGCAATGCACCGAGTGTGTCCGCGGTTTCGCCGCTCTGGCTGATCGCGAAGACCAGCGTCTCCGGAGTCATCGGCGTGTTACGATGGCGAAACTCGCTCGCGTAATCGACTTCGGTCGGGATGTTCGCCAGTCGCTCGATCAAATATTCGCCGACTCTGCCGGCATGTAGCGCCGTGCCGCAACCAGTGAGCACGACGCGCCCGACATCGCGCAATTGAGGGGGCGCCATGTTCAACCCGCCCAGCTTTGCCGTGCACTCCTCAAGGTTGAGACGGCCGCGCATCGCGTCGCGCACCGTATTTGGCTGCTCAAAGATCTCCTTGAGCATGTAGTGGGGATAATCTCCCTTCTTGATATCTTCGGCTGTGAACTCGACTTTGCTGACCGGATGATCGGTGCTGTCTCCTGCGAGCGAAGTGATCTCGAACTTGTCTGGCCCGGCTGCGACCACGTCGAAGTCGTTCAAATAAACCGCGTCGCGGGTGTAAGCGACAATCGCGCTCACATCACTGGCCAGAAAATTTTCGCCGTTGCCTACCCCGAGCACGAGCGGACTTCCACGGCGTGCGCCGATCATGAAATCCGGCACATCAGCATGAACCAGCGCGATGCCATACGTGCCGATGACTTGTCGTAGCGCCGTGCGAACAGCTTCAAAAAGCCGACTTTTTTTTCCGGGAGCGTCGACCGTACTAGCGCACGAGTCATCGTAGATTTTCCCGATCAGATGCGCCAGTACTTCGGTGTCGGTCTCGGAACGAAAGTTCGTATCGCCATTGCGAATGAGCTCTTCTTTCAGTGACTGATAATTTTCGATCACCCCGTTATGGACTAGCGCCAGCTTGCCACTGGCGTCGAAGTGCGGATGCGCGTTTTGGTCGTTCACCTTACCGTGCGTGGCCCAACGCGTGTGGCTGACGCCCAGCGATCCTGAGACGGGTTGCTTCCGCACTAATTTTGTGAGCGCCGCAATGCGTCCTGCACATTTGCGTGTCTCCAGACGTCCTCTCTCCACGACAGCGATCCCGGCTGAATCGTAGCCTCGATATTCAAGGCGGCGCAGTCCGTCCAGCAAAATTGGTGTCGCCTTAGCGCGCCCAACGTAGCCAACAATTCCACACATGTTTCTGGACTGTAGCGGCGGGCGTGCCGCCCGCAACGATTACAACTTGGTTCGTGTATCGCGGCGCGAAAAGAGTTGCCGCAAATTGCGTCCGCCAGATTATTGATTGATAGCAATGCAAACCCAGCCGCAGCGCGATTCAGTTCCGCCAAATTCAATTTCGAAAGCGGAAGGGGCGCTGCCACCAGGCACATTGCAGCGAACGCTTGCGATCATTATGGGCGGAGGCGCCGGCACGCGTCTGTTTCCATTGACGAAAGATCGCGCCAAACCTGCCGTGCCGCTCGGCGGCAAATATCGCATCGTCGATATTCCTATCAGCAATTGTCTGAACTCCGAGCTGCGCTCCATCTATGTGCTCACCCAGTTCAACAGCATGTCGTTACACCGGCACATACAGGCCAGTTACAAGTTCGATAATTTTTCACGCAGCTTCGTGGATATTCTCGCTGCTCAACAAACGCCCGCCGGCTCGCAGTGGTACCAGGGAACTGCCGACGCGGTCCGGCAAAACATGCGCTACTTCCTGGAGCGGCCGTATGATTACTATCTGGTCTTAAGCGGCGACCAGCTTTACCGGATGGATTTTCGGCCGCTGTTGCATCAGCACATTCGATTGGGAGCCGACATCACACTGGCCACGAAACCGGTAGCGCGACATCAGGTTTCCGAGTTTGGCATCATTCGGGGCGACGTGGATCGCCGGATCACGCGTTTTGTCGAGAAACCGGCGGATGAAACTGTTTTGCAGGAAATGAGAATGAGCCGTGAGCTGCTCCGAGCCATCGGTTCCAATGAAGAAGAGGAATTATTTCAAGCGTCGATGGGGATTTACGTTTTTAACCGGAGCGTGCTGATAGAATCTTTGCACAACGATCTGTTTGATTTCGGGAAAGACATTATTCCGGCGTCGATCAAAGATCGGCATGTCAGCGCGTTCATCTTTAAGGGTTACTGGGAGGACATCGGAACGATTCGCGCGTTTTACGAGGCGAATCTGGACCTCACTGACCTCGTGCCAGAATACAGCTTCTTCGAGCCCGACTCTCCAATCTACACGCATCCGCGTTTTTTGCCGGGAAGTAAAATTAACGGCGCGACACTGCGGCAGGCGATAATATCCGACGGCTGCATCATCTCGGATGCGCATCTAGAGCGATGCGTGGTGGGAATACGTAGCGTGATTCAAAGCGGCGCCACGATCCGGAACAGCATCATCATGGGCGCGGATTATTTTGAATTAGGGCCAACCGATTCGTCACAGCCCCTCATGGGTATCGGGCGCAATTGCGTCATCGACCGCGCCATCATCGACAAGAACGCGCGCATTGCCGATGGCGTTGTAATCACGCCCGAAGGCAAACCGCCGGACTTCGATGCAGATAATTACTTCATCCGCGACGGCATCGTGGTGATACCGAAAAACGCTATCATCCCAGCCGGTTTCTGGATTTGATGATTGCTGCTCGCAAAGAACTTGTCGTTCTGTAGGGTCCTCAGCGCAGCTGGCCTAAGACGCGCTGAAAAGTCCGCTAGGGACACCGGGCGCTACAGCATTTCTGTTACCGCCTATCGGTCATCGCCTGGAACTGCCCACCCGTTTCCCATTTTTCCTGTTTATTCCACGGCATCGCTGAATCGTGATGATCGTCTGGATCATTGACCAGGGCAGTCTCGTGCTGTGTAGCGCACGAGGTGATAGTTACCACGAATGCACATAGCAGAATGGGAACGACGATTGTTCGAAGGCTACGGACTTGTGCCAGCATAAATCACAGTGTCTCCGGGTTGTACTTGGACGCCACGCGCCAAGCTGTTGGTGATGATATCGCCGATGGCCGTTGCCGGTTCAACTGAAGAAATGCGAATTTTTCCAATCATCGTGCCGTCCCGCAGAACAAGCATTTCCGAGTTCGACTCGACTCCGTTACGAGCACCGAGATTCAGCACCACGAAATTGTAGGCCTGATTGTATGCAAGCACAGTGCCGCGGACACCCGCGCGATGCGGGGTGACTGTTTCTCTCTGGGTGCTCGCGGTTTCGCGCCGTTTTTTTGCTTCCTTGGGCTGGCGCGGACGCTCTTGGGCCTCCTGGAGTTTTTCGGACAGAAAAACTTTTTCCTTTTCCGCGCTGTCGAGTTGCCGACGGAGATCATCGACTTGCGACTGCAAATCAGCAGTCTGCGCAGCCGCAACGGGAGGACTATCGGTGGGCACCGTTGCTTCTCCCGCTTCTCCGACGCGCTTTTGCAACGCAGCGATCTCTTGCTGACTGGCATCTGATTTGGCTTGCAGATCGGCTTTTTCTTTCTGGACCTGCGCTAGCTCTGCTTCCGCCTTTGCCGCTCGATTTTCCGCTTCAGCGATTTTGCTCTGTTGTTCGGCTCCGGCCGTTCCATCGGCTGGCTCATTCAGTCTCTCGTCCAGCTCACGCCGCTCAGCCGCATCGCGCGCGACCTGCGCGTTCGCCGCATTCGTGCGAAGCGCTTTCACTTTTTGGCTGTTCAAAAATCCGAAAAACGCCGCCAGCACCAGGAACACGATGGCGAGTCCAGTCACGCTTTTTGACGTGACTGCGAAAACCGTCGAGTCCCTGGGCGTCATAAAGCGTGCTTTTTAACAACGAATCGTGCGCAAATGCAATTGCAATTTCGGCTTGGCATCTGGAGGAACGCTGGCGCCTGAATTCGGATTGCGTTTGTCTATGTTTCAATCGATAGACACGGCGTGGGACAACAACACCGTGTACGAGGCAAGCGCAAGCGACGACGAGCTTATCTGCAGCGCAAGAAAGCAGCGCGGCGAGCCAGCGCGACCCGGCCGGCTCTGGGCAAGCAACGACCAAAGCAGGAACCTGCTCCCACGGAGTAGTTGGACGAACCCCGGTTCGCTGGCCGATTCAGTAGAGTCTCGCAATGTCGGAGCGCGCTCGTTATCTGATCGTTGATGGCCACAGCATTATTTTCGCCTGGCCGGAGTTGCGCAAACTTCACGCGCGCCGTTTGTCGCTGGCGCGCGAAGCGTTAATCAAGCAGTTGCGCGATTATCAGGATTGGACCGGGGTGCGCGTGGTAGTAGTCTTCGACGGCAAAGGGAGTAAGATCAGTGCGACTTCTGAACTTGGCGAAGTGCAGATTTTCTATTCGCGCAGCGGACAGTCAGCCGACTCGATAATTGAACGATTGGCGAGCAAATACGCAAAACGGTTCGAGCTAATCGTGGCCACTTCCGATTCCATGGAAGCCGAAACCGTGCAGGCGTGTGGCGCGGAATGGATTTCTCCCGAAGCGCTGCGCGGTCTTATTTCCACGAAGTCGCTGTAGCTGCCTCTACAGTGCTCTGCCGAGATTAGAGCCCCAATTTCTTTTCGATTTCTCTCACGCGCGCGAAGAGTTTTCCGAGTCTGTGGATCCAGGCAATTTGTTGCTTAGCTTCCGCAAGCGGAACCGCGGGATAGCCGAACCAGACTCCGCCGGGAATGCTTTTGGAAATGCCGCTCTGCGCCGCGATGATGCTGCCATCGCCGATTTCAATATGGCCCACGATGCCCACCTGTCCCGCCATCGTGACGCGTTCACCCACGCGCGTGCTCCCCGAGATACCGGTCTGGGCGACGATCGCAGAATTCTTTCCGATCACCACATTGTGCGCGATCTGCACGAGGTTATCGATCTTCACGCATTGCTGTATCCATGTCCGACCAAACCGCGCGCGGTCGATCGTCGTATTCGCGCCGATCTCGACATCGTCGTCGATCTGAACGATGCCGAGCTGCTGAATCTTTTGCTGCCGACCATCGACCATCTCAAAACCGAAGCCATCGGCGCCGATGACTGCGCCGCTATGAATGATTACGCGCGATCCGATGCGACTGCGCTCTCGAATGGTCACCAGCGGATAAATGAGACAAGCGGATCCGATTATCGTCTCGTGCCCGATGTAACTGCCTGCGCCGATGATTGTGTCATCGCCGATGCTTACCCCCGCCTCGATGACTGCGTGCGGTTGGATCGATACGCGCTCTCCGAGCTGTGCGCTTGGATCGACGACCGCGGTCGGATGAATCCCAGGCGCAAACCTAATTGGCTTGGGCGCGAACTTGAGCACGACTTGCTCGAAGGCCTTCGTTGGGTTTGAAACGCGAATCTGAGCGGGGATGATCGGTTCAACGAAATCGGCGGGAACGAAAACTGCCGACGCGCGCGTTTTGCGCAGCAGGCCAATGTATTTTCGGTTTCCGAAAAAGCTGATTTCTCCGGGAGTCGCTTCCGCCAGGGATGCCGCGCCTGTGATTCGCAGCGACGGATTGCCCGCCAATTCGCCCCCGGACGTTGTCGCCAGTTCTTGAAGAGTGAAAGTCACGGCGGGAATTCGAATAATCGTTGACACCGTTGAAGCGAGGAGAATGTCAGCGTTTGGCGTTCTCGCTCCAGCGGGGCGGCCGCTTTTCGATGAATGCCTGCACGCCTTCGAGCGCAGCTTCCTTCATCATGTTGCAGGCCATAGTCTGATTTGCTGTTTCATACGCGGCTGCGATGCCCAATTCGACTTGCCGGTAGAAAAATTCCTTCCCCATTGCCACCGCGATGCGTGGTTTTGCGACAATGCTAGCAACCAGCGTTTCGACCTCTGCATCGAGCTGATCCGGTTCCGCAACCCGATTAATCAGACCGCGCTCCTTCGCCTTCTCAGCGCTGATAAATTCGCCAGTCATGAGCATCTCGAACGCCGCTTTGCGCAAAACATTGCGGGAGAGCGCTACACCCGGCGCGGAGCAAAAGAGACCCAGGTTCACACCGCTAACGGCGAATTTTGCTGCGCTGGACGCGACCGCGAGATCGCACATCGCCACCAACTGACAACCCGCTGCAGTGGCGATGCCTTGGACGCGCGCAATCACAGGCACCGGCAATCGTTGGATCGCAAGCATCATGTCAGAACATTGCGCAAAGAGCCCTTCATAGTACTCCAGTGACGGCGCAGCGCGCATTTCCTTGAGATCGTGGCCGGCGCAAAAAGCCTTGCCTTCGCCAGCGAGAATAACCACCCGCACAGATTCGTCCCGTGCGATCGCGTCGAGCTCACGGTGCAAGGCTCTCAGCAGCGTTTCGGATAAAGCATTGAACGCATGCGGCCGGTTCAGTGTCAACGTCACCACACCGCGCGAGTCCTGGCTTCGCAATAAGACAGGCTCTTCACTCACCGAGCCTTTCGGAAGCGGTGCCGGTTGGATTGATACAGGAGAAGCTTTCACTTGCTGGGACGCTTAAACGCTACTGCTGAAATTCCAAATCTGAAATTCGAAAAATTTAGTTTTCGTTTATTGCGCGCGGCAACATCATCTGACAAATCCCGCAGACTTCAGACAATGCGCAGCCCAAAATGAAAATCGTCGCGATTGCTAATCAAAAAGGCGGCGTCGGCAAAACGACCACGGCCGTGAACCTTGGCGCTGCGCTGGCAGAATTGGGCCATCGCGTTTTGCTTGTCGATCTTGATCCGCAAGCGAACGCGACCAGCTCGTTTGGTTTGCAAGGACTCGAGCAAATCAGTCTCTACGAACCATTGCTCGGGGAGGCTTCGATCACTGAAAAAATCTTTCCCACGCGCCGCGATAACTTGTTTATCGTGCCGGCCGATCTCGATTTGGCCGGCGCCGAAGTCGAAATAGCGCGCATGCCGAATCACCTCATGCGTTTGGCGGAAACACTCAAGCCGCTGCACACCGACGCAACATTCGATTTCGTTTTCCTGGATTGTCCGCCGTCGCTTGGAATTCTGATGAGCAATGCGCTTGCCGCGGCCGACGAACTGTTGACGCCAATCCAATGCGAGTATTTCGCACTGGAAGGATTGGTAAAAATTGTGCGACTAGTCGAGCAGGTGCGCGATTCGGGCGCGAACAAACGGCTCCAGCTCGCAGGCATTGTCATGACCATGTTCGACGCCCGGACAAACCTGAGCGAACAGGTTGTGGCGGAGGTACGCGAGCATTTCGCAGAACGCGTTTACGAGACTGTGATCCCGCGCAGCGTGCGCTTGAGTGAAGCGCCGAGCTTTGGGAAATCTATCCTGGAATACGCCCCAAGTGGAGCTGCTGCTCAAGCTTATCGCGCTCTCGCGCGCGAGTTCATTCAGCGCCACGCTTCGCCTGCCACTCCTCGCGAGTTATCGCATACACCAGCGTCGGAAAACCTCGAAACGTAATTTTCTTCTCCACCTTCATTCCATTTTTCTCCGCCACGCGACGTGACGCGATATTTTCTGGATGAATGAGTGAGATGACGCGCGCCAGCTTCCAATCGCGAAAGCCGTGATCACGAACGGCGCGCGCGGCCTCAGTAATGAGGCCGCGGTTCCAGTAACCGGGATGTAATCGATAGCCGATCTCGATGTCTTCAATGCTGTGCTCCGGATGATAAAAGAAACCGCAGTAACCGATGACCGCGTCCTCGCCACGCAGGACGACGGCAAACTGCGACGGAATCCCGGCGCGATCCCAGCCAATGACTTTCTCGACGAAGGCAATGGTCTGTTTGCGTTCAGTGAAAACGCCTAATGAGAAGCGCATGAAATCCGGATTCGCGAACAACTGCGCCATAGAATCGATATCTTCTTCGCGGAAAGAGCGCAGAATGAGCCGTTCGGTTTCGAGTTGCATCCTGTTTCTGGGTCCAAAGGCGCGGCAGCTAGAATGTAGATGATTTTCGATTCTTTACTGGAAGATGCGAACGGATAATGAGGAGTTTGCCGGTTCGGCGCAGCCGCCCAACACCACGAGCTGGTCGGCGGTGCGCGAGGCGGCGAAAGATTGCGAGGCGTGTCACCTCTACAAGCGCGCGACACAGACGGTTTTTGGCGAGGGGCCGAAGCGCGCAACGATGATGCTGGTCGGCGAACAGCCCGGAGATTACGAAGATGTTGCCGGTAAACCGTTCGTCGGACCGGCCGGGAAAATCATGGATCAAGCGCTCGAAGAAGCTGGAATTGATCGGTCCGAGGTTTATGTCACGAACGCGGTGAAACATTTCAAGTGGGAGCCGCGCGGGAAACGCCGGATTCATCAGAAACCAAATTCGCGGGAGATCGCAGCCTGTCGTCCGTGGCTGGAAGCAGAACTGCGAATCCTTAAGCCAAAGCTGGTGGTCGCCATGGGCGCTACGGCAGCCCAGACGATCTTTGGACCGACGTTTCGAGTCACACGCGACCGCGGCAAAGTGTTGTCGTCGAAGCTTGCGCCGAGAGTCGTTGCGACTGTCCACCCATCTTCTCTGCTTCGCCAGCCGGACGAAGAATCGCGGCAGCGCGAATACAAGCATTTTGTCGCCGATCTTCGCGCCGCATTACGCGCAGCCAGCGAAGAATAAAGAATCATTCGACCGTCATTGCGTCTCGGGTTTTATAATCTGCAACGAATGCCTTGCGAAATTGATCGAACGTTCCCCGTTCTATTTCAGTGCGCGCTTGGTTCATTAAATTCAAATAAAAATGTAAATTGTGCAGCGTAATCAGGCGAAGCCCGAGAATTTCTTCGGCTTTGATGAGGTGACGAATGTAACCGCGCGAAAATTCCCGGCAGCCAGGGCACGCGCAGTTTTGTTCTATTGGGTTCGTGTCCAGCGTGAACTCTGCGTTTTTTAAGTTGACCGTGCCTGCGGCGGTGAAAGCCGTTCCATTTCGAGCCAGGCGTGTCGGCAGCACGCAATCGAACACATCCATCCCGCGCGCGATCATCTCCAGCATTTGCGGCGGTGTGCCCAGTCCCATCGCGTACCGCGGTTTGTCTCGGGGCAAAAATGGCTCAGCCGATTCAACCGCGCGCATCATCTCCTCTTCGGGTTCGCCGACGCTCACCCCGCCAATGGCGTAGCCGTCGAAATCAAGATCGACAATTCCCTGCGCGCTTGTTTTTCGCAGATCCTCAAACGTCGCGCCCTGGACGATACCAAAGAGGAGCTGGCGCGCTGTAGTGTGCGCTGTCCTCAGCGCATCGGGAGCAGAGGATGATAGCGCACTGGATTGTCCGCTGATGACAGCGGACGCTACAGCTTTGCATCGCCTCGCCCAGCGCGTTGTCATCTTCGCGCTTTGCGCTGCGTAATCGTATTCGCACGGATACGGAACGCATTCATCGAGAGCCATTGCAATATCGGCGCCGAGCGCGTGTTGAATTTCCATGGCAATCTCGGGTGAAATGAATGCTCGCGCTCCGTCGATGTGATTTTGAAATTCGACGCCGTCCTCTGTGATCTTCCGTAGCTTCGCCAGCGAAAAAATCTGGTAACCGCCACTATCAATCAGAATCGGTCCATTCCAATTTATGAACCTGTGCAGGCCGCCAAAGTGTTTGATTACATCGAGTCCCGGCCTGACGAACAAATGATACGTATTTCCGAGAATGATTTGCGCATTCAACTCGCGCAGTTCCCTTGGGCTGACACCCTTCACGGAACCTTGCGTTCCCACCGGTATAAACGCCGGCGTATCAATCACGCCATGCGCGGTCGTCAATCTTGCGCACCGCGCTTTCGATAATAAATCCTGAGCCAGAAGTTCGAACACTTGCTCACCCTGACCGGAAGCGGTGATCGTGGCAACTTCTGGCGCCAAGTTGAGGCGTATCGGTCTGCTCGGCGTGCGACCGATTAAGAAAAAATCGCTTGCTCGCGTTGCTCATCTTTTAGTAGGAAAAGGAAACGCACCGGAGCAAATGCCTAAACGAAAAGCAAAGCCAGCGACGACGAAGAAAAAAAAGAAAAAGCGAATCGCACCCGTCTCGCATCCCATCTGGAAGCAAGCCAGACGGTCGGCGGCCAAATCACCCGCTCCGGTGGAAGGCCACGTTTTGGTGGACGGGACATTGTTTGGCACCGGGTTCATTCAGGAGCCTGATCCGCAGGACAACGATTTTCCACTTGGAGCGGTGATTGGGGCAGTGGACGATCCGCGCTCTCAGGAAAAGGTGTGGCAACTGCCAGCCCACTTACTGAACCAGGGAAGTACGAACTCATGTGTCGGCCATGCGTGTGCGCACTTTATTTTGGCCGCGCCCATCATGAGTCACTCGAGCGACGCGATTGCGCTGTGGCGTCGCGCGCAAGAGATCGATGAATTTCCTGGCAATGAAGGGACAAACACCGGGACAAGCGTTCGAGCCGGCTTCAAGGTGTTGCGCGAAGAAAATCTGATTACGACCGACTACCGCTGGGCGACTAACGCCGATGAGGCGTTGCGGTTCGTGCTGACGCGCGGCCCGGTGGTGGTTGGCTCGAAGTGGTATCCGGGGATGAGTCAGCCTACAAACGGAATAATGCGATTGTCCGGCAGCGCCGGCTCAACCGGACATGCTTACCTTCTCTTTGGATTTAGTCCTGATCACGACGCATTTCTGATGGCGAATTCTTGGGGTCCCGGATGGGGGATCGACGGCTGCGCCTTTTTACCCTATGAGGCGCTTGATCAGCTTATGGAACAGGGAGGAGCCGTATGTTCGGCGATCGAAGATTAATCGTCATCGGCCTTATTTGCTTTGCCGGGTTGGCCGCATGTTCGACCAATCCGCCGGCACCCGGCCCAGTTGGTCCGACGCCGGCGCCGCTCCATGGATATCACCTCACGTTATATGACCAGAACGGAAATGTCACCCAGCGATATGATGTCGGGGTAAACGATGTCGTTCGCGACGATCCAATCCATCAGGACATTTGGTTCCGCGTCGGCGGCGAAGAAAAATATTTCCACGGTTCTTACCAGAAAGTTCGTTACTGATCCCAAAAGCAACCCCGAGTCCGACCCCAACTAACAGCTCCGCAATCGCGAGAATCATTGGCTGCAACCGGAAGGCCGACAAATTTGCGGGAGGCTCGCATGAACGCCGACGCGTCAATCGCGCCGTGCTTGGTCACCGGCCGCCCATCGCGCTTTCGATTCTCGATCTTTCGCAAGAACTTCTAACTTTTTTTTGCATTCGCAGAGAGATTCAGCGCGATTCTGCGCCAAAACAAATTCAGACCTAAAATATTCTTTGCGGGTCGCGATTTTCCCTCTATAGTCGCGGTTCACCGCATCAGGCGCGTGAGAGGGTTTGTTGCGCGGCCTGGGCGGATTTTTTGTCGCCCTGAGCACGACCTTTTGGCGGCGCTTTGTTTTAAGATTTGGACGATGCCTACGATTAATCAACTGATTCGAAAAGGACGCCGGAAGGTGTCGGTGAAATCGAAGTCACCGGCGCTGTTCCGTTGTCCCCAGCGGCGTGGTGTGTGCGTGCAGGTGATGACTCGCACACCGAAAAAGCCGAACTCTGCATTGCGCAAGGTGGCGAAAGTGCGGTTGACGAATGGCCAGGAAGTGATTGCCTACATTCCGGGCGAGGGGCACAATTTGCAGGAGCACTCCATCGTGCTCGTGCGCGGCGGGCGCGTGAAGGATTTGCCCGGTGTGCGCTATCACATTGTGCGGGGCACTCTCGACGCGCTCGGTGTCGATGGACGCCGGCGCGGTCGCTCCAAGTACGGAGCGAAGCGGCCGAAGGCTGGTGCGGCCGGTGGAGGGGGCGCGGCGAGGGAAGCGGCACCGAAGGCAGCAGCGAAAGAAAGCGCAGCCGAAAAGAAATAATTTTGGATAGGATCGAAAATGTCGCGACGGAGGAGAGTCTACAAAAAAAAGGAACACGTCGATTCCCGGTACGGGAGTCCGGCAGTGGCCCGGCTCATCACCACCGTGATGAAGCGCGGCAAGAAATCGCTCGCGGAACGAATCGTGTACACCGCGATTGAGAAATCGCGCGAAGGTTCTGATTCAGTCGACCCGCTGGAAGTAGTAAACAAAGCGGTCGAAAATGTGCGTCCACGGCTGGAAGTAAAATCGCGCCGAGTCGGTGGAGCAACGTATCAGGTGCCGATGGAGGTGACGCCCGCGCGACAAATTTCTCTCGCTACTCGCTGGATCGTCCAATACGCGGACAATCGCAAGGGAGTGACGATGGCGGATGCACTCGCTCAGGAGATAAAAGACGCCGCGGCCGGGCAGGGGAACGCGATCAAGAAACGCGAAGACACACATAAAATGGCGCAGGCGAACCGCGCGTTTGCGCATTTCCGTTGGTAAAGCTTATGGCGACGGCGACGATGGAACAGAAAAAGGCTGCGGTGAAAAATCCAAACTCGCCAAATCGCAAGTTTCCGCTGGAACGAACACGGAACATTGGGATCGCGGCGCACATTGATGCCGGCAAGACGACGATCACCGAGCGCGTGCTGTTTTACACCGGCATGATCCACAAGATGGGCGAAGTGCACGAAGGCACCACCGTCACCGACTGGATGGAGCAGGAGCGCGAGCGCGGAATCACAATTACGTCCGCCGCGACGACATGCACTTGGTCCCAACGCAAAGAGGAAGGCGTTTACAAAATCTTCGAAGGCGTCAAGCAGCGTATCAACATCATTGATACCCCGGGCCACGTTGACTTCACGGCCGAGGTGGAGCGCTCATTGCGTGTGCTCGATGGCGCGATCGCAGTTTTTGACGGCGTTGCGGGCGTGCAGCCACAATCGGAAACAGTCTGGCGTCAGGCAACGAAATACAACGTGCCGCGCCTGGCATTTATCAACAAAATGGATCGTGTCGGTGCGGACTTTGAGATGTCGGTGGATAGCATCCATAAAAAACTCGGCGCGAACGCGTGGCCGATTTTGTTGCCGTTAGGCACCGAACATCAGCTGCGCGGCCAGCTCGACGTTATTAATAAGAAGGCGATCATCTATTCCGAGGACGATCAGCTGGGATCGACGTATGAAGTCACCGATGTGCCGAAGGAGTATGTCGAGCTTGTCGATAAGGCCTACAATGATCTGGTCGAACAAGTTTCCAATATCGATGACGACGTCGCTGAGGCCGTCATTCATGAAAAGCCGGTCACGCCGGAACTGTTGAAGGCTGGAATTCGTCGACAAACGATTGCCAACAAATTCGTGCCAGTGATCGGCGGCTCTGCGTTGAAGAATATTGGCATTCAGTATTTGGTCGACGCGGTAGTCGATTATCTACCGAGCCCGCTGGACATTCCGCCGGCCAAAGGTCAGGACCCCGATACCGGTGAGCCAGTGGAAGTGCCGACCGATGACGACGGAACGTTTTGCTCGCTCGCCTTCAAACTGTGGAGCGATCCGTTTGTCGGGAAGCTGGTTTTCTTTCGTGTGTATTCTGGCACGCTGAGCAAGGGCGACACGGTTTACAATCCGCGCACGAACAAGCGCGAGCGGATTTCGCGTTTGATCCAGATCCAGGCGGACAAACGCGAAGACATCGAGACGTGTTACTCCGGCGATATTGCCGCCATCGTTGGTATTAAGAATATCACCACCGGCGACACGTTGTGCGATGAGGACCATCCGATCCTTCTCGAACCGCCGTCTTTCCCTGATCCGGTGATTTCGATGGCCATCGAGCCGAAGACAAAACTGGACCAGGAAAAAATGGCGACTGCGTTGCAGCGTCTCTCAGAAGAAGACCCGACTTTCTGGGTTTATACGCACGAAGACACCGGCCAAACCATCATCGCCGGGATGGGTGAGTTGCACCTGGAAATCATCCGCGACCGGATGTTTCGCGAGTTCAAAGTGGACGCCAACGCGGTGGAAGTGGACGTGCGCCCAGCTGAGCGCAGCAAAGGTCTTATCGTCGAGAACAAGATCGTCGGCGGCATCATTCCGCGCGAATACATTCCTGCCGTCAAAAAAGGCATCCAAGAAGCGGTGCTCAACGGCGTGCTCGGGGGGTACCCTGTTGTCGATGTTGAGGTTGATATCGTTTACGGTTCGTTCCACGAAGTTGATTCCAGCGAACTCGCATTCAAAATGGCGGCGATCTTCGCGATGAAAGATGGATTCAAACAGGGCAAACCGATTCTGCTGGAGCCGATCATGAAGGTCGAAAACATCACGCCGGATGAATTCCAGGGAGATATTTGCGGCGATCTAAGCCGCCGGCGTGGCAGCATCCACAATATCGAGACACGCGGCAATCTCGCCATTATTCATGCTGAGGTTCCGCTTGCCGAGCTGTTCGGTTACGCGACTGCCATCCGTTCCCTTTCGAAGGGCCGCTCCAGTTATTCGATGGAACCCTCTCATTTCCAACCCGTGCCGGCGAACCTCGTTGCGGCCATTCTCGATCAGAAAGAGACCAAATGAGCAATGGCCAACGCATTCGGATTCGATTGAAGGCGTTTGATCACCGCATGCTGGACCAATCCGCCGTGGAGATCGTGGAGACAGCCAAACGCACCGGTGCGCGAGTGGCCGGGCCAATACCGCTGCCGACACTGGTCGAGAAGTTCACGGTGAATCGTTCCCCACACGTCGACAAAAAGTCGATGGAGCAATTTGAAATTCGCACCCACAAACGGCTGCTGGACATTATCGAGCCAACGGCGAAAACGGTAGATGAATTAAAGAAACTGAATTTGCCTGCGGGCGTTGACATTACGATTAAGATTTAAGCGGAGGCGCTTCTGAAAGATTTGCAATCGCACGGTCATGAGCATCGGACTTCTTGGACAAAAAATCGGTATGACCAGCGTTTACAACGCCAAGGGTCGATTACGTCCGGTGACCGTGATCGCGGCTGGCGATAACGTTTTGCTGCGCCGTTTGACCCAAGAGAACCAAGGTTATTCGGCGGTGCAGGTTGGATTCGGCGTCCAGAAGGAATCGCGAGTCACGAAATCTTTGCTTGGCGAATTTAAAAAGGCCGCAGTCGGACCGCAGAAATTTGTGCGCGAGTTTCGGCTTACAAGCGATCTCCCCGAAGGCGAGATTAACTTAAGCGTTACGCAATTTCAGGCAGGCGACTATGTGGATGTGATTGGCCGATCGAAAGGAAAAGGATTTCAAGGCGTGATGAAGAAGCACAATTTTCATGGGCAGGGCGCGGCGCACGGTTCGAAAACACACCGGCGCATCGGCGCGGTTGGCAATCGCTCTACGCCGGGACGCATTTGGAAAAATCAAGGCATGCCAGGACATTTGGGCGACGAACGCGTCACCGTGCAGAATCTGCAGGTGATGCAGGTGCGCGAAGCGGAAAAGATTATTTTGATCAGCGGTGCCGTGCCGGGAGCGAACGGCAGTTATGTGATTGTTCGGCCGGCCATGAAACATCCGGAACGCTTAGTGGCGCTACATGCTGAGCATCGAAAGCACGAGGAAGAAGAGAAGTCGAAGAAGCCGAAAACAATAGCTGAGATGGCGCAGAAAAAATGAGCGCAAAAGTTTTGACGAAAGCTGCGGCGAAGGAAGCGAAGATCGACCTCATCGAAGATGGTCGCGGTACGCAGGCCGTCCATGATGTGGTTGTTGCCATGAGAGCGGCCCGTCGTTCAGGGTCGGCTAACACCAAGACTAAGGCGGAGGTGGACCTTTCTGGTGCAAAACCCTGGCGCCAGAAGGGAACCGGCCGGGCCCGGGCCGGTTACAAGTCGTCGCCCATCTGGCGCGGCGGTGGCGTCGTTTTCGGGCCCAAGCCGCGCGATTACTCGAAAAAGATTTCAAAATCAGTGCGGCGTCTTGCCTTTCACAAGGCCCTGAGCGAGCGGATCAAGGCAGGCGACGTATTAGCGATCGACAAATTTGTCGTGCCGGAACTGAAAACGAAATCGTTTGTGGCGTTATTGAAAAAACAAACAGACGCCCGGAAAATTTTGCTAATTTCGGATGCGTTTGATCAAACAACCGTGAAATCGGGACGCAATGTCAAACCGGTGACGCTTGCCACTGCTTCCGATGTGAACACAGAGCAGTTGCTCGCCTTCGAGAAGATTCTCGTTACCCAGAAGGCGTTAGAAACATTAGCGGAGCGGATCGGGCCGCCGCGTAGTTACGGAACTGCGGAATGATACGATGAACGACCCACACGAGATCGTCAAAACCGCCTCGTTGACTGAGAAGTCAACGTTGATGAGCGAGAAACAGAACAAATACGTTTTCCGCGTCAGTCCGAAGGCGAACAAGGTTCAGATCAAGAACGCAATTGAGCGCCTCTTCCAAAAGAAAGTCGTCAACGTGAACACTTGTAACTACGCGGGCAAGGAGAGACGCGTCCGGGGACCGCTGGGGCGACGGCCGCGGTGGAAGAAAGCAATCGTGACGTTGAAGGAGGGCGAGAAGATCGACCTGATATGAGGAATGCGTAGCACTCCATTTGAACCATGGCTCTAAAAGAATTTCGCCCACTAACACCCACGCTGCGTTTCAAGTCGCTGCCCGCTTTCGATGAAATCACGAAGTGGCGACCTGAAAGAAAGCTGATTGAGCCGAAGAAAAAAACCGGTGGCCGCAACAGCTACGGCCGGCTCACGTCGCGGCACATCGGCGGCGGTCATAAACAGAAGTATCGCAAGGTGGACTTTAAGCGGCGCAAGCGGGGTGTGCCGGCGGAGGTTATCGGCATTGAGTACGATCCAAACCGCTCCGCCCGCATTGCTCTCATCAAATACGCAGATGGAGAGCTGAGTTACATTCTCGCACCGAACGGCCTTCGAGTCGGATCCACGGTTGTTGCCGGAGACGATGCTGCACCTGACCTGGGAAACGCACTGCCGCTTCGCGCCATTCCCCTTGGCGCTAACATTCACAATATTGAACTGAGTCCTGGTCGTGGTGGCCAAGTTGCGCGCAGCGCCGGCCAGCAGGCGACTTTAACGAATATCGAGGCTGGTTACGCCCTAGTGAAATTGCCTTCGGGCGAAATTCGACGGATTCACGAAAATTGTTTCGCTACAATTGGCCAGGTGGGAAATGTCGATCACATGAATGTATCGAGCGGCAAAGCGGGACGCACTCGCTGGCAAGGGCGCCGGCCGCATGTGCGCGGCATGGTGATGAACCCGATCGACCATCCGATGGGCGGCGGCCAAGGAAAATCAAAAGGGGGCGGTGGACGACATCACCCAGTCAGTCCATGGGGACAACTGGCCAAAGGTTTCAAAACGCGCAGCAAACATAAACCGAGCGATCGCTTTATTTTGGAAAGGCGACGGCCGAAGAAAAAAGCTTAACTTCAACCAAGAATTTGAAACAGAACTTCAACGGATTTCCCGGTTTCCAGATTACCAAATAGAATTTGATTTTTATGGCTAGATCGTTAAAGAAAGGGCCCTTCGTCGAGTTGCATCTTCTTGAGAAGATCGACAAGATGAATAGTTCGGGCGTAAAGAAACCGATCAAGACCTGGTCGCGACGCTCGATGGTGACGCCGGATTTTGTCGGCCACACGTTTTTGGTGCACAACGGAAAGACGTTTAGTTCCGTTTTCGTCACCGAGAACATGGTCGGTCACAAGCTCGGTGAATTTTCGCCTACGCGCGTGTTTAAGAAACACGGTTCGCATACGGCGAAGGTGACCAAGTAGAGAGAGAATTTCCAATTGCGAATTTCCGATTTCCAATTGAGGAGACCCGGCGCTTGCCGGACCCAATTGGCAACTGGCATTTGGCAATTGGCACTTTGTGTCGCGTTCGTCTGCTATGGCAGCGACGCGGAAAATAGTTCTTTGTCAGAATCCAAAATTGAAACCCCAGCACACGCGCCAACGTCTGAGGCTTCGCTGGAGCAAAATGAGCAGTTGGAAAAGCAATTGTCGATTGCGCAGGAATCGCTCAAGGCGTTGACAAGCAGCCTGGCGGAATCCAATGCGGAGGCGGAAGAGCTCCGCCGCAAGTATTCCGATTTGGAATTGCGAATGGAAGCACTGGGATTGGCTTCAGCCAATAAAGATAAGGCTAAACTGGAGCAACGTTTGCTTGCCGCGGTGAGCGATCTTCAGCTCGCACAGAAAGAGCGCAACGAATATCGCGAACAGATGTTGCGTTTGAACGAAGCGGTGTTGTGTTATTTGAAGACGTCCCAGGGCGGCGATGCGAAGGCGCGAATGGACGTGGAGGCGCAACTGCGCAGCATCAATTCGCTGATCACAAAATCCACCGGCGCGCCAGGGCTGCCCGAGCCTGGCTTAATGGATGGAAACGTGATTAGCGTGAAGGAGGAGTGGTCGTTTGTAGTCGGCAACCTTGGCGAAAAACAAGGGGTAAAGATTGGGATGCCGATGCGGGTCATGCGCGATGATCGAAAAATCGCGACCTTACGAGTAGTCGATGTGCGGCAAAAGATTTGCGGTGCGGTGATTCAGGAAATGGATTTAAAGAAGGAAAAAATAAGGGTAGGGGACCGCCTCCAGGTGGATGCGCAACCCAATGTGAGTTCAAGATAAATGGAAGTTAGATCGATATATAAATACGCGCGGATTTCGCCGTTTAAGGCGCGCGAAGTCACGCGTGAGATCCAGGGTCTGCCAGTTTCGGCAGCACTCGATCTGCTGGCTTTCACGCCGAAGAAAGCAGCATTTCTTATTAGCAAGACTCTGAAGAGCGCAATCGCTAATGCAGAAAATAATGCCAATCTGAAATCAGATGGATTGGTAGTGAAAGAGGCAATCGTCGGGGAGGGCCCAACGCTGAAGCGGATCATGGCGCGCGCCCGCGGTAGTGCCAGCCAGATTTTGAAACGCACCAGTCATATTCGCATTGTGCTATCGGACGAGATTCCAATCGAGACGCGACAAGCGCGAAAAGCGAAGCGCGAACAACAGAAAAAAGCGGAAAAGAAGCAGACCAAGACTGAGGCGAGTGAGAGCGCGGCAAAGCTGGCCGATAAGAAATCGGCGGAGCCAAAGCAGAGCGCAAAGACAAAGAAATAATCTTATGGGACAAAAAGTGAATCCAACCGGGTTTCGGCTGAGCGTGAATCGGGACTGGCGTTCGCGCTGGTACGCATCGCCGCAGGAATTCCCGTCATTTTTACATAGCGACCTGCAGATTCGCAATTACGTGAAGAAGAAGCTGCAGTTCGCCGCCGTATCGAAAATTGTGATTGAGCGAGCGTGGAACTCGATTCGGGTAATCATTCACACGGCGCGTCCCGGGATTGTGATCGGACGAAAAGGCGCAGAGATCGAAAAAATGACGGAGGAAATTTCCAAGATGGCCGAGGGCAAACAGGTCAAGATCGACATTCAGGAAATCAAAACGCCGGAACTCGATGCTCAGCTGGTTTCAGAAAACGTAGCGCTGCAGATCGAGCGGCGAATTGCTTATCGTCGTGCGATGAAAAAAGCCGTGCAGACCGCCATGGACTTTGGCGCGGAAGGAATTCGACTACGGTGTTCGGGCCGGCTTAATGGCGCGGAGATTTCGCGCTCGGAATGGTATCGAGAGGGAAAAGTTCCGCTGCACACGTTGCGGACGCCGATTGATTACGGCTTCGCAGAAGCAAACACGGTCTATGGCAAAATCGGGGTGAAATGTTGGATTTGCAAAAAGGAAGAGCCAACGCCTCAATCGACTACATCAGCGCCGCCGCCACCACCCGCACCCGAGCCGGCTGAAGTCTAAAGGGAAAACTTATGCCATTGATGCCAAAACGCGTGAAGTATCGAAAGTCCCAGCGAGGGAGTCGCAAGGGGACTGCTTCGCGTAATTTAAGAATCGATTTTGGCGAGTTCGGTTTGCAGACGCTTGAACGTGCCTGGATCACGAACACGCAGCTGGAAGCAGCGCGCGTCGCGCTCACTCGAAACATGAAGCGCAAGGGCAAACTGTGGATCCGCATTTTTCCTGACAAGTCCGTGACCTCGCGTCCACCGGAAACGCGGATGGGCAAGGGCAAGGGCCAACCTGAATTCTGGGTCGCGACGGTTCGGCCTGGTAATATTTTGTTTGAGCTCGACGGTGTTCCGGAATCGGTTGCACGCGAATCTCTGCGTCTTGCCGCCGACAAGTTGCCGGTGCGCACGAAGTTTCTCACCCGCCATCACGTCAGAGCCGCTTAAGAACCATGAAAATGAAAGAAATCACTGAGCTAAGCACGGACGAGTTGCTGACAAAGAGACGCGACTTGCGCCAGGAAAGTCTCCATCTGCGTTTGCAACAGCAGAGTGGACAGCTTGAACAGCCAAGCAGATTGCGCTTGTTGCGGCGCGACGTTGCGAGGCTCGAAACCGTGCTGTCGCAGCGAGCGAAACAAACCGCCGCGAAGAAATAGAGTTATGGCCGAGCAAGATCAACCATCCCCATCACCAGCTTCGCCGCAGGCCAAGCCTCGTGGTTCACGCAAGACGCGAACTGGCGAAGTGATTTCCAGCAGCATGAACAAGACGATCGTGGTGCGGACAGTCACCCGTGTGCCGCACCCCAAGTTTGGCAAGATCGTCAAACAAATGAGAAAATTTTATGCCCACGATGAAGAGAACCAGGCGAAAGCCGGTGACACAGTTCGCATCATGGAGACAAGGCCACTTAGCAAACTAAAGCGGTGGCGTTTGGTAGAGGTCGTACAGAAGTAAGAGGGGAGGATTCTGATGGTGCAACTTCGATCACGACTGGATGTGGCAGACAACAGCGGGGCACGCATGGCGACAATGATCGGCGTGATCGGCAAATCCACGCGTTACGCAGGGATTGGCGATGTGATTACAGCGAACGTGAAGGAAGCCAGCGCGACCGGAACTGTAAAGAAGGGCGAAGTGGTGCGTGCGGTTCTCGTCCGCACGAAACAGCCGATCCGGCGCGAGGACGGTTCCCTGCTGCGCTTCGATAACAACGCGATCGTGATTATCGACAAAGATCTAAATCCTCGCGGCACGCGCATTTTCGGGCCGGTAGCCAGGGAACTGCGCGAGCGCAATTTCATGAAAATTGTCTCGCTTGCCCCCGAAGTTCTATGAATCGAATAAAGTTTCACGTCAAAAAAGGCGACCAAGTCGAGGTCATCTCCGGGAATTTCCGGGGTTCTTCGGGGAGAATCCTGGCGGTGTTTCCGGGAAAACAGCGTGTTTTGGTTGAAGGCGTGCGCATTATCAAGAAGCATCTTCGGAAATCTCAGGATAACCCGAGCGGCAAAATCGCCGAGCGCGAAGGGCCAATTCATATTTCCAATGTGAAATTGATCGAGCGAGACGGGAAAGCAGTAAGGAGCCCAGAGTCGAAAACGAAAAAGAGCAAAAAGAAAAACTAGCTTTCAAGTTTGTTAAAATGGAAAACGAATTTCATCGCCATTACAAAGAACGCGTCATGCCGGCGCTCCAAAAACTGCACGGCTACAAAAACGCTCACCAAATTCCGAAGGTCGAGAAAGTGGTCATTAACACCTCGGTCGGCTCGCAATCAGACGTTAAGCAAGCGCTTGAAGAAGCCAAAGCGGAGCTCTCGTTGATTACCGGCCAGCGGCCGGTAGAAACGCTGGCCAAGAAAAGCATTTCCAACTTCAAATTACGAAAAGATCAGGCGATTGGCGCGAAGGTGACGTTGCGTGGAGAGCGCATGTACGAATTTCTCGAGCGCTTCATTAAGGCTGCCCTCCCACGCATTCGTGACTTTCGCGGTGTGTCTCCGCGTTGTTTTGATAACCATGGTAACTATACTCTCGGAATTTCGGATCAATCGATTTTCCCTGAAGTCGAGCTGGATAAAATCAAGCGCAACATCGGATTTGATGTTACAATCGTCACTACGGCACGAACGGATGAGGAAGCCAAATCGCTCCTAAGCGAAATGGGAATGCCGTTCAGCGACCGGGCAAGGAAGCCCGCCGCGCAACCTGCCTGATTTTCATGAGTACTGTTACTGATCCCATTGCCGATTTTCTGGCGCGTATCCGCAACGGCACGCGCGCGCAGAAGCCAGAGGTGCTGATTCCGTACTCGAAAATCAAGGCGGATATGGCGCGCATCTTGAAAGATGAAGGTTACATTTCCGATTACTCGATCGACACGAGCGCTGCGCGCCCGCGCATTAAGATCAGCAACAAACTCGCGAACCGATCGAGCGCCATCGCAGGGTTGCGGCGGGTGAGCCGGCCGGGACTGCGCCGATACGTTGGCGCGAATGAAATTCCGCGAGTACTTGGCGGAATGGGGCTGGCGATTCTGTCCACTTCTCGCGGCATTTTGTCCGGGCGTGAAGCGAGAAAGCAAAAGGTGGGCGGTGAACTGCTGGCCTACGTTTGGTAATGATTTAACGCTGTTACTATTTAAGGAATCACGAACTCATGTCACGAATCGGAAACAAAGCGGTGGAGATTCCCGACAAGGTCAAGGTGAACATCGACGATGACGGAGCGGTTTCGGTGGAGGGGCCGAAGGGAAAACTCCAATGGAAGCTTCCGCGCAACATCCGTGCAAGCGTGCAAGACAAGCGGGTGTCCGTCGTACGCGAAGCAGAAACGCGAAGCGCGAAGGCCTTACACGGGCTCTCGCGCAGCCTCGTGTATAACATGGTGCAGGGAGTCAGTGAAGGGTTTACCAAACAGCTCGAGATCGAAGGAGTCGGTTTCAGGGCTGCTGTACAGGGATCGACCCTTAATTTGAGCCTCGGTTTCTCGCATCCGATTCCATTTTCGATTCCGAAGGACATTAAAATCACAGTCGCGGACAACACGAAAATTACGATTCAAGGCGCCGATAAAAAATTGGTTGGACAGGTGGCCGCCGACATTCGTCGCTTTTACCCTCCGGAACCGTACAAGGGCAAAGGCGTTCGCTACGCGGGCGAGCAGATTCGTCGCAAAGAGGGCAAGACCGTTCAATAAGTATGGCGACGACTCGTAAAGCAGCGCGGCAGCGTGTTCATCGAAGGATCAGGAAAAGAGTCGCAGGTACAACGCAACGACCGCGGCTGGCAGTTCATTTCTCTGGGAAACACGTTTATGCTCAGGTGATCGATGACGATACCGGACGGACACTGGCCGCTGCGTCAACCACAGAGCGCTCCTTGCTCGAGGGAAAAAAATTGCGTGCAAACCAGGCTGCGGCAGAATTGATTGGCAAGGCAATCGCAGAACGTTCGCTGGCGCAGAAACTCGAGCGAGTCGTGTTCGATCGCGGTGGGTTCCTTTATCACGGAAAAGTCAAGGCATTGGCAGAGGCAGCACGAGCAACCGGCTTAAAATTTTAATTCATGGCCCAAACAAGTTCAGGCAGGCGACCAGACTTCCGCAGGACAGACAAAGCCCCGGCGGCAAAAGGCGATACGACCGAGAAAGTCGTGTTCATCAATCGCTGCGCCAAGGTCGTAAAAGGCGGTCGACGTTTTAGCTTCAGCGCGTTGATCGTGGCTGGAGATCACGATGGGAAAGTGGGATGCGGATTCGGCAAGGCCAACGAAGTCTCAGAGGCCATTCGAAAGGCCTCCGAGGCAGCGCGCAAATCGATGGAAAAAGTTTCATTGAACGAAAACACAATTCCTCACGAAGTGATAGGCGAATTCGATGGAGCCCGAGTGCTGTTGCGCCCGGCTTCGCCGGGGACCGGCATTATTGCCGGAGGAGGTGTTCGAGCCGTAACTGAAGCGGCCGGCATTCGCGACGTTCTCGCCAAATCGCTCGGATCAAGCAATCACGCCAACGTAGTAAAAGCGACGATCGTCGCGCTGCGATCACTGCGCCGGAAGGACGAAATTTTTAAATTACGCGGAATTCAGTCCGGTGATGGAAAAGGGAGAACGAATGATGCATCTTCATAATTTGCGGCCGCGTCCCGGCGCGCGACATCGCGTCAAACGTTTGGGTTGCGGTGAAAGTTCAGGGCACGGGAAAACCAGCGGCAAAGGGCATAAAGGCCAAAAGGCGCGTTCCGGTGGAAGCATTCGGCTTGGGTTCGAAGGTGGGCAGATGCCCCTGATTCGTCGATTGCCGAAGCGGGGATTTAATAATGCGGCCTTTCACAAGCATTATGCAATTGTGAATGTCACCGACCTCAATGCATTTGAGGCCGGAACGGTGATAAACGAGCAAACGCTGCGTCAGTCGAATCTCGTCCGAGGCCATTTCGCGGGAATAAAAATCCTTGGTGACGGTGAATTGAAGCACGGCCTGAACGTGGAAGCCGACAAAGTCAGCGCGACAGCGCGGGAGAAAATCGAGAACGCCGGAGGAACGATTACGCTGCGCGAGCAAGGAGCACTGAAATCAAGTGCAATCGATGCGACCGGCGAGGCTGAAATCTCGGCAGGAGAAGTATCCGCCGAACTTGCCCCGCAGACGAGAAGGAAGAAAAAATCGTCCAGGAAGCCGTCGGCGAAAGCAAAGTCCCGGGCAAGAAAGAAAACATCGCGGGAGAGCTAGCTTCTCGGCAGCGTTGTTCCAGATTTAGCGGATGGTCTCGGCGTTTCTCAACACAGTCAAAATACCGGAGCTGCGTCGGCGTATTTTGTTTACGCTGGCGGTAGTCGTGGTCGTGCGTCTGGGAGCTGCGATCACAACTCCGGGAGTCAACCAGGCTGTGTTGCAGGAATGGTTTCGCACTTCGCTTAGCCAGCGGACCGGAGGCGGTTTGGCGGCACTCTTTAACTTGTTTAGTGGCGGCGCGCTGGAGAATTGCGCCATATTCTCACTGGGCATCATGCCGTACATCAGCGCATCGATCATGATGCAGTTGCTGACCGCTGTCATTCCGCGGCTTGGCAGGCTGGCACGTGAAGATGGTGGGCGGCAAAAGATCATGCAGATAACGCGCTATACGACATTAGGACTGTGCATTTTCCAAGGGTATTTGCTGGCACTATCGTTCCAGCATCCTGAGTCGTATCACACCATGCTGCCGGGGATCACCGACACCATTAGGAACCTCGGAATTCCGCTGGTGGACGATCTTGGCTGGAAATTTCGAATCGTCACCGTGATTTCTCTGACAACCGGCACACTTCTGCTGATGTGGCTGGGCGATCAAATTACCGAGCGCGGCATCGGCAATGGAATTTCGCTGATCATCACCATTGGCATTGTCGCCCGGCTACCGGCGGCGTTAGCGCAGGCGTGGAAGACCTTTGTACCCTCGGCACAAACCGGAACCAGCCAGCAAAATCCGGCCACCCTCCTCCTTCTCGTCTTGTTCCTGTTCATTGTGATTGCGGCCGTGATCGCGATTACACAAGGGGTGCGAAAGATTACCGTCCAGTATGCGAAACGGGTAGTGGGTCGCAAAATGTACGGAGGCCAGACACAATATATGCCGTTGAAAGTGAATTACGCCGGTGTGATGCCGATCATCTTCGCCTGGGCGCTGCTTCTTTTTCCAGCAACGATTGTTCAGTACGGATTTCGAAACAGCCCGACAGCTGCGCGGATTGCCAGCGCGCTTTCCACCGGCTGGCCCCATTATGTCGTTCTTGCGGCAATGATTTTCTTTTTCAGTTATTTCTGGGTTGCTACACAGTTTCAACCAACTCAAATCGCGGACGATCTAAAAAAATACGGCGGTTATATTC
>WNFR01000839.1_pt1 | contig 31423 bp, 29 predicted proteins | sample 5400221 | NCBI WGS metagenome assembly WNFR01 (sample SAMN13153357, study PRJNA577476) | soil metagenome | isolation source: 40 cm soil under Madrone tree | place: USA:California | collected 2016-06-14
GTAAGCCGAAGAAAGTCGCCCTAACAGCTTGCATGCGTAAGCTGCTCGTCATTCTCAATGCGATTATCAAACAGCAAGCGACCTGGCGCACTTTTACGTTGCTCAACGCTTGACTTTCAACACAGTTGCTCTGCGGTTTGATTCCCAGCACTAATCAAGAAAACCGCCGAGGACGCTGAGGTCTGCTTGCCGCGAACGCATCTAATACCGCACTGCCAGTCACCGCTAACTACACATTTCCTCCGAAATGCATTATCGTTTTCATCCAATTAATCAATCAGGAGAGTCAGCATGAAAACCGGATTTCGTCGCTTTAGCTCGTTGCTCGCGGTCTTCCTTGTCATCGCGTTGAATCTTTCTGTGGTTTCGTTCGCCGCCGATCAACGCGGGATCACCGAGACGGATTTGTTCAAGTTCGTCTGGATAGCGGATCCGCAAATCTCCCCCGACGGCTCGCAGGTCGTCTTCGTGCGCGAATGGGTGAATCAAAAAGCTGATCGCTACGACACCGCGCTTTGGATAGTGTCGACGAAGGGTCACCCCGATGGCGACAAGCCGCGCCAGCTCACCGCCGGGCCGCGCGATGGAAATCCGCGCTGGTCGCCCGACGGCAAGACGATCGCGTTCATTCGCTCCGCTGAGAAAGACGGCAAGCCGCAACCGTCCCAGATCTGGCTGCTCTCGCTGGGCGGGGGCGAAGCGCAACCGCTGACCGATACGCCTCGAAGCCCCGGCGGGTTTGAATGGTCGCCCGACGGAAAGACGATTGCCTTCGTGAGCCGCGAAGACGCGAGCAAAGAAAAAGACAAGCCGAATCCGGAAGAAGGCGAAGCGGCAGCGAAACCGCCCGAGCATGTCAGCGACGTGCGCGTGATTACAAAAGCAGTCTATCGCGCGAACGGCGGAGGGTACCTGAATCCGAAATCCCACGCGCATATTTGGACAATTGCCGTTCCGGTTACGGCGGGAGAGAAGCCGAAACCCAAACAGCTCACCCGAGGCAACTTCGACGAAGGCAACATAAACTGGTCGCACGACGGCTCGAGGATCTACTTCGTCGGCAATCGCGTGGCAGAGCCCTATTTCGAGGCCGCTCATACCGATCTCTATTCGATCTCAGCCGTCGGCAGCAATGCCGGCGCAGATGAGAAAAAGACATTGAGCTTCGATGGAGGCATGCGCGATTACACGTTCAGCAATGACGGCAAACGCATTGCTTTCGCCGGTGTGCTTGGTCACAAACCGGTGCAGTCCTATACGCAGCCCGATCTTTTCGTGATGAACAACGAGCCCGGCGCGACGCCGACGAACATGACCGCCAAGTACGATTACGACGTCGGCAATAGCATCGGCGGCGATCAACACGCGCCGCGTGGGGGAAGCTCCGGTGGAGTGATTTGGAGCAAGGACGATAACTTCATCTACGTCGAAACGGCTGAAAACGGCGCGGCCAATCTGAAGCGAGTCGACATGTCCACCGGCGAAATCGAGGTTCTGGTCAACGGCAATCACGAAATAGCCGGTTACACCGCCACGCCCGATGCTTCGAAAATGGTTTTCCTGATTTCGACTTCGACGGACATCGGCGATCTGTTCGTTTTCGAAACTGAAACCGGGAGTACGGCGCGGTTGACCCACGTAAACGACGAATTGTTCTCGCAGCTCAACCTCACGCCTCCCGAAGATTTCTGGTACACGAGCTTCGACGGCAGGAAGATTCAGGGATGGATTCAGAAGCCTCCCGGCTTCGATCCGTCGAAAAAGTATCCGCTCATTCTGGAGATTCACGGCGGACCTCATGCTGCATACGGGTTCACATTCACACATGAGTTTCAGTGGATGGCGGCGAAGGGTTACGTCGTGTTGTACACAAACCCGCGCGGCAGCACTTCCTACGGGCAGGACTTCGGCAACATCATTCAGTACAACTATCCCGGTGATGACTACAAAGACTTAATGGCCGGTGTGGATGCCGTGGTGAAGCGCGGCTACATCGATACCAAGAAGATGGGCGTCACCGGCGGCAGCGGCGGGGGCGTGCTCACAAACTGGACCGTTAGTCACACGAATCGATTCGCGGCGGCGGTCTCGCAGCGTTCAATCGCCGACTGGTCAGGCTTCTGGTTCACCGCCGACTTCACGCTGTTCACGCCGACGTGGTTTCGAGCCGCGCCCTGGGAGGACCCGCAAGACTTTACCAAACGCTCACCTCTCACATATGTGAAGGACATTACTACTCCGATGATGTTCATCGAAGGAGAGGCCGACTATCGCACGCCGCCGGCGGACGGCGGTGAAATCATGTTTCGCGCTTTGAAGTATCGCAAGATTCCGACGGCGATGGTGCGCTTCCCCAACGAATCGCACGAGCTTTCGAGGTCCGGGGCGCCGTGGCACCGCGTCGAACGGCTGCAACATATCTTGAATTGGTTTGATAAGTATCTTCAGGACAAACCGATCAAGTTGTACGACGTTGAGTAGGCCGCTTGCAGGAACGATCTGGGCACGCCTCATTGCGGTGCCCGGCCGGCTGAGATAGGCTGAAAAACAGGAGATTAAGATGGTTACCTCCGTGAAGTTCACATCCGCTGACTTGGAACTGATGCCCGAGGACGGCAAGCGGTACGAAATCATCGAAGGAGAACTCTACGTGTCCCGACAGCCTGGTATGGAGCACCAGTACAGTTGCAATCGCCTGGGCAGATTCCTTGATGAATGGAATGACGAGAGCGGGTTGGGGGTTGTGCTCCCGGCTCCGGGCTTGATCTTTGGTGAAGGCGATGACGTGGCTCCCGATGTTGTGTGGGTAACGCGGGAGCGGCTCGCGCTTGCGACGGACAGAGCTGGGCATCTCCTTACCGCCCCGGAACTCGTGATCGAAGTGCTCTCGCCGGGCAAGGCCAATGAGGACCGCGATCGCAGAGTCAAGCTTAAGCTCTACTCGCGGCAGGGGGTGCACGAGTACTGGATTGTGGATGCGATGCTGCAGCAAATCTCGGTCTATCGCCGCGACGATGACCGGCTGGTACTTGACCGCACTCTGCACGCTGATGACACTCTGGAGTCGCCATTGTTGCCCGGTTTTTCCTGCAAGGTTTCGAAGCTGTTCTTTTCGACGACCGCGCCACTTGATTTATGAAGCTGACTCAGTGCATCACATTGGTCGCTTGCATACTAGTCTCCGGCGGTCATCCAGCTACGGACAAGGAGACACCGATACTTTCGAAGATCGACCATCTCGTCTTTGCGACTCCGAACCTTGCCGCGGGAGTCGAGCAAATTGAGAGACTTCTTGGCGTCAAAGCGGTGCCCGGAGGCCAGCATCCGGGCGCGGGCACTCGCAACGCGCTAATCCGCCTGGGTGAGCTGACGTATCTCGAGATCATTGGCCCCGATCCTGACCAGCCAAAGCCTGCGCTGTCGCGACGATTCGGTATTGATGACCTGAAGTCTTCTCGACTGGTAACCTGGGCGGCCAAAAGCACGGACTTGGACGCTCTTGTGCAAGATGCCAAACAACACGGCGTTGATCTGGGCCAAGTGCAGGCCGGCAGCCGCCGGCGGCCTGACGGAGTGCTGTTGGCATGGCGCCTTACAGCTTCGCCGGCATTGAACGCGGAAGGCATTGTTCCGTTCTTTATTGACTGGGGAGCTACGCAGCATCCTGCATCATCCCTCCCGAAGGCTTGCACGCTTATTGCTCTTCGGGCGGAGCACCCGAATGCCGATCGTGTTCGAGCCGAGCTCTCTTCTCTGGGGTTGAATCTCCGCGTCGATGCACGCCCGTCGCCCGCGCTCATCGCCACCATCCACACGCCTCACGGAGACGTCGAGCTCCGCTAGCTCCATTCAAGTAACAGGAGACTGAATGAAAAAGAATTCCTACTTCCTTTCTCTGGTTGGCGCTTTTGCACTCGGCGGGCTGACGTTTGGTGGAATCAGCAAAGTAATCTCTGCCACTAGCCCACCGGCGCTCGCTGACGCGCCGGCCTATCTGCTCGCCGTCGGAAAGAGGCTCAAACCGCCAGAGGCGTTGGCAGCGTACCGGCAGGCTGCCGGCCCGCTTGCGCTGGCCGCGGGCTATCAGCTATTGGCGACTCAGCCTTCTAAAGCTTCGGTGCAGGTACTGGAGGGGCAATGGCCGTATGAGGGTTTTGTTACGCTGGAGAAATTCACCTCGATGAAAGACCTTCTGGGCTTCTGGAACTCCGATGGATACCAATCTGCGAAAAAACTGCGGGCCGATGCCATCAAAATGGACTTCATCATTGCGGTCGAAGGCGGCCGTTGAGTCGTCGTCATTGATGGCTGGCGCGCTGGCAAAAAAAGTTGGACAGCAGATCGTTATCGGCGAATTTGTTGGGAAAGTCGGAGTCTTCAACTATGATTGATTTCCTACGGATCGCTGAAACGTTTTCAAAAGAGAAGCTCGCAGATTATTAAGGCCGTTCGCTCCGCAGAGAGAAATCCGTTGTTGGTTGGATGGACCGATGACCAATGTTTCAAGCTTCAGGGTCGGCGAGATTTACACGAATGATCAAATCCGGTTCGCACTGGATGTTGAGAATCTTGGAGGCATCCGACCAGCTTTGGATGCTAACCGCAATGTCCGGCACGTGGCTGTGCTCACAGCAGCTGAGGACTCGGAAAGACTAAAGCACGAGAACCCATATCACGACCGCATTGAAGGCGACGTTTTGATTTACACTGCGCAGGGTCGCGAAGGTGATCAAGAACTCAGGGGTCGCAACAAACGACTAATCGAGCAGTACACTATTCCAACCCCGTTCTTCGGTTTCGTAAATCTAGGCAGACAGACGTACCGATTTCTAGGTTTGCTCGAACTCCTGCGCCACTATCAGGAAAACCAAACCGACAGGAGAGGAACTATCCGCAAGGTTTGGTTATTTGAGTTTGGTATTCATCGGGTTCCTGAGGTCATTCCTATCGACGAGGCACTGACCATCACAGCAGCGCTACTTGCGGAATCCAGAAGCAGCAACCCGCTTGCGAGTCTCGACCGAGAGGTTGCTGTTTCTCTTGAGAGCGACTCGCGCGAGAACACGGTGCCGCTCGTTGAAATCGAAAGTGTTCGGGTTCGACTGCTTGAGATCGCTCCCCTGGACTTTGAACATTTCATCAAGCGGGTTATGGAGAGAAGTGGCTTTTTGGAGGTCTCAGTCACCAGAGCTAGTGGCGATGGTGGAATTGACATTAACGCCTACGTCGAAGACTCCAATTACTTCTTCGCCGGAACTCACGTCCAAGCACAAGTAAAACGGTGGCGGCACGCCGTGGGCAGCCCCGACATAAATAGTTTTAGAGGCGCATTGAATACGACCGCAAAGGGCGTTTTTGTGACAACAAGTTCCTTCACTAGGGCGGCGATAACGGAGGCGAAGCATCCGAACAAAGGTAGCATCACCTTAATCGATGGAACACGACTATCCTCCATTGTGCTGCAATTGAACGTTACGCCATGAGAAACGCAAAGGAGCAGACCATGCTGATGCTTGCGATTCCAATTGATACCGACCGGACTGGGAACACGGTTGTTGAAACGAATAACGGCTCTGTGCTTCGGGTAAGCGATTGGCCGCAGGACTGTGAGTTTCAGTTGGTGGCCTTCAATCCAAGAGCTAGGAAAGGCACATTGGTCCCCACGGACCAACTAGTGGAAGACATCCAGAGAGCTCTCACTGAGATGGATTCAACTGGCGTGAGCCCTCAAGAAAGGCCCGACTGGTATCGGAGGCTGGTGCAGTATGCGAATGGTGTTTGAGCCGGTTCATCAGTGAGCGTTATGTCTCTTATTGTTGCGGCGGAACCTAAGGAAGCAGGCGCGGCGTTAGAGCATCTAGCTGCGCAACGACTCAAGGAATTTGCTAAGCAAGACGAAACCGAACCCGATGAGGGAGCAGAAGAGTGAAGTGTATACTATTGCTGATCGTTGGAATTGCTGCCTGTCTTGTTCCGGTCAATCTCTTTAGCTCTCGCCCTGCTTACGGCGCAGCTGCCCCGGCCAGGTTCATAGAGCACACAATCGCCACTGATCTGCGCGGTGGCTATCAAGTCGTTGTTGCGGACCTCAATCACGACGGCAAGCCTGATTTGATCGCGGTTGCCAGCGGAATGAAGGAACTCATCTGGTTCGAAAACCCGGGATGGCAGCGTCACGTGATCGTTGGGAATATTTCCAACCCCATCAACTGCGCAGCGTGGGACATCGACGGAGATGGCATTCCGGAGATCGCACTCGCTCATGAATTCTCAAACGACCCCGCAAAAAGCATTGGCATCGTTTCGCTTCTCAAACACAAAGGCGATCCTTCGCAGCCGTGGGAGATGATCGAGATCGATCGGCTCCCGACTTCGCATCGGCTGCGCTGGTTGGACATCGACGGGAATGGAAAGAAAGTCCTGGTTAACGCTCCGCTCGCCGGCGCGCAGGTAACATTGCCCGATTACAAGGGCGCCGTTCCGGTTGTGTTTTATCGCCCAGGCACCTGGAAGCGAGAGTACATTTCGAGGGAACTTGAAGGCGTGTTGCACGCGATCCTCGTCACGGACTGGAACGCCGACGGCAAAGAAGATCTCCTGACCGCGAGCTTCCTGGGCGTCGACCTGTTCAACTATGGAAAGAACAAGCAGTGGGCGCGCACCAGGATCTTACCCGGGAGTCCTGACCCGTGGCCCCGAAGCGGCTCGAGCGAAATCGCAGTGGGCAAGGTTGGGCGAGATCGATTCCTGTGCACCATCGAACCCTGGCACGGTAACCAGGTAGTCACCTATCACCAGCAGGGAAAAGATTGGAAGCGCGACGTGATTGACGCGAGTCTCAACGATGGCCACGTGCTATTGACCGCAGATCTGAATCAAGACGGCCGGGACGAAATAATCGGCGGGTACAGAGGGCAGGGCAGGAGCGTTTACATTTACTCCGCGGAAGATTCAGCCGGCGCTCGGTGGTCGCGGCAAACTCTTGATGATGGCGGCATGAGCGCGGCCGGATGCGCTGTGGCGGACTTGAACGGAGACGGAAGACCGGATGTCGCGTGCATCGGCACGGCTACGGCGAACTTGAAGTGGTACGAGAACCTCGGGGCAGCGGGCGCTCCAAGGTAAGCGACAATTGTCCGCTACTTTCGATCAGTCGCGGAGCCGCGATGCAATCGGCCGTCTAATGATCTCAATCCTGCTTGATCTTCGCTTGTGCCGCGGAAACAATTTCTTTCAGGATTGCGGCGCGCGCTCGAGCTACCGATCTGTGAGCGCTGTTGTTTGGCTACAACCCCGGAAGTTCCTAGTCCTTCGGCACAGGAGGTGGACCGTCCGGAACGTAAGGCTTGTAAACCTCGCCCTTGCTCTTCTCTTTGAACTCCGCCTGAATCTCCGCGCGAGCCTTCTGATCCTCAAACAAATCTACCATCGTAGCGGCCAAAGCCTTCGCCGCGTAGACCATGCCCTTGTGACCGATCGACATCCCTCCGCAAGCGACGACCGGCCACGCGTGCCACGGCGCTCCTTCGGGAGCAGTTGTCACCGAGAGGTGGAGCGTCGGCACGATCCAGCTCACGTCGCCGACATCCGTCGAGCCGCCGTCGGGATCAGGCTTCGGAGGCTTCAACGATTGAACCGTCCCGTTGAGACCTTTCACTTCGACGCCGGTAGCTCGCTGAATCGCCTTTGCGAATTCCTGCTCCTCTGCGGTGTATTGAATCGGCCCAAGCCAGGTCAGGTTCGCGTGAATCAGCTTTGCGCCGGCCAGGTTGACAAGCATCTCGTAGTCGCCGCCTTGAACCGTCAGCTTCGATTCGACTCCGGCCATCAACGCGGCGCCCTCAGCAATCTTGCGCGCGCGATTCAAAAGCTCATCCACACCGCTACGCTTCGAATCGCGAAGCCAGCACCACAGCCTCGCGTACTCCGGCACTACGTTTGGCACGTCGCCGCCCTTCTGAATGACATAATGCATCCGGACAGTAGGCTTGACGAACTCGCGCATGCGATTGAGCCCGGTCGTGAAAAATTCCAGCGCGGCCACCGCGCTTCGTCCGTTCCACGGATCCGCTGCCGCGTGAGCTGCCTTGCCTTTGAACTCGACTATGAAATCAACGATTGCCTGTGAGCTGTCTACGTCCGCGCGTGTTTTGTCATCGGGATGCCAGGCCACACAGATGTCCAGATCTTTGAAGAGTCCATCGCGGGCCATGTAAATCTTCCCGCCGACGGCTTCTTCGGCGGGAGTGCCGTAGAAACGAATCGTGCCTGTGAGCTTGCCCGCTTCGATCATCTCTTTTATCGCAACCGCGGCGCCGAGACTGGCCGCGCCGAACAGGTTATGTCCACAGCCGTGTCCCGCAGAACCGGCTTCCAGAGCCTCTTTCACGGGTTGTGCCTTTTGAGAGATGCCTGGCAGCGCGTCGAACTCGCCGAGAATGCCGATGATTGGACTGCCGTGTCCGTAACTGGCGACGAACGCTGTAGGCATGCCGGCAACTCCGCGCTTAACTTCGAAACCCTGCTTCTCGGCATAGTCGGCGAGCACCTTTGACGAACGGGTTTCGCGGAGCGCTGTTTCTGCGAATCGCCAGATCTGATCACTGAGGTCAGTGAGTTCGGCTTTGTGCTTTTCGATTGAACTGACCGCGTCGTCTTTCTTCTTAAGCTCGCTGCCGAACGTCAGCAGCAGCGGGTGACTCAGCAAGACGGTGGTTAGAATTGCGATTGCGCAGAAGCGAAGTCTCATGAGCGCCTCCTGGTTTCCAGATAGTCAGAACTTCAAACGAAATACGAACAATGCGTCAGGACGTGTCGGGAGGTTACCGGTTCGACGACAAGCTGGCAGCTTGCCGGACCAGGGAGCAGTCGCTCTATTTGGGCGGCTGTTTTGCTGCCTTGCACTCGTCGCACAAACAAAGCTCGCGGAGCCGCTCCCAGGTGTAGATCCCGTGGTCGTGCCTGTCGCTGAACGTGAACTTCACACCGTAACGCCCGACGTGTTCGGCGCTGAGCACGGTGAGATCATCCGAGACCGTTTGCGGATCGAGTACTCGCAGCCCGGTCACTTCGCTAACGCAGTCGGCGCACATGCATTCGGCTCGAAGATACTTGATGGGGTAGACGCTCAGGTGCCCATCGTCCCATCGGACGGTGATTTCGGTTGCGCCAGTCTTTTTTATCTCGAGCGGTGTGGGCATACAGTAGGTCCGTAGTCAGTAGTCCGTAGCTCTTACGGGGTCTGCTCAGTCTACGGACTACTGACTACGGACTTCTTTCATTTGTGTTTCCATCTCGGCGGGCGTTTTGCGATGAATGCCTCAACCCCTTCGTGCGGGTCTTTGAATGACATCAGCTCGTTCAGGTAGATGTCCTCGGAGCGCTTGAGCGCTTCGTCGAAACCGAGACCCGAGGTTTGGACCATTGCTCGGCGAGCCATCTCCAGCCCCGGTACGCTCATCTGCCTAAAGACCGCCAGCAGCTCTTCGGACTTTGCCTCGAGCGCGTTCTCCGCGACGACGTGATTAACCAATCCCATCGAATGCGCCGCCGCGGCAGTCAGTAGTTCTCCGGTCAATATCAACTCCCGCGCCCGCTTCTCGCCAATCACCCTGGGCAGCACGAAGGCGGCGACGGGCGGAAAGACTCCGAGTTTTATCTCTGGCTGGCCGAAACGCGCCGAGGTAGTTGCGATCACTATGTCGGCGAAGGCGGCAAGCTCGCATCCGCCTCCGAGGGCCGTGCCTCCAATCAATGCAATCACCGGCTTGGATACCGCGTTGAGCGAGCGGAAGATCGAATGGAATCCATCGATCATCTGGTAGACCGTTTCAGGCTTGTGCTCTTCGATGGAAACGCCCGCGCAAAACGCATGGCTCGATTGCGAGGCCGCGAACACAATGGCGCACGTGTCCGATGACTGACCGACCTGCCCGATCGCGTCGGCGATCTCTTTCATCATCGCGATTGTCAGAATGTTCAGCGGCGGTCGCGCGAACGTAATGTGCGCGACACGATCGGTGATCGCGAACTGAATGTCTTTGTAGTGGGTTGCCATAAGTTGGGATGTAGGGGCGGCCCTCCGTGGCCGCCCAAGAATCGCTAAAACACTAAGAAGGCCACACGGGGGCGGCCACGGAGGGCCGCCCCTACAGGTTCACCCTTGCGTAGTCATTCTCTCATCAACCTTGGCTGCGATCGACATGGCCTGCTCGATGATGTCGTCCATACCACCGCGCGTGTGTTTCGCAGACTCGCTGTCGGTGATCGAACCCAGATTTGCGCCAACGTTATAAGACGCGCCCTTCACTGCAACGAGAGCGAGTTGAGCGCCAACCGCCACGTCCGACAACGCGTTGGGAGTTCCGATCTCGGCAAGCTCGCCAAGCAGCTTCAGCACGTCGAGGCTGCGCTCGGCCGTCTCAAACGGTACGGCGATCGCGGATTGAAGAGCTTTCTGAATCTCGATCGCACGTTGTTCTTTTTGATCGTCCGTTTCCTTCGGCATGCGATAAGCATGGAGCACGCCTTCGAAACTCTCGGCGTCTTCGGCGATCAACTCACGAAGCCGCTCGCCCGTTTGCTCCAGCTTTGACGAAAGCTCCCTGAGCCGCGGTTCCACCATCGCGTACTTTGGCTTACTGATCGTTATCGCGCACACCATCTGTCCCAGCGATGACGCGAGCACTCCGGAATAAGCAGAGACGCTGCCCCCGCCGGGAGTCGGAGTCGCCTCCGCAACAAGCTCCGCAAAGTTGCCGATGCTTTGTGACAAACTCGGTTTCGAATCTGCTTGTGAGGATTGGCTCATGCTTCGACTTCCTCCATCGCCGCCGCAAGCTTGTGTTCCAGTATCTGGTCTTCGCTGAATTTCTCGAGCTGTAGATAAAAGTCGGCAACCGAGTTCAGCGCGCGCTGCGGCACGAGTCCAACGATCTCCGAGCCGGCTATTCCCACGCCGTAGCGCTCAGCTTCGCGCTTGATCATCTCGAACACGCGGAAAAGCGGCGTGCCTTCGTAGTTGACCATGTTCATCGAGACTTGCACGATGCCCCGGTCCTTCAGCTCAAATCCAAGAGCTTTCACGTAACGCAAGCCGCCCGATTGATGCCGAACCGCGCGCGCGATCTTGTTGGCTATCTCAATATCGGAAGTGGCGAGATTCACGTTGTAGGCAATCAACGGCGGGCGGGCTCCAACGGCGGTTATCCCGGCAGTAGGATGGACCCGCGGCTCGCCGAAGTCAGGCCGTCGGGCTTCGTTGTTGGCTATGTCGTCGCGTATGCCTTCAAATTGACCCTTGCGAACGGCAGCCAGATTCTCTCGCTCCGGTCGTGTGGCAGCTTTCTCATAAAGGTAGACCGGGATACCAAGCTCGCTCGACATGCGCTCCCCACAAGTTCGCGCGAGCGCGACGCACTCGTCCATCGTGATTCCGGAAATCGGGACGAAGGGAATCACGTCGGTCGAGCCCATGCGCGGATGCTCGCCGGTATGTGTGTTGAGGTCGATCAGCTCAGCGGCTTTTTTAGCTGCGGCAATTGCGGCATCGACCACGCCCTCGGGCGGTGCGACGAATGTTACGACTGAACGGTTGTGATTGGGGTCTGATTCGTAGTCGAGCAGCACCGCTTTCGGAATAGATTTGATGGCGGCGACGATTTGATCGATGACTTCCGCGCGGCGACCCTCGCTGAAATTGGGTATGCACTCGACGATCTTTCGCACGGCCAGAATGCTAACCGATTCGCTGAGGGCATGCAAAGAATCCCACCAATGCAGAGCGCTGTGAAAGGGTTCCCAGCGAGCGTTCAGAGTACCGACTTTAGTCGGGCAGTGCCTTCCATCGTGCAAGCGTCGACTTTACCAGGCACTGCCCGACTAAAGTCGGTACTCTGAACGCTCGCTCCGAACGATTTCACACAATCTCTGCGTTGGTGGGATTACGCTGTTGTGAATATAATCCTCCCCTATATAATCGCGAACGAAAGGAGAGTGCCGTGCCCGATCGTCCGATAACAATGCTCTGTCTGGCGAGCTACGAGAAGGGCGAAGCCTTTCTACGCGAATGCAAACGTCAGAGCTCCCGCGTCATTTTGATTACAGTGGAGAAGCTTCGGGAAGCAAACTGGCCGCGCGAAGCCATCGACGAAGTCTTCTATCTTCCCACCGCCTACTCGCGCGACGACGTGATAAAGGGAGTGAGCTTTCTCGCTCGCAACCAGGCTATTGATCGCATCGTGCCGCTCGACGAGTACGATCAGGAAACCGCCGCGGCTCTGCGCGAACATCTGCGAATACCGGGCATGGGCGAGACGACGGCGCGTTACTTCCGCGACAAGCTCGCAATGCGCGTGAAGGCGCAAAGCGAGGGAATACTGATTCCCGATTTCGTTCACGTCTTGAACTACGATCGCCTTCGGGAATTCATGTCGCGCGTCGCACCGCCCTGGGTCCTTAAGCCGCGCTCCGAAGCGGCTTCGATGGGCATCAAGAAGATCGCGACGCCGGATGAGCTATGGCCGTTGCTCGAGGCGCTCGGCGACCGGCAATCGTTCTACGTTCTCGAGCATTATCTACCTGGTGATATCTATCACATCGATTCGATCGTCTTTGACCGGGAGATTCTGTTTGCTGTGCCGCACAAGTACGGTCATCCGCCCATGGATGTTTCGCTCGGTGGGATCTTCACCACGCGAAAGATCCCTCGCGACTCGGCTGACGCACAGGAACTCGACGCGCTGAACCGGCAATTGATCAAGGCGCTTGGGTTGGTTCGCGGAGTCACACACACCGAGTTCATCAAGGCTCGTAGCGATGGGCGATTCTACTTTCTCGAGACGGCGGCCCGTGTCGGCGGGGCGAACATAGCCGAAGCGGTCGAGGCATCGACCGGGCTTAATCTGTGGGCGGAGTGGGCGAAGATCGAAATCGCGGGAGAAGAGTGGTCATACGACCTGTCGCCGCACCGCGACGACTACGCCGGAGTGATCATCTCGCTCGCGAGACAGGAGCATCCGGACACTTCGGCGTATGAAGATCCCGAGATCGTTTATCGTTTGAACAAGAGTCACCACGCGGGACTGGTTCTTGCGTCGAAAGACCCCGATCGAATTCAGAAGCTTCTTGAAGGCTACAGTCTGCGATTCTACGAAGACTTCTATACTACAGAGCCACCGCGCGACCGGCCGACCTCGTAGGAAGGAACCTCGTTGCACATGTAGGGGCGGCCACAGAGTAACCGAACTCGTCTTAACGAGCCGATACCGTGAAGAAACCGCTTTGCGAGCTTTGCGGTACTTTGCGAGCTTTGCGTTCAACGTATCTCTCTTTCTCGAGCGGATTCCTTTACGCAAAGCTCGCAGAGTACCGCAAAGCTCGCCACATTGGGTGGTTTCTAAGGAGGGCCGCCCCTACATGTCTTAAAAGGTTGTGTGTTGTTCAAGGCTTAAACCCCGCGGCTTGCCAAAGCTGAGCGCAATCAAACAGCCGGCCGCTTCTAATGACCGACCGGACTTTGCGAATGTTGCCGATGGATTGAAGCGGATCGTCATCCACTATGATCAAGTCAGCCCGCTTGCCTTTCTCAACCGTCCCAACTTCTTTTTCGAGTCGCATTGCCCGAGCGGGCACGATAGTCGCTGCCTGAATCGCTTCCATCGGAGTGAAGCCCGCTCTAACAAAAAGCTCGAGTTCGCGATGAACGCTATGAGCGGGAACCACGACGTCCGTCCCCGCGACAACCGGAATCCCCGCGTGATGTAGAACACCAACAAGGCTGAGGAAGCTTAAGAGAGCGGCACCCGGCGTTCCGCCGCCCACCTGGTTCAGGTGCTCGGCGTACTCGCGGGGCAGCTTCTCGAAGCCAGGCTCGAATGTCGCTGTCGGCGTCGCCTTCGCGCGAACGAACAATTCCATGTACGCCAGGGTCGGATCGAATACAGTACCGTGTTGCTTGAATAATTCGATTGCTGTTTTGGTCTTCGATGAATCCAGGTCCACTACAAAACCCGGGCCGGCGGGATTCCGCTTGAAGTCAAACACCGGCGCGACGAAGTTGATGTGGCTTATCTGATCTTGCCCGGCTTCGACGGCCTGGAGCACGTTCATCGCACTGGGCACGTGACCAGTCAGAGTCATTCCGAGCCGGTGCGCTTGTTCGGCGATGAGCTTAACGATGACGGGCTTGAGACGATCGCGGATCTTGATCTGTTCAAAGCCGGCGTCCTTGTAGCGCCGGACCGCAACGCGAGCTGAGAAGGTCGAGCGCAGACGATCGGCGCTGCCAGTAGCGTGATGGCACCGGCAAAGACGAAGACGATTAGTCTGAGCAGCTGAGGGCGGTTTTTCATTCGCGAGGTTTGCTGTGTTTGCTAATCGTCGTATCGCACGGCCGGGCTGCCGGAAGGGTGGAAAACTCCAAGCAATCGAATGTTGCTGGCGGCGGTATTCTCGAGGCAGTGGCTCACGCCGCGCGGGAGATAGATGCTCGATCCTGACCTGAAGGGCGCGTTGCCCTCTTTGGTCCACACTAGGCCCTGGCCTTCGATGATGTAGATCGCTTCCTCGTAAGTGTGATGATGCATTGGCGCGCGTCCGTGCGGGATGATTCCCGAGAACTGAGTTACGCGGCCCGCGCCCAGGTCTTGGTTGACCAAAAGCCTGAAAGTCCGATCACCGGTTGGTATCACTTCGCGATCGCTCTCACGAACTGTGCGAAAGGGTCTGGTGTCGTGCGGCGTGCGAACGGTCGGAGCGATGCCGACTTGAACATCCTCATCCTCGGGGCAACAAACGCTGACTGTTTCGATATCGGGAACGCCGCGACCTCGCTCATCCAGGTTCTCAATTTGGTAGATGCTTCCGGGTGGAATGTAGACTGCGGTGCCGGCCTCGACCGGATAGCTGTAACCATCGATGAAACACGTGCCGGAGCCTTTGATGACGTAGATCACTTCTTCGCCTGCCAGATTGCGCCGCGCGGATGACACGCCCTCGGAATAACGGCTGACATATTGCGCGATGTCTCGCGCGCCCATCGCTCGCGAGATGGGCATACGATAGCGGCGCGTGCCGTCACGTTGATTTAGTTCGGTCGGGTCTATCACCGCGGCGCCTTCCGAAAGATGCTTCATCGCTCACCTCTGAGAGTTATTAAATCGATCAAATTGGAATCGCTCAATGTTGAAAGAGGTACGGCCGGAATGCAAGAGGTCTGCGGCGATACGCCCAATAGACGGTCCGAATTTGAACCCGTGACCCGAGAATCCCGTCACGATCAGCACACCGTCGAGCTGCGGATGCCAGTCCACGATGAAGTCATCGTCGGGCGTGTTGTTGTAGATGCACACGCGCGTTTCTGTGACTTGCGCGTCCGCGAGCCGCGGTATGAACTCGGCAAAGAACGTCCGGCACTCATCGATGAACTGCTCGCTGACATTGTCATCTTTTGAGCCGGGGTCAGCCTCGGCCCCTTTGTGATGATTGGCGATCTTCATTGAGCCGTGCCGGTGAATGGGGAAGCCGTAGAAGCCGCTCTCTAGCTCCAGAAAAATCGGAAAGGCGGTTGGCCCGAAATTCGACGACGAAGCTCGCGGTTCGAAGTACGCAATTTCCTGCCGCGTCGTCGTGAGCTTGTCAGCGAGTAACGGCAAGAGCTTGCGCGACCACGGTCCTGAAGCGATCATCGCTCGTTTGCATGAAATCGCCTTTCCAGACTCAGTAAGAATCAATACGCCAGACTCGGCCGCGTTCCTGACGGCGACAACTCGTTCGCCCTCGACGATATCGACGCCTCTGTGTTTTGCAAGTTCAAGCAAGGCACGCACGGCGGTCTCGGCATGGGAGATAGCCCCGCTGGGATCGTAAACACCAAAAGCGAATGCCGCGGTGTTGAATTGAGGAAATCGTTCGGCAATCTCGCGGCTCTCGAGCATCTGGGCTTTCACGCGCTCAGCACTGAGAGCCTCGTAGCATTTGGTCTCGAACGAAGGCCGGCGCCTGCCAAGCAAGAGGGCGCCGGTTTGAGTCAACAGCCGCATGCCCGTCTCCGCTTCGAGGGCGTGCCAACGCTTCAGCGAATCCACTGCCATCTCGACGTAGAACCTATCGGGGTATGCGAACCGAAAAACTTTTGAGTGATCAAATGACGCGGCTTGCGGGTTGGGAATCGGGGTTTGATCGATAAGGCTCACCGACGCGCCGTCGCGAGCGAGTTCACACGCCGTTGCCAGCCCCATTATCCCGGCTCCAACAATAGCTACGTCGCATTCAACCATCGCGGCCGATTTTAGCATATTGTCATTGGTCATTAGTCCTTAGTCATGATGACCAATGACTAATGACCTCTTTGCCTTTGGTCAAACGAGCACCTAGAATTCAAGCAGTGGACTCATCAGGTTCTGCGCGCAATCAAAGATGACGACGAAGTCTCACAGACGAAGAATTCTCACTCGCAGCTTCATGTCGTTTATGGACAACGACCTTACCACTGGCGCTGCTGCGGCCTCGTACTTTTCGATGCTCGCCCTCTTTCCGACGCTTCTGGTTCTTCTTGCGTTAGGCAATCGTGTGTTTGGACCGGAGACCGTTGAAAAATATGTAATCGGCCAGGTGCTCGCCTTTCTACCGGGCGCGCAGACATTCGTCAGAAAGAACCTCGATTCCATATCGACGATTTCGACCGGAATAATTGTCAGCTGTCTGGGAGTGATGCTGTGGGCGGCATCGTGGATGTTTACTGTTATTGAAAAGGCGTTGAATCGAGTTTGGGGAACCTATCCGCGATCGTTCCTGCGCGGCCGCGTGGTGAACTTCGCGGTGATGGGAAGCGTTTGGGCGCTGCTCGCGGCGCTCGCGCTGTTCACCGCATTCGTCACCGGTGTGCGAGCGGCGGCAGAGCGAATTCCGTTGAGACAAGGGCCGTGGCTCGCCGCGCTTTCCGGAATGGCGTGGCAGACCATTTTTATTCTCGCGAGTGTCGCTGTGACGATTCTCTTGTTCACAGCGCTGTACAAGTTTCTGCCGAACACGCACGTTCCTCTTATGGAAGCGTTGCCCGGCGCGGTGCTGGCCGGTGTCTTGTGGGAAGCCGCTAAATTCGGCTTTGCGTTCCTCTTGCCATACTTTCATTACGACTTGTTGTACGGCTCGATTGGCGCTGCCGTAGCGTTGCTTACGTGGGTATATCTGTCGAGCGTGATAATGCTGTTCGGCGCTCAATTCACGGCTCTGCTGCATCGCGATCACCTGTTTACGGCGTCGGAGCGAAGAGCCCATCACCCCGCCGATGAACAGCCGGCCGTACAAATCTAGGTTGGGCGTTGCGGACCGCAAATCCGCAATCCGCATTTCGCAATTCCTCATGCTTGTCTCTGAATTCGACTATACACTTCCCGAACGTCTCATAGCGCAGGAACCGGCCGTGCAGCGCGATTCGTCCAGGCTGCTGGTGCTCGATCGCGAGGCCGGCGCGCTGAACGATAGTGTTTTTGCCGAACTGCCCGCGTTCCTAAAGCCCGGCGATCTGTTGGTGCTCAACAACACACGAGTGTTTCCCGCGAGGCTCATCGGCAGAAGAGTCAGAACAACTCCGCGCGGCGATACGGTGTTGGGCGGGCACGTCGAAGTATTTCTTGTAAGTCGACTCGAACCGCTCGTCTGGGAGACGCTGGTCAAACCGGGACGATCATTGCTGCCGGGCGCGCGCATCGAGTTCGCTCGTGGAAAACTCACCGCTGAAGTCATGAAGTGGATGGATTTTGGCCGCAGGATAGTTCGCTTCGAAACGAACGGCGACTTCGACGAAATCACCGATCGCATCGGGCGCACGCCGCTTCCGCCCTACATCAAACGGGATGAAGAAGACCGGCTCGACGCCGACCGCTATCAGACGGTCTTTGCTCGCGAGAGAGGAGCGATAGCCGCGCCCACCGCGGGGCTGCACTTTACTCCCGCGCTTCTCGATCGGCTGCGAGCTTGCGGCGTTGAGATCGCAGAGATCACGCTGCACGTCGGCTATGGCACCTTTCAACCGGTTCGAGTCGAGCAAGTGGAAGAGCACCGCGTCGAACCCGAAGCCTATTCGATCAGTGAGGCCGCAGCGGCTTCGATTAACCGCGCCCTCGCTGAAGGCCGGAGAGTGATTGCCGTAGGAACTACTACGACTCGAGCGCTCGAGTGGGCAGGAAGGCGGGGGTTGGGGGTTAGGGGTAAGGGGTTGGCGGGTGAGCAGATGGCAGATTCCCAACCCCTAACCCCCAACCCCCAAACCCTGACTACTGATCTGTTCATCTATCCAGGGTTCGAATTCAAGATTCTTAGCGGACTGATCACCAACTTTCACTTGCCACGCTCTTCTCTGTTGATGCTGGTGAGCGCGTTCGCGGGACGAGAGAGGATGCTAGGCGCTTATAGGCACGCCGTCGAGAATGAGTATCGGTTTTACAGTTACGGTGACGCGATGTTGATTCTGTGATCATTCTGTAAACGCTCCTTGACCGTCAGCCACCGGAACTCTGGGGTTGAGGCAAGAGTTACACATTGTGGTAAGAGAGATCACGTCGGGTTGACTTTCAATTCCCGAAGGTGGTATTCGCTTACAGCAACAAGTTCGCCTCAAACCTCGAAACGAAGGAGAACAGAAAAGTGTCTTACATGAATGAGATCATTGGTTTCGTGTTATTGGGACTTGGGATTGTAATCGTATTGATATGCCTGGTGGCTTTCCTGAGAGTGGTGTTTTCTCAGCAGAAGGTTAAAGGCGCGACGGAAGTACTCGAACAGATCAACGCCCTCATCAAGAACTGGGTAAGTCTATTAGCAATTGTTCCCGATGGGTTTAAGCACATATTTGCTCTTCTTCCGTTCGGCTTGGTATTCGTTTTGTTAGGCCTTTATATCCTGATCCGCAAGCCCATCTAGCGGATAGGTCCGGTGCCCAGAATGAGCGATTGCATTTTCAGAGTAGAAGTCGGATGTGCCACCAACCGAGTCAAGAAGTGGTTTTTAGGGCGGGACGAATACAAATACAAATATCGATTTCGTGTTTTGCAGGCTCCATCTCTGCAAAATGCTTCGAATTGGGGAAAGCCGGTTAAGTTGGGAATTCCCAAAGACCAATTGCGGTATCTTCGCTTCGACTTTCCGACGGAGAAATCCTTACGAGAGATGGGCGAGAAACTGGCTCAGATCGTGTTCGATCAAGATACTCTAATAGCCTATCGAGATTCGCTGGCCTACGCCGGCCAAAAAGATCAGAGGCTAAGGCTTATGTTCAGCTATGAGCCGGGGCTAGATCATTTAGTCACAAATATTCCGTGGGAATGTTTGTTTGACAAGGTTAAAGGCGGTAGCGAGCATTTTGGTCTTTCACAATATCTCAGCGTGTCTAGATTCATATCCAGATTCAACATTCAGCCTAAGAGCATTGCGGACCGGTTAGTTGTGATGGCGGTGGTGCCCGCTCCGCAAAATGGCTGCGAGGCTCTTGATGTTGCTGCTGAGCTGGCGGCTATGGAAGAGGTGGTCAAGCACCACTCAGGAAAGATTCACTTTCACCCAATCCCGAATGCTCAATGGGGACAATTCACAGACGACCTGCCAAAGGTCAATCCGCATGTGCTGATCTACTCCGGGCATAGCCAGTTCATTAACGACGAGCCACACTTCCTATTTCAGAAGGCGAACGGGGATTGCGATCCACGGCGCATGTCGGAGTTGGAGGGGGCTCTAAGAGCTCAGCTCCAACTTGACCCGGACCTGAATCTGCGGGTTGTGGTGTTGTCCGCGTGCGAGACAGCCTATTCAAAGAGTGAACATCCTTTTGGCAGCGCAGCCGCACGACTTATTCAATTGGGAGTTCCGGCAGTCATCGCGATGCAGAGCAAGGTTCACGAAGAAGCAGCCAGAGAATTCGATTTGCAATTCTTCAACTACTTGTTCGAGCAGCATTCGATTGACACCTGCGTGAACGCAGGACGCGCGGCCATGCTGGATGTTGAGAGAGACTACGACAGGCAGGGAACCCAATGGGCTGTGCCGGCTCTCTATATCTCAACGCTAACGGATTCGCTCTTCGATTTCAGCGCCAGCACTAATGTTAGTCTCGAGCGAGAGCAGAACCGAAGAATAATGCAAACTCAGTTTCGACGAGTCACGAAACGATTCATCAAGCGCAAGGAACTTTACGAGCAATTGGAATTACAGTTTCCCGATGACGGGGTTACAATAGTTTACGGGGAGTTTGGCGCCGGTAAGACTCAATTGATCTCAGCCCTGTGTACTGCGATGATAGATGCCCCCGCAACGAGTGACGGGAATGAACCGCTCTGCTTCTATGTACGGTGTAATAAGAGCTGGACGACCCTGGGAGATGTGTTGGGGGCGTTGGACAAGCAGGCGCAGAGCCTGGGGTTTAAGGGTTTCAGGATCATTCTCAGCCAGAGTCCTTCAGGCGACGACGAAAATGTTATGAGGCAGCTTTGCGGCACTCTCGCGCTGAGGCGGCTGGTGATTGTGTTTGATGATTACCTGTGGGATGAAGTGTTCTGGCGCTACCTCTTCGAACAGCTCGCTGCTCATCTCCGCCGCTCCAAGGTATACGTTATAACCTCATCAGATGAATATAAGTTCGTTGATGAAGACTACTACAAAGAAATCCGAGTGCCTGGGTTCACTCCTGAAGAAGCTGAAGAGTTTTTCACTACTGCCGAGAAGCTTCAGCCGGAGGTGCTTGAGCCGATGATGGCGGTAGCCGCTCGGGCAAATTATTTGCCGTGGTACCTGAAAATCATAAAGCATGTCTTTCGCGGAGAGCCTGGCAGCCCTGTGGCATCTGACCAGTATATAGTGGAGATCGATAAGAGGCTCAGCGAGGCGGAGAGGTCAGTTTTGAAACAACTTTCACTCTTGAGGCAGCCGGTTACGTTAAGCAATCTGGCAACAATGCTCGATGGTGCCGAGTCCGCCCGATTCCTCGACGCAGCCTATTCGTTGCAGCGCAAATCAATTCTCACTTTTACGCATGACCTGGGGGTTGAGCTATCAGTACGGCTCAAAGACTACTATCGCATGCAAATGTCCGCGGAAGAGAGGGACGCGCTACACGCGCAAGCAGCGGCCTTTTATGAAGAAAGATCACGAGTAGCGTTATAGGGAAAGTTCTCATGCTTCAGCAACAACAAATAAATGATTTGATTGAAGCGCAGTATCACTACTTCGAAAGCCGGCGGCCCGATGATGCCGCTGAGGTGGTCAAGTATCTAATGGAGCCGCTTTACGAAATCGGAAGGTATCCGGAACTGCTGGATATTCTTGAGCGGACCATAAATGAGGTTAGCGTGCTTGACCCAAGCTTTCAGGTTGTGTACGCCCGGACTCTCCTGCAGCTAGGACGTGACGACGAAGCACAGGCAGTACTTGATGTCACGGGGTTTCAAATCCGAGACAATCCGCAACTGTCTGCGGCGGTATTGATTGATCAAGCAAACTCGCTCAGACGACTTGGGCACATCGTGGAAGCTGGTGAAATCATTCAGCGTTATCGAGAGGCTTATGATATTTACAAGGACTTACTCTCCACGGCCGATAATGAGTTGAAAAGGCGCCTGTTATGGAATAACCAGGCAACCTGTTTCTTCGGGGAAGGCACGATAATTCAATATTTCCTCGAGGAGCCTGGCGAGGCAATGGGAAGCTATCAGGCGGCCCTCGATCTTTATGAGAAGGTCAGTGACGGTGAGGGCATCGGCCTTGTCTACAAGCAGATGGGGGAGATTCATGGGCAAAAGCAATTTGAAGCCTACTACAACCCTGGCCGAGCCGCGGAGCTGATTAACCGAGCCCTCGATGAGTTTCAAAAGCTCAACTTGCAGAATAGAAGATACGAAGCTCTTTTCCAGTTAGGTAGAATTCAGCGAACTCAACTGGAGGCGTCTCTCAAATTGTTTCAAGAATGTTTGCGTATTGCTGAGGGCCTCGGGCTGCTTAGAGAACAGGCCATCGCCAACTTGAACATCGCGGACCGCGAGTTTGATCTTCACAAACAGCGAATTGAATCTGATCCGTTGTCGATGCCCGACTACGAACGCGACATCTCTTATCGCCGAATTATGGCTACCCTCGAAGAATCTGCGGGCACCCTTCGATTATTGGAATCCGATGAGATGAGCAGGCATGCACTTGCCGAGTGCTGCTACCTGCTGGCGTGTGTGTGGATTGAACTAAGATCTCCAACCCAGGCAATGCTGTACTTGCAAAAGGGCCTGGCAGCTTCCGAGGAACCTGTGTTTCGGGGCTGGTTCAAACACGACGCAGAGCGTCGTGTAATGATTATTTTGAAGATGATCCAGATCCAAATGCAGGCTGGCAATGACGAAGAGAGCCGGAAACTTTTTGGGCAATATCAGGCTGATTTTGCCCTGCTAGGAATCTCCTATCCAGCCCTGGACCGGATCGGCGAGATCATCAAGTCGCTTGAAGACAGGGAGTGACTAAATGGGAAGCCAGCGCGTCGCAAAGATCTCTGAGAAGAAGGCCTCGAGTATCCGAAGCGCAATTCTCGAATTTGATGAAGTAGCGCGACTGGATCCTCCAAAGAGAAGGAGAAAGATTTCCGGCGCGGCCTCGTCTGCAGCCGTAGGCGCCATCGGTTCTTTCAGCAAGACAGGTTCTTTTGTTCAGTGCCTGTCGAGTCAAAACGTCAAGGAAGCTTTGAAGGGACTTATCGACATGGCCGGCAAGTTCGAATATAAGGGTTCGCCTGATGAAGTTTTCGATCAGTACGATGTGGACCCCGACAACAAGCACCCGTTCACGCAACTGGTCGACAATATGTTAATGCGACTAAAAGAAAACTTGATGGCAAGTCAGAAGTCAACTGAGACGGCCCTGGCCATCGATGTTGCACTCCCTCAGACCGTATTGGACATTCTCGCAATGTCCATGCCGAGGGCAAAGGCACTAGCAGCGAGCCGCCAGAAATTTGCTGAGGCTTTTAAGAACTCTGATCGCCGCGTCATTGCCAACACCCTCTTGCAAAATGTAATCCCCGCTCTTATCGACAGGGTTCTAGATGCCGCGCGCGGCGACATTCCGCCCGATCAGGTGGGCAGGCTGAAGACCGCCATTCGCAAACACTTTGCCCCCAAACTTGTAAAAGTGATTGATGGTCTGGCTCGCAAACGCGGCACTAAGCCGAGCGAGATACCGTCAAAGATATCGACGGACGAATGGGTGGACGCCCTGCGGCGAGTTGTTGAAGAATACCAGTTCGATGAAGATTAATATCATATGCGATTTCCAGCAACGGCCTGAGTATAGTAAGAAGTTCGACATTGATGAAGCGGCCATCTACCTTTCCACAGATTCCCGACTTGGCAATGTTTTCCTTGATTCAAATGCTATCGCGACGGATCTCAAATGCCAGTTGGAACCCGTGAGCCTGGATCTGTGCGAGATAGCGGGTTTTGTTTATCTTGCCGACAAGTCCATCCACCGAGGAGAGTTTGATAACTGGCCTCGTAATATGTCATTCCTTATTCCCGTACGACATCCCGCGAAATGGAATTCGCTAAAGCAGCTTCTTAGATACACGATTGCCACCTTGACGGGGGACAATGTGGACTTCCACTTCGTGACACGAGTGGAGGAGAAACATAGCAGCACGCCAAAGATATCTGATCACGAGCAACAGGCGGCTTATGCTCCATCCGATAGCGTGGCTCTTTTTTCCGGAGGGCTGGATTCGTTTGCCGGGACTGTTTACCTGCTGCAACAAGGCAGACGGCCACTCCTGGTGAGCCATCATGTCAACGCGGTGTTGAAGAACCTACAGTCGAACCTCGTTCGCGAGATTGAAGCGAAGTTTGCTGTCGGTGTTGAACGTCTACAGTTCCGCCTAACGTCCAGGAGGTTACGCGACACGCGGTTTGCGTTTAAGGCTAAGGAAAGCTCACACCGCGCGCGCTCCTTCATGTTCATGAGTTTCGGGGCCGTAGCTGCGGCTGCTCGAGGGTTGTCGGATATTTTCATATGCGAGAACGGCGTTCTGGCCTTGAACGTACCGCTCTCGGAGGCCAGAAAGGGAACTCGATCCACGCGCCACGCTCATCCGCTCTACCTTTCCTACTTTAATCAGCTGATCGATTCTCTCTACGGGCGCTCATATTCGGTGCAAAACCCCTTTCTCTTCTGGAGCAAATCGAAGGAAGTAGAGCTTCTAAACAAGGGCGGATTTCGCTCTTCCATCAAGCGCACAGTAAGCTGCTGGGGATACCCGAATCAAACGATTCAGTTCAAGGACTCGAATCATTGCGGATACTGCATACCGTGTATTGTCAGGCGCGTGTCCGTCGAAGCCAATCGCCTTGGTAAATATGATGATCATTACCATACCAACGCGTTTGCGCCAGGTGCGCACGACAATGGAGATCGCGGAAGGAACATCAGCGATCTGATTTTTTTCTGTAAGTTCGTCGCGTCCCATTCGATAAGTGAGATCATCTACAGATACCCGGAATTCATCACGATTGAGGCGCACCGCGAGCGCGACTGCCCCGACAAAGTGGCAACTATTATTGGCGTATACAAGCAATTCTCGAAAGAGGTGTTGGCGCTTGTGCGGTGACTCATTGCCAGGACCTTGCACGCCGTTCGTCAACCGCAGCCTCATTCCGCAGAGCTTGATCTTTCGTTTTACGCTTGAAAACCTGCACGGGTGTGTTGTTTACCTGTTAGAGCGACGCACGGTCTTTTTGTTAGGATGCTCCTATGATCGATCCAAAGCGACTCATTCTTGTCAGACTTGGGGCGTGCCTCTTTCTATTTTGTATGGGCCCAACTTTCGGGCAAACGAAACCACCCACGCAGTCGGATTCCGCTGGCCAGGTTCTTTCCTTGATCGAGCGGTACAAGGCCCCGCGTTTTCCCGCGACTACGTACCTCGACCGGGAGACTTACGACTATCGGATCAGCTCTCACCGGCCTGTTCCCGAGACTCTAACCGATGTGTTTATTTGCGACGTCTGGCAAAGAATCGATATGGACCTCAAATCCAAGGTAAGCCCGCAAGACGTTTCTGAAGACCTAATCAAACAAGCGCTGAACGTCTACCTGGAAAAGAATCACGACGACATCGCAGGTTATCGCCCGTGGACTCACTGGAACTTCATTCGCAGCTTGAAGCAGTCACAGCGCGACGTGCTTGTAAGAGAAGTCACCGACTACATAAAGAAGAACGGCGTAAGAGACAGGGACGAGAAAAGCGAGCAGAAGGACCAGTAGCGGCTTAGGCGCGAAATCACTTCCAAGATCCTTGTCATGCGCGAGTTGGCACGAGCCTCTTAAGCAGCCATAACATCAGGAATCCGGTTGCTGTGCCCAGCAGCGTGCCCGCGCCTATTCCAAAAGTCAGTTGCCCGATGATGTGCCGGATATGATCGGGATCGTCGGGTGGAGAGAATTCTGATCGAGTGAATACGTTTCCAATCCTGGTCAGCACCGCGAAGACAATTGCGCCGATTATGAGAACTTGTTCGTAGACGACCAGGAGCAGGCTTGCGACTACCACGTTTGGATAACTGCCGAAGCCTCGAGTGTGAATCAGCCACACCGCGATCAGTATCGCGAGCGAGGTAGCCCCGGTTACGCTAAACACTTTAACCAGCGACGGCGAAACACCCGCCGCGTCAAGCGCCCACCTCAGCGCCCAAACCAGTGTGATAAGCCCGAAAAGCGGCGCTAATAGTCGACTGTGATCGCGAAGACCAAACCCGCAAACTCTCATCTTATCTCCTCGGCCTCATCGGCCCCCCTGGGCTCTATGGCCCGGATCATCAACAGAGTCATATCATCGTCGGGTTCATCGCCTGCCCACGCTCGGACAGCTTCGAGGATCGCGGCCTGAATGTCCGAGAGCGGTTTCCCCGCATTCTTTTCTATTTGAGCCTGGAGCCGCGCTTCCCCAAATTCTTCTCCCGCGCTTGAAGTCGCCTCGGTGATCCCGTCCGAATACAGCACCAGCACGTCCCCATGCTGCAACCTCACTTCGCCGGTTTGAAATTCGGCTTGCGCGAACATCCCGAGAGGGAAACCGCCTTCGGCCAACTGCGTTCCCGACAAAGAGCCAAGCAATATCGGGGTGTTGTGTCCGGCGTTGACGTACGTCAGGCGGTGTTCGGAGGTGTTCCATTCTCCGTAGAAGAAGGTGGCGAATTTGTTGGCGTCGGTCACCTGGTGCAGGTGGTGATTGAGCTTACAGCAGACTTCAGAAGGCGGATTGCCGGTTTCAGCCAGGGTTCGCAAAAGTGCTTGCAGGTTGGCCATCAGAATTGCCGCAGATATACCTTTGCCGCTTATGTCGGCGATCGCAAAAACCAGCCGTCCGTCGGGAAACTGCATCACGTCATAGTAGTCTCCGCTTATGCCGCGCGCAGGTATGCAAACTGCCGAGAACTCGAGGCCGGCTTTGTCGGGAAGGGAGCGAGGGAAGAGCGCCTGCTGAACCTCAAGCGCGAAACTCAATTCCGCTTCCTTGCGAGCGAGCTGCCTTCGGCTCGCCTTGAGTTCGAGCTGAACGCGATAGAGCGATACCAAAAGAACGGCAACCACCGTCGTGGCGCCAAACGTGAGGCCCCAGGTCGCGAGCGCAGAACCTTGCACGAACCCGCGTCCTAAAAAGAGCAGTACTCCGGCGCCCAAAAGGAACAAGACGAGGTAGACCTTGTCGCGCCCCGCGATATTGAACGTAGCCTTCGGCTGTTGAATTGTATTTCCTAGTTGCACTGGGCCTCTGCTGCAATCACCGGGGCTGAAGAAACCATTACATTATAGTGCGCTTTCGCTGAGACCCAAGCCCAAAAGGGGGGAGTGTTCGGATTCTGCGTTGCTTAATAACGTTCGCGTGCTTTGCGGTCCTTTGCGCCTTTGCGCTGAGTATTAGGTCTTACGCCTTCAATACCCATCGCAAAGTCGCAAAGGACCGCAAAAGCACGCGAAGGACTGACCAGATGTTACGAGTCAGCAACCCAATAACCGAACACGGTTCAGCCGCGGAGTGGACAGTCTGCGGTACACTGGTCCGTTGCTTGATGTCCGAGTAACCCGGCTGTTAGAGTAACCGTCATTCTTCAAACCAGGGAACTCTCGAATCCCTCGCTGAAGTTATGATGTAGACCACATCGGACTCCAGAAGGAACTAAGACTTACCAGGAGGAAGCATTTTGAAAAAGCTCTCATCAGGGTCGGGATCATTTGCGCTGGCGATGATTCTAATCATATCGAGTTTCTCATTTGCCGTGGGGGCTCAGGAGACACAACCCGCCGACCAGGGAAAAGTGAACCAATCGTTAAAGAAGGCCGACGATTTATTCAAGGCCGGCAAGTTTAAGGAAGCCATCGACGCTTATAAGGAAGTACTGACCCAGGACCCGAACAATGATCAGGCGGTTGGTTATATCGGTTACTCTTACAATAAGCTGCACGACACCGGGCAGGCACGGGAGTGGATGAAGCGGCGGGTCGAACTGCCGGGGCAAAGCCCTTCCAGGAAAGCGCAGGTACTCACCGACATAACGCTGCTTTATTGGGACGAAGCGCACGTGGATATAGCCGCTCGCCTCGCCAACGGCACCAAGACCCTTAAGCCTGAGGATGTCGCGAGCGTCAAAAAGCTGCTGGCCGAAGGCATCGACTCCGCAGCGAAAGCGGTTGCGATCGCGCCTCGGTCGATCAAGGGATTCAACCTGATGAACCTCCTCTATCGCGCGAGCGCTGCTATCGAGACTGATCCCGCGGTTAAGACAGATATGCTCGCGAAGGCCGATGAAGCCCTCCGCAAAGCGATACAACTCTACGAAGCGAACCCTCAACCGCAATCAGTCGATCTTTGGGTTGTGCCAACGCTGTCGGCGATCAACGGAACCGATCTTGGCCAGGCCGCGCACTTTGGCGCGCCAACAAAGAGACCTTCGCCCGCTGTTTTGAAGGACGCGAGAGAGGGATCAGTCATTGTTGAAGTAGTCGTCGGCCGCGACGGAAAAGTACGGCTTCAACGCGTGCTCTCGGGACAGGGCAAGCCCGGCGACGTCGCGCTAGCCTCGGCTCAGCAATGGGAGTTCCAGCCGAGCTTGTTTGAAGGTCACACCGTGCAGGTAATCGAAAAGATCTCTTTCCCGGCGAAGTAGAAGCGGTTAGCCAGAAAACTGATAGCGCCAGGGAGACCAATGTCCCTGGCGCTATTCGTTTATCCGGGACTGTCGAATCAATGACTCGCTGCCGCCACGCCCTTCGGCTCATTCAAAACAAGATTCTCGATGAAGAACTCCATCATCCGCTCCGTACTAAGACCGGAGTGACCCCGGTCCGGACCAACTTGCACGTCGAAACTCTTGCCGGCTTTTTGCAACGCCTGGATGAGCTGCATTGAGTTGTTCGGATGCACGTTGTTATCAGCCGTGCCGTAGTAAATCATCAACCGGCCCTTCAGCTTGTCGGCGAAGTTCATCGCGTTGCCCGCTTCGTAGCCTTCCTTGTTCTCCTGTGGAATCCACATGTATCGCTCGGTGTAGATCGTATCGTAGTGATACCACGAAGTCGGAGGCGAAGAAGCTGACGCCGCGTGGAACACGTCCGGATATCGCAGGATTGCGAGCGCCGAAGCGTACCCACCATAAGAACTACCGAAGATTCCTACACGATTTCTATCAACGTAAGGTCTCTCACCGAGCGCCTTCACGCCGGCCGCCTGATCGTCGATTTCGGTAACGCCGAGTTTCATGTAGATCGCGTCAAGGAAGCGTTTGCCGCGACCGGCTGCGCTTCTTGAATCAAGAGCCGCGACGAGGAAGCCGAACTCGGTGAGCGTGCTTGGCGTCGTGAATACCTCGCGCGCTCCATTTGTCGCCGGACCCCCGTAGACCGTTATCAACAGTGGATACTTCTTGCTAGGATCGAAGTTGGAAGGGAAGTGCAGCAAGCCATGAAGCTCGGTCGTGCCGTCGGCCGCTTTGTATTTGATCAACTCGACGCGCTTTAGTCCGAGCTGGTCGAACTTAGTGGCATCGCTCTTTGCAAGCTCCGCGACGAGTTTCCCGTCCCCATCCATCAGTCGAGTAGCCGGCGGGATGTCGTGAGTTTGCGCGACGTCGATGAAATGGTTTCCGTCGGGCGCTACGTCAACGGTGTGATTGAACGCCGGGTCGGTCAGCCGCTTGTCTCCCTTGCCGTCCAGCCCGACGCGATGAAGCTGAAGTTTCATGTGATTGTCGCCGTCGCGTGCCATGTAATAGAGCACCCCCGCGGTTTCATCTACGGTCGCAACGGCCCCGGCTTCAAACGAGTGGTTTGTTAGCGTGGCTAGCAGCTTGCCGCTAATGTCGTACAGATAGAGGTTCTTCCAACCGGTGCGTTCGGATTCCCAGATGAAACGCTTGCCGTCTTTCAGGAACTTTATCTGGGGGTGGTTCTCAGTCCAGCTTGCGAGCCACTCTTCGTGCACGACGACTCGGCACTTGCCGGTTTCAGGGTTTGCGGCGGTGAACTCCATTATGTTCTGACGCCGGTTGGTTCGATTGAACAGCAGCTCGGTTCCGTCGGGCGACCACCGAACGTTGTAGGCATAGTGCCCGACGACGGAATTCTCGAACGGCTTGCCGTCGCGCACGTCGAGCTTCGTAGTCTTCTTCGTGTCAACGTTGTAGATCAGGATGTCGGCGATTGGATTGTTGATGCCGGCCTTCGGATAAGCCTCGATGTCCATCTTGCTTTGAAGCTTGGTCTGATCGACTTCCAGATAATAGTCCGGCACCTGGCTCTCATCGAAGCGATAGAACGCGATCATCTTGCTGTCGGGTGACCACCACATCGCCGTCGACTGATTCAGCTCTTCGCCGTAGACCCAGCTCGCCGTAGCGTATTTGATGCGGGTCTTCTCGCTGCCATCGGTTGTGATAGCGATCTCATTTCCGCCATTCGCCCCCTCAGCGTTACCAAGCCAGAGGTTGCGATCTTTGTACGTGGCTCTGAGTTTTCCGTCCGGCGACGCAGCGGAGCCGAATTGCCTTCCGCGCTCGGGCCCGCCGCGTCTGCGGCCTCCGCCTGTTGCCGCCTCGGCCTCGGCTGGCGCAGAACCGGCTTCTGTAGCCGTTTTCGTGGCGATGTCGTAGTGATAGCTCTTTCCGTCTTTGTAATAGTTGAACGACTTGCCGCCGTCCTGCCACTTGATGGTCAGCGAACCGCTCTTGACCGAACCGGGAATCTCTTTTGCGATCTTATCGTAGCGGTCGTAGCCAGGCATCGTCTTGAGCCGATCTTGTGCATGAGAAGTTATCGGCGCTAGCGCAATCGCTAAAGCCGTTGCGAGGGTCACGCCGTTGACCAGAATCCTTGCCACTGCGTTCTTCATTTCACAATCTCCTTGAGCTTATTGATAGTATTCAATAGTTCTCATCTCCAACGTCTTCCATGATCTTCCGTTGACTGGGTTGTCTGGTGTTATGGTGCGCGCCGTCCAATTTCCGTGATCGTCAAAACTATGGTACGTGTAGCTGCTCTCGTCAGTGAGCTTGTATGGATCATACTCCTGACTCCGTACTATCCTCCCGCTTGCGTCACGGACATATTTGGTTTTGGAGCGGGAATGCTCGACTGTATCTGCCGAAAGATATTCCGTGATGTTCCCATTTTGATCATAGGACTTTCTTGGAGCGTATGAATATGCTGGATATGGCTCGCTCATGGTAAGCCCCTTGCACCCGTTTGCCTTAAACAACACGTTGCCGTCAAGATCAAAAACTATTGCCATCGGCTCAGACGGCTTTCCCTCTTTCTCCGGATACGTTCCTTTTGCGAACCCATAGGAAACCGTGAAACAGCGGAGGACCTTGACCTTACCGATCAGCTCGTATTCCTGCTTATCCGACTGTTTCTGTGGATAGACCAACATTGCGCTGATGAGAATCAGCATCGATGCCGCCACTGGCCTTTTCATGATTGATCTCCGAATAGCCATGCTTCGCCGAGAGGTTTGATTATTCCACTTTCGTAACGAGCCGGCTTGAGCTCTTTGCGTCTGTTGTCAGCTTGTAGACCGGATGAGTGTTGCCCTCTGCAAGATACCCGTCTAAAAAGTTCCACGTCGTCACACCATCATCGCTCTCGGGTTCCAGCAGGTAGGCCGCGAGCGTTCCCAGCGGTTGAGCCGCGCGGACGATGATTGAACCGGCGGGGAACTCAAGCGTCTCTTTCTTATACTTGCCGGTGAGCGTGACGGCTTGGTGACCCTGGAATGGTCGGCCAGCTTTTTTCACGCTATCGATCACGAAGCTCTCGACTTCAGTCGTCAACGGCTCGGTGAGCTCTTCGACCGCGATACCGTGCTGAAGCAGCTTCTCGATCACCGTGCGTGTTCCGTCTTCTCGGCGAAATA
>WNFR01001009.1_pt1 | contig 31414 bp, 31 predicted proteins | sample 5400221 | NCBI WGS metagenome assembly WNFR01 (sample SAMN13153357, study PRJNA577476) | soil metagenome | isolation source: 40 cm soil under Madrone tree | place: USA:California | collected 2016-06-14
GGATATCTGAACGAGAATTACCGCGCGGTGCAGGAGGCCCTCGATCTCGACAGGGCCGAGATCGAACTCATCGCGCGCAACGGTTTTGCCGCCTCATTCCTGCCGCCGGCCGAGAAGGCCGCGGCATTGTCCAGTTTCGATCGTTGGATTGCGCGCGCCGGTTAGAGCGCGCCAGCGCTCCCCTCATGGTTCGACAGGCTCACCACGAAAGGTCCGTCCACGTCCCTCATCCTGAGTCTGTCGAAGGATGAGCCGAAAAGTTCGCGCGATCGGCGCCTCTTAAGCGGCCGTCTTCATCGCCTGTTCGAGCAGGTTCATGCCTTCGTCGATCACCTTGTCCGAGGCGGTCAGCGGCACCAGGATGCGGATGACATTGCCGTAGACGCCGCAGGACAGCACGATCAGGCCGAGCTCCAGTGCCTTGGTGGTCAATAGCTTGGTCGCCTCGGGATCGGGATCGAAGCCACCGCGTTCCTTGACGATCTCGAAGCCGATCATGGCGCCGGGTCCGCGCACCGCCGCCATGGGCATCAGATCGTTCTGGCGCGCCATCTTCTCGAGCTTCGCCTTGATGCGCGTGCCGATCGAATTGGCCCGATCGAGCAGCTTCTCCTCCGCCATGACGTCGAGGACGGCGAGTGCCGCCGCGCAGGCCACCGGATTGCCGCCATAGGTGCCTCCGAGGCCGCCGGGTTCGGCCGAATCCATGACGGCGGCCTTGCCGATGACGCCGGAGAGCGGGAAGCCACCGGCCAGAGATTTGGCGATGGCAATCAGATCGGGCTCCACGCCCGTGTGCTCGATGCCGAACATCTTGCCCGTGCGGGCGAATCCCGCCTGTACCTCGTCGGAGATGAGCAGGATGCCGTGCTGATCGCAAATCTTGCGCAATGCCACCATCAGCTCGGTCGGTGCGACATAGAAGCCGCCTTCGCCCTGGACAGGCTCGATGATGATGGCGGCCACGCGCTGGGGCTCGATATCCGCCTTGAACAGGAATTGCAGAGCCTTCAGCGAATCCTCCACCGCCACCCCATGATGAGGGATGGGGAACGGCAAGTGATAGATCTCGGCGGGCAGCGGCCCGAAGCTCTTCTTGTAGGGCAACACCTTGCCGGTCATGGCCATGGTCAGCATGGTGCGACCGTGGAAGGCCCCGGTGAAGGCGATGATGCCGGAGCGCCCGGTGGCCGAGCGAGCCAGCTTGACTGCGTTCTCCACGGCTTCGGCGCCCGTCGTGAACAGGATGGTCTTGGCCGGCCCCTTGAAGGGCGCCAGTTTGTTCAAGCGCTCCGCCAGCTCGATATAGGGCTCATAGGCCAGCACCTGGAAGGCGGTATGGGTGAAGCGCTCGAGTTGCGCCTTGACCGCGGCCAGGACCTTGGGATGGCGATGGCCGGTGTTCAATACGGCGATGCCGCCGGCGAAATCGATGTAGCGCTTGCCTTCCACGTCCCAAAGCTCGGCGTTTTCCGCGCGATCGGCATAGACGGGGGCGGCGTGGGCCACGCCGCGGGGCACCGCCTTGTTGCGCCGGGCCAGCAGGTCTGCATTGGTCGCCATGATCGTTCTCCCTGTGTCTGCCCGCACTTTCCTCGACCGCCCATCCGCGGTCAAGGCGCAGGTCGAGGCAAAGCTTGGGCCAGGCCGGAATGCCGGACAGATTGCGCCCGGGAGCCAAATTTGCCATAAGCTTCTGCCCGAGTTTCAAGCCAACGATTCTTTTGGGGGATCAACAGGATGTCTGCCGCGCAATCGACATATCCGACACTCGCCAGCGCCCTTTGGCCTGTGACGAAGACCTCACCGATCGCCCGCAACGCGATCCTGATGGTGATCGGCAGCCTGCTGCTCTGGCTCTCGGCCAAGGTGCAGGTGCCACTCTACCCCGTTCCGATCACCATGCAGACATTGGCTGTCCTCGTTCTGGGCGTCGCCTATGGCTCGAGGCTGGGCGCAGCAACGATCGCGCTCTATCTGCTGGAGGGCGCCGTCGGCCTGCCGGTTTTCTCGGGCGGCTGGAGCGAGGGCGGCGGCTTCCACCACCTCTATGGGCCGACCGCCGGATATCTTTTCGGCTTCGTCGTAGCCGCCGCCGCCTGCGGACGTATGGCCGAGAGCGGCTGGGATCGCAACGTCTTGCTAGCCGCTGCGGCGATGGTGTTCGGCAATCTGATCATCTACGCCTTGGGGCTGACCTGGCTCAGCATCCAAATTGGCTTCGCCGATGCGGTCAAATACGGGTTGGTGCCCTTCCTCGTGGGCGACGCGCTCAAGATCGCGCTCGGGACATGCGCCTTGCCGGTCGCTTGGCTCGGCATTGCAAAACGCAAGAGCTGATCGCCGACGGATTGCCGGATGTCGCGACGCGACCCTAATCAGGCCGCGTTTTGCTTTCCGGCGGATGTTATTTTGCACCCATGATGGTCACCGCGGCCCAGGCCGCCGTCGGCGGGGTGGCCTTGAGAGCTCGGCAGTGTTCGATCATCAGCTCGGACGCGCGATCGCCGCCCGGCCGATCCGTCCGGCATTTATTGAAGGCCGCGATCGCATCGTCCCAGCGCCGCTGGCGATAGGCTGTAAGCCCCGCCTCATATGCTGCAACCCAGGCAAGGCCCATTTGGGCAGCCGAATCGTCGGCCATGGCGAGCAGTTCGAATATGGCGGTGCTGCCCACGCGGCCATAGACCGCGACCGTATCCAGCTCGCGCACGACGATCGCCGGGCCGGCGGCGCGTCGGGTCGCGTCCCCGATGATGATGTCGGTACCGTAGAGCTTGTTGATGGATTCCAACCGACTGGCCAAATTCACCGAATCGCCGATGACGGTGTAGTTGAGCCGCTCCTCCGAGCCGACATTGCCCACCAGCATGGTACCGGTGTTAATGCCGATGCGCAGATGCAGCGGCGCCGTCTCCCCGGCCTCGCCCGGCGCGCGAAGCTGAGTCATCACGCGTTGGCAGGCTAGCGCCGCACGGCAGGCCCCTTCGGCGTGATGTGCATTAGCCATGGGGGCGCCCCAAAAGGCCATGACCGCATCGCCAATGAATTTGTCGATGGTGCCGCCCTGCTCAACAATCGCACGCGAGGCCGCGCTCAGGAATTCGGTCAATACCGGCACGATGCCTGGCCCGAGGCGCTCGGATAGGGAGGTGAAACCCGCCAGGTCGGAGAAGAAGACGGTCAAGGTCTGCTGCTCGCCGCCGGGCCGTGCCTCGATCCCCTGAGAAACCAGGGTACGCACCAATTCCGTCGGCAGATATTTCTTGAACGAGGTCAGGCCCTGGGCCATCTGGATCAAAGCCGAGGAAAGATTGTCCAGCTCCTTCAGGGGGGATGGCACATGCCGGATCTGGTCGAGCCGAAATTCCTCGATGTTATGAAGCTGGCCGGCCACGCGAATCAGCGGCCGGCCGATAAGGCGGTCGGCCAGGAGGATCGCCACGGCTAACATGACTAGCGTAAACAGCGCCAGGCCATAAACCAGGCGCTGTGTGTTGCGGTCGATATTGGCCAGGAAATCCTTCTCCGGAATGATCGTGACGATGGTCCAGCCCTGGAACTGGAGCGAGGAGAGGCTGGCGAAATAGAGAGACCCATCGGCTGCGCGAAATGGCGGCAGAGGTTGGGCCAACTTGACCTCCGCCAGCTTGATGTGGTTGTTGGCAATGGCCTCCCTGGCCACCACCAGCAGGGGGCTCTCGGCCAGGGTAATCCCTGAGAGATAGCGCATCGCACCGGTATCTTCGGCCTTCTGCTCCGCCGGATCCGGCGAGGCGACAATGCGGCCTGCCGAATCCAAGATCAGCACGGTCCCGGACTTGCCCACATGCAGATCGGCAAGATATTGCGACAGGCGCTTCAGCTCGATCGTCACGGCGATGACGCCGACGAAATGGTTGTAAAGAACCAGCTTGCCGGAAAAGGTGATCGCGGGCTGCTGGCGGTCCGGAAAGTGACGACCCATGGTCCACACGGTCGTATCGCCCTTGGCGGCCGGATCGTACCAGGGCTGCGCCGTAGCGGAGAAAGTCGAATGCGCGAACGTCCGCTCGATAAACCGGATATCGCCTGGCTCGGGTTGATATCGGTCCATCCGCCTTAAGGCGGACCCGGTCATGTCGTCCCACTTGACCTCGATCATGTGGATTTCTTCATCCGATTTCTCGGCGCCGAAAAAGTTCCCGCTGGGCCAGCCAAACGAGATCCAGGACAGCGCCGGTTGGGAGCGTAAGACCGAAAGGAAAACGAACTCCCGCTTGCCTTCGTCTTCCGGCGTGATCGCCCCTTGGGCGAATATCGACCGGATGGACTCCTCCGCCGCCTGGGCGTTGCTCAGCACGTCGTTCAACTTGCCACGGATCGAATCGACGATCTGCCCGTTCAACTGCCCTGCCACATCAGACACGTTCTGGCGCGCGGTATGGGCCCAAGACAGGTGAATCAGCAAAGCCGTCGTCAATACCCCAAGCAAGACGATACCGGCCAGCGCCACCCTCAATGTCAGCCGCGGCCGAAATGTCATCGCATCCGAACCCGACGCTCCAGCATGCGGTCGCGACCGCCAAACCCGGGCGGCCTCCGGGCTGTGAGCCTTCGCGGCAGTCACGGCTCGGGGCCGGTAATCAGGCGAGCACCGCGCTGGAAGGTGAAATAGGCCCAGATCCACTCGACGAGAATGCTCACCCGGTTACGAAAACCGATGAGGAAAAAGATATGGACAATGCCCCAGAGCAACCAGGCGGGAAAGCCGCTGACCTTGATCCAGCCGAAATCGGCCACCGCGCTGCTACGCCCGATGGTGGCCAGGTTGCCCGCGTTGAAGTAGCGAAACGGCTTCATCGGGCGCCGCCCCGCCAATATTCCGCGGATGACTTTGGCCACATAGGTGCCCTGCTGCTTGGCAGCCGGCGCCACCCCGGGCACGGGTCTGCCGTCCTTGCCCAGGACCAGGGCCGTGTCGCCGATGACGAAGATCTCCGGTCGGCCCGGCAGCGAGAGATCGGGATTTACCTGCACGCGGCCGGCACGATCTTTCTCCGCGCCCAGCCACTTCCACGCCGATGAAGCGGCGACGCCGGCGGCCCAGATGACGCACTCCGATTCGATTGTCTTGCCTGCGACCACCACGCCCCGGGCATTGCAATCGGTCACCGCCGCGTTGAGACGCAGTTCGACGCCCAGCCTGGCCAGCGACTTGGCCGCGACGGCAGACAAGGACTCGGGAAAGGCGGCCAGAATGCGCGGTCCCGCCTCCAGCAGCAGCACCCGCGCCTCCCGTGGATCTATATGGCGAAAATCTTTGGCCAGCGCCATTTTCGCCAGCTCTGCGATGGAACCGGCCATCTCGACGCCGGTCGGCCCGCCGCCGACGATGACAAAATTGAGAAGTCGGCTGCGTTCCGCGCCCGCCGCCATATTCTCGGCCTCCTCGAAGGCCATCAGGATGCGACGCCGGATCGCCGTGGCATCCTCGATCTTCTTCAGCCCCGGGGCGAAGGCCTCCCATTCGTCATGGCCGAAATAGGCGTGGCGTGCGCCGGTCGCCAGGATCAGCCAATCGTAGGAAAGCCGTTCGCTGCCCAGTTCGACTTGCTTGGCCGCGGCATCGACGCCGCTGACCCGTCCCAACCGTACTGTCACGTTGGACTGGTGTCGCAGGATCGAGCGAATGGGCGCGGCGATCTGGGCCGGGGACAATGCGGCCGTCGCCACCTGATAGAGCAACGGCTGGAACAGATGGTAGTTGCGCTTGTCGACGATCGTGACGTCCGCCTTGGCGCCCGCCAAGGTCTTGGCCGCCATCAGCCCGCCGAAGCCCGCGCCGACGATGACGACGCGCGGCCGGCCGGATCGGCCGACAGGGCGTGTCTGCCCTGCGTCGGCCGTCCCCGCACCTGCTTGGAGCGCGTTCATGTCATCGATCGCCGAATACCCATGGCTTGACCAACCGATCCAGAGAGATCGGACCGGGGCCGCGAGTCAAGAGGAACAACAGCATGGTCGCCCATGTCAGATGCTCGACCCAGTTCTCCGGATAGACGAAGGTCTGGATGACGAAAACCACGCCGAACAGGGGCAGCGTGGCCAGGCGGGTCAAAAGACCGGCGACGATCAGCACCGAACAGCCGAGTTCGAAGCTGGCCGACAAGGCGGCGGCCAGTTGTGGACTGAGCAGCGGCACGTGGTATTCGTTGGTGAACAGCAGGATGGTCGTATCCCAGCTGGCGATCTTGCTTTGACCCGACCTCCAAAAGACGCTGGCAATGCTGAACCTGAAGACGAGCTGCAGCAAGCCCAACGGGAATAACTCGAGGCGCGATAGCAGGCTCTCGACAAAGCGTCGCAGGGGAATGCGCGATAAGTGGATAGCCGTGGAGGACATCATGAAGAGGTCTCCTTCAGCCCTGAACTGGGTTGGGGGGTGGGGCTAGGGTGTAACCGACCACAAGGCCCTCGCCGAACAGGTGGCGCAGCGCCAGCGCCACTTCGAACATTGGATCCTGGGCCAACGCGGCTTCGACAGCTGCCTCCAGAGTTCGTCCATTGGCCAAGGCGGCGCGGAGCGCGAACTCCCCGGATTCCAGAGGGCGGAAGACGACGTCTTCGCCCGATTGACGAATTTCCAGACAGCAGCCGCCGGCGGCGAGATCGATCGCGCCCACTTCGGCAGCGTCCGGCCGGTTTAGATGCCAGATGCGGTCGATCGGCCAAGCGGAGTCGATGAAGCGAAGCGACGGCTGCAACGCGAAGACGAGCCGGGGATAGTCGGCGGAATCGAGGTGGCCGAGGTCGCTGGCTTCGATCGGTGCCTGGGCGGTCGCATGGAGGGCCGCGTTGATCAGCCACTCCAGCCGCGCCACATCGGCCAGGTAAACCAGCGAGGCGCAGGCGGGAAAGGCGGCCAGGAAATCGGGAAAGCCCTCGCCGTATTCGAACAGGCAAACCCGGCGGGGCGGCGATATCTTGATGTATTCGCTGGCGGCATAAGCAAAGAACCGCTCGTCCACGAGGCGGCAGGCCACGGGATATGTCGCCTTCAACGCCTCGCCGAGCGAGCTAATGTAGTGATTGCGATGGATGTTCAGGCGCGCCGCAGGGTCGAGCCCGTCGCCCATGATGGCCGAGACGATCGATGCCTCGTCCTGGCCGAGGACGGCACGGCCAATACCGCATTGAAGGTCACGCAGCTTGGACATCGTCGGTCTCTGGGGTGACGGTTTTGGAAAGTCGGTCGGCCTTGTCGGCCTCTGCCATGAGCAGATCGAGAGCCGGCAGGCGGCTATCCCATTCCACGAGGGCCGGGCGCCGGCCGATGCGCCGTAGCGCCTCGCCGTGAAGCGCCCAGACCGCATCCGCCACGGCGCTGCCGTGATCGTCGATCAGAATAACGCTGTCGCCCACAGGGTTGGCCTGATGGCCGGCCAGATGAAATTCACCGATGGCGGCTGCCGGCAGCGCGGCCAAATATTCGATGGGGTCGAAACCCAGGTTCCGCCCGCTGACGTAGATATTGTTGATGTCGCAGAGCAGCCCGCAGCCGCTGCGCGCCACCAAGGCCGCCAGGAACTCCGCTTCGGGGATCGGCGAGTGGCGAAAGCGCAAGTAAGCGGAGGGGTTTTCGACCAGGATCCGCCGGCCCAATCGAGCCTGCACGAAATCGACGTGCTCCACCACCAGGTCGAGGGTTTCCTCGGTATAGGGTAGCGGCATGAGGTCGTTCAGATAGACGCCCTCGATGGCGCTCCATGACAGGTGTTCCGAAATCAGAAAGGGATCGAGGCCGTCGGCCAATCGCTTCAGCCGCGCCAGATGAGCGTCATCGATGCCATCGGTGCTGCCCAGCGACAGACCAACGCCATGCAGGCTGATGGGATAGTCGGGACGCAGACGCTCCAGCGCCCGAAAGGCGGGTCCCTGGCCCATGTAATTCTCGGCATGAACCTCGAGCCAGCCGACGGCCGGGCGCCGGGCCATGATCTCCGCCATATGAGGCGCCCGCAGGCCGATGCCGGTTTTCTCCGGCATCGGTTGCGCGGCCAAATTCGGGCGGTCACTCATGGCTGGCTCCGGCCGTCGCGGCTCGACGCTCGCTTTAGGCCTTCGGCATCGTGCTGGCGCCGGCGATCTTGTCGCAGGAGCCGGCCGGTACATAAATCCAGGAAGCCCCGTCCATATCCTTGGTCGAGGTTCCGGCGCAGGAATGGGTCGCCGTCTGGCAATCGTTCAGACCGGCCTTGGCAATGCCGTAGCATTTCTCGGCCTGGAAAGTGGGGGCCGCAGCCGGGCCGGCCTTGGCCAGCATGGGTACGGCAATCGCGGCCAACATGGCGGAAGCGGCGATGATCGAGGACTTCATAAATCGTCTCCTTGAGTTGAAGTGAGCGTTACGTTGCTTGGGCCTCGCCCGCCGCCCCCGGGGGGCCGGGTAGCCATCGCGTCGATGCCACACCTCAATTTAGGACTCACGGGCGGCCAGCGGAAATGCCCTGTCTTCATTATTTCGACAGCGAACGTGCATGAAGCGGCAGATTTTAGAACTCTATCGTCGAATCCGCGCGGTAAACTGGGGAGAATCCGAGGTCACGAACCCGTGAGGTCGATTTGCCCGGCCGTACCTCGGTTCAGAGCAATCGACCTTGCCCGTTTCATCTTTCGGCTCGATCGGCAAACGATGACCGAATCTTATGAACTCCATAGTCAATCGGCATTTCAGTTCGAGCAGCGGTTCCCCAGCACCATCCTGGGCCAGGTCTTCGACCGGCTCGGCTGGATGGCCTGCGTTGCCGGCCTTGCCATCTCGCTCACGTTGGCCGCCGTCCTCGCCTTCTGCTTGAAGATGTCATCCCCCACGGGAATGATGGCCCTATCCATCCGATCCCAATGGCCCTTCCGGCAGCGGGGGACGTCTTCGCCCAACACGACAAACCCAGATCGCCGATATGATAGGTTTGGCGCCGGGAGGAAATGCCATGAAACCCTATCAAGCCGGACAGCGCATCGTCCGCAATGGACACAGCGCGCCCTTCAAGGCGCTCGAGGTCGAGGGACTCGCCTATGAAGGTTTGAGCTACCTGCAGCTAGATGACAAACGGCCTGATGGCACGGGTTTGCACATCTTAAAAATGGCGCCAGGCGCCGCATCCCTGCCCCATGAGCATACCTCGGACGAGATCTTCTATGTTCTGGAGGGTGAACTCGTGGATTTCGACGGCACGAGATATCGCAGCGGCGATATGGTCCTGCTGCGGGCCGGCACCGTCCACAGTTCACACACTCCCGGCGGCTGCACTTTGCTGCTCTATGTGGACACCCTGGAAAAGCCGGTCGAATAGAAGCGCGCTTCAGGAATTCTTCGCGCGGGCTGGGCTGACGGGTTGCCCATGGGGCGTATTTTCATGGGCCTCGATCCATGCCTGCTTTGTCTTGGCCAATTCATCGGTATCGAGGAGGCCCTGCGATTTCGTCAAGCGCTCCAAGGCAGACAAGACGCAGAGGTAGTAGCTATCGGCGCTGTCGGGCTCTCCGGCCGCCCGGGCTTGCTGGATTTCTTCGGCCAGCACCTGCGACCATTGGGCGGCGCTAAAGCGCTTCTCCTCGACCAGGGTTGCGGCAAGCGCCATCGCTTGGGCCTGCCAGGGCTCGGCAAAGATCGGCTCGCCGTCGCGTCGGCGCAAACCATCCGCTTTCGGCCCTTCACTGCTCAAGATAACGCTCCCAGAGATCGACGAATACGCGATCGCGTCGCCCGGCGGCTTCGGGCCAGAGGTCGCCGGCCTGAAAGGCGATGGTATAGAGGGGCCCGGCCTCGTCACGCCCCAACGCCTTGGCATCGGGCAGGACGTAGATTCCACGGTAGGCATGCACCAAACCAGGACGGCCCCTCACGTAGCGCGGCAGCCGCGTATGGCCGACCGTGCCTTGCGATCGCACGATCACCTTTTGGCCGACGCCAAAGAAGGGCTTGGCGCCGGTCTCGCGGCGAAAGCTTTCGGTGCGGCCCGCCGCCGCCCTGACCTCTTCCGCACGCATGGGCGAAGCGCCCGCGCTCCCTGCGCCACGGGGTTTTCCCTCGACAACCTCCTCAAGTGTCGCGACATGGGAATCGATCAGCAGCGCCGCATATATCTGGGCCCATTGGTCGAAATAGGGCCGCGTCAGGTAGTCGAGGGGCAGGAGCAGCTCCCGGACATGGCGCCACCAATCGAGGGTCCAGCCTGGACCCCCTGCGACAGCCTCGTTGATGCCCCACATGCGCCCCTCCCAATCGTGTTTGAAGGGCCGCGGGTCGTCGTCGATCTCGATCGGACCGAAGCCCTGGACGCCGCCGAGATCATGCACGCCGTCCATCAGCCGCCGCCGGTTCGTGGCGCTTTGCAAAGGGCTGTTCCGATCATCGCGTTTCGGGTGACAAGGGTCGCCAGGCCAGCCTCGTCGAGGCTCTCGGTCCCGGCGGGACGCTGAGGGATCACGAGATAACGCAGTTCGGACGTGCTGTCCCAGACCCGCACTTCCACATCCGCTCCAATTTCGACACCGAACTCTGCCAGCACGCCGCGTGGATCGCGCACCGCCCGCGCGCGATATTCGTTCGATTTATACCAGCCTGGCGACATTCCCAGAATCGCGAAGGGGTAGCAGGAGCAAAGCGTACAGACCACGAGGTTATGAATCGCAGGCGTATTCTCGACAGCGATAAGATGGCCCGTGGCATGACCGACATAACCGAATTCCTCGATGGCCGCCGTGCCGTCCGCCAGAAGTCGGGCCTTGAAAGCTGCATCTGTCCACGCCCGCGCCACGACACGCGCCCCGCGGATCGGCCCGATCTCCTCGGCATACAAGTCAATCCAGGCGTCGACCGCGCGGCTATCGACCAGCCCCTTGGCGACCAGCAGACTCTCCAGCGCCTTGACGCGCAGGGCCGAATCCGACGGCAGATGGTCGTGCAGATCGCGATGTATGCGGGCGACTTTGTCGGAGTCATAGGTCGTCATAGCTTTCTCTCAACGCCGCCCTGCCCAAAAAAGGAATGCAAAACTATATTACACTGAGCGACGTACGCGCACCCGTTTCGCGAAAGCCACCAGCGTGAGAATCAGCACTGGCATGCTGGTCGACGAATAGCGCGGTTCCCTATTCCCTAGCCCCCTCAAGGGGGCGGAGACTTAGAGGCGTTGACTAGCCGAACTTCGGCTGCGTCTTCGCCATGCTGTCGCGAGCCGACATGCGCTGCCACCAAGCACCAAGGTGCTGGTGAGGTTTCATCAGATCGGCGCTTTCGGGCGTCATGGTCAGGTAGGCGAAGACGGGCGCCAGATGCAGATCGCCGAGACTGACGGCCTCACCACCGAACCAGGGCGCACCGTCGAGGATACGTTCGAATTCCGAAAGGCAAAGACGAATCTGCGGCAGTGCATCCTTGATTGCGCCCTCATCGGGCGCGCCGCCGGTCATGGGAGTCACGACGCGTTGCCAGACGAGTTTGCCGATGATGCAGCTATAGGCATACGAGTCGACGATTCCGATAACTTGATCCATTCTGGCTAATTGCTTGGCGTCGGTGGGCTGTAGCTTTGCGCCGCCGAAGGCACGATCGACGTAGCGGGTAATAGCAGATGTCTCGTAGAGCTTCAGCCCGTCGTGCTCGAAGGCCGGGACTTTGCCGAAGGGGTTGCGCTTCAGGAATTCGTCCTGTTTATGCGCACCTTGCATGAACGCTATTTCACTGAGCTGGTAGGGTGCCGGCTTCTCGGACAGCGCAAGACGCGTGGCGCGGACATAAGTGCTGAAATTCGGGCCATAGACGATCGGTGAGGCCATGATGATCTCCTGACATGTTGTCTGTGCAATATTCCGGCGCCGTTTAAGCCTGCGTCAAATAAACTTTCCGAGATCGTCCGGGCCTTGCGAATCACAGGTATGTCGCGTGAATGTCGATGGTCGACTCTCTGCCGAGGCGCCTGAAGCCAGAACCGCATCCGTATTGATCTCGTCGTTGCCGAAGACCCTGACCTTGCCGGTCCGCACATTGGTTGCCAGACCATGGTGACGGCGGGCATGGGAATCTTTTTCATTCCCGAATTCTCCCCCGGCGCTTCCCGGCTTGAGCACGCGCCCGCTCACCGAACCGGAGGTCGTGCGCCAGGTCTCCCTCGTCAGCGTGCCGGGACGACGATTCTCCCCTGCCGTCGGCACCTTCGTTCAAGCGGTCAAGCGCTACCCCTGGCAGAGCGCCGTGTAACGGGGGCTGCCGACCCCGACGGCGCCGGCGGTTGTCAGGATGATGACCGGCTGGCTTCGCCTCCTCGTGCAGCGGCTCGGTCAGTTTCGAGAGTTCGTTTGCCTTCGCCATCAGCGTTACCGAGCCGCGGGCGAAACTGCGCCTTAGCGATCATCTCGGCACCGCCTTCGCAGAACGGTAACATGATTGACATCAATTCGTCGCGGGGAAGAACCTAATAAGCCGACGCGCCCGGGTGGTCGTCGACTCGAGCGCCGCTGCGATGAAATTCTTCTGCCGATCGTTCAAGCGTAGCGTGGTGCGGCGCCCGAGCGATTGGCAAATCAGCAAGACATGGAGTAGCAAACGTGAGGGAGAAGAACGTGACCAAATTGAAGACCACATGGGCCAGCGTCTTTTCGCTATCGGCTCTAACCCTGGTCGCCTCCGCCGGTCTGACATTCGCCGATTCGATGGACGATCTGGTGGCCGCCGCCAAGAAGGAAGGTCAGTTGACCGTGATCGCCCTGCCGCACGACTGGTGCAGCTATGGCACCGTGATCGATGCCTTCAAGGCGAAATACGGGCTGAAGGTCAATGAACTCAATCCGGACGCTGGTTCGGGCGACGAGATTGAAGCAATCAAGGCCAACAAGGGCAACACGGGCCCGCAGGCGCCTGACGTTGTCGACGTCGGCCTGTCCTTCGGCCCATCGGCCAAAAAGGATGGTTTACTGCAGGCGTACAAGGTGTCGACCTGGGCTTCGATCCCGGACAGCGCCAAGGACGTGGACGGCTTCTGGTACGGCGATTACTACGGCATAATGGCGATGGAGGTGAACACCGACATCGTAAAGAAGGTCCCGACGGATTGGTCGGATCTGCAGTCCAGCGACTATAAGAACTCCGTGGCACTTGCTGGCGACCCGCGTGCGTCCAACCAGGCGATTCAAGCGGTCTTTGCCGCCGGGCTCTCGGGCGCCAATGGCGACGTCAGCAAGGCTGGCGATGCGGGCTTGCAATACTTCGCTTCGCTCAACAAGTCCGGCAACTTCGTGCCGGTCATCGGCAAGTCGGGCACGCTGGCTCAGGGTGCCACGCCCATCATCCTCTCGTGGGATTATAACGCCCTTGCCGGTCGCGACACGCTGAAAGGCAACCCCAACGTCCAAGTCGTCGTGCCGAAGACGGGCGTTGTTGCCGGCGTCTATGTCCAGGCTATCAGCGCCTTCGCGCCGCATCCGAACGCCGCCAAGCTGTGGATGGAGTACCTCTATTCCGACGAAGGTCAGTTGGGCTGGCTGGCCGGCTATTGCCATCCGATCCGCTTCAAGGATCTGGCGGCCAATAACAAGCTGCCGTCCGATCTGATGGCGAAGATGCCGCCAGCCGCAGCCTACGACTCGGCCATTTTTCCGACGCTCGACCAACAGGCTGCGGTGAAGGGCACTATCACCAAGCAGTGGGATAGCGTCGTCGGCGCAAACGTCAAGTAGGCCACCGGTTTAATCGAGGTCATGCCCGGCCATTCCCGGCTGCGAGCCGCGGAGTGGCGGGTGTGATCGCCGGCATGTAACCGCTCTCCTCCGCCGGCATGGCGGAGAAGAGTTTCTTGCGACAGGCGCCCATGGCTCAACAGCAGGACATCGCAGTTCAACCCTCCCTCGCGGCGCGGATGAAGGTCGACCAGTTGTCGTGGTCTTGGCTCGGCGTCATGCCATTCTTCATCTTCGCCTTGTTGTTCCTGATCATTCCGACCGGGTTCTTGATCGTGGGCGGCTTCCAGGACGCCGACGGGCATTTCACCTTCGCCAACATCGCCAATCTGTTCCAACCAACGATCCTTAGTGCCTATTGGATCAGTATAAAGGTGAGCGCCGCTTCGGCGATCGGCGGCGCCATCATCGGGTTTTTCCTTGCCTATGCGGGCGTCATCGGCGATCTGCCTCGCTGGATCCGACCGACCCTCATGACGTTCTGCGGTGTCGCCTCGAACTTTGCGGGCCTGCCGCTGGCCTTCGCCTTTCTCGCGACATTGGGCCGCGCCGGTCTAGTAACGGCATTTCTGATCAAATATTTCGATTTCAACATTTATAGCACTGGCTTCAACCTGCTGAGCTTCTGGGGCCTAGCACTGACGTATCTGTATTTTCAGATTCCCTTGATGGTCCTGATCCTGACACCGGCATTGGACGGGCTGAAACGCGAGTGGCGGGAGGCTTCCGCTATTCTGGGTGCCAGCGCCTGGCAGTATTGGCGCTACATCGCCTTGCCGGTGCTATGGCCCGCCATGCTGGGTACTACGTTGCTTCTGTTCGCCAATGCCTTCGGCGCGGTGGCAACAGCCTACGGCCTGACCGGGAGTTCGCTCAACATTGTCACCATCCTGCTCTACGCACAGATTCGCGGCGACGTGCTGCATGACCAGAATCTCGGTTATGCGCTCGCCTTGGGTATGATCCTCGTTACCGGAATCTCCAACGCAGCCTACATCTGGCTGCGCGCACGTGGCGAAAGGGGCATGCGATGAAGCGCGCCAAGCTAGGGCCCTGGCTTGCGATCGTCTTCGGCATGCTTTATTTCGTGATTCCGCTGATCGGGACATTCGAGTTTTCGTTGCGCGTACGCCGTGGCGAGTACAGTTTCGACGCCTATCGCACCGTGCTCACGGATCCGCGGTTTCAGTCTTCTTTCCTGTATTCGACCGTTCTGGCGCTGGCCACGATCGTCGTCGGCGTTCTGCTGGTCGTTCCGACGGCGTATTGGATTCAGCTTCGCTTGCCGAAACTGCGCCCGATCGTGGAGTTCATCACGCTGATGCCCCTGGTGATCCCCGCGATCGTGTTGGTCTTCGGCTATTTGCGGATCTACAACAGCTCCTCGCTGCTACCTCTGACCGGCAGCGAATGGTCGACCAACCTGTTGTTGACCTGCAGCTACGTCACCTTGGCGTTGCCCTACATGTATCGCGCGGTCGATACGGGCTTGCGGGCGATCGACGTGCGCAGTTTGACCGAGGCCGCCGAGAGTCTGGGCGCCGGCTGGCCCACGATTCTATTCAAGGTGATCTTTCCCAATGTCCGCGTGGCGGTATTGAGCGGCGCCTTCCTGACCTTCGCCATCGTCATCGGCGAGTTCACGATGGCGAGTTTGCTGGACCGACCGGCCTTCGGGCCTTATTTGCAGCTGATGGGTGCCAATCGCGCCTATGAACCCTCGGCACTAGCAATCATCGCTTTTGTGATCACTTGGGCTTGCATGGGATTGATCCAACTGCTGGGCCGCGGCCCAGCCGCCGCGGCCGGCAAGCGTTAGCCTGCGAATTGTAATTGGGAGCAAGTATGGCGTTCCTCGAGATCGAGAATCTCCGCAAGTCCTTCGGGCAGGTGGCCGTGGTGCAGCATTTCGATCTGGCGATCCAGCGCGGCGAATTCGTCTCCTTCCTCGGGCCCAGCGGCTGCGGCAAAACGACAACGTTGCGCATGGTCGCGGGCTTCGAACAGCCGACGTCAGGCGCGATCCGCATCAACGACAAGGACGTCACGGGCTTGCGCCCCAATCAGCGCAATGTCGGCATGGTGTTTCAATCCTATGCCCTGTTTCCCAACATGACAGTTGCCGACAATGTAGGCTTCGGGCTGAAAGTCGCCAAGCGCCCGACGGCGGAGATACGCCCGCGCGTCGAAGAGATGCTGAAGCTCATCAAACTACCGACCCATGCCGGTCGCTACCCCTATCAACTATCCGGGGGGCAGCAGCAGCGCGTGGCGCTTGCCCGCGCCCTTGCCGTCAAGCCGCAGGTATTGTTGCTGGACGAGCCCCTCTCGGCGCTTGATGCTAAGATTCGCATCTCGTTGCGCGAAGAAATCCGTTCGGTTCAGCGCAGCTTGGGAATCACGACTATCTACGTGACCCATGACCAGGAAGAAGCCCTGTCGATGTCCGACCGCATCGTGGTGATGAACGAAGGTCGTGTCGAACAGATCGGCACGCCGTTCGAAATCTACAACTTTCCGCGGACACGGTTCGTCGCTTCCTTCGTGGGCACGCTGAATATCTTGCGCGGCAGAGTGGTCGATCCGGCAACAGGCCGGATTGCCATCGATGGCCAGGAGGTCGTCGCCGGGCGCGGCCTGGCTGATGCCAAGGCCGGCGATATTCGATCCGTGGCATTGCGTCCCGAAGCGGTTACGCTGCAGGACCAGAGCGCCGATCGCAACAAGCTCAACGGCACAATCGAGGAAGTGAGCTTCCTGGGGTCTATCGTGCGCATCAGGGTTCGATTCAAGGAAAGCGCGATCTCTCTCGACACTTTCAACAACCCAGGTTCCGCGCCACCCGAGCGCGGGCAAGCTGCCACCGTCAGTTTCGCGCGGGAAGATCTGCTGGCACTTGAGGGCGCCGAACCGAGTTAATACTTGGCGCCGATCAGTTCGGCGCGGCGGCGTCGTCATCCGGCGAGGAAATGACCGCACCCGTATCGACGAGCACGCGCAAGGCCTCGGCCGGCAGATGGGCGTGCACGGGCGTGCCCTGGGCAAAGGGAATACTGTCGCCGGTGTTCTGAACCAGGACCTGAATCTTTTCCCCCGTGGCAAGCCGCACGATCAATTGGACGGCATTGCCGAGATAGACCCACCGCTCCACCATGCCGGGCACGCGGTTTTCGCCGCTTGAGCCGTGGGCTTCGAGGCGAACCCGTTCCGGGCGAATGGTAATCTTCGTATTGCCCGATATGCCGCTCTCGCCGCGCCCGGCACTGAGGTCGAAACTGCCCAGTTTGACACGGCAGCGGCCCTGCCCGTCGGCGCCTTGGGCGATCGCTACCATCAGATTTGAAACGCCGAGAAAATCGGCGACGAAGACGGTGGAGGGCTCCTCGTAGATCTGCTCCGGCGGCGCCACTTGTTCGACCCGGCCATGGGACATGACCGCGATCCGGTCGCTCATGGTGAGCGCCTCCTCCTGGTCATGCGTGACATAGATGAAGGTGATGCCCACCGTCTGCTGCAAGGCCTTGAGCTCGATTTGGAGCTGCTTGCGCAGTTTCGCGTCCAGCGCCCCCAGCGGCTCGTCGAGCAGAAGGACCGCAGGCTTCAGGACCAGGGCGCGGGCGAGTGCCACGCGTTGCTGCTGGCCGCCGGACATCTGAGCGGGTTTGCGGTTTTCGAAGCCCGTCAGCTGAACCAGCTCGAGCGCCTCCCCCACCCGGCGCCTGATATCCGCAACCTCCACCCGGGCTCGGCGGAGGCCGAAGGCGACGTTATCGAAAACATTGAGATGGGGAAACAGCGCATAACTTTGGAACACGGTGTTCACGTGGCGCTTGTGCGGCGGGGTACCTGTCATATCGACGCCATCCAGCAGGATCTGACCGCTGGTCGGCTGTTCGAACCCGGCGATCATGCGCAAGGTCGTCGTCTTGCCGCAACCTGAAGAACCCAGAAGCGAAAAGAATTCGCCGCCGGGAATATGCAGGTTGATGCCATCGACGGCTTTCGCCGAGCCGAAGCTCTTGACCAAATTCACCAATTTGACTTCGCCACCGCTCACTTAACCACCCGTCATTGTCAAAAGCCGAACAACTTGTCGAACCAGGATCGCCGGCTCCGCTCGTCGGCAGCCCGACCGGACTACCGTTTACATTTCGAGGCCGCCCATACCACCAACCATCTTGCCGGAGCCACCCGTAGGCCGCTCGCCGCGCGTCAGGAACCGGAACAGGAGATAGGCAAGGCCAAGGGCGGCGAGCGTGAAATAGACCATCAGCGCCGCCAGCGCATTCACCGAGGGCAGCGGTGCGGCGCGCGTCGCGCCATATATCCGGATCGGAATGGTGTCGCAGCCTGCGCCGCAGGAGAGCCATTGGCTAATTACGAAATCATCGATCGACAAGGCGAACACGATCATCAAGCTCGAAAAGATCGCCGGCATCAGTAAAGGTAGCAACACCAAGCGCAACGCCTCCCAGGGCGTCGCGCCCAGGTCGGCCGCAGCTTCCTCGTATTGCCGGCCGATGGAGAACAACCGGCCGCGCACGATAACGACAACATAGGAAAGCGAGAAGGTGACGTGGCCCAAAACCTGAGCCACGGTCCCCGGATGGATGAAGGTGAACAGATAGAGAAATACGAGATAGAGGGCCACGCCCGACACGATCTCCGGCGTCACCAGCGGGAACAGCATAAGGAAATTCGATGGTCCCGAGGCCGGCCCGCGCCAGCGGGCCAGACCGACAGCAAGAATGACACCCAACGGCGTGGCGATCAGCATATCCAGCCCTGCGAGCTTGAGACTTTGGAACAAGGTGCTCTGGAGTGTGGGATCGTGCCAGACCGAATTGACCGGATCGCCCCAATACCAGCGGGTCAGAGAAAAACCTTGCCAGGCGGTGACCGAGCGACCCGAATTGAACGAAAACTGAATGGCCACCAACACCGGCATGATGGAAACGAGCACATAGACCCAGGTGACGAGCACCAGGAAGCGCGGCTTGCCCCACGGGTTGCGCGCCCAGTCCAGAAAGCGGCGAATCGGGGCGCGCGTCGCAATCGCCCGGCCGGGGGCGACAATCTCGGTCATGCTTGAGCCTCGCGCTGGGCTCTCGCGATAGTGATCATGTAATAGGCCATGAGTACGCCCAGAAAGATGGATAGGATCAGGGTCAGCGCGGCGCCGACGGAAGGCTGCGGTCCGCCATGGAAAAAGATGTCGATCTGATTGCCGATCATGCTGGTTTGCGGCGAGCCCGAAACAATGTTGGGCGTGTAGTAGTCGCCGAACATCGGCAGCGCGATGATGACGCTGGCGCCCAGCACGCCCGTCTTCGACAAGGGCAGGGTCACATGGATGAAGGCTTCGAAAGGGCTGGCGCCCAGATCGCGCGCCGCTTCCAGCAGGCTCTTATCGATCCGATCGAGTGCCGCCAACAGCGGCATGATCAGGTAAGGGATATAGCCGTAGACGAGCCCCAGGATAACCGAAATCGGATTGCCGTTGAGCCAGTCCGGCGGCGTCTGGGTGATATGCGACCAGACCAGGAACGCGTTCACGAAGCCGGAGGGCGAGAACAAATTGACCCAGGCCAGCATGCGCATCAGATAGCTGACCCAGAATGGCAGAACCAGCAAGGCCAGCAGCACCGACTTGCTGCGTCGCGTATGACGAGAAACGTAATAGGCAACCGGATAGCCGATCAGCAGGCAGGTGGCCAGCGCTATGGCGACGTATTCGGTCGTGCGAAGGAAAATCGCCCAGTATTCACCACCCGGAACGAACCCTTGGAGTGTGTCGAGAGCGGAGGAGAAGTCCCACTCCAAGGGGTTCCATGAGGGAATCGGCGTCTGGAATATCGGATCCACACCGCCGAATGCCACGCCGATAACGGCATAGAACGGCACCAGGAAAAGCAGGATGAGCCAGACAACGCCCGGCAGGGCGAAGGCCGGCCATAGCCACTTTGGATACATCCCGCTTTATCCCCCGCCGGTGCCTTACGCGCCCGAATTGAACCGTGCGTAGGCCTTCTGCCAGAGCGCCTGGCCCTTGGGTGTCAAGGTCATCAACTGGAGCGACCCGGGCCCGAACGCATCCGAGGTAAAGATCGCCGTCCGCAGATTTTCTGGCAGAACTTTGGCCTGGATCAGAGAGTCCGCCGTAATCGACACCTGCGGCGGCTGATAGCCAGTGAAGGTGGTGAAATTGCTGTAGGCCACATCCTTGTCAAGCAGATAGTTCAACCATAGATGGGCTAGCACCGGCTTTTTCGTGGTCCGCAGGATCGCCCAGCAATCGTTTTGGACCTGGCCCTTGCCCTTCGCGGGCGACCAGAAGCGCAAACTCGACCCGTTATCGCCGGCCGGCAGATAGTTGAAGTAGGCCCCCAATAGATCGCCCGACCAGGATTGATGCAGCCAGCTCTCGCCCTTCGCTAGCGTCTGGTACTCGGTAATGTTGATCTTCGGGTTGCAGATCGGAATCATGGCCATCAGATCGTCCCGCGCTTTGTTGATGACCTTGGGGTCTTCCGTGTTGAGGTCGTAGAAACCACGATAAAGCATGGCCATGGCGAGAGATTCGCGCGCATCGTCGAGCACGCCGACATAGCCCTTGTATTTTTCCGATTTCCAGAAGATTTCCCAGGGATTATCCATTTTGGCGATGTCTTCCGAAATCTTGTCGGCCCGCCAGCCGATGCCTGTGGCATAGGTAACGTAGGGAACCGTATAGCGCGATCCCACGTCGTAGAACGGGCTGTGCAGCGAGGGCCAGATGTTGGCCTTGAGATTGGGGATGTAATCGAGGTTGATCGGCTTGATCAGCTTGCCCGCAACGGCCTGGGCCAGTCTGTCGGGCGTGATATCGGTCACATCCGGTTGGACCGAATGGCTCGCCATGCGCGTGATCGCCTGGTCCATGCTGTCGAAGGTCGTCAACTCCATCTTGACGCCGTGTTTCTTGCCAAATTCATCGATGAGCTTTTTGTCGAAATAGTCCTGATAGTTGAATAACTTGAAAGTACCCCCGGTCTCTGGCGGAAGCCCGCTTTTGATCGGCTCTTCATGCAAGGGCAGGGTCACCGGGTGATCCGGTCGTGCCAGCGGAATTCCCCCCGGCCCCATCGGCGGGCTGGAAGCAAGCGCGCTGCCCGCAAGGAAGGGGGCCACAGCCGCGGCCACACTGGTTGCCGCAAGAGCCTTCAGTGCCTGCCGTCGAGACAGGCGGCCGGAATCAAAATCTTCCAGTATCTGCTGGACTTCCAAACTGTCGTTGTTCATCAACGTCCTCCATTTGTTAGCCCCCCTCGCTCACCGAATTGTAACGTGCCGATCTTTACCGGTCCATCCGCCTTCAATGCGCCTCATCCGGGGCCTTTTTGTCACACCTCTCGCTCCAAGCACCCGACCGTGTTAAACCAATTCGGCTTAAGGGGTGAATCTGCCGCCACTTTGTCGAATTCGAACGAGATTCACGGTTCAGTTCGATCCGAACCGATCTGATCTTGCTCTAAAGTGGCAAAAGGCATTGATCTTACCCGACACAACGGGATACCCCTGTAAGGGCAATCGGCCCCTCCTCGAGCACCCAATGTCCCTCGCCCCTTCCGAAATCCGCCTGATCGTCATCGGGGCCATGTTGGCTCTTTTTCTGTCGGCGCTGGATCAAACCATCGTAGCGACCGCGCTGCCCCCGATCGCCAAGGACCTAGGCAATTTCGCGCTCATCTCATGGGTGGTCACCGCTTATCTGCTGACCTCGACGTGCGTGACCCCGATCGTCGGAAAACTGAGCGATCTTTATGGGCGGCGAATGGTTCTAGGGACTTGCCTTATCATATTCATGGTCGGATCCGCCCTCTGCGCGCTGGCGCCGGGCATGATTCCCTTGATTCTGGCGCGCGGCTTGCAGGGGTTGGGCGGCGGCGGCCTGATCACCATGGGGCAGACAATCATCGCCGACGTCGTTTCGCCGCGCGAGCGCGGCCGCTATGCCGGCTATTTCGCCATGGTATGGGGATCGGCTTCCGTCCTGGGACCTACCATCGGCGGCATCGTGACCCAGTACTACGGCTGGCCATGGATTTTCTGGATCAATTTGCCTCTCGGATTGGCCGCTCTCTTGATCGCCGATCGGGCGCTGCGCAAGCTGCCCGTGGATCACCATCGCTCCCAGGTCGACTATGCCGGCATCGTCCTGCTCAGCGGTACGACGATCGCGCTACTGATGGTGCTCTCGCTTGGCGGCAAGCGATTGCCCTGGATGTCGATGGGAACGATCGCCTTGGCGGCAACGGCGCTTGTGTTGGGCGCCATATTCGTGCTGCAGCAGATGCAATCGCGGGAGCCGATCCTGCCGCCCCATTTCGTTCGCGACCGCGTCATCCGCCCCGTGATCGTTACCATCATCGTCATCTACGGCTGTTATCTGGCGCTTGCCGTGCTCGCCCCGATCTATTTTCAAATTGCCTTGGGCCGCCCGGTCAGCGAGGCGGGGTTGCTGATGATCCCCTTCATGTTGTCGAGCGTGCTGACGGCCAATATGGCCGGGCTCTATTCGCGCCGGCGGGGTCGCTACAAGCGCCCGCCGCTCGTTGGCTTGCCTGTGACCACTCTGGCCGTGGCCGTCTTGGCTATATTCGCCCAACGCGTATCGGCGCCGGTCGCCTCCGGAATTCTCATGATCGCGGGCTTTGGCCTGGGGCCAATTTTCCCCTGCACGACCGTGGCGGCGCAGAACGCCGTCGAGCGGCAGCATCTGGGCATCGTCAGCGGTGCCGTCACATTTGCCCGCGCGCTTGGCGGCGCCGTGGGCGTGGCCGCCGCCTCGGCCCTGGTCCTAGGCCTGGCTGCGGCGGCGCTGACCCATATCGGGCCGGTGGCGAGCCTGGAAGATCTGACTCAGCATACCTTGCCGCCGGAGGCACGCGCCGTGGTCGCGCGCGCCTTCGGTTACATGTTCGGCGCCGTCGCGCTCGGCCTTGCCCTCGGCCTTGCGATCTTCTCGCGCGTCGAAGACCGCGAGTTGGATGATCGCACGCCTGCCGCTACGACACCCGCAGTGGATTGATCGCCCCATTTGCGCGCGCCACCCGGCCGAGCTGACTTGCGCGAGTTCAGCCTGCGCCACGTGACCGACGGCCGGAGTCACAAATTTGACACCGAACCGTTGGGCATTGGGTGCCACAGTCGCCCCCTCTGGCGCGAAAATCTGGCCATAACAGAGGGGGCTTTACATGCTCGGCAGGCGGAAGGACAACACAAAGGGGTTCGACATGCTCGGCAGACGCAAGGATCAGGACGGCACGTCGATCATGGGGCCGGAAACAGTTGCCACCACGGCCGCCGGCGATACGGCCGGCCCGCGCATGTATCGCACCGATAACGCGATGGCGTCCGTGCCTCGGCAGCCGGCCGTGGAGACACCGCGCCGGGCCGCCGATGTGACCGCCGTCACCGGCCGGCGTGCGGAGGTCCAGCCTTCTTCACCCGACGATCCCGATGGCAAGAAGCTGGTGGTCGGGCGGGGAATCGCCCTCAGCGGCGAAATCCGCGCCTGCGATCGGCTGATCGTTGAGGGTCAAGTCGAGGCGACGCTGTCAGACAGTCGAGCGATCGAAATCTCTGCCAGCGGCGTATTCAAGGGCAAGGCGCAGATCGAAGAAGCGGAAATCAGCGGCCGATTCGACGGTGAGCTTGTCGTCAACAACAAGCTGATCATTCACGCCACCGGCCGCGTCGTCGGCAATATCCGCTACGGCGAAATCGAAATCGCGCGCGGCGGCATCATTTCAGGCCAAATCGATGTAACAACGGCTCGTGCCCCCGCTACGGAAACGCCGGCCGTCACAAGCACCGAAACCGAGCCGTTCGGGTTAACTGCCGCCGGCGAAGCCCAGCATACCTGACCGCCCGCCCGGCCGACCGGGCGTCATAACGGATGCTTCGGTCTGAGTGCAAGGATTTGCCAGACGGTGATGACGACGAGCACCGGCGGCGTGGTCAGGCCGAGCGTCGGGCGACAGAAGTAATAAACCGATCAAGTGGGAGAGCGGAAAACGCCGGGCCATGGCGCGCTTGAACAGAGCGTCGCCAAACAGATCGAGCCCAGTACCGCTGGGCGTGACGGCCGCGCTATTGACGTCGCACTCCGCGCTGGGCTGGACCAGAATAAGTTCATCGGCGACGGCGGCGACGAAGATGACGGTGCTGGCGATGATAAGAAGTTGACGCAAAGACAAGATCGACGAAGAGCTTCGACAAATGCAATCTTGTCCGGCTCGTGCCCCTTCGCGCCATGAGCCGGTTGGTTACACCAGAAGGAATCACTAGCCCCCCGGTAGGCCAATCCCGTCCCGGCGGCACGCCGGCCAGCGTTCCCTCACGCCCGCTCCAGCAGACTCGGGAGATGCTGGCGCGAGCCCGGGGTGCCGCGCTCCATATCCAGCAACGCATCGAGCACCTGCTCGACCGTGGTGCCCTCGATACAATATGCCGCCGATCCGGCGGCCACCGGATAAATGCAGCGCCAATTGCAATCATAGCAAGGCAGCCGATTCTCGACGATCCGCAGTTGAGTTGTACCGGCATCGGCAGGATAGGGGTGGTAGCGCTGCGGCAGCCCGCCACTGCGACAACCGGCCGCCCGAGCGCCACGCCCTGCGCCCCAAGCTTTTTGCTCGATGTCCGTGTGGGGTTCAGGGTAAGGGATAAAGGAGGACGCGTTTCGCCGACCGATTGTTTCCCTTTTCACAATGCAATTGTCCGCCAATTCGACGATGTCGCAGGTATGCGCGAAGATTGAAGATTAAAGTCGCGGTCGGATCACGGCCGGCTTGCGTCCCCAACCGATGAAGCGTGGGGGCATCAATAGCGAAATCGCCTCGATCCGTTCGTAGCCCGCGAGAAAAACCTCGGTTACCGCCTGTTTGCTGAATCGATAGTAATCGCCTGGAAAATCGTGGAGCCCGAGCGTGGCGCTCGATACCCGCAGGAGCCCCATGCCACGAGCGAACCCGGGGCAATATCGCAGCAGGGCGATGAGCCGGCGAAACGGCGTGAGGCCCATGGCGCCATAGCCCGGCACACCGACCACGAACAAACCCCCGGGCTTCAGGACTCGACCGATCTCGCCCAGCGTTCGCCAGAATTGAGGATCATGCTCCAGGACCGCGTTGCAGAGAACGGCGTCGAACGAAGCATCGGCGAACATCGGCATGCAATTGGCATTGCCGGCAAGAATGCCGATTCCGTTCCATTGATGGGGCCCATCGAGGTCGATGCCGACGCGCTGCGTGGCACCGCCCAGCGCCGGCAAACAGAGCAGCGTGTCGGGGCTGGGCCGGGCGCCGATCTCAAGCACATGGCCGGTTGCGCCCTGGGCGCGGCAGATGCGATCGAATGACCGAAAGACGTCTGGATGCATGGGTTCAACCGGCGCCAGCCTAGGGTGCTGGGCCGGATCGGTCCAGTGAGTAAGATGCCGCCATCAAGAACGGTCAGTTGGACATCGTCGACCGGCAGCGTTGAGCGGGAACCACGAATGGCCGACATCATCTTCGCCGATACGACACGACAGTACGACGGCCAGTCCTTGAACTCGCAGCCGCTGGGCGCGCATGTGGTGGTACCAATATGCCGGCAGCGGCAAAGGCATCCGTCCGCGTGCGTCCGACGGCGCCGCGGGCGGAACTGATGGAAGCTATGCGTTCGTCGCGGGTGCTGCTCTATTTGGGACACGAATGCGAGGCATTCTGCATTGCCTTGGCCGAGGCCCAGGCCCTGAGTGTTCCCGCGGTCATCGTGCCCGTCGCCGCGCCGCTCGAGCGCGTCATCGATGGCGTGACCGGCTTCCATCGTGCTGATCCGGGGCAATTTGCCGAGGCCGCGGTATCACTGTTGACGGACGATGCTCTATGGCGACGTCAGCACGAGGCATGCCACAGGCATTGTCAAGGAATAGATTGGCCGGAGGCGGCGGCGCGTTTCAAGGCGGCTCTGCTCAGCGATGCGTTTCCGACCTATCCCTCGTCATCCGATAGTGGATAAGGTTCGGAATCCGATATCGTCTTCGCAGCATTGAAGAGGGAGTTTTCGATGACCGATGCCCCGCTGACCCCAAGCGATCGCGTGATCCTGATCAGCGGCGCCAACCGCGGGATCGGCCGCACCATCGCCGAGCGCCTTTACAGGGACGGTTATAGCTTGAGCCTTGGCGCGCGACAGCCCGAGAGCCTGAAACCGGTCGTGGCTGGTATGAAACCCAGCCGCGTCTTGACCCATCGCTACGATGCCGGCAAAGCTCCATCGGCCGCCGGCTGGATCGCCGCCGCCGCCAGGCGCTTCGGCCGCATCGACGGCCTGGTCAACAATGCGGGTGTGGGGATGAACTTCACCGTGGAGGACGAGGATGAATCGGCATTGGACGAAATGTGGACGGTCAACACCAAAGGGCCGCTTCGCCTGATCCGGGCAGCCTTTCCGTTGCTCAAGGCATCGGGTACCGGGCGGATCGTCAATATCGTATCGCTTTCCGGCAAGCGCGTTGCCGGCGACGCCCTCACTGGCTATGCCATGAGCAAGTTCGCCACCATGGCGCTGACTCATGCGGTGCGCTACAGCGGCTGGGAATACGGCATCCGCGCCACCGCCATTTGCCCCGGCTACGTGGCCACCGACATGACCGCCGATGTCACCGCGCTGCCGCCTGAAAGGATGATTCAACCCGATGCAATTGCCGCCCTTGTCGCAACCGTGCTGTCATTGCCGAATACGGCCTCGGTTGCGGAGATTCCGGTGAACTGTCGGCTCGAACATAGCGTTTGAGCCGGCCACGCCGTCACTTTTTTCTCGCTGTCCAAATCGGCTATTGCCGGCGGGGGTAGCGCGAGCCGGCAGCGGCATCCCGCGGCACGGCGCGCTCGATTGCGGCCATGTCCTTCGAGCTCAGCCTCAAACCCACCGCAGCGAGCGCTTCGGCAAGATGATCGCGGCGGCCGGCACCGACGAGGGGTATGATGTCGTTCCCCTGCCCCGCTACCCAGGCGATGGCCGTTTGCGCGACGCTGACACTCATGCCTTCGGCGACCTCGCGCAAGGCCTCCACCAGCCCGAGGTTGGCGTCGATGTTGGCAGCCTGAAAGCGTGGGCTGTACGCCCGGAAATCACCGGATCCGGTGGCATCCTTCTGCCAGTGGCCGCTGATGAGGCCCCGCGAGAGCACGCCATAGGCTCATTCGAACGAGGCCGGTTGGCCAGATGAAATACGGACATGAAATACTCTATCTCGCCAACGATGACATCGCGGCCTGCACTTAAAGCTTGTGGAAGCACCCATAGCATTGCGGCATCGCCTGTAGCGTCTTGTGTTGACGCGTCCGGAGGCCAACGATAGAGAGGCGGGCAATAGAGATTTGCAACGCGTGCAGCGGGAGGCAGCAAATGGCCTTGGCGGACGATAAGGCGAAGCAGCGACATGAGGGTTCATTCGCGACGGAGGTGGCGAAGATCCTCCGTAGCCTCGGCGTATCGGACTCCGATAGCTCGGGCGGCTCGCTGACGGTGAGATCGCCCATCGATGGCTCTCAGCTCGCGGCGGTGCGGGAGGCGAGCGACGAAGAGGCCACTGCTGCCATCGGCGGGGCAGAGGAAGCGTTCCTGGCCTGGCGCGACGTTCCTGCGCCACGGCGAGGCGAACTCGTCCGGCGGCTGGGCGATGAACTGCGCGCGAACAAAGCAGCGCTCGCCCGGTTGATTACATTCGAAACGGGAAAGATCACCAGCGAAGGCCTGGGCGAGGTCCAGGAAATGATCGACATCTGCGACTTCGCGGTAGGCCTCTCGCGCCAACTCTATGGCTACACGATCGCTTCCGAGCGGCCCGGACATGCCATGCGGGAAATGTGGCACCCGCTGGGTGTCGTCGGCGTCATCACAGCTTTCAATTTTCCCGGCGCCGTCTGGTCCTGGAACACGGCGCTGGCCCTTGTGTGCGGCGATAGCGTCATCTGGAAGCCTTCCGAAAAAACGCCGCTCACCGCGCTCGGCTCGCACGCCCTGCTGAAGAAGGCCGCCGCCGGTATCGGCGAGGCGCCGGCGGCCCTACATCAGGTCGTTGTGGGCGGCCACGATGTGGGTTGTTCCTTGATCGACGATCCGCGCATCTCTCTCATTTCGGCCACGGGATCCACCCGGATGGGCCGGACCGTGGCGCCCAAGCTGGCCCAGCGGTTCGCTCGCGGTCTGTTCGAACTTGGCGGCAATAACGGAATGATCGTGTCGCCTTCGGCCGATCTCGACATGGCCCTGAGAGCTATCCTGTTCGGCGCCGTCGGCACTGCAGGGCAACGCTGTACGACGCTGCGGCGGCTCTTCGTTCACGACGAGGTCTATGATCGGCTCGTGCCGCGCATGAAATCGGCCTACCAGTCCGTTTCCGTCGGCAATCCCCTCGACGACAAGACCCTGGTGGGTCCGCTCATCGACAAAGCGGCCTTCGAGGCGATGCAGAAGAGTCTGTCGCTGGCCGCAAAAGATGGCGGACGGACGGTTGGCGGGGAGCGCGCAATGGCCGATGAATTCCCCAATGCCTATTACGTCCGGCCCGCCCTCGTCGAAATCCAGAAACAAACAGCAGTGGTCTGCAGCGAAACCTTTGCACCCATTCTCTATGTCATGCGTTATTCGGAATTGCCCGAGGCGATCAAACTTCACAACGCCGTGCCGCAGGGCCTTTCCTCGGCCATCATGACGACCGATTTGCGAGAGGCAGAGCTGTTCATGTCGGCGCGGGGAAGCGACTGCGGCATCGTCAACGTCAACATGGGCCCCTCCGGTGCGGAAATCGGTGGCGCGTTCGGGGGCGAGAAAGAGACCGGCGGCGGGCGGGAGTCGGGCTCCGACAGCTGGAAGGCCTATATGCGCCGCACGACCAACACCATCAACTATTCCCGGGAGCTACCCCTCGCCCAGGGCGTCAAGTTCGACGTTCAGGGATGACATAGGCTCGCCAGCCAATGACGGGGATGCCATCGGCATTCGTACGTTCTCAAGGCTTCCCGGAAGCGGGCACCCTGGCTGAATGCCGGCCCTCAGCGCTCGCCGCCGCCGCTGCGAGGCGGGAGCTTCAGAGCTGGCGCGACGGGCGGCCGGCGCCGATGCAATGCCCCGGCAGCTCAGGAATTTCGCCATTTTATCGAGCAACCCATGCTCGGCACCTGCTCGGCGGGGCCCTTTCCCGTTCGTGCTATTTGGACCATTGCATCGAACAGGTTACGCCCCGATCCCGGAGCGCGCTGGAGATGGCGCATCTCATAAATCCGGCCGCGATACTGCAGCTCGAGGTTGGCGTTGAAGCCGAAGAAATCGGGCGTACAGACCGCGTCATAGCTCCGTGCCACTTCCTGGCTCCGGTCGATGACATAGGGATCGCGAATGATGTCGTCTAGAACTGCCTGCACATAGGGACAATGATTGCAGATGAACATGACGAGCGTGCCTTTCGGCCCGCATGCCTCGGCAAGCCGATGTTGCCGCCCGTCGGTTCCTTCCAGATCGAACTTCGCAGCCTTCCATCCGATCTGTGGTGACGAGGTCGTCGCAGCCATGGTCGTCCTCCATGAATGCCCCTAAGTCTGGCAGCCGCCGGAGCAATATCGAAGAGCCGCGTCGTGTGGGAGCCTCGCGCTGAAGAAGCCAGCGGAGGAGCCAACCGATCGCGGATCCTTCTCGAGAGTCAATCCCCAGGCAGGCGGGGAATCAACCGGGAATCTCGGCGCCAAATGACAGTTTTTGCCAAACTGCCCCGAACGCCCATTTGCTATCGCGCCGCTCCGGTAAAGGATCAAATTTGTGATGCCAAGTTAAATCCCTGCCTGAATCGGTGAGGACGAAGGCCGACGCGTCGAGGAGACGACGCTCTGGGCCAGTCTGTTTTCTCTTATCCAGACAAGATTATTTCTCGCCGCGCCCTCGGAAACCTCCGGCAGGCAAAGCCAAGCCGGCCCAACCTGTTGATCGTCCTGGCGTCTTGCTGGAAATGCTACTCGGTCGATTGCCCGAGGCGTATAATTTGATCAATTGGCAGTGGATCTGCCAAGCCCCTTGGAGGATGTCATGGAACACAAAACTCGAGACGAGATCCGTGAGGTTGCCAATATCCTGCAGAGCGGCCCCCAGCCACATCCGCTCTCGAAGCGCGAACGGCTTGAGCTTTGGGCCGAAGCCCTGGAGCGCGAGGGAGGACGGCGTCTCAGGACGCTGTATCAGATTGAGTACGCACCGCCCGCCGAGCGAGCATTGGGGCGTGCCGACGACTCGCCGCTGAGTGTCGCGTTCACCGCGACAGGTCAGATAGGGCATAGGCCTCTGCACGCTTCGCGGTTCTTCGTCGGCGCCTCCGCTGCCATGCTGACAGTGATCAGCGGGCTCAGGGTCTGAGCGCGGCCGGCGGACGACTTTCGGCATTTTCTCTGCCTGAGCGCCGGCGAGAGGCTACAGCGTCCGGAATGAGTCATCTCGGACGCGGCTGCGAGGGTCGGCGCGCGAGTCAGCCGCTTCGACAGCGTTCGTCCTTGCGACGAGGCGAGGCGTTCAACGCGCGCCATGTTCTGCGACTTGGCATGCAATATTGTTGCCGCAGGCTTGCGAGCCGCCTGCGAGGGGCGCACTGCCAAGATCTTTATGTCCGTGCGCCCATCGCCGCCGGCCCGATCGCCGTCCAGCGGCCGACGGTGACTCACTGACGGAGCGCCCCGCAATCGCGCTGCGGTGACTCTACGTGCGAAACTCGCCCTTTCCTCTGCGCGAACCCTGGCTCAAATGGCCGGATTCTGGATGCGCTGGCCGATTTGGTTTGGGTTACGATTGCGTTGCCCTGCCGAGCCGCGAGGAGGACCAATGAAATACCGGAAGCTCGGAAATAGCGACCTGCAGGTGTCAGAGATTGCGCTGGGATCGTGGCTCACCTATTCGGGCGGCGTCGAGACGAGGCCGTGTGCGCCGTGCACTCGACCTCGGCATAACTCTGATTGACACAGCAAACGTGTATGGCCGCGGTGCTGCGGAAACCCTGATGGGTGAGGCCCTGCAGGGAGTACCTCGGGATCGGTACGTGCTGGCGACCAAGCCGTTCTTCCCGATGTCTGAGACAGACAAAGGATTGTCGCGCGCCCAAATCCACCACCAACTCGGCGACTCGCTGAATCGCCTGCGGACTGACTATGTTGACCTCTACCAATGCCACGGATACGACCCCGACACGCCGCTTGAGGAGACGATGACGGCTCTGACCGAGGTTGTACGTGCTGGTAAAGTGCGATGGATCGGCTTTTCCGAGTGACCGGCCAAGAAGATTCGCGCGGCCCTGGCGCAGCCCAACGTCGCCCAGTTCGCGTCGAGCCAACCGCAATACTCGTTACTCTGGCGTCAACCCGAGCGCGAAATTTTTCCGCTTTGCGGCACCACCGGTATTTCACAGATCGTCTGGTCGCCATTGGCCCAGGGGGTGCTCACCGGGAAGTATCGCCCAGGCAAGGTGCCTTCGGCCGGAACACGAGTCAGCAGCCCGACCATGGGTGCGTTTTTTCGCAAAGGATGGCTGGAGCCACAGATCCTTGGGGCGGTGGAACACCTCCGCCCGCTCGCCGAGTCCGCTGGCCTAACCATGAGTCAATTCGCCCTCGCCTGGGTTCTGCGC
>WNFR01000940.1_pt1 | contig 31401 bp, 28 predicted proteins | sample 5400221 | NCBI WGS metagenome assembly WNFR01 (sample SAMN13153357, study PRJNA577476) | soil metagenome | isolation source: 40 cm soil under Madrone tree | place: USA:California | collected 2016-06-14
TGTGCCTCCAGCGGAATCCCTTCGATCTGCAGCACCCGGGGCGAGCCGTCGTGGAGAACTGTGCCTTCCGCTGTAAAACCTCGCGCAGTTCCAGTTTTTTCGGGCAATGCGGAGACTTCCATGGTGTTTGGGAAGCCGTGTTCGCGCCTGCGAGTCTCTTCTTCCACGGTCAAGCCCCTCGCCGCCGCCACTGCCGGTGCATTGACGACGTTCACCTTCTCATCCAGCACCGCGTTGAGCGCCCCGGCAAGCACCGCGCTGCGCAGCAGATGCGTCCCCACCTCAGCCACTTCCCCCGCATACCGGATGCGAATCCGTGCCGGGCGTGAATCCGCCGCCTGCGAAACCAGAGAGCCTAGCCGCTCCGCCAGTTCCAGGTAAGGCCGCACGCGGCGGTATTGGTCCGCCGAGAGTGCCGGCAGGTTCACAGCATTGCGAATCACTCCTTCCAGGAGATAGTCCCGGATCTGCAGTGCAACCTGCGTGCCCAACTCTTCTTGCGCCTCTGCTGTGGAACCCGCCACATGCGGCGTGGTAATCACGTTCGGAAGCCCGATCAGCGGGCAATTCTTCGGCGGCTCTTCCGCAAAAACGTCGAGAGCAGCACCGGCAACATGGCCACTCCTAATGGCCGCCGCCAAGTCCGCTTCGTTGATGAGCTCCCCGCGGGCGGCATTGACGATGCGCACACCCTTCTTCATTTTCGCAATGGAGGCGGCATTGATCATCTCCCGCGTCTGCGGACTAACGGCCGTGTGCAGGGAAATAAAATCGCATTCGGCCAGAAGTTGCTCGAGCGGCACCAGTTCCACCGATAGTTCTCGCGCAGCCGCTTCACTGATGAATGGATCGTACGCAACGACGCGCATATCGAACGCTTCCGCACGGGATGCCACCTCGCTTCCGATGCGGCCCAGACCGACGAGGCCCAGAGTCTTGCCGCGTACTTCGGCGCCCGAAGAAGATTTCTCCCAGCGGCCCTCGCGCATGGCCGCATCAAATTTTGGAAGCTGGCGAACGAGTGCCAGCAACAGCGCAAAGGTATGCTCGGCAACGCTTACCGAACTTCCTCCGGGCGTGCTCATGACCAGGACACCGCGCTTCGTAGCCTCGTCCAGGTCAATGTTATCCACGCCTACGCCCGCGCGGCCCACCGCCCGCAACTTTTTTGCCTGATCCAGCAGATCAGCAGTGACTTTCGTCGCACTGCGCACAATCAAAGCATCCGCGTCGGCGATCTCCCCATTCAAGTTATCTTTCGTCGTCAGTACGATGTTCCAACCCGGCTGCTCCTTCAGCAGTTGCACGCCCCGATCGCTGATCTTGTCCGCTACGATGACTTTCATGAGCCCCGTCGTCTCCCGCAGGTTTTTCCCGCGCAATGTAAGCAATCAAAAGTAGCGAGCCGCTCGCGCACTGTCAAATAAGTACGGCTCATGCCGCGCCGGGCCTCCGCGAACCATTCCTTCGCGGTGGATTTCCCGGTCTGCTATATTCAATGACGTGAGGAACCTCAGATGAGTCTGGCGGAAAAAATTCAGAAGGATCTGGTCGACGCCATGCGCGCCAAAGAGGAGCTGCGCCTCAGCGTCCTGCGGGGAATCAAAGCGGCCATCAAGCATAAAGAAGTCGAAAAGATTCGCCCGCTCGACGAAGCCGAAGCCATCCAGATTTTGCAAATGCTCGTAAAACAGCGCAAAGAATCGATCGACCACTTCGCCAAAGGCAACCGACCCGAACTCGTCGCCAAGGAAACGAAAGAGCTCGCCATCATCGAATCGTATCTGCCCGCCGGCGCCAGCGAAGCCGAAATGGAGGCGGCCATCGCCAAAGCCATCGCCGAATCCGGCGCGACTTCGATCAAGCAGATGGGCACCGTTGTGAAGGCAGCTAAGGCGGCTCTGGAAGGCAAGACCGTTGATGGCAAATTGCTCAGCGATCGCGTGCGCGACCGTCTCTCGAAAATGAACTGAGAATTCTCATACTTTATTCTGCATGGCTCTCCCGGAAAACATCGCGGTACGCTTCACGGAAGAGGATGCCGGCTATGTGACCGTGCGCCCGGTCGTGAAGCAATCGTTTCGCCTTGCCGAGCTTGCCGACATGGTCGTGAGCGTAACCGGCAAGAATGGCCCGCGTGTGCAGCAGATTTTCCGCGCCGGCACAGTGGTTTACAACGGTTATCGATATTGGTGGGACGGCTTCGCTTCAACCGAGAACGAAGTCGCTGGCCTGCTGGCCCCTTTCCCGGATGACGACCCCTCGCTTCATTTCAACCCGGCCCAGGTTACCGCCGTCTCTCTTGAAATCGGCGGCGGCGCGCAGCGTTCTCTGGTGAAAATCACTCGCCGTGAAGCTTCGGCAAAAAGACTGTGGCACAAACAAAATCCCTGGGAAATCCTGCTGAAAGCGGCCCGAGACTCAACTCCACGCTACGACAACTATTCCCACGCAGAACGCGCCGATGTCTATCGCGTGCACCTTTCTCCCGGCGTGGCTGCCTCGCTCATAAGTGCGGCGCTAAAGGCTTCACCACGCACGCTGCGCAAAAAATTGGCCGCTCTACGGCCTCCTGCGGCCATCCAGTTTTTTGTCCCTCGCAAAGACTCTTCTGGCGCGAATACTCCGCCGTAGCAAAGGACCAACCATGGCACTTACTTCAGACCCCAACGCTCGCAATAGTTATGCTCTCGCCCTGCTCCGCATCGGCGTTGGCATCTTTTTCCTGATCTTCGGCCAATACAAAGTCTTTGGCACGGCCTTCACCCTTCATGGCGGCTTCCAATTCTGGATCAACAAATTCCTCGAGGGCGGCACTTACCCATTCATGGCACCCGTTCTGCGTGGTTTTGTTCTTCCGCATGCCACCAGCATCGCCTTCCTCGTGGCCTATGGCGAATTCGCAATCGGGCTAGCGCTAGTTCTCGGCATTCTCGTGCGTTCCGCAAGCTTCTTCGGCCTCATCTTCATGGTGACCATGCTTTTCTCTTCGGACTATCCTGGTGCAGGAGTGCCTTTCTGGCAATATTTCGGCGCCAGCCTCAGCCACTCGGTATTTGCGCTCTGCTTCGCCGCTTTCCTCCTCGGGCGCGCGGACTCCGTTCATTCAGTGAAAGCTCTTCGAAAAAAACCGAGCGAGGGTTAATAAGGATGGAAATCAGTGAGCCGCAGGCTTTAGCACCGCGGTATTCCGCTCGTCGCCTGCAATGATGCGGTAGAACTTCTTGAGGTCATCCATTTTGTTCAAGGGAACGCTGAGTTCCTTGATCTCAAATGTCCGCGTATAGCGCAGCACGTTCCCTGCAGCTTCCGTCTTGCTGTGATAGCTCGCGAAGCTGTAGTCCACATCCACCGCCGGAGGCAAATCGTCGACCTCGTATCCCGCCGGCACCGTGATTTCGATCGTGTCCATATTCTTCGCTGGCCCATCAAACTCCACCGGGAACATCCGGGGCTCCTTTTTCTCCAGAAGATCACTCGAATTGGAGCCCAAGACCCTGGGGCGCACCAGCAGCAGGTTTCCGGCGGCCTTCGCATAATTCTGCGCGACCAGGGAATACTGATATCCGAATGGCTGGTCCACCTGATTCAAGTTGGAAAAAGACGCTTTGGTGAGTTGAAATGCCGAAAGAGAGTGAGAGATCAGCGTCTCAATAACCTTGACGCGGTCAGCATCTTTCGTGACAGACTTTAGCCTTGCGCGCTGCTGAGTGCCATAGTCGCCGTTGCGCTGCTCAACAAATTCGCCGCTTAGCGTCCCGGTCGAAGTCAGCGCCAGCTTCGCCGTCCGCACGACTCCGTTCATCGCCGCCGGCAGCACTGGCAGTTTGATGAGCTCACCGCCATCCGGCGTCACCAGCAGGCCGTAGTTGGATTGCAGTTCACCCCGCAATTGTCCAAAGGGCGTCCACTCATCGGTGGGATCGAAGATCAGCAAACGTCCGAGCTTTGGATGCTCCGCGACCGCCACGAGAGCGGGGTCTTTCAAGTCGGCGGGCAATCGCACCGCCAGGATCTCGTGGTTAAACCAGCCGACCATCGCAGGGCGGTCAGGGGCGGCTCCCCCTCTCGTTGTATTGATGGAGATAAAAAATGATTGGATCCCAATTTCGCGCAGCATCGAACTCATGAGCGTTGCTTTGTCTTTGCAATCTCCGTAGCGATGCGTAAAAATCTCCGGCGCAGGATGCGGCTGCCATCCTCCGATTCCGAGTTCGATAGCAACGTAGCGGATGTCCATTTGAACAAACCTCGCCAGTGCCTGCATCTTCGCCATTTGTGTTGCAGGCGAAGCCGTTAAGGCTGCAACCTTCTGCTTGATTTCAGGAGAAGCATCGCGGCGCCCGTGTTCAAGACCTGCTTCCCAATCCCCCATTTCTTTCCAATTCTGGAATCCTCGGCTCGTTCCGCCCCCGGGCGGCACAAAAGTAGTAACGAGGATCCCTGCAATCCCGTGCCACGGTGGCATTTCATTTTCCGGTTTGATGGCCTTGATGTCCCTGACAACCCACTGCATCTGGTTTCCCGCCTGTGTTGGCTTGGCTTCAGGATAATTTATCCATGTGGCCTTGTATTCCCATCCCGCGGGCAACTGCAGCGTGTAGTGCGCCTCCCGTACCGGCACATTCACTTCCTGAAATCTCCACACGTCCTGCAAAACGTATGGCCGTACCTCCTGTTCGATCTCGTAACCGACCGTGTTGCCCGGATCGGCCGCGGGAATCGTCAACAACTTGGTCTTGATGTCCGACATCAGTTCCCCGTTTTGGACTCCGAACAGGGCCGTTTCGATCGCATCCTTATCCTTTATCTCGTAGTCTTTGCCCTGAGCCGGGATGCACCAGCCGTGAATGCTGTTGATCTTGGTTTCGGAGTCGAAACTCGCGAGAACCGTGCCGTATTGCCGGCCATCCGGGCGCAGGATTTTGTATACCCGGCGTTCCACTTTCTTGATCTTTCCATTTGACTGGACGCTCAGCACATCTTCGGAGTACAGCAGAACCGCGTTCGTCTTCTCGTCATGCTCCGGAAGAGTTGCATTCGCAACCGCGTGCATCCACTGCGGCGCGTCTCCGCATCGCGCGGCTGGAACTGTCGCCAGGAGAAAAAGAAAAAATCCGCTGGCCCCAAGTCCGCAGCGGGCGCTCTTAATTTCCGCCAGAGGTCCCCATCGGTTGCAATACGATTTGTTGGTCATCTCCGCTCCTCACGGATTGATAGAAATTGCGCAGCGCACCGTAATATTTTTGTTCCAGAAAGGTAAGATTGCTCTTGAGGTGCCGTTCCACGTGAAGCGAGCCTTTGTTGTTTTCCACCTTCAGGCTGTAGGCAATGACTTTTGCATCGTTGTTTTGCGCCTGCGGCAGACTGCCGACCTGCCAACCGAGCGGCAGTTCGATGTGAACGTCGTCGGCCTTCTCAAACTGGTAGTGAAAATAGAGTGGGTGGACTCTAACGGAGTGCTCAAACATGTGTTTTTCTGGACCGCTGAACAGACCTACCGAGCACAACGCCCGCTTTCCCGCGCCAGCAACCCATCCGGGAACCTTCAACGTGTATTCGGCCACCAAGGATGGCGCGGAGCTCGTCCATTCCGGCTTGTTCGTCAGTTCGACTTCAATCGCCGCGGGAACGATCTCCTTCACGTAATCTTCCAAGAGTTTCTTGCGGTGGGCTTCATCCTCGTTGCGCTCTTGAACTCTTCGCCATTGCGCCTCAAGACCCGTAAACGTAACCGTGAGCTTGCCCTCTAGCGACCCGTCCGACGTCAGGCTCAAATCCGCTTTACGTACAATTTGCGATACTGAACTCTCGGGCAGCGTGGTGGTCACCCAAGTGCCCCCATCTTTATCCAACTTCAGGCCTGCGGTATTCGTTTCCGACCAGGGGAGAAGGCCGAATGGTGTAAAGGCCGACCCAGGATCGAAATACGCATCTTTGCCGTTCAGCTTCACCAGCACCGCATTCGTGTTTAGGTCTCTGATCCTCATCATGCCGGCCGCGAAAAAATGATCGTCGCGCGTGGCGATCCTGACCGGAAACGCCTCGAAGCCCGCCGCGCGCGCAAGCCCCAGAAATAACCAGGTGACCTGATAACCGTCGCCATACCCTCGCTTCCAGACATCTTCCACATTGTTGATTTCTTTCTCCTTGGCGCGCTTCTGCTCCTGTTCGCTCTTTTCAATTTCGTACGATGTGTTGCGGATTTTCTGGACTCGCGCGTAGATTTTCTGCAATTTGACCTCGGGCGAATCGCTTGGCGAAACAATCTCCGCTGCCGCTTGTTCCATCGCTTTCCGTTTGTTGACGAAGTTTTCCGCCGCGTCATTCATCTTCTTTCCCTGTTTCTTCCAAAACTTATCGGCTTCTTTTTCGAACCCGTCTTCGCTGTAAACGAAATCTACGCGGAACTTCATGGCCGCTTCCGGCGGCATGTCGTCTTCTACCTGAAACGGAGGAATGTCTTGCGCCTCCATGTGAATCACCTTGTTTTCATTCGCCGGTGGCTTGGCGCCTTCCGGCAAGCCATTGGGCCAGCTCCATTGCAGGGCCCATTCGCCGTAGGGTTTCAACGTGAATTTGCTCTTCTTGCTGAACAACTCGTCGCTCAAGACCCAATTCGAATCGAAGACCAGGTATTCCGCGAAGTCGATCGTGTAGTGGTATTCAATGATGCTGCCTGGCTGAACGTCGGAGAGCGTGAAGGTCTTGGCAAGGTATTTAAGACCGCGAGCCTTGACGATTTCCTTTTCATAAATCTTGCCGTCAAAGTCGGCGATCGAGCCATCCGGCCTTATCGTGCGGGCTTTGATGTTATGAATATCCCACTTGCCCTTGACGACGGGAATTTCCACATCGGCGAATTTCCGGCCTTCTTCAGTGAATATTTTCTCGCGGATGTAATTGTACTCGTGGGCTCTCCGAACGTCGCTGTCGTCACGATCCACCTGTCGATAAAGAATAATCGCCGGCGCTCCCGGCGCTTTCCGCTCGCTGGTCATCTTCAATTCTTCCGGCGAGATCGGCTGCCATTCATCCCCTGCGCTTACGAACGACGTGCGGCGCGAGGCGGCAAAGACATACAGCAGCAAGACGAGCACGACCAAGCGTCGATAGCTCACGATAGTTCTCCCAGTCTAAATTGGTAGTCAGGCAGAATTCCACGGAATGCGGGCAAGGATCTGCGGGTTACGCCCATGTGACTCGGCCGCTCGGCGGTCACTGGTCGTCTTGACGGATTCGCGGTCAGCCGCGTTCTGAGAGGGTCCCGTCCCATGGGCTCTGTTGCTGACCTGAGCAACTTATACCGCCGGACATTACAAGGATGCTATCTTCCTGTCAATAGAACCAGGAGCCCCTCCCTTCGGCCCGCTAGGATTCTCTTCCCCGCTTCGCGCACCTGCGGCATAATCCCCCGCACAGGCCGCATTGGCATTCGATTCCGGTAAACAGGGAGGATTCTTTGAGCGAACGTCCATGGAGTTCCACGGCACCTCCGGGTGAATTCCGCACCTATATATCCGCCGACGAAAGCCCCAAAGAATTCACCATTCGCGCGGTAATCCTTGGCGCGCTCTTCGGACTGCTCTTCGGTGCGGTAACGGTTTACGTGGGCTTGCGCGCCGGGCTCACCGTTTCCGCTTCGATCCCCATTTCCGTTCTCTCCATAAGCATCCTGCGCGCCTTTGGACGCTCGACCATCCTCGAAAACAACATCGTGCAAACCACCGGCTCGGCTGGCGAATCGCTCGCCGCTGGCGTCATGTTCACGCTTCCCGCTCTCATCTTCCTCGGCTTCGGCTCCGACTTTACGTTTCCGCGCATCTTTCCACTCGCTCTTCTCGGTGGCTGGCTCGGTGTTCTCTTCATGGTTCCCATCCGCCGCCAGCTTATCGTCAAGGAACACGGCAATCTTGCCTTCCCCGAAGGCACCGCTTGCGCCGATGTCCTCGTCGCCGGCGAACGCGGCGGCTCCTTTGCTGGCCGCGTGTTCTGGGGACTTGGTCTCGGCGGCGTCTACACCTTTTTGATGAACACTGTTCAAGCTTGGACCTCGCAGCCGGAAAGCCGGCCCAGTTGGTTCCCCGGAGCGAGCTTTCGCGCGGCCGTCACCTCTGAGTATCTGGGCGTCGGCTACATCATCGGCCCGCGCGTTGCCGGCATCCTCTTCGCTGGAGGCATCGTCTCCTGGCTGGTAATGATGCCCGCCATCAAGTTTTACGGTCAGCTTGCCGGCAACACGCCCATCTATCCTTCCACTATTCCCATCCCGCTCATGACGCCGGATGACATCTGGCGCAGCTACATCCGTCCCATGGGCGCGGGCGCCGTTGCCGCCGCTGGTTTGATCACTCTGCTGCGCACTTTGCCGACGATCATTTCCGCGTTGCGTGCTGGACTGAAAGATGTTCGCGCGGAAGGAGCAGGCCAGTCCGCGTCCTCCAGCCGAATTGACAGCGATATCCCCATGCGCACGGTAGTCCTCGGTTCAATTGTCATCATCGCCATGCTGTGGGTGCTTCTCACTTTCTTCCCAATCCAGGGCGCCCAAACCACGTGGTATCAAAATCTTTTCGCCGCTGTGTTTGTCGTTGTTTTTGGTTTCCTCTTCGTCACTGTCGCCGGACGCATCAGCGGCCTCCTTGGCAATTCCTCCAATCCCATCAGCGGCATGAGCATCGCCACTCTCATGGCCACTTGCGCCATCTTCTTCCTCGCCGGCTGGACGGCCCCCAAGTATGCCGTCCTCGCCCTGATGATCGGTGGCGCGGTATGCATCGCCGCAGCCATCGCGGGCGCGACTTCCCAGGATCTCAAGACCGGCTACCTGGTCGGCTCCACGCCTTTTTGGCAGCAGATGGGCCTTCTCATCGGCGTCACGGTATCCACCGTGGCCATCGCTTTCACTCTCAACCTCATGAACACCGGCCTCGAGAAATACATCCCCACTGAGATTCCGGTCAATATCCAGTCCTTGCCCGAGGGCGTCAAAGTCGAGCGCGACACTTTTGTCCATCAGGGAAAAACCTTCGTGCTCATCAATTCCCTGGGTTCTCATGAAGTCCCCGACGGCGAATATCTCTACGACGCGGGTACGAAGCGGATCGAGTTTCAATGGGCCCAAGGCATCGGCAGCGAAAAAGCCCCTGCGCCTCAAGCGCGCCTCATGGCTACGGTCATCAGCGGCATTCTGAATCAGCGCTTGCCTTGGCGCCTCGTTCTTATGGGCGTCGCTCTCGTTATTGCTGTGGAAATTCTCGGAGTGCGTTCTCTCGCCTTTGCCACTGGCTCGTATCTTTCTATCGCCACGACTGGAGCCATGTTCGCTGGCGGCCTCGTCCGCGCTCTCGTCGAAGCCACCACCAAGAAAAAAGACGAAAGCGAAGCCAGCCCTGGCGCTCTCTACTCAAGCGGACTAATCGCCGCCGGAGGTGTGTTCGGGCTGCTCGGCATCATTATCGCTCTTCTGCAGGACCCGGAAATCTCAAATCGCGTCCCCCATTGGCTGACATCCGTTCTTGGTCTGCCCTGGCGCGCCGATCTTTTCGCCTTCGGCCCCAAACTGATGGGATCGCTCGCGACCAACAATCTTTTCGGCATTTTCATGTTCGCGCTTCTCGCGGCCTCGCTCTTTTATTTTGCCCGCAAGAAGCTCGACTAGCTAAGCCATCGGGCCTTTGACGGACACCTCGGGCCGCCGTAAACTGGGTGAATGGGAAGCACCTTCGGCGCGCGGCGCTATCACTTCGATTGGCGCAGCTTCATAACCCCAGGCGTAAAACTCCTCGTATTGGTCTGCGCCGGCGTTTTCCTTGTGCAGACTTTCCTGGGGCTGCTCGCTCCTCCCGCCGCTACAATTTGGCTCCTCAAGTGGTTTGCGCTGATCCCCGAGGCGGTAACGCACCATATCCCTCCGCGGATTTGGCAGCCTTTCACCTACATTTTTCTGCATGGCGGCTTGTGGCATCTGCTCATCAACATGCTGATGCTCTGGATGTTCGGCCGGGATTTGGAGCTCGTCTGGGGGAAGCGCCGTTTTCTGAATTATTTCTTCATCTGCGGGGCGGGCGCGGGGATCATCGAGCTCATCGTCAAGACTGTCCCCGTGTTCTTCGGCGCTCAGCCGTCGCTGATTCCTACCATTGGCGCCTCCGGCGCTATTTTCGGCATTCTCATGGCCAACGCTGTGCTCTTTCCAGACCGCCGCATCTGGCTCATTCCGCTCCCAGTCACAATTCCGATGCGCCCTTACGTGGCGGTGATGGGCGCCATCGAATTCTTCTCCACCATTGGCGCCGGCGGGGACAATGTCGCCCATGTCTGCCATCTCGGTGGCATGCTTGTTGGCTATCTCTATCTCCGGCGCGGCTCTTTCCTATATAACGTTCGCAACACGGTCACGGACTGGCAGCACAAACGCATTCGCAGGCGTTTCGAGGTGTACGTCAACAAGCACAGAAAAGAACCACCCTCCCGCCCCGACAATTGGGTTAACTAGCATCCATAGATTATGATATACATAGTCTTGTAGATAACTGCGTCTTGGAGTGGGGGAGCTTGCTCCCGTTTTTCTTTCTCGCAAACAGCTTCCCCGGAATTCACAAGCCCAAAACAACGAAGCGCGCGCCCTTTAGAATCAACCTCTTACGAAATGCAAATTTCGTAAGTCTTTTCTTTTGATATTCATGCAAATTGGTGGGGGGGCGTCTATTGAAAACTAAACACTGACCGCTGGGTTACTGCCTCAAGCCGGACCTCCGATAATATGAAACTTCATGAAGTTGGTCGTCCCGCGAATGCCCATCGGTGTGCCCGCTACAATCCCGATGACGTCGCCCTTGCGCACCAGCCGCTCTTCGAGCAGCCGTTTTTCCGTGACCTTGGCCAGCCCGTCCACTTTTTGCACGTCTTGAATATTCCGCGGCAGAACGCCCCAGATCAACGCCATGCGCCGGCGCGTCTCGGCCACTGGAGAAAACGCCACGATCGGCACCAGCGGCCGGTAACGCGAAACCAGCCGCGCCGTGAATCCACTGTGCGTAAACACCGCGATCACTCTCATGTGCAATTCGCGCGAGGCGTGGCACACCAGCTCCGCCACGGTTTCTGCCACCTTCAATTGCTCGTGAGACGCCGGCCGCGGAAATTCGCGGATGCTTGCTTCTGCTTCTTCGATGATACGCGCCATCATGCCGACGGCCTCGACGGGGTATTTCCCCGAGGCCGTCTCCGCTGAAAGCATCACCGCGTCCGATCCATCGAAAATCGCGTTGGCCACGTCCGAAGCTTCCGCGCGAGTCGGCCGCGGATTCTCGGTCATCGATTCCAGCATCTGCGTGGCGGTAATCACCGGGCGCCGGAATTCCCGTGCTCGCGCAATAATCGTTTTCTGCACCACCGGCACGCGCTCTGGATTCATCTCCACGCCGAGGTCGCCTCGCGCCACCATCACGCCGTCGGCAGCCCGCAGAATTGCGTCCAGATTTTCGATCGCTTCGGGCTTCTCCAGCTTCGCAATCACGGGCACGTCTTTCCCTGCGCGGCGAATCAGCTGTTTTGCGAGTACCACGTCCTCCGGGCGGCGCACGAAGCTCACCGCAATGTAATCCGCGCCATGTTTCAGAGCGAACAGCAGGTCTGCGCGGTCTTTCGGCGTCAACGCGGGCACGCGCAGCTTCACTCCGGGCAGGTTGATCCCTTTGTGTTCACCGAGCGCCCCGCCGTTTGCGACTTGGCAAATCACTTCACGGCCGCTGACTTTTTCCACACGCAATTCGATCAACCCATCGGAAAGCAGGATGCGGTCGCCGCGGTGAACTTCGCGCGGCAGCGGCGTAAAAACCGTATTCACGCGCGTCGAATCGCCCAGCACTTTTGCGGTGGTAATTATGAAGCGTTGTCCAGTGCGCAACTGCACCGGCCCGCCACCGGCCAGCGGCCCGGTCCGGATTTTTGGTCCTTGAAGGTCGGCGAGAACCGCAATCGGTTTTTCATGCTCGATCGCCGTAGCCCGTAGCATCGATATGTTTTTCGCATGCTCTTCGTGCGAGCCATGCGAAAAATTCAGCCGCGCCACGTCCATTCCCGCGCTCAACAAACGGTCAATCATCCGCGGCGAACGTGTTGCCGGCCCGATCGTGCACACAATCTTGGAATGACGGAAGCTCATGCGTCCTTTGACGGCAACGATTGTAAACTGCTTTTATTCTTTACGGAAAGCGCGCGAAATTGCGGATGTTTTTTTCTGCTTGCGATTCAATTCGTTTCTGCGCTAATGCGCTACGGCGAATTCATTAACGATCTTCGCCAATACTTCCACGCCCTTGTCGAACGCTCCGAGCGGTATGCGCTCATCGTCTCCATGCATGCGTTTCAAATCATCTGGTGACAGCGGAAACGGAACCAGCCCGTACGCTTGTACCTGGTGCAGCCGCAACTGCGCCGAATCCGTCAGCCACGTCGATTGAAAAGGCAGCGCCGGCGCGCCACCGAATTCCTGGGAAACCACCTTGGTAATCACGGTATAAAATTCCGATTCCAGCGACGAAGACGGCGCGGCCAGTCCCGAATTTGGCTGCAGCTCCAGTTTCACCAGCGGATCATTCACCAGCTTGGTCAAGTCGTTCAACACTCTATCAATCGTATCTCCCGGCAGGAGTCGCACGTTCAGGTTGGCCCGCGCCTCCGCCGGAATTACGTTGTTCGCCACTCCGGCGGTCAGCATCGTCGGCGCAATCGTGTCCCGCAACATCGCATTCCACAACGGACTGGCATCGGAAATCACGCGTTGCGCGTGTTCGCCGCGGTCCGGAGTTTCCATCGAGCGGATCCACTTCCCAATCTCGTCATCTTCCAGCGGCGCCAGCCCCTCGAAGTATCTCCGCACGATCGATGTGAAGTGCACCGGAGCCGCATAGCCTCCGATCTTCGCCAGTGCCGCCGCCAGGTGTACCACGGCATTGTCTTTTGTCGGTTGCGAAGCGTGCCCGGAAGGCCCGCGGGCAACGACGGCAATGTTATAGGCAACTTTTTCGTCCGCCTGCACGCCGACGTATTGCACTTTTCCGTTCTTTAGGAAAACGTTTCCGCCCTCGTTGATGGCGAACCCTGCGGCAATCTTTTCCCAGTGCTTCGCGATCAGCATGCGAATGCTGGCGTCGCCGCCGGCTTCCTCGTCGTCTGTCGCTAGAAAAATCACGTCCCGATTGAGCCGCGCCTTCGAACGCTTCAGCGAAATGAACACCGCCAGGTTTGCCGCCACCATGCCTTTGTCATCAATCGCTCCGCGTCCATACAGATATCCGTCCTTAACTAGCGCGCCGAAGGGGTCCACGCTCCATCGCGCTTTCTCGACCGGTACTGTGTCCAAGTGCGCCACCAGCAATAGCGCTCGCGCCGGCTGCGCTACCGCCGAGCTGCGCAGCCGCGCCACTACCGCGCTGCGCCCCGGCGCCATGTCGAGGATTTCTGCTTTGATCCCTTCCTTCGCCAGGATCCCGGTGATGTACATTGCGGCGATTTGCTCATTTCCCGGGGGATTCGACGTGTTGATCTTGATGAGGTCTGCCAGCCACCCATGCGCTTCCTTTGCAATCGCGGACATGTCCCCGTATGGCGACGCGCTGACCGGCGGATTCCCCGCCGGGATCCCCGGCCTTTCTGGCGCTACCTGCGCCGCAAGCGGTAAACTTGCGGCCATCGACAATGCCGCTATCCCAGCCAACACCTGGACCAAGCGATTCCAGTTCACGAATCCGTCCTCCTCTTCAAATATGGCCGCCGCGCGGCCCTCAGTAAACGTTTTGATTCAAATGTGCTTCATACTAACATGCAGGTGTGGGCGCTTGGCTGGGGCAATGCCGTGGGGTTGCCTAAATTCAACCCGCTTTTGCGTCCGCCAGTTTTTCCGGCATGCGGACGTCAACGCCAGTTTAGCATTGGTCGGTTGCAACCGAGGAGAGCATCATGAAGGCCATTTTTTCCGTAGTTTTGCTCGCGGCCCTGGCTATCTGCCTGGTACTGCCGCTGGCCGAGAACTCTGTGTTTGCCCAGGCCCCCACCGGTCCTCAAGGCGGCGCTCCTCCTCCTTCGCAGCAGCAGCAAAATCCTGCTTCGCAAAAACCACCGACTGACGCGGCGCAGCCCCCGCAAGGGGGCGTGACCATCGCCGTTGACGTCCCCATCGTCACGCTCGATGTGGTTGCCACCACCCAGCACGGCGACATCATCCCGGGCCTCAAGAAAGAAAACTTTCGCGTTCTCGATGATGGCGTTCCACAGACCATCACCAACTTTGCCCCCACGGAGGCTCCCATCACCATGGTCCTCCTCATGGAGTTCAGCAGCCGCGGCTACGGCGGTTTCTTTGCATATATTGGGAAGTATTGGTCCACGGCGCTTTTCCCAGCCTTGCAGCAAAAAGACTGGATTGCCCTCGAGACCTTTGACATGAAGACCCGCATCGAGGTGGACTTCACGCAAAACAAAGAGGAAGTCATGGAGGGGATCTATCATCTCTATTTTCCGGGCTTCAGCGAATCGAACGTCTTCGATGCTCTGCTGGAAACAGTGGATCGCCTGAAAGACGTGAAGGGCAAGAAATCCATCGTCCTGCTGGCCAGCGGCGTGGACACCTTTTCCAAACATACCCTCGATCAGACCATGAAGCAGCTGCGCCAGAGTGACGTCACGATTTTTTGTATCGGATTAAGCCGCGCGTATCAGAATTTCGCTGATATGAACGGCGGAATGGGCAGCAGTAGGCGCATGGACTACCTCCAGGCGGAAAATCAGCTGAAGACTTTTTCTCAGGAGACCGGAGGCTATTCCTGGTTTCCTCAGTTCGCCGGAGAAATGCCGGATGTGTTTCGCAACGTTGCCGCTTTCTTGCGCCACCAATATAGCCTTTCCTATTCACCTTCCAATGGCGCCAAAGACGGCAAATTTCATAAGCTAAAAGTGGAGTTGGTTGCGCCCGATGGTGGCCCGCTCACGGTAACGGACCAAAAAGGAAAAAAACAGAAATTCCAGGTCTACGCCCGCGAGGGCTATCAAGCTCCCAAAGGAGGCGTCGGCGACTAAGAAACATGGAAACTTGAAAATAGAAATTTGAAATTAGAAGGGACTTCTACTCACGGCAAATTGCGAATTTCCATTTTCAGTTTGCTAATTTCTATTTTAATTTCAGTAGCCCCGCGCAAAGTCCACGCAATTGAATAGTTCTTGCCCGGCAAACCATCTTTCCAACAACTCGATCAGAATCGCCGTCTGGCGGTCCCACAGCCGGTCGCTCACCCCGCTAGTGTGCGGGGTAATAAATAGATTCGGTGCCTTCCACAACGGGCTTTCCGCGGGCAGCGGCTCCGTCGCCGTCACGTCCAGCGCCGCTCCGCCTAGCGCTCCGCTCTCCAGCGCCTGAACAAGTGCCGTTTCATCCAGGAGCGACCCGCGCGCGACATTGATCAGCCGCGCCCCGCGTTTCATCTCTGCAATCTCAGCCGCGCCAATCAGGTGTTTCGTTTCCGCTGTCTCTGGCGCGCAAATCAGAATGTAATCCGCGCCCCGCAGTGCTTCGTATAATTGCGCTGCAGCAAAAATCTTCTCCACGTGCGCCAATTCGCCGTTGCCTGAGCGCGTCACTCCCCACACTTGCATATCAAACGCTTTCGCGCGCTTCGCCACTTCCCTGCCGATCGACCCATACCCGACAATCAGCAACACTTTCCCGTTCAACTCCGTCAAATGCTGCGGCTGGTCCCAAATTTCCTGCTGCGCCCATCGCGCGCGGTCCTGTCCTCGCACGGAGTCCGGAAAATTCCGCGCCAGCGCCAGCAGCAAGCCGACGGTGTGCTCCGCCATCGGCACGGAAAAAATCCCGCTGGGGTTTGTCACCATGATTCCGGAATCCCGCAACTCCGGGTACATCAATTGCGCCACGCCCGCCGCCGTCGAGTGAATCCATTTCAGCTTCCTGGCCTCCTTCAATTGCTGGGGGCGCAGCGAGTATCCGACAAAAATGTCCGTGTCCGGCAGTTCTTTCGCCAAGTGGTCGTAATTCGGCAAATGCAAGACACGCATCTCCGGCCACCGCTTGCGAATGGCCTCGGCCATCGCCGGCTTCGGCCGCCATTCCGTAAACGGATGCCACACGCAAATCACAAGTTTTGTCTCTAGAGGTTTTGTGCGTCTCATAGTCCGGTTACGAAATGATGCGCAAATCCGTTCCCGTCATGTCAGCTGGCCGCGGCTGCCCCAAGGCGCTCAGCATGGTCGGGGCAATGTCTCGTAATGATCCGGCGGGCTGCAAGCGCAGCTCGTCATCATCGCTCACTAAAATCAGCGGGACGGGATTGGTGGTGTGATAGGTGTGTGGCCCTCCGGTTATCGGATCGATCATCGTTTCCGCATTCCCGTGGTCCGCGGTGATAATCCACACTCCCCCGTGCGGCTTCAGCGCTTGATAAATACGGGCCAGACCCGCGTCGACGGCTTCAACCGCCTTGATCGCGGCTTCCAGCTTCCCCGAATGACCGACCATGTCCGCATTCGCATAATTCATGATGATGGCGTCGAACTCATTTTTCTCGATGGCCTTCACGACGGTGTCCGTAATTCCCGCCGCGGACATCTCGGGTTTCAAATCGTAGGTTGCCACTTTTGGCGAGGGCACCAGAATCCGCTCTTCTCCGGCAAAGGGCTTCTCGACGCCGCCGTTGAAAAAATAAGTTACGTGCGCGTACTTTTCTGTCTCCGCTGTGCGCAGATTCTTGTACTGCAGCTCGGCAAAGACTTGTGCGAGGATGTGCTCGAGTTTTTCTGGAGCAATTACGAATTTCAGCCACGGCCAGTTCTTGTCGTACTGCGTCATTCCGACATAAAACAAATTCTTCGGCCGCTTCGCGTCCACAAACTTGTCGAAGTCCGGGGCTGCCAGCGCGTAAGTCATTTGCCGCGCGCGGTCCGCGCGAAAATTGAAAAAGATAACCGCGTCATCGTCGTGAATCAGCCCTACCGGCGTGGCAGAGGCTCCACTTCCATTGGTCACCACAATCGGCTTGACAAATTCATCCGTAACGTCCGCTTCATAACTTCGCTGTAGCGCCGCAAGCGGATCAGCTGTGCGCGTTTCCGTTTCGCCGTGAACCAGCGCGCCATAGGCGAGTTCGACGCGCTCCCAGCGATTGTCGCGGTCCATCGCGTAGTAGCGCCCCACCAGCGTGGCGATTTCGCCGACGCCCAACTCGCGCATCTTCTGCTGCAACTGCCGGACGTAATCGCGTCCGCTGTTCGGCGGCGTGTCGCGCCCGTCCATAAAACAATGCACAAACACTTTTTCCACTTTTTGCTGTTTGGCCATCTCCAGCAGCGCAAACAAATGCTGAATGTGCGAGTGCACTCCGCCGTCGCTGAGCAATCCGAGGAAATGCAGTTGCCGGGCTCGTCCGCGCTCCATTGCTTGTTGAAACAGGGGCACGCTTGGCAATTGCTTGTTGGCGATCAGCAGGTCAATGCGCGTGATGTCCATGTGCACGATGCGCCCTGCGCCCATGTTCATGTGCCCCACTTCGCTATTGCCCATTTGCCCTTCGGGCAATCCGACAAATGGTCCGGAAGTATGAATCAGCGTGTTCGGAAATCTCTGGATCAGTCCGTCATACGCCGGCTTGCGCGCCAGCGCGATGGCGTTGCCTTTGGTCTCCGCGCGGTATCCCCATCCATCGAGCACAGTCAGCACAATTGGTTTCGGCCGCTTTGCCATAGCGCGTCAGAATACATGGATTTATTGGACGAATCACTGTGTTTCCGTCACGATATTTGCTGGAGCGTTCCATGGTTGATGAAAGAAATTCGCACCTTGCCTCTTCGCAAACGATTAGCGCAGTTATTCTCGACTACGGCGAAGTCCTTTGCTGGCGTCCTTCCCCCGAAGCTCTCGCGGAAATGGCAGGCATTTTCGGGGTCGACGAAGACAAGTTTCTCCCCATCTATCGTTCTTCGCGCAACCCATACGATCGCGGCGACTTCACGGGGGATACTTATTGGGCGGAGTTTGCGCGCCGTGCCAGCGTCACGATTCATGCCCAGCAGATTGAACGCCTTCGCCGGCTGGATGTACAGATGTGGAGTAACGTCAATCAGGAAATGACGGAATGGCTGGCGAGCATGCACTCGCGCGGCATTAAGACCGCTATTCTTTCAAACATGCAAACGGATATGGCCGCCCACGTGAGGAAGCACTTCGCCTGGCTGCGCCACTTCGATCACCAGATTTTCTCGTGCGAGGTGCGCGTCATAAAGCCCGACACCGTCATCTACCGGCATTCCCTCGCCCTGCTGAAAATTGCGCCATCGGAAGCGCTCTTCATCGATGACCGCGACGAAAACATCCAGGCAGCACGCGCGGTGGGAATTCGCGGGATAGTCTTTGAATCCGTCGAACGCCTTCGCAAAGATTTGCAAGCGCTTGGCTTTCCGATTCTTCCTGGTTCCCGCGCGCACGGTGACAGTCATACTGACAGCTAGTCGGAACTCGACGGTCGTGTGGCACTCGCGCCGAGTCATACGGGGTCAACTCAGTTTTTCTCAGCGAATTCCTTCAGCGCAGCAAGCAGGCGGTCTACTTCGTCAACGGTGTTGTAATGGACGAGGCCGACGCGCAGGACGCCGCCGTGTTGTTCGACGCCGAGGCGCTCGGAGAGATTCAATGCGTAGAAATTTCCGTCCCAGGTAAAAATTCCGCGCTCGCCAAGGAAGGTCGCGATTTTGGTTGGATGGTGATCGCCCAGCCGGAAAGATAATGTCGAGCAGCGTTCATCGAACCGCTTTGTATCGGTGATGCCGAAGATGCGCATTCCAGGAATTGCCTGCAACCCCGCGATCAAGCGAGTGATCAATGCGGCTTCGTATTGATGTGTGGCGCGATACGCTGCTTGCAACGCTTCGCGACGGCTCTTTACGCCCGGATCGCAATGCCGTCCTAGGTCTGCGAGGTACTCCACGGCGGCGCCAATTCCAGCGATTAGTTCCTGCACTTGCGTTCCCGTTTCCCAGCATTCCGGCGAAGTGTTGGTCGCCGGCCGCACTTTGTAGGGCTTGAATTTCTCCAGGTGTTCGCGCTTCCCATAGAGCGTACCCATGTGCGGGCCGAAGAATTTGTACGGCGAGCAAGCCAAAAAATCGCAGTCCAATGCCTTCACGTCAATCAGCCCGTGCGGTGCGTAATGCACGGCATCAACGAACATGAGCGCGCCAGCGGCATGAGCGAGCTTGGTGATTTCCGCGACGGGGTTGATCGTTCCCACCATGTTGGAGGCATATCCCACGGCAACCAGTTTCGTTTTCGGGGTAGTCTTGCGCTTCAAATCGTCTAGATCCAGCGTGCAATCGGCTTCGCGAATGTCTACCTGACGTATCACAACACCTTTTTCTTCGAGCGCGCGCCAGGGCGCGACGTTGGCGTCGTGGTCCAGCGTGGTGACAACAATTTCATCGCCGGGTCTCAGTTCGCGCCCGATCGCGCGCGCCAGCGCAAATGTGATCGTGGTCATGTTCTGCCCGAAAACCACTTCGCTCGAATCGCAATTGAGAAAATCCCCCATCGCTGCCCGCGCCGAGCGAATCATTTCATCGTTTCGCCGGCTGGTTAGAAACGCGCCATAGGTATTCGCGTTGGCTCCCAGAAAATAATATTGCACCGCGTCCATCACCTGCTTCGGGACTTGTGTGCCTGCGGGGCCATCCAGAAACGCGGATCCATGGCGGTTGAACTGCAGAGTCAGCGAAGGAAATTTTTCCCTCACCCAGGCGATATCAAATGCTGTTGTGTCGGCGCTGTGCATCACGGATGTGCTCATCGGCTCTTTCCCTACGGCGAATGGTTACGAACTCAAGTCCGCTAGTTTCTCACACGTGACGCCGGCGTAGTAGAGGCGCAGCATGCTGCGTCCCGACAAGCCCGGGAGTGGCGGGCGATGCATGCAAATTGGGACCACATTTTCTCATGCTCCACGCCAGCCGCGAATTGGCGCCAGTTCGCCCGTGATACGATACTTACGGTTGTTCCTCACTCATGCCGCTTTGGCGCCGGCTACAAATCAAATGAGCGGCCACCAAGCGGCCGGCTTTGCGCCACGTTACTCAATGAGGTGAATCGTGCCCGAAACTATCCCGCCAACCGAGCGTACGCGCGTTGTGCGTGAGGCGCATCGCGGCGCTTACGACCGCGAAACCATCTATAGAATTCTCGACGAAGGTTACGTGTGCCACGTCGGATTTGCCGTTGATGGCCAGCCTTACGTTATCCCCACGCTGTTCGCGCGCGTCGGTGACGCGATCTATTTCCATGGCTCCGCTGCGAGCCGAATGCTGCGCAACGTGAGCGAAGGAATTTCCGTGTGCGTCACGGTGACACTTACCGATGGCCTCGTGCTTGCACGCTCGGTCTTCAATCACTCCATGAATTACCGTTCCGTGGTGGCACTCGGCAAAGCAGCCCTGGTCGACGCGCCCGAAGAAAAGCTCGAAGCGCTACGCGCGTTCACGGAGAAAATAATTCCCGGCCGCTGGAATGATGCTCGCCATCCCAACGAAAAGGAATTGAAGGCCACGAGCATTCTGCGCCTGCCGCTCACGGAAGTTTCCGCGAAGATACGAAGTGGTCCGGTCGAAGACGACGCTCCGGACTATGCGCTGCCGGTCTGGGCAGGCGTGATTCCGCTTACTCTCACACCGGGCGCGCCGATCCGCGATGAGAAATGTGACGCTTCGATTCCTACGCCTGCTTATGCGGCGCAGTACAGGCGGCCAGCATGAGCGATTTCACTCCCGCACCGATTAAGCCCATCGTCGGTGTTGCCGCGCTCGACGCGCTCGACATTCGTGTTGGAAGCATTGAGCGCGTCGAGGAAATTTCGCGTGCGGACAAGCTCATGAAGCTGACCGTGAATTTTGGCGATCATTCGCGGACCATTCTCGCGGGCATCAAGAAAGAACGCGAAAATCCGCGAGAGATCGAGGGACGCCAGGCGCTGTTCGTGGTAAACCTGGAGGCGCGTAAAATGGCCGGCGAAATTTCCGAAGGCATGCTCTTCGACGTCGGGTACGCCGACGGCGTCACGCCGGTCCTTTCTGTTCCGGAGCATTTCGTTCCGAACGGCACGCGCGCAGGATAATCCCTGCCTGTGCGCTTGATCGAAGAAATTTTATTTCGCTCCAGCGAGTTTCTGGGCCGCGGAGGAAATCAGCGCGGTTTCGTCTTGCAAGACGCGCGCGACGACCGCAATCGCTTCGTCGGCCTGCTGCCATTTTTTCAGCTCAATGGCTTCGCGGACCGCCGGCACCGTCTTGACCCCGTAGCCGGTGTAAAAGCCCGGAGCGTAGAGCTGGTGCTTGAACCAAGGACGATTGGATAGCCCTTCTGCATTTGTGAGTTTCCGCTCGCTTTCGATGAGCATCTTGTTGACTTCGACGAGCGCAGCGGACGCGAGCGCAGCGCCGCCATTGGCGTTCGCTTGTTCCAGTGCTTTGCGGTACTCCGCCGCGCTGCGCGTGAGCGCCTCAACAGCATTTTCCATGGGAGCGAAATTCAAATGGGGTGGAACGGCTTCTACCGAAGGCGGGACCAGCGGACGCTTGGGGTCGTCGACGGCCTTGAAGAGGCCTTCTTCGATTTCCTTGTTTCGTTCACTTATATCGTCCCGCATTTTCTGCGATAGAACTTTTAATTCCTTCAAGTAGGTCTGCACGGTGTCGGCAAAATCTGCGAACTCGAATGGAAGCAAATCCGCGTCCGCCAAACGCATTATGGCCATGCCGCCGGTCTGAGCGAGCGCGCGGCCGTAGACAAAGTCCGTGTCGCTAAAATGCGTATACCAGTAGAAATCGTCATAGATGGAGTGGTAGATGCCGCCTTGATCCTCGCCGCCGAAACCAATATTGAGCGAGGCTACGCCGTCGTGCTGCAGGAACGCGGTGTAGTCCGAACCGGAACCCAGGGCGGGGATGCGCAGGTCCGCACGCTTGCGAATTTCTTCGCGCTGCTCCGCCGTCTTTGCATTGGCGATTTCGTGGAGCTGCTGACGCTTCCAAGCACTCAATTTCGTTTCCGGATCTGATATCTCGCGGGCGATGTCGTTGCTGAATTTTTCCAGCGTGTGCGAGCCTTCAATCCCGAGATAGCCACGGCCGTTACCATCCGAATTGATGTAAGCCACACCGTGGGCGCGCAATTCGTCATAGTGCTGCTCGGCCCATTCAGTGGAGCCCAGCAATCCGGGCTCTTCGCCGTCCCACGCGCAATAAATGATGGTTCGCTTGGGTTTCCAGCCGGACTTGACCAACTCGCCAAGCGCTCGCGCTTCTTCGAGGAGGGCGACTTGGCCGGAGATGGGATCCTCCGCGCCGTTCACCCACCCGTCATGATGGTTGCCGCGAATCACCCACTCATCGGGAAAAGCAGCACCTTGAATTTTTCCGATGACGTCGTAAAGAGGTTTGATGTCCCAGTTTGACTTCACTTTTAGGTGAACTTTCGCGGGGCCGGGGCCAACGTGATAGGTGATGCCCAGGCCGCCGCGCCATCCGTCAGGAGCTACGCGGCCGGTCAGTGCCGCGAGAAGCGGCTGGGCATCCGCATACGAAATCGGCAGGACGGGAATTTTCGTAATTGTAGGAGTTTCTTCGATCTTCAGGCGCTTGGCGTCTTTGGTTGCGCCAACGCCCGGGGTGAGCGGATCACCGGGATAAAACGGCATGTCGGCGACACTGCCGCGCTGGACGCCATCGGGCGGGCGGTAGGCCCCGGCCGGGAAAGTCTCTCCCTGGACGAATCCATCTTCATGCGGATCGGAGAATATCAGGCAGCCGACGGCCCCGTGCTCGGCCGCGACTTTGGGCTTGATACCGCGCCAGGAATGATAGTAGCGCGCGATGACAATCTTTCCCTTGACAGATACGCCCAAGCGATCGAGCTGCTCGTAGTCTTCCGGGATGCCGTAGTTGACGTAGACCAGAGGAGCGGTCACGTCGCCGTCGATGGAGTAAGCGTTGTAGGTGGGAAGCTGCTCGGCTTGCTGATTGGAGGTGGGGTCCTGCTGAAGCGACGGCTCCTGGAGTTTGGCGACGAATTTTGGGCCGCCCTCGACGAGCTCGACGAGGCGTTCCTTGGGCGTGGGGAAGAGAACGTCAAATTGTTCGATGTGGGTGTCGAGACCGAACTCCTTGAATTTTTCGGCGATCCATTCGGCGTTGGCCTTGTCGTAGGGCGAGCCGACGTGGTGCGGGTGCGCGGAGAGACGCTGCATATAAGCGCGGAGGTTGTCGGGACTGGGAATAGCGCGGAGCTTTTCTTCCCACTGGCGTTCGATGTGGGAAGATTCGGCGGAATAGCCGAAGAGAGGCTGCTCGTCGGCGATGACGTGCCTGTCGAGAGGAGCAAGCGTGATTCCCGCAAAGAGAATGGATGCAATGACGACGGTGCGATTCATGGTTCCCCCAGAATGAGGGGGTATTCTGCCTGAAGGCGCGAAGGATTGGAAATGACGGAATGCAAGTTAACCATAACGACCGGTCTCCTCTCAGCGAATGGTTTTGGACATGAGCATGTAGTGGCAAGGAACCTTGACGGGAACGTCCGGAGCAAAAGGGGCGGTGCCGGTTTCGAGGTAGCCAAGGTGGCGATAAAAGGCAGGAAGAGGCGTGCGGGCGCTGATGACGCGGAGGTCGACGGCAACGCAGCCCGCTTGGCGGAAGAAATTCTCCCCAGCGTCCATTAGTTTGCGCCCCAACCCGGTTCCCTGGCACCGCGGTTCGACGCCAAGCAAGCCGAGGTAACCGCGGTCGTCGCGAAGTTCAACGTAGACGCAACCAGCCAGACCGGAGGAATCTTCAGCGAGGAAGAATTTACCTTTTGCCATGTAAGAGCGAACGCCTGCGGCGTCAATGCGATCGCCTGCGATATAGGGCAGTTCGACGCGGAAAGCGGAATTGATCAAGCGCACGAGGGCTTGGACATCGCCAAGATCTGCGGTGCGAACCCGCAACGCATCTGGTTGAGAGAATGATCTGGCAGCTTCGATCATGAGCGCAGGTGCATTCTAACCCGAGGAGCGATGATCGCGCGGGTTGGTATTTGCGAATTCGGCGTGCGTCCCGCCCTGGCTTCTCCAAAGGCACCACCCTGTCGTAATCCCATCGTTAGCGGGAAGCGGTGCTAAGATTTGAGACATGCGGAATTCTCGGCGAAAAAGGGAATGGATCGTATGCTGCCTGGCGATTCACGCTGCGCTCTTGCTGGCGTCACAGGCATCGACTGCCCACACTCAAGTAAGGTCAAGGGATTTGGCGGCGCGACAGGCGTTCTTGAAGAAGCTGGTCGCCGCTGCGGAGGAGAGATCGCATCACGCAGTACGATATGACCCGGCCTATGTGAGGATTCCCTACCCGGGAGGCGACGTGCCGTCAGATACCGGCGTTTGCACCGACGAGATAATCCGCGCGTATCGGGCTGTAGGTGTCGATCTGCAAAAAGAAATACACGAAGACATGGAGGAACATTTCTCTGCGTACCCCCGGAAGTGGCGATGGCTTTCGGGACACCCGGACGCGAACATCGATCACCGGCGGGTGCCGAATCTGATGGTGTTTTTTGGCCGTAAGGGCGAAATGCTAGCGATTACGGAGCGCGCTGAAGATTACGCGCCGGGCGATCTAAGGGACCTGGGACTTGGGCGGAAACGTACCGCACATTGGAATCGTGGTGGATCAGAAATCACCTGCCAGCGGGCAATACATGATCGTGCATAACATCGGGCGAGGGCCGAAGATCGAAGACGTGCTGTTCAGTTGGAAAATTACAGGGCACTACCGCTATTTCGGCGCTAGATCGCTATAGCCACACGCTGTAAATTGTAATCCTTCGTGGAATTGAAAAATATCGCGACCCGGTGCCATCGCAGAGCCGACATCCCTCCAAATTTACGGGGAAGGCTATGCGCCAGCCGCGCGCGAGCGGACTCGAACTTCCTCGTGAATGGCCTTGCACACCATCTCCATTATTCCATCGGAAATGTCAGACATTCCGTGTACTGTCGAGATGTGATCCGCGAATTCGGCCAGAATCTCCTCGTCGGAGTCGCCACGGGCCTCGTACTTGCACCCGGGAACGAGATCGTTACAGTAAAGAACCCTTGTCATCGAGAATCTCCTAATGAAATAGAGCAAGAGGATTGGGGGCGGGAGCTGGCATCGATGCTAGGCAGGCTCTCAACGAGTGTCAATAGTACTCGGGCAAATTCGCAGCCGCGCAAAATCCAGTGCACAAGAGCCGGATTATTAAAGGCGCTTGTGCCTGTGGCACCGGGCGATCAAACAATCGCGTCTAACTATGGCTTGGGCTTCGAATCCGCGTCTTTGCGAGCTGATGGCTTGGCCGCCGCTGGTTTCTTGGCGGACCAGAATTCGGGATCACCGTCGGCAAGCTCTTTGGAGACGTGCGACGTCTCCGGGCTAAGGGCGTAGAGATTGCTTTCCGTGGAGAGATAGGCCTCGCGTGCGATTTGATCGCTACGTTGAGCGGCCTCTTCGCCTTCGACTTCGCGGAGACTGCGGCGCCAATCGAGCAGGTCATCGTTCTGCTTGAGGGCGCGCATGGGCAGAAACACGATGAAGTTCGGCGAAGGCATGCCGACGTTCACCTGATAGACGACCCAGGGAGTATTGGCTTTGATCGTTTCGTAAGCGTGGCTGAGGGTCCGGAAGGCCTCGACAAAATCGCCTTCGTGGCCAGGGTTCAGACGAACTTCGAGGACGCGCATAAAGCGAGCCTTGGAAAAATCGATGGACTGCGGACGATAGCCGAGATCGTCGCGGCGAACAGCAATAATGGTGCGTTCCGCGACGATGAAGGCCTGGAGTTCCTCCTGCATGCGGGCAAGTTCCGGACGGGTTCGAAAGATGCGCCCCCATTCCGCGAAGGCGGTATCCAACTGCTCGAAGGAATCGAAAGGGTCGAAGAAAAGCGCTTCGGGCGAGCCGGAAATGGATTCGAGGTCAATCCATGAGTTGGGAACGGCTAACTGATCGCAGGCCCGCGAGATGGCAACTTCGATTTTGCGGCGCTCATTGGTTTTGCCGGATCTGAACTCCTGATGGACAAGGAGGAGCAGCTTGGGGGGCGTGCCGGCAAGGTTAGGAAAATCTTCGGCCTGGGCAGAGGCGCGCGCGGCACAAGAGAAAAACAAGAAGGCTGTTGCCAGGAATCGCAAATAGATTTTCATGAGTTGAACCTCCCGGGAGTCAATGTGGCCAGCTGAAAGCTGCGCTATGCGAGCGCGGCTTTGCCGTGGAAGCGTGCCGCGGAGCCGAGTTCCTCTTCGATGCGGAGAAGCTGGTTGTACTTTGCGATGCGATCCGTGCGGCTGGCTGAGCCGGTCTTGATCTGGCCAGCGGCGGTAGCCACGGCAAGGTCAGCGATGAAGGTATCCTCAGTTTCGCCGGAGCGGTGGGAGATGATGGAGTGGTAGCCGGCTTTGCGGGCGAGCTCAATGGCGTCGATGGTTTCGGTGACGGTGCCGATTTGATTGAGCTTGATGAGAATAGCGTTGGCGATGCCTTCGTTGATGCCGCGAGAGAGGCGTTCGGTGTTGGTGACGAAGAGGTCGTCGCCGACAAGCTGAACTTTTTTCTTGGATGATTTGCTGCCAATACTTTGCGTCAGGGATTTCCAGCCAGCCCAATCGTCCTCGGCCATGCCATCTTCGATGGAGACGATGGGATATTTTTCCGCCCAGTTGGTCCAATAGGCGGCCATTTGAAACGAAGCGTAAGAGGATTTGTCGGACTTCTTGAAAATGTAGTTGCCGCTGGCTTTGTCATAGAACTCGCTGGAAGCGGGGTCGAGCGCGATGCTTACTTGCTCGCCGGGCTTGTAACCGGCAGCGGTGATGGCCTCGAGAACGATCTGGATGGCCTCTTCGTTTGACTTGCAGCTTGGCGCGAAGCCGCCTTCATCGCCGACGGCGGTGGAGTAGCCGTGCTTCTTCAGCGCGGTCTTGAGGGCGTGGAAAACCTCGACGCCCCAGCGCAACGCTTCCGAAAAGTTCGGAGCGCCAACGGGCATGACCATGAATTCCTGAAAGTCCACGGAACTGTCGGCGTGCGCGCCACCGTTAAGAATATTCATCATCGGACAAGGGAGCAGATTTGCGGACGAGTCGGTGGAATAGCGCGAAAGATATTTGTAGAGCGGCTGCTTGAGCGCGACGGCAGCAGCGCGCGCAGCGGCCATGGAGACGGCGAGAATGGCGTTGGCGCCGAGGCGGGACTTGGTAGGTGTCCCGTCGAGAGAAATCATTTTGTGATCGAGGGCGCGCTGGTCGGCGGCGTCAAGCCCGGCAATGGACTTGGCGATTTCGTTGTTGGCGTTGGCAACGGCTTTGAGGACGCCCTTGCCGAGATACTTCGATTTGTCGCCATCGCGAAGCTCGAGTGCTTCGTGTTCACCAGTGGAAGCGCCAGAAGGGACCGCGGCGCGGCCCAGCGCTCCGCCATCGAGAATGACATCGGCTTCGACGGTGGGGTTGCCGCGCGAATCGATGACCTGGCGGGCGCGGACGCGAGTGATCTTAGTTGGCATGTCTGCGTGGTCTCCTAGGTCATGGTGAATTGAAGATTGTAGCAGAGGAAGGGACGCGGGCTATGACTCGCCACGGCGAGCAGGCTTGTGGGCCGTGTTCTATGACCCAGACGGCAGGCGATCGACAATCGATCAGGGTTTAGCGGGAGACGCGGGTTGGGCGTCTGAGGGCGGCACCATGACGGGATTGACGGGCGGAGCTACGGCGTCGGCGGTTGCCTGCGCGGACTGTCCTTCGCGGTCAAGCTTGAGGCGCAGGGTGGCCCAGGCCTGGAGGGCGTCGACGTAGCCGGCGATGCGATGATTGAGGAAAATACTTTTGAAGCTGGTGACCGCGCTAAAGAAAAACGAGCAGAGGAACGCGATTGTGTTGGGGTCCTGGATCATTTTTCCATTGCGTTTGATATAGCGCAAATCGCCCGCTTGGCGATAGCCAAACGCCAAAGGCGCATGGGGCACGACGTCTGAACAATGGACCTGGCGATAAACGGGAACTTTCCAGAGCTGAAGGGTGAATTCACCGTCACCCACGCGCGGGCAGCCGTAGGTGTAGCACGCCGCGATGCGATCGGACGGGAGTATGCGCGTGGAGGCGATGGCGGCGAGCGCTCCGCCGAGGCTGTGGCCGGTGATGTAGAGCGGAAGCGAGGGTTCGAGGGCGTCGACGGCTTCGGCGATTCCCTGCTGGACGAGTTTATAGGCTTCGCTGAAGCCAGTGGAGGTTCGCGCGCCGGACTTGTCGCGGTAGAAGCGGATTTTGATGTCCGTGAGGATAGTTCGGAAGTCGCTCGTGGTGCCGCGGAAGGCAAGGACAGCGAAGCGGTCGTTGCGCGCGAGGTAGGCGCACGTGGCGTTGTTACTGAAGCCGCGCACGAAGTCGAGGCCGAGCTCTTTGAGCGCGCCGCTCAGTTGTGGCTCCTGGCTGGTTTCGAATTCCACGTAAGCGAGCTGGGAGCAACGCGCCATGAGCCAGGCGGTTCGGTCGGAGTACGCGGCGCGAAGGACCGGGACGTTAAGAAGTTCCGAGAGAGACTGTGTTGTCGCTGTCATTGGGGATTTCGCTTTCCGGGAGAGTTGCATGATGATTAATACTTTCCGCGGCTGATGTCAAGCGTGGAACACGCATCAGCGAGAAGAGATTTCTCCCTCCGGTGTCGACCGCTTCGCAGGACCGCGACTGGAAGAAAAAATCGGCACGCCCAAACCAAATGGCAGAGGGAGTCAGGCGGATTCGGGCTCTTCGATCAGGGATTCCTGGCGGACGACAACGACGATGCCGGAATCACTGACGTGGAAGCGGCGGCGGTCAGCTTCAAGGTCATAGCCGATCTCGGTGCGCTCGGGAAGGCTCACGTGGCGGTCGATGATGGCGCGGCGGATGCGCGAGTGGCGGCCGATATTCACGTGGTTGTAGATGATGGAATCTGAGACTTCGCTGTAACTGTTGACGCGGACATTGTTGCCGATCACGGATTTTTGAACACGTCCGCCGGAGATGACCGAGCCACCAGCCACAATGGAATCGAGCGCGACGCCCATGCGCTCGGGATCGGCGAAAACAAATTTTGCCGGCGGATACTGGTGCTGCCAGGTGCGCAGCGGCCAAGAAGTGTCGTAGAGGTTGAAAACAGGCGACACACTGACGAGATCCATGTTGGCTTCGTAGTAGGCGTCGAGCGTGCCGACATCGCGCCAGTAGAGAGCATCTTTCGCGTTTTCATCGACGAAGTTGTAAGCAAAGACGCGGTGCTTCGAAATGATGCGCGGAAGAATGTCCTTGCCAAAATCATGGTGGGATTTGGGATCCTCGGAGTCCGCAAGAAGAATGGGGATCAGCAACTGCGTATTGAAAATGTAGATGCCCATCGAGGCATTGCAGTGGCCGGGGTGATGCGGCGACTCCTTGGGGACGGCGGGCTTTTCCTCGAAGCCGATGATGCGCCATTCTTTGTCGGTCTCAATGACGCCGAACTGCTTGGCGGCCTGGGAGGCGGGTATTTCGATGGTGCCGACGGTCACGTCGGCGCCGGAGTCGCCGTGCTGCTTGAGCATGCGGCTGTAATTCATTTTGTAGATGTGATCGCCGGAAAGGATGAAAACGAATTTCGAGCGTTCGCTGCCGATGGAGTAGATGTTCTGGTACACGGCGTCGGCGGTGCCCTGATACCACTGCTGCGAGACGCGCATCTGCGGAGGGAGCACTTCGATGTAATCGCCCAAGCCGGCGAGAGGCGACCAGCCAGCGCGGATGTGGCGGTTCAAACTCAGTGCCTTGTACTGAGTGAGGATGAAGATGCGGCGGAGATTGGAGCCTTGTACTGAGTGAGGATGAAGATGCGGCGGAGATTGGAATTGATGCAGTTGGAGAGCGTAATGTCGATGATGCGGTAGAGAGCGCCGAAGGGAACGGCAGGTTTGGCACGGTCGCGAGTGAGAGGCCAGAGGCGTTCGCCCTGGCCGCCCGCAAGGAGTACAACGATAGCATCCCGCATATCGGACATTGGTTGCCCTCCGCGGCATGGAAGAAGCGGGTCAATCTAACAATAGAAGCGGGGAAAAAGACAAGTGAACCGGCCAGGAAACGCGTAAGGGCTGGCGCGTGCAGCAAGGAGGGCTCGTGGAGGCGCATCCCCGGTCCAAATCCAGGGACGCTTCTCAGGGTAATTCTGCGGCCAATAGGGTATCCGGGTGGTTATTAGGTGGTTTCAGTACCACCAGAGACGGTCAGAAAATGCAAAGATTCCTTGACTTGTATGGCAGGAATTGATTAGAAGATGCCAGCGACCTTTCTAGGTGCATCCGCGAAACGGACAATACATGCGATAATCAGTACCAGGGGCGGTGCCCGCTGCAGCACACAGTTGGCGGCAGTTTTGGCCGGCGAGAGGCGCCGCAAGATACCAATCCGAACCGGATTGGGGGTGAATTAATAAAGTGGCTGAAGTCATCATCCAAGAGAGTGAATCCCTGGAAAACGCTTTGCGGCGTTTCAAGCGCAAGGTGCAGCAGGAAGACATCATCAAGGAAATCAAGAAGCATAGCTTCTATATGAAACCCGGCGAGAAGCGCCGGGCCAAGGAAGCGCTTTCGCGGAAGCGACTGCGCAAGAAGCAGCGGCGGGAAGCGGATTAAAAGACGTGGCGGTCCCGGTAACACCGGGATCGCCCTTCCGTTTTCGTCGCGGCTCGGCGCCGCACTTCCGAGAATCAGGCCCCCGTAAGGCAGAGCGTTTGGGATCGTGTCGCAGCTTCGTGCCCGCAAGCCCAAGGGATCCGCGCCCGGCGTCCCCGGATACAGGTCTCCTCAAGCATCTAGGCTCTCAGGTACAGAGTCCGCCCAATCTCCTGCCCCACACGGGACCAGGGGAGAGCGGCTCATGGAATACCACGACAAGGTGCTGAAGTGTTCGGAATGTGGCGCTGAATTCGTTTTTACCGCCGGCGAACAGATGTTTTTCGCCGACAAGGGCTTCAAAAACGAACCGAAGCGCTGCAAAGGTTGCAAGGCCAAACGGGCCGAGGGCGGAGGTGGCGGCGGAGGTCACGCCTCGCCGATGCGCTCGGAAACGAAGACAAACTGCTCGCAGTGCGGGAAGGAAACCACAGTTCCTTTCCGTCCCACACAAGGGCGGCCGGTATTTTGTCGGGAGTGCTTCCAGCAGCGCAGGGCGATGGGCGCAGCTTAGAGCACAATATATTTCAAGCTTAGAGGTGAATTAAGGAAAGGCCCAACCCAACATGTCTCCGGTGGGACAGACATTCCTGTCTGTG
>WNFR01000842.1_pt1 | contig 31377 bp, 20 predicted proteins | sample 5400221 | NCBI WGS metagenome assembly WNFR01 (sample SAMN13153357, study PRJNA577476) | soil metagenome | isolation source: 40 cm soil under Madrone tree | place: USA:California | collected 2016-06-14
AAGAACGGCCTGATTCCCATCCGCAACGTATTCCGGCATCTCGTTCAGGCCGCCGGCGAGACCCCGGATCGGCTCGCCGCCGCGTTCCGGGATCGCCAGGGGACCGTCGAGTCGAGCATCTCCTATCTCGAGAACCTCGCGAGCAACTACGCCCGGCTCTACCCGCAGCCGGCCCGCGAGTCGTGCGACGTGAACGCGGTCGTGCGTGAGACAGTCAAGCGAGTCGGCGAGACGGGCCAGGCGAACCTGCGCCTGGAGCTCGCGGAGGGTCTGCGCCCAGTCCGCACCGATCCCCTCGTCCTGCGGCGCATCCTCGAGAACCTCATCGGGAACGCCATCGATAGCCTGGCGGCACGGGCCGGCAGCGTCACCGTATCGACCGGGGCAAACGGAGCAGCTGGCGTCCGAATCACCGTCGCCGACACGGGAAAAGGGATGACCCAGGAGGAGCTGAATCGCGCGTTCGACGACTTCTACACGACGAAGCCCGGCGGTACGGGCCTCGGCCTGTCGATCGTGCGACGCTTGGTGCTCGATGCCAATGGGACGTTGCGTGTGGAGACCGAGCCGGGCGCGGGAACCAAGTTCATCGTCGAGCTGCCGGGCGAGGCCGCGTGAGCGCCATCCTGGTCGTAGACGACGTAGCCGCCATGGCGGAGCAGTACGCGTACGATCTCAAGCGTGTGGGCGGCTACGAGACGCTCGTCGCGCACAGCGGGCGGGAGGCGCTGGACCTGCTGGAGCGCGAGGCGGTGGACTGCGTCATCCTCGACCTCGAAATGCCGGGGATGGACGGCTTCGAGGTGCTGCGGGCCTTGCAGCGGCGCGGCTTCCGGATTCCCGTGCTCGTGTACACGGGGACGGGCAACTACGACCGCTGTACCGAGGCCATCCGGCTCGGGGCCCGGAGCTTCATCGACAAAGCCGAGCCGATGGAGCGGGTGGTGCAGGAGGTCGAGCACGCCCTCGAGCAAGAGCGCCTCGCGGGGCAGGTCGCCGTGCTGCGGACTCGTCTCGATGCCGACGCACCGCTCGTGGGTGCGAGCCTCGCCATGCAAGAGCTCAAGGACGCGATCGGGCGCGTCGCGAAGATCCCGAGCCCGGTCCTGATCATGGGTGAGAGCGGGTCGGGGAAGGAGCTCGTCGCCCGGGAGCTGCACCGCCTGGGCGCGAATCCCGCCGGGCCGTTCATCGCGCTCAATGCCGCGGCCATCCCGGAGAACCTCGTGGAGGACGAGCTGTTCGGCCACGAGCGGGGAGCGTTCACGGGCGCCGGCGCCCTCCGCAAGGGCGCGTTCGAAGCCGCGTCCGGTGGCACGTTGTTTCTCGACGAGATCGGGGAGCTGCCCCTCACGGCGCAGGCGAAACTGCTGCGCGTCATCGAACAGCGACAGATCACGCGGCTCGGCGGCAACCGCACGGTCGCCGTGCCGGCGCGGGTCGTGGCCGCCACGAATCGTGACCTCGACGCTGAAGTGCGTGCCGGCCGGTTCCGCGAGGACGTCTACTTCCGACTCAACGTCCACGTGGTGCGCGTCCCCGCGCTCCGAGAGCGGCGGTCGGACGTCCCAGTGCTCGTCGAGCATCTCTTGACCACGACCTGCGCCCGTTTCGGCATGCGACCCAAGACGGTCGACCCTGCAGCGCTCGACTGCCTGATGCGATACGACTGGACGCGCAACAACGTCCGAGAGCTGCGGAATGTCGTCGAGCGGATGATCATCGCGACGGACGGCGAAGCGATCGGTGTGGACGACATTCCGGCCGAGGTCCGGGAAGGGGCGGGTTCACAGAGCACCTCCGCCGGCAGCGCCCCAACCACGTTCCATGCCCTCAGGGCGGAGGCCGAGCGCCAGATCATCGTCGCGGCGCTCGAGCACAACGACTGGCACATCACCCGGACGGCGCAGGCGCTCGGCCTCGCCGATCACGCCAGCCTCTTGAAGATCATGCGTCGGCATAACATCAGCCGGGGATAGCGCCGCGGACTCGTGTCCGCACGAACACGAGGGGCTCCGGAATCGTGTGTCCGCCCGGACACTCGACGTTCCTCCCTCCAACGCAACTGGTTGATTTGTCGACTGATGCCTGACGACTGACTGCTGGCCTCCCTCCTGCCTTACAGCGGGCGTCCACCGCTGTTCGAACGGCGCTCTCCGGAGCGCCCCACCAGGAGGAGGATCTCATGCGGAAGCTCACTATCATCCCGTGCGTCATCGCCGCGTTCGTCGCCGGCGCCTGCGGGGGCAAGCACTCCAATTCGGGCGACGCGAACGCGGCCGAAGTGACGACCGTGTCGCCCGAGACGTCGAGCGTTGCGGCCCCGACCGGTCCCGTGACCGCGGGAACCGTTTCGTTCGACGGCGCCGAGGCAGCCTATACCGAGAAGCGCTACGACGAGGCCGTGCGGTTGTTCACCGGCTACACCAGCGAGCACCCGGACAATGTCTGGGGCTTCTACATGCTCGGCCTCTCGGCTTGGAAGACGGGCGACCGCGACGCGGCAGTGCGCGCGTTCACCCAGGCGCTCGAGAAGGATTCGACCCACGTGAAGAGCCGCCTGAACCTGAGCCGGGTGCTGATCGAGCAGGGCAAGGCGCAGGAGGCGCTCCCATACGTTCAGGGAGTCGTGGCGTTCGATTCTACATCGAACGAGGGTTACCGTCTGCTCGGGCGCGTGAAGCGCGAGCTCGGCGACTCGAGCGGGGCGATCGAGGCGCTCAAGAAAGCGATCGTGCTCGACGAGCGTGACGCCTGGTCGATGAATAACCTGGCGCGAGTGTACATCGGTGAGGGTCGGTTCGAGGAAGCGCTCGGTCCGCTCGCCCGGGCCATCGAGATCGATTCGACGGTCCCAGCGTTCCATACGAATCTGGGACGAGCCCTGGAGCGCACCGCCGACCGGAGCCGTCTCGCCGAGGCTTTCGTGGAGGAAGTGAAAACCTGGCGGTAGGGAACTGCCGGATCTGATCGCGTCAGTAGGGGCGCAGCATGCTGCGCCCCTACGACGTTTCCACCGCCCGCCCGAGCGCGACAATTTCCTCTCGGATCGCGTGCCGCTCGGCCAGGAGCCGCAAGAACGCCCACCGCCGAAACATGAAGAGACTGAGCGCCCGCGCCCCGCCGAGGATGCGGTCGAGCCGCTCGAAGAACACCAAGGCTGCGTAGGCGGTGAGCGGCGCGATCGCGAAGGCCAGCACTCCCGCCTCGATGCCCCGCCACCGCCAGACGATCGCCGCTACGAGGGTCCACGTGAGGGGGAAGAGCAGCATCGCGGCGAGCACCTTGATGCTCGCGAGCGCATCCTCCGCTCCCTTGGCCATCCCCGTCGCGACGAACCCGACAGCTCGGTAGGCCGGATAGTGTGCGACGACGCCCACCAGCGCGGCGGGCAGGAGCAGCAGGAGCACCAACACCGCCTTGCCGACGTAACCGGCGACGCGGCCGAGCGTGAAGCGGCTGGGCGCGAGTTGGCGCGGATCGAGCCCCGCCGTGGCCAGCGCGGCCTCGTAGCGGTCGATTCGCGTCGCCAGGGCCGCGAATCGCTCCGGCCACTGCGCCCGCACCACGTCGTATCCTTCCAGCAAGCGGCGTCGCAGCGCGAACTCGTCCGCCAAAGACGGGGGACGCGCCGGCGCATCGTCTTGCGCGCTGACGATACGCTGCGCCCGCTCCACCAGCGCGTGCGCCTCGGCCTGCTCGGCTTGGAGGGTCACGGCGGCCAACGCCTGCTCGATCCGGGCCGTCAGCTCGCGCACCGGACCCGCGGGCGGCTCTTCGCCCGGCGCGAGCGCGACCGGTTGCACCGCGAACGGCTCTCCGAAATACAGCAGCGCGGCGCTCCGGAACGTGCGCTTCGCCCGGTAGTACAGGCCCGCCGGAACGATCCGGATCGGCGACGACTCCGCGAGTCCTCCCGCCGCCCCGAATGCGATCCGGGCCGCGCCTGTCTTCAACGGCCGGAGCTTGGGATCCGAGTGCGACGCGCCTTCCGGGAAGATGGCGATCGCGCCGCCGCGGGCGAGCACGGCGCGAGCCGTGTCGAACGTCTCGCGGTTCTGTGGGGGGTCGGAGCCCGCGTCCTGACGCCGGTGCACCGGGATCGCGTCGAACGCGCGACAGAAGAAGCCGATTACCGGCATCCGGAACAGCGGGGCCTTGGCGAGCAGCGAGACGCGTCGCGGCGCGAGGCACAGAAGGAACGCCGGATCGATCAACCCGCTCGGGTGGTTCAGGACGAAAATCACGGGACCGCGTTGGGGGACGCGCTCGGCGCCCGAGACTTCGATGCGGCGGAAAAAGATGCGCAGGATGAGGCCGAACAGCGCCCGGAAGAACGCCCTCACGGTGACGGCTCGCCGCCGGCGCGTCCCCCCCGCCAGGCGGCGTAAGTCCAGATGATCCCTCCGACCAGGACGGCCAGCGGAATGATCAACACCGCCTCACCCAACGAGCGCGAGTCGGACAGCACCCCGACGAGCGACGGGGAGGGGACGTCGCCCAGGAGGTGAATCGTGAAGATGCTCAAGGCCACCGCCGTGGCCCGCATGTGCGGTGAGACGACGTTGACGATCGCGGAGTTGATCGGGCCGGTGGAGGCGAACAGGCACAGCTCCGCCGCCACGATGGCCGGCCAATAGACGGCGGGGCGCGGCGCGGCGAGCGCGAGCAGCGTGAGCGGCGCGGCGGCGAGCGTGACCACGCCCGAGACCCAGAGGTACGCCTGCCGCGACACTCTAAGGAAGTAGTCCCCGATCCAGCCTCCGGCGTACGTCCCGATGAACCCCGTGACCACCACGATCGCCCCGAACTGCACGGTCGCCTGCGCCTTCGGAATGCCGCGCGTGCGCTCGAGGAAGGCCGGCGTCCAGAACGCCAGCGCGCCGATCGCAAACGTATAGGCGGCATAGCCCAGCACCGTGAGGACGTACGGACGGTTACGAACCAGGGCGGCATAGGCGGCGCGGGCGGCGCCGCCGAGCGACACGGCATGGGCGTCGGCGGTGAGTCCACCGGCGGAGTCTTGGGCGCCACGGGGCGGGTCGTACAGCCGCAGCGCGAGCGCCGCGAGCACCAGGCCGGGCACGCCGGCCACGAAGAACGCCTGGCGCCACCCGAAGTAGTGATCGACCAGTCCGCCCACGATGTATCCGAGCGCCGAGCCGATGGGGATCGCGGCGAAGAACACCGCGAACACCCGGCCACGCCGCTCGCGTGGGAAGTAGTCGGCCAGCAGCGCCGGCGAGATCGTGCCGTAGGCCGCCTCACCGACGCCCACCGCGGCTCGCGCCGCGAACAGCGACGCGTAGCTCGTCGCCAGGCCCGCGAGCGCGGTCGCAACGCTCCAGATCGCGACGCCCAGGCCCAGGAGACGCGTCCGGGATCGTGCGTCGCCCAGCGATCCGAACAGCGGCGCGGCGATCATGTACACGATGATGAACCCGGTCATGAGCGACCCGAGCTGCGTGTCCGAGAGCCCGAGCTCCGAGTGCTTCATGCTCTCGGCAAGCGCGGCGACGATCCACCGGTCCAGGTAGTTGAACAGGTTGATCAGCGTGAGGACCGCGAGCGCCCTCCTGCCGAGCCGAGCGAACTCGGGCCCTACAGGTGGGCCTTCAGCCACGCCGTGAACAGACCGTACAGGTTTTCCCGCGTGGTGCCACCGGCAATCGAGTGCGTCTTGTTGGGATAGATCCGCATGTCGAACTGCTTGTTCGCGGCCTCCAGGCGCTCCACCAGACGCTCGCTGTTCTGGAAGTGCACGTTATCGTCGCCCGTCCCGTGCACCAGCAGGAAGCTGCCCCGGAGACTATCGCCATACATCAACGGGGCACTCTCGTCGTAGCCGGCTGCGTTCTCCTGCGGCGTGCGCATATAGCGCTCGGTGTAAATCGTATCGTAGAAACGCCAGTCCGTCACCGGCGCCACGGCGAGCGCCGCCTTGAACACGCCCGCGCCGCGGAACATGCTGAGAGATGTCATGTAGCCGCCGTAGCTCCAGCCCCAGATGCCGATGCGATCGGGATTCACGTACGGCTGCGCGGCGAACCAGCGCGCGGCCGCGATCTGGTCGGTCGATTCGTAGCGGCCGAGGTGGAGGTAGGTCTGTTTCATGAACTTCGCGCCGCGCCCGCCGGTCCCGCGGTTGTCCACGCTCGCGACGAGGTAGCCCTCCTGTGCCAGCATCTCGTGCCACAAGTAGTTCGCTCCGCCCCAGGAGTCGGTGACCGTCTGGGATCCCGGCCCGCCGTATACGTTCATCAACAAGGGATAGCGTCGCGTCGGATCGAATCCTTTGGGCTTGATGATCCACGCGTTGAGTTCCACACCTTCGGGCGTCTTGACCGTGATGAACTCCGGACGGTTGAGCCCCAGCCCCGAGACCTTCTCCCTCAGCTTCGCATTGCTGGCGATGGTGCGGACGAGCGTCCCGTCCGAGCGCCGCAGCGTCTGCACCGGGGGGACGCCGGCTTGCGAGTAGGTCTCGACGTACAGCGCGAACGTGGGGGCGAACGCGGCGCTGTGCGTCCCGGGGTCGGTCGAAATCCGCGCCAGCCCCTTTCCGTCCAGCCCGACGCGCAACAGCTGCCGCCCGAGTGGCCCCTCGATGGCACCGCTGAAATAGAGGACGCGGCTCTTCTCGTCCACGCCATACACGTCCTGGACGTCCCAGCCCCCCGGCGTCACGCGCCGGACCAACGAGCCGCCCCGATCGAACAGGTAGACCTGATCGTTGCCGTCTCGCTCGGAGACGAACAGGAACTGCTTTCCGCCGTCGATCCAGCGGGGCTGGTTCGCATCCACCCAGGCGGAATCGGCGTCGGTCATGATCACTCGCGCCGCGCCGCTGGTTGCGTCGGCCATCAGCAGATCGAGCCGATTCTGGTGGCGGTTGAGCCGGGTGAGCCACAGCTGGTCCGGCGCATCGGCGAAGTCCATCGCGGCGACGTAAATGTCTTTGTCCGGGCCGAGCTCGATCCACGAGGTCCGGCCGGTGGAGACCTCCACGACGCCGATCTTCACGTCGGAGTTGGGCGTCCCAGTCTTGGGGTAGCGGACCGGTACGAGGCTCGGGTACAGCGAATCCTGATTCAGCAGGTAGAACGGCCGGATCGCCGTCTGGTCGAGCCGCCAGAACGCGATCCGCCGGCCGTCAGGGCTCCAGCGAAACGCGTCGCGCAGGTTCAGCTCCTCCTCGTACACCCAATCAGACGTGCCGTTGATGACGTTCTCTCCGCCGTCCCGCGTGACCGCCGTTTCGTCGCCCGTCGCGAGATCGGTGACGTAGATGTTGTTCTCGCGAACAAACGCGACTCGGCGTCCTTCGGGAGAAAACTTGGCGAACTGCTGGTAGCCGGGGCGCGTGCTCACGGGGGTGAGCCGGCGGGCGGTGAGGTCCCAAACGAAGAACGTGCCCTTGGTGTTCTCCCGCCACACGCGGGCGGAATTCGTGAAAATGAGTAGCTTGGAGCCGTCACCCGAGAACTGGTATTGTTCGATGGCCACCGGCTTCACCGCCCCGGGCGAAACGAGGTCCGCGCCCCGTACGACCAAGGCCTTGGTGCCGGTCAGCGCGTCCACGCGGTACAGGTCGGTGTTGCCCGACGCGTTTTCCTCGATGGCCGTATACGCTTTGCCGTCGCTCGTCCAGGCGATCTCGACCAGATCGCTCACGAACTCCGGCGAGCCCCAGATGGCGTGCACGGTGAGGGGTGGGGCGTGGATGCCCTGCGCGGCGAGTGGCGCGATCTGGAAGACGGCGCACGCGGCGATGAGTCGGCGAACGGCAGTCGAAACCATGTTGGCGTCCGGGGCAAGGGTTAGGGGTGCCCCAAACCTACCCACCGACGCCCCCCTCCGCCGCCGCTGGGACGGTGCAGCGTAGCGGAGCCGAGCTCCCTCGCCTGAGTGCCGCGCACTGGCCGACCGGCGCCTACCGCCGGGAGCATCTGCCGGAGCGGGTGCTGCAGTTCGGCACGGGCATGCTGCTGCGCGGCCTGTGCGCGGCGTTGGTCGACGCCGCGAACTCGGCCGGCGCGTTCTCCGGCCGCATCGCCGTCATCCAGAGCACACCGCAGGGCCAGGCGCGCGCCATCAACGCCCAGGACGGCCTCTTCACACTAGTGGAGCGCGGGCTCGAGCACGGGGCGCCGGTCGAGCGGACGCGACTGGTCGGCGCGATCTCGCGCGCCCTGGTCGCGGACGCCGAGTGGCCCGCGGTGCGGGACCTGGTCGCGCGGCCTGAGCTGCAGGTGATCGTGAGTAACGTGACGGAAGCGGGCTTTCGCCCCGACGCGAGCTTCCCCGCCAGGTTGACGGATCTCCTGCATACGCGTTTCGTGCGCTTGCCCGACGGCCCGCCCGTGTTCGTCATTCCCACCGAGCTGCTGGACGACAACGGGCCGCGGCTCGCCGCGATGGTCGATCGCCTGGCCGACGGACTCGAGCGTGGGCCTGAGTTCCGCAGGTGGCTTGGCCGGCGCGTGCGGTTCTGCTCCTCGCTGGTGGACCGGATCACCACGGGCACGCCCGCGCGAGACGTGCGCGCGGCGCTCGAGCGGCGTCTCGGGTACGCCGACGCCCTTCTCACCGTCACGGAACCCCAGGCCCTCTGGGCGATCGAGGCCGATCCCGCCGAATTGCGGGCGACGTTTCCGATCGACGTTCTCCCCGAGTCGGTGATCATCGCGCCCGACATCGGTTTCTATCGGGAACGCAAGCTGCGACTGCTGAACGGCGCACACACCGCCACCGCACCGCTCGCACTCCTGGCGGGGGTGCGGACGGTGCGGGAGGCCGCCGAGCATCCTCGCCTGGGTCTCTTCGTCCGCCACATCCTGTTCGAGGAGATCGTGCCCTCGACGAACCTGCCGCCCGGCGCAGCGCTGGCGTTCGCGGGAACCGTGATCGATCGGTTTCACAACCCGTGGCTCGATCACGAATGGCGCGTGATCGCCGCGAACCAGACGGCGAAGCTGCGGCTCCGCGTGGTGCCGTCGCTCACAGGATTCGCCCGAAAGCGGGGGATCGCGCCGCAGGGGCTGGCCCTGGGCCTTGCGGCCTATCTGCAATGGGCCCGCTCACATCCCGCCGGCGACGCCGATCTGCCGCTGATCGAGCGGCACTGGCGAGCGGTGGAGCCGAATGCGTTGGAAGAACTGGCCAGGACCGCGCTGTCTGACACGGATCTGTGGGGCGCGAATCTCGCCGAACTGCCGGGACTCCTCGAGGCCACGACGCGCTGGCTGGTCCTCCTGCAGCGCGACGGCGTGGACGCGGCGCTCGCTGCGCTGCCCGGCATGCCGGAGCACGCAGCCACCGGACGCACCGGATCATGACCCTCACCGCGACGACCTTCCCGGGGCTCGATCCGCTGCTCCAGAGCGGTGTGATTGCGGTCGTTCGGCTGTCCGAAGCGGTCCGGCTGGGTCCGGCCGCCCGCGCGCTGGCGGCGGGAGGCGTGGGCGCGGTGGAGGTCACGCTGACCACACCGGGCGCGATCGACGCGATCGCCGACCTCGCGTCCGACAAGGAGCTCGCGGGGTGCGTCATCGGTGCGGGCACCGTGCTCGACGAATCTGCGGCTCGCCACGTCATCGACGCCGGCGCGCGTTTCGTCGTGAGCCCGGCGCTCAACCCGGCCGTGATCCGCACGTGCCGCGACCGCGAGGTCCCCTGCATGCCCGGCGCCTTCACGCCCACCGAGCTGCTGGAGGCCTGGCGCGCGGGTGCGCCGGTCGTGAAGCTGTTCCCCGCGTCGGCGGTCGGTCCCGGCTACATCCGCGACGTGCTCGCGCCGCTGCCGTTCCTACGGCTCGTGCCCTCGGGCGGCGTGTCGCTCGAGAACGCCGGCGAGTGGATTCGCGCCGGCGCCGCCGCGGTGAGCGTGGGAAGCGCGCTCGCAAGCGCCGCCCTCCTAACGGACGAATCGACCGCTGAGCTCACGGCGCGGGCCCGGTCGTTCGTCGAGCGCGTGGCCCGGGCCCGGCGCCACCTGGGCGACCCCCAGTGACGCGGGCGGTCACGTTCGGCGAACTCCTGTTGCGGCTCAGCCCACCCGGTGAAGAACGACTGTTCGAGTCGAGCGACCTCGTGACGTGCTTCGGGGGCGCGGAGGCGAACGTCGCCGTCGCCCTGAGCCATTTCGGCGTGCGATGCGACTACGTCACGCGCGTGCCCGACAATCCCATTGGGGATGCCGGCGTGGCGGCGCTCGAGCGCGAAGGCGTCGGGACCGAATGGATCGTGCGCGGCGGCGAGCGCCTGGGGATCTACTTCGTGGAGCCGGGCGCCGATCTGCGCACCATGCGCCTCGTGTACGACCGCGCAGACTCCGCGTTGGCCCGCATAGAGCCGCGTTCCCTCGACTGGCCTCGGGTGCTCGCGCGCGCCGACTGGTTCCACGCCTCGGGGATCACCCCCGCCCTGGGCGAGGGGCCGGCCGCCGCGCTCGCGGACGCGATCGCCTGCGCGCGCGCCCAGGACATGCCCGTCAGCTTCGACTTGAACTACCGCGAGGCGCTGTGGCGCGACCGCGACCCGCGACCGCTGGTCGAGCCCCTGGCGCGACAGGCGACGGTCCTGATCGCCAACCCGACGGCCGTGCGAGCCATGCTCGGGATCGAGGCAGACGACACCTCGCTCGCGACACCCGAGCGGGCGCGGGAGCTTGCGGCACGGCTCGCGGACCGTTGCGGGGTCGGGCGGGTCGCGCTCACGCGACGCGAGATCCTCGGGCCCCGCCGCCACGGCTGGAGCGCCGTACTGTACGATGCGGAGACCCGCTCGTTCGCGCAGAGCCGGCGGCACTGCGTGGACGTCGTGGACCGGGTGGGCGGTGGCGACAGCTTCGCGGCAGGGCTCATCGCGCGGCTCGTCGGCGGGGACGCGCCGGCCGGGGCCCTCGAGTTCGCGGTGGCGGCGAGTGCGCTGAAGCTCACCGTGCCCGGCGACTTCAGCCGCGCCAGCGTCCGGGAAGTCGAGGAGCTGCTCCGCACATGATCCCGAGCTTTCGCTGGTTCGGCGCCGCTGATCCGATCCCGCTCGCCCACATTCGACAGATCCCCGGAGTCACGGGCATCGTGAGCGCGCTGTACGACGTGCCGGTGGGCGACGCCTGGAGCCGCGCGCGCCTCGGCGCACTCAAGGCTCAGGTCGAGGATGCCGGGCTTCGCTTTGCCGTGGTCGAGAGCGTCCCGGTGCACGAGGACATCAAGCTGGGGCGCCCCGGGCGCGATCGGCTCATCGACAATTACTGCGCCAGCATCGCGAGTATGGGCGAGCTCCGCATTCCCGTGTTGTGCTACAACTTCATGCCGGTCTTCGACTGGACACGCACCGACCTCGCCATGCGGCTGCCCGACGGGTCCACGGCGCTCGCGTACGACGATCGGGCGCTCGCCGCCATCGATCTGTCGCGCGGAACCGGAGAGCTCCCGGGGTGGGCCACCGCGTACCAGCCCGCGGATCTCCTGGCGCTGCTCGCCGCCTACCGCGACGTGGACGCGGAGCACCTCTGGGACAACCTCGCGCACTTCCTCGAGCGCGTCGTACCGGTCGCCGGGCAGGCCGGCGTGCGCCTCGCGATCCATCCCGATGATCCCCCCTGGCCCATCTTCGGACTGCCGCGGATCATCACCAATGCCCAAGCCTTGGAGCGCCTCGTGACGCTCGTGGACAGCCCGGCGAACGGCGTGACGTTCTGCACCGGGTCGCTCGGCGCGAGCCCCGAGAACGATCTGCCCGCCATTGTTCGTCGTTTGGGAAAGCGCATTCACTTCGCCCACTGCCGCAACGTCCGGATCACGGGTGAGCGCCGGTTTCACGAGACCGCCCATCCCTCCCCCTGCGGCAGCGTGGACCTGTTCGAGGTACTCCGCGCCCTGAAGGACGTCGGATTCGCGGGCCCGATGCGCCCCGATCACGGCCGCATGATCTGGGGCGAGACGGGGCGCCCCGGATACGGGCTGTACGATCGGGCGCTCGGTGTGACGTACCTCCAGGGCCTGTGGGAAGCCCTCTCGCGGATGGATGCGTGAGCAAGATGGTCGCTGCCCCGCCCCGGCGCATCGGATACCGCTGGACGGTATGCGCGCTGCTGTTCGTGGTGACCACGATCAACTATGTCGACCGCCAGGTGCTCGGGATCCTCGCGCCCACGCTGCAGCGCGAGCTCGGGTGGTCCGAGGCCGCCTATGGCGACGTCGTGTCGTGGTTCACCCTGCCCTACGCCTTCGGATTCCTCGCGGCGGGGCGGCTGTTCGACCGGATCGGCGTGCGGCGCGGCTTCGCGGCCGCCGTCGTGGCGTGGAGTCTCGCCGCCATGGCTCACGCGTTCGCCCGTACGACAGCCCTGTTTTCCGCAGCGCGCGCGTTGCTGGGCGTGGCCGAGTCGGCAAATTTCCCCGGCGCCATCAAGGCCGTCGCCGAGTGGTTTCCCAAGAAGGAGCGGGCGTTCGCGACCGGCATCTTCAACGCGGGGACGAACACGGGTGCGATCATCACACCCCTCCTCGTCCCCTGGATCGCGCTCACGTGGGGTTGGCAGTGGGCCTTCATCGCGACGGGCGCGCTCGGGTTCCTCTGGCTCATTCTCTGGCTCGCCGTGTACCGCAGTCCCGAGTCGAACCCCCGCGTTTCGAGCGACGAGTTGGCGCACATCCGCAGCGACCCGGCCGACCCCGAGAACGCCCGCGTGCCCTGGATCCGACTCCTCGGTTTCAGACAGACCTGGGCGGTCGCAGCGGGGAAGCTGCTGGCCGATCCGATCTGGTGGTTCTACCTGTACTGGCTCCCGAAATTCCTGGACGCCCGGTACGGGATCAAGCTGGCGCAGGTGGCGCTCCCGCTCATCGTCGTGTACGTGGTGGCCGATGTGGGCTCGATCGGCGGAGGGTGGCTCTCCAGCTTTCTGATCAAGCGCGGCTGGACGGTCAATCGGGCGCGTAAGACCACGATGCTCGCCATGGCGCTCCTGATCGTACCAACGGTGCTGGCGCCACTGGCGGGGAGCATGTGGACGGCCGTATTGGTGGTCAGCGTCGCCGCGGCGGCGCACCAAGCCTGGTCTGCTAACGTGTATACGCTGGCGAGCGACATGTTCCCGCGCGCGGCGGTGGGCTCAGTGGTGGGGATCGGCGCATTCGCCGGCGGCATCGGCGGCTGGGCGTTCCAGCGGGTCACCGGCCGGATTCTCGAAGCCAACGGCAACGACTACACGCCCATCTTCATCGTTTGCGGGCTGGCCTACGTCTCGGCCTGGACCATCATTCATCTCCTGGCCCCGCGGCTCGAGCCCGCGCGGGCGAAGGAAACCGCCGCATGAGGTTAGCGGCGATGCGACTCGTCTTCTGGGCCCTGCCCATCGCGGTCGCGACGTTGGCCGGGCAATCCGCGGCGCCGCGCCGGCCCGTCGAATGGCCGGTGTACGGCGGCGGGCCGGAGAGTATCCGCTACTCATCCCTCACGCAGATCAACCGCGCGAACGTGAAGCACCTGAAACTGGCGTGGACGTTCGACGCCAGCGACGGCGTCGAGGGCTCGGAGCTTGAAGTCAATCCGATCGTGGTCAACGGGGTCTTGTACGCAAGCACGGTGAGTTTGACCGTCGTCGCGCTCGACGCCGCCACCGGTCGCCTCGTGTGGCGCTTCGACCCGTACAACGGCCGGGCCGTGCACGGCGGGGGCGGGCGGAGCCGCGGCGTGACGTATTGGAGCGACGGCCGGGACGCGCGGATCTTCGTCGGGGTGCACCAGTTTCTCTACGCGCTGGACGTGAAGAGCGGGCGACCGGTTCGCGCCTTTGGCGCCGGGGGCCACATCGACCTGCGGGACGGCCTCCGGCCCGGGGAGAAGCTGATGGTGGATCTCGGAGCCCCCGGCATCGTGTACAAGGACCTGCTCATCGTCGGTAGCCGCACGGCCGAGAGCCTGCCGACGCCGCCGGGCGACGTGCGGGCCTACGACGTCCGAACCGGGGCGCTGCGGTGGACCTTCCACACCGTTCCCCGCCCCGGAGAGCCCGGATATGAAACGTGGCCCGCGGACGCGTGGACGTACACCGGCGCGGCGAACAACTGGACGGGAATGTCCCTCGACGTACAGCGCGGCCTTGTCTTCGTGCCCACGGGCTCGGCAGCCGACGATTTCTACGGCGCCAATCGGGTGGGCGATGACCTGTACGCGAACTCGCTCCTCGCGCTCAAGGCGGAGACCGGCCAGCGCGTCTGGCACTTCCAGTTCGTGCGACACGACACCTGGGACCGGGACCTGCCGGCGCCGCCGAATCTCGTCACCCTGCGTCGCGACGGCCGTCCGGTCGACGCGGTCGCGCAGGTCACCAAGTCCGGCCACGTATTCGTGTTCGAGCGCGAAACCGGCAAGCCGCTGTTCCCGATCCGATATCGGAAGTACCCGAAGTCCGACGTGGACGGCGAGGTCACCGCCGACTCCCAGCCGCTGCCGATCGTGCCCGAGCCGTTCGCGCGCCAGCAGCTCACGGAGAGCATGCTCACGAACCGGACGCCCGACGCACACCGCGCGGCGCTCGAGCGCTTCCGGACGGTGCGAAGCGCCGGCCAGTTCGTGCCCTTGAGCCTGCAGGGGACGATCGTGTTCCCCGGCCTGGACGGCGGCGCCGAATGGGGCGGAGCGGCCTTCGACCCCGAGACGTCGATTCTGTACGTCAACGCGAACGAGATGGCATGGGTCGTCAGTCTGGTGGAGCGCGCACCCACAACGGAGGCGGCGGGCGGCCAGGAGCTGTACACGCGGGAATGCGCCGGCTGCCACGGTGCCGATCGTCGGGGTTCACCTCCCACCATCCCGTCGCTCGTGGACCTGACCGACAGGCTCACGCTTCCCGAGATCAGGGCGGCCGTGTCGGACGGGCGTGGACGGATGCCCGGCTTCGCGCGGTTGGGCTCGGACGCCCTGGCGGCGATCCAGCGCTATATCCTTACGGGCGAGACCTCACCCCCGGTCCCCGACTCGGGAGGCGCCTCGAGCCGGGTGCGGTCTCCGATCGAGCAGAAGTACCGCGTCCAGTACGGTCGATTCCTCGACCCCGACGGATATCCCGCGCTGCAGCCGCCCTGGGGCACGCTCAACGCCATCGATCTGAATTCAGGCACGTACGTCTGGAAGGTGCCACTCGGGGAGTATCGCGCTCTGGCGGCCCAGGGAATGTCGGGCACCGGTTGCGAAAACTACGGCGGTCCCGTGGTCACGGCGGGTGGCTTGCTCTTCATCGGGGCGACCAACTGCGACGACAAGCTCCGCGCCTTCGACAAAGTCACAGGTGAGCTGTTATGGGAAACCACCCTGCCCGCCGCCGGGAACGCGACGCCCGCCGTCTACGAAGTCGGCGGACGGCAATTCGTCGCGATTGCGACGAGTGGCGGCAAGTCGAACGCGCGGACGCCAGCCCGATACGTGGCGTTCGCGCTCGATGCCCCGTAGACGCGACGCCTACCGTGCTCCGGCGCCGCGCAGGTATTCGCCCGACACCGTCGCGAACTGTGCGATCGCGACCTCGGGCTCCGGGATCTCGGGGTGCCAGCGCTTCTCCCACTCGAAGCTGTAGATGCCCCGGTACCCGAACTTGAGGAGGGCTTCAATCTGGCGCCGCACCGGTACCTCCCCGGTACCCGTCAGCACGTACCGGCGATCCGTCCCGACGGCCACGGAGTCCTTCAGATGCGTGTGACGGATATAGGGCCCGAGCTGCCGCACCGTCTCCTCGGGCTGCTCCTTCCCCGAGACGAACGTGTGGTGCGCGTCCCAGAGCAGCGCCACAGCGGGCGAGTCCGCTTGCCGCAGGACGTCGAGCAAGCTGGGCGAATCGGTGAAATCGCCGTGCGACTCGATCAGCACCGTGACTCCCGTAGGACGCGCGTAGTCGCCCAACTCGCGCAGGCCCCGGGCGATGTGCGCGCGCGTGGCGTCGTGCGGAACGCCGCTCACGTAGTTGTTGCCGAACACGCGTACGTATGGGGCGCGCAACCCTCCCGCCAGGTCGATGAAGCGGCGCGCCTCGTCGAGCTGCGCGGCGCGCTTGGCCGGCTCCATCTCGTGCAGCTGGGCCGATGCGCCGAGGCAGGAGACGCGGAGCCCACGGTCGACGAGTTGGCGCCGTACATCGGGGAGCCGCTCGGGCGCGAAGTCGGGCGCCTTGGTCAAATCCATCGTCGCCTGGAGCCCGCGCAGCTCGACGGCCGCGTAATCGTGTGCGGCGGCGAAGTTCAGGATCTCGGTCCAGGTCCACGCCGGGCAGCCGAGCGTGGAGAAGCCGAGCGGCAGTCGCGCCACGCCGCGCCGGACGCCCACGTACGGAGCAGCGAGCAGGGCGGCGGCGATTTCGAGAAATTCGCGGCGAGTCCTCATGGGGCAGGCCTCCATAACTCCTTCCAAAGCTCGTACGCCCCGCGCCACTCGTGCCAGTGGGGGGGTCTGGTGACGGGAGCTGGCGAGCAACGAGAATCACGGGTACCCTGAGATGGCCATCTGGAAGGAAGGGATGACGCTATGATCCTACCGCTGCTCGTAACGCTCCTCGCTCAGGGGACCTTGACCCATCCCGTCGTGCCGAACACGCTGACCGCGGCCGAGCGAGCCGCCGGCTGGCGACTGCTGTTCGACGGTCGCACGCTGCAGGGGTGGCGCGGGTTGGGCTACGACAGCGTCCCCACGGCGCATTGGGTGGTCGTGGAGGGCGCGATCAAGAAGATCGCGAGTGGCAACGTGCCGAAGCTGCCGGACGGTCAGCCGCAGAGCGGCGGCGATCTGATGACCGCGCAGACGTTCGGCGACTTCGAGCTGACCTGGGAGTGGAAGGTCACACCCGGAGCGAACAGCGGGCTCAAGTACAACGTGTCCGAGGAGCTGTCGCTCGCGAACGCGCCCAACCACGCGGCGCTCGGGTTCGAGTACCAGATCCTCGACGACGATCGCCACCCCGATGGAAAGTTGCCCAGCCACCGGGCCGGAGCGCTGTACGACCTGCTCCCCCCGAGCGACAAGAAGCACGTGCAGCCCGTGGGCGAGTGGAACCGCTCCACGATCATCTTCCGCGGGAATCACGGCGAGCACTGGTTGAACGGCGAGCGGATCGTCGCATTCGACCTCGGCACGGCGCGGATGGATTCGGCCCTCGCGGCGAGTAAGTTCCGCTCGATCCCCGGGTTCGCCACGCGCCGCAAGGCGCACATTGTCCTCCAGGATCACGGGGACGAGGTCTATTTCCGTAACATCAAGGTTCGGGACCTATGAAACGCCGCAACTTCTTGAAAACCGCCTCGGCGGCCGGGTTCGGCTTCGCGGCCGCACGATCGCCGTTGTTCGGGCTCGCTCGTCCTCCGAAGGACAAGGTCGTGGTCGCCGTCATGGGCATGAACGGACGGGGCACGGTGCTCGCCCGGGGTTTCGCCCGGTCGGCCCACGCCGACGTGGCCTACGTATGCGACGTGGATTCGCTCGTGCTCGCCAAGGGCGTCTCCGCCGTCGCCCAAGTCCAGGCCAAATCTCCGAAAGGGCTCGGCGACTTCCGCAAGGCGCTCGAGGACAACAACGTGGACGCGCTCGTGATCGCGGCGCCCGACCATTGGCACACGCCCGCCGCGCTGCTCGCGCTGCAGGCGGGGAAACACGTCTACATCGAGAAGCCGTGTGGGCACAACCCGCGCGAAGGCGAGCTGTTGGTCGAGGCGCAGCGCAAGCACGGGCGCGTCGTGCAGATGGGGACCCAGCAGCGCTCCGCGCCACGCTCGATCGAGATCGTGCAGGCGATCAAGGAAGGCGCCATCGGGCAGCCCTACCTCGCGCGCGCCTGGTATGCCAACACGAGGGGCCCGATCGGCCGCGGGAAAACGGTGCCTGTCCCCGCGAACCTGGATTACGAGCTGTGGCAGGGCCCGGCGCCGCGCACCCCGTACCGCGACAATGTCATTCACTACAACTGGCACTGGTTCCGGCGCTGGGGAACGGGCGAGATCTTGAACAACGGCACGCACGAGATCGACGTCGCCCGCTGGGTGCTGGGCGTGAGCTACCCCACGCGCGTCACGTCCGTCGGCGGCCGCTATCACTTCGCCGACGACTGGGAGTTCCCCGACACGCAGGAAGCCTGGTTCGAGTTCGCGAACGGGAAGACCATCATCTGGCAGGGGCAAAGCTGCAACGGCCTGACCACGTACGGCCGGGGGCGCGGCACCGTCATTCTGGGCACCGCCGGCAGCGTGGTGCTCGACCGCGACGGCTACACGATGTACGATCTCAAGGAGAAGGTGGTGAAATCGTCCCTCTCCGTGCAGGCGGGGGACGGCCTCAACACCCGCGCTGACGACGAGATGACGGCCCTGCACATCGACAACTTCGTGGACGCGATCCGCACCGGCGCCGCGCTGCGGCAGCCGATCGAGGAGGGCGCGAAGAGCGTGCTGTTGGGACACCTCGGCAACATCGCGCAGTCGACCGGCCGCGCGCTGCGCATCGACCCGACGTCGGGCCGGATCACCGACGATGCGGAGGCGATGCAGTTGTGGCAGCGGGAGTACGCCCCAGGCTGGGCACCGGCCGTGTAAGCCTGTGACCGCCGTCCTCGACCGAGACCGCTTTTTCGATCCCGATCCCGCGGTGCGCCGCGTCGCGCGCGAGCTGTACGAAGAAACGCGCCGGCTGCCCATCGTCTCGCCTCACGGTCACATGGATCCGCAGATCCTGGCCCGGGACGAGCCCTTCCCGGAGCCCGCGGCGCTGATCGTTCAGCCCGACCATTACATCCTGCGCCTCTTGTACGCCAGCGGCGTCTCGCTCGAGGCGCTGGGCATTCCGCGCCGGGACGGAGCGCCCGTCGAGACTGATCCGTGCAAGGTGTGGCAGCGGTTCGCGGATCACTACTACCTGTTCCGGGGCACGCCCAGCGGCGCGTGGCTCGATTACGAGCTGCACGAGGTCTTCGGCGTCCCCGACCGGCTGTCTGGCGTGACTGCGCCGCGGATCTATGACGAGATCACGGAGAAGCTCACCTCCCCTGAGTTCCGGCCGCGGGCGCTGTTCGAGCGCTTCGCGATCGAGGTCCTCGCCACCACCGACAAGGCCAGCGATCGGCTGGACCACCACCGCGCCATCCGGGAGTCCGGGTGGAAAGGGCGGGTGATCCCCTGTTTCCGGCCCGATGCGGTGTTCCAGATCGCGTCCCCCGGCTGGCCGGCCGAGCTGGAAGCGCTGGGCCGAGAGCACGGCGCGCCCCTGGTGGATTACGCCGAATTCCTTCACGCCCTGGAGGATCGTCGCACCTTCTTCAAGAGCATGGGGGCTACTGCCACCGATCACGCGGTGCTCGAGCCCTACACTGCCTGGCTTCCCCTGAACGAGACTGAGGTCCTGTATCAGCGGGCGAGGCAGCGCGACGTGACAGCGGCGGACGAGCGGCGCTTCACGGGCCACCTCCTGATGGAGATGGCACGGCTGTCGCTGGAGGACGGTCTGGTGATGCAGATTCACGCCGGCGCGCTGCGGGACCACAACCGACAGCTGTGCGAACGGTTCGGTCCCGATCGAGGCGGGGACATTCCGGTGGCCACCGAGTTCACGCGTAACCTGCGCCCGTTGCTGAACGCCTGCGGCAACGATCTCCGCTTCACGCTCGTGGCCTTCACGCTCGATGAGTCCACGTACAGTCGGGAGTTGGCGCCGCTGGCCGGCCATTATCCGGCCATGCGCCTCGGGCCTCCCTGGTGGTTCCACGACTCGATGGAAGGCATGCGGCGCTTCCGCGAGCGCACCACGGAGACCGCTGGGATCTACAAGACCGCCGGCTTCAACGACGACACCCGCGCGTTCTGCTCGATTCCCGCCCGGCACGATCTGGCGCGCCGCGTCGACGCGAACTATCTCGCGGGGCTCGTGGCGCGCCATGTGATCGATACGAGCGACGCCCGCCGCATGGCGCGGGCGCTCGCCTACGAGCTGGCGAAGGAGACTTACAAGCTATGAACCGGGAGGGGCGTTGAAACGGACGAGTCAACGCGAGCAGGCGGAGGCGTTCCGGCGGCTGCATCGGGAGCCCGGAATCCTGGTGCTGCCCAACGCCTGGGACGTGATCACCGCCCGCGTGATCGAGAGCGCGGGGTTCGCCGCCATCGCCACGTCCAGCGCCGGGGTCGCTTGGGCGCTCGGCTACGCCGACGGCGAGCGCATCAGTCGTGGCGAGATGCTCGCGGTGGTCCGCCGCATCGCGTCAAGCGTGCGCGTGCCGGTGACCGCCGATATGGAGGCCGGGTACGGCACGACGCCGGAAGCCGCGGCCGAGACCGCGCGCGGTGTCATCGCCGCGGGCGCCGTGGGTTTGAACCTCGAGGACGGGACCAACGAGGGTCGCTTGGCGGACATCGCGCTGCAGCAGGACCGGATCCGCGCGATGCGCGAGGCCGGGGCGGCGGCGGGGGTCCCCCTCGTCATCAACGCGCGGACCGACGCGTTCGAAGTCAAGGAATGGTCGCCCACGGAGCGCCTCACCGCGGCCGTGCGCCGCGCCAACGCCTACCGGGCCGCGGGAGCCGACTGCCTGTTCGTGCCGCACGTGAGCGACGCGGCCATGATTGGACGGCTGGCCCGCGAGATCGAGGGGCCGCTCAACATCATTGCCGGCCCCCCTGCCCCGCCCATCCCGGAGCTCGAGCGCCTCGGCGTGAAGCGCGCGAGCCTCGGCCCGCGCGTGGTCCAGGCCGCGCTCGGTCTCGTACGCCGCGCGGCGACGGAGTTGCGCGAGCGCGGCACGTACGACACGATGGCCGACCTGTTGATCCCATTCACCGAGCTGCAGCGCCTGGTCGCGCCCACCCCTTGACGGGTTCGAACGAGCGGGTATATTTATGCCGTCCAGTGAATATTAATGCTTTCGGGTTAATACTTTTGGGTGGCCCCGACATGTCGCACGACTGTACGCTGAAGGCCGTCGCTATTCTGAACCCGGCGACTCCCACCGATGGGAGCGGGCGGCGGGCGTAAGCGCGTAGGCGACTCAAAGCAAACCCCCGGCCCGCTCCCAATCGAGCGGGCCTTTTTGTTGACCGGGCGTGACGAGGAGACACGATGCCCGCAGCCGACCGATCGCGTTGGGCCAACAGCCGCGCGCCGGACCTGGACCCCTGGCGGGAGCAGGATGCCTGCGGCGTGGGGTTCGTAGCGCGCGCGTCCGGAAAGCGCTCCGCCGATATCACTCGCCTCGCGCTGCAGGCGCTGGCCCGGGTGGCGCATCGTGGCGCCGCGGCCACGGACCGCTCGGGCGACGGGGCGGGCCTGCTCACCCAGATCCCCGCCCAGTTGTTCTACCGCGAGGCCGCGAGTCATGGACTGGCGCTGGCGCCCGGCCAACCGTTCGCCGTCGGCGCCTTCTTCCTGCCGCGCGAGCACGACGCGCTCGGCCGCGCCACCGCCATCATCGAAGAGGTGCTCTGCCGCGAGGGCCTCCCGGTGCTCGGGTGGCGCGACGTGCCCGTGAACCTGGACGTTCTCGGCGCTGGGGCCCGCGCCTCGTGCCCCACCATTCGACAGGCCATCCTCGCCGCCCCGTCCAATACCGAATCGACGGCGTGGGAACGCTCCCTCTATGTCGCGCGCCGCACCATCGAGCGCCGCATCGCCGACGCGGGGCCCGGCCTCGAACCGTTCTTCGTGTCCTCCCTCTCGTGCCGCACGCTCGTGTACAAGGCGCTGCTCACCGGCACTCAGCTCGCCGGCTTCTTCCCCGACCTCGCGTCCTCGGACTACGAGACGGCGATGGCGATCTTTCACCAGCGCTACTCGACCAACACGACGTCGAGCTGGCCGCTCGTGCAGCCGTTCCGCATGCTCGCGCACAACGGCGAGATCAATACGCTTTGGGGGAATCGCAACGCGATGCGGGCCCGCGAGCCGGCGCTCGCCGGTCCGCCCTGGGGCGACGCGGTGGACCGCCTCAAGCCCATCATCTGGTCCGAGGGAAGCGACTCGGCGAGCCTCGACAACGCGCTCGAGCTGCTGGTGCGCTCGGGGCGCGACCCGATACATGCCCTCATGATGCTCGTCCCCGAAGCACACGAAGGGGCGGTCGAGATGGACCCCGCCCTGAGGGGCTTCTACGAGTTCCACGAGTGCCTGGTGGAGCCGTGGGACGGGCCGGCGGCGCTGGCGTTCTCGGACGGCGTGTTCGTGGGCTCCGCCGTAGACCGCAACGGCCTGCGCCCTTGCCGCTACAAGATCACCCGCGACGGGCTGGTGGTGGCGGGCTCCGAGTCGGGTCTCGTGGACTTGAACGCAGGCGACGTGGTAGAGAGCGGCCGACTAGGACCGGGCGAGCTGCTCGTGGTGGATACGCGTCGCAAGGCGATCCTGCGAAACGGGGAGGCGAAGCGCGAGGTGGCGCGGCGCCGCCCGTACAGGCGGTGGGCGGCCCGGGGCATCCGCCTGCTGCGGCCGACGGCCACCGTGCCCGACACGCCGCCCACGCCGGAGCCCGAGCGCATCGCCCGACAGATGGCCTTCGGGTGGAGCTTCGAGGACTTGCGGTATGTGCTCGAGCCTATGGGAAGCGCCGGGCAGGACGCCGTGTGGAGCATGGGCGACGACACACCCATCCCGCCGCTCGCGCGCGTGCCTCCAGGCCTGTACGCCTATCTGCGCCAGCGCTTCGCCCAGGTCACGAACCCGGCCATCGACCCGCTGCGCGAGACGTTGGTGATGTCGTTGCGGATGCACCTGGGACGGAGGGGCTCGCTGCTCACCGACCGGCCCGCCGGGCTGCGGCTGGTGCGCAACGAGCACCCCGTCCTCCTGGCGGCGGAGATGGCGGCGCTGCGAGCCGGCGCCGGCGCGCAAGTCGTCACCCTCGATGCAACCTGGAGCGCCGCCGGGGGAGCGGCCCCCGACGCCTTGCGCACCGCGCTCGACGGGCTGTGTCGCTCGGCCGGCCGCGCGGTGCAAGAGGGGGCGCGGATCGTGATTCTGAGCGACCGGGCGGCCGACCGCGAACGCGCGCCGCTCCCCATGCTCCTGGCGGTGGGGGCCGTACACCAGCACCTGCTCGAAAGCGGCCTGCGGACGCGACTCGGTCTTGTCGCCGAAGCCGGGGACGCCTGGGACGTGCACCACTTCGCTGCGCTGATCGGCTACGGCGCGGAAGCAGTGCACCCGTGGCTCGCGCTCGAGTCGGTGCAAGCGCAAGTCGCCGAGGACGACGCTCGCGCCCGGTTCCGCACCGCCGCGGAGACGGGCCTCCTCAAGATCCTTTCGAAGATGGGCATCTCGACGCTCTCCTCCTATTGCGGCGCCCAGATCTTCGAGGCCCTGGGGCTTGGCGCCGAGGTGATCGACCGCTGCTTTACGGGGACCGTCTCGATGATCGGCGGGATCGGGTTCGCCGAGATCGCCGAGGACGTCCTGGCGCGCCACCGGGCCGCCTATCCGGAAGCCGCGGCCGCGGAGGTGTTGCCCGACTATGGGCGCGTGCGCTACCGCCGCGACGGCGAGGATCACGGCTGGTCGCCACAGCTGGTCCGGGCCATGCAGACCGCGGTAAAGGCCGACACACCAGAGGCGTATGACGGCTTCCGGGCGCGCGTCGCAGCCCGGCTGCCGGCCAGCCCCCGCGATCTGCTCGCGCTTCGCACTGGGACTCCGATCCCGCTCGACGAGGTCGAGCCCGCAGTGGAGATCCGCCGCCGCTTCGTGTCGACGGCGATGTCCCTCGGCGCACTGTCCCCCGAAGCGCACCGCGCGCTGGCCATCGGCATGAACCGGATGGGCGCCCGCTCGAACTCGGGCGAAGGCGGCGAAGACCCCGACACGTACGCGCCGCTCGAGAACGGCGACCGCGCCGATAACCGCATCAAACAGGTCGCGTCGGGCCGGTTCGGGGTCACGACCCAATACCTCGTGCGCGCGGACGAGCTCGAGATCAAGATCGCGCAGGGCTCGAAGCCCGGCGAAGGCGGCCAGTTGCCCGCCCACAAGGTCACGGCGCTGATCGCGCGGCTGCGGCACTCGGTACCGGGCGTTCCGCTGATCTCGCCGCCGCCGCACCACGACATCTACTCGATCGAGGACCTGGCGCAGCTCATCCACGATCTGAAGCAGGTCAATCCCCGCGCGCGGGTCGGCGTGAAGCTGGTGGCGGAAGCGGGCGTCGGGCGGGTCGCCGCGGGCGTCGCAAAAGCCTACGCCGACTACGTGCTCGTCTCCGGCCACAACGGCGGGACGGGGGCGTCGCCGCTGTCGTCGATCAAGCACGCGGGATCACCGTGGGAGCTGGGGCTCGCGGAGACCCAGGCGATCCTCATCGAGAACGGCCTCCGCCACCGGATCGAAGTGCGGGTGGACGGCGGGCTGCGCACGGGCCGTGACGTCGTGATCGCCGCGCTGCTCGGCGCCGAGAGCTTTGGCTTCGGCACGGCGACGCTCGTCGCGATCGGGTGCGACATGGCCCGACAATGTCACCTGAACTCCTGCCCCACCGGGATCGCCACCCAGCGGCCCGAGCTGCGCGCCAAGTTCCGCGGCACGCCGGAGCAGGTGGTCGCGTACTTCACGTGGATCGCGGAGGACGTCCGCCGCCTGCTCGCGGGGCTGGGCTGCCGCTCCCTGGACGACGCCATCGGGCGTGCGGAGCTGCTGGAGCGCGTGGACCATCCCGAGGTGCCCCGCGCGCAGATGCTCGACCTGTCGCTGCTCCTGGCCGACTCCGCAGCGGGAGGCGACTCACCGCGGCGCCGCACCGCGGCGCGCAACGACCGTCCCGGAGTGGAGTCTCTGGACGACGAGATTCTCGACACGCTCGCGCCGCGGCTCGACGCCGGCCGCCCGTTCGCGGGCGTGTACGACATCGGCAATCACCACCTGACGGTGGGCGCGCGCATCGCCGGCCGGATCGCCGAGCGGCTCGGCAACGTCGGCCTGCCCGAGGGATCGATTCGCCTCCGCTTCCGCGGGACCGCGGGGCAGAGTTTCGGAGCGTTCGCCCTCCCGGGGATGCACCTCGAGCTCGAGGGGGAAGCGAACGACTACGTCGGCAAGGGGCTCACGGGCGGCGAGATCGTGATCCGGCCGTTCCGCGAGGCGGCAGCCGCGGGTGGCACCGACCAGCACGTCCTCCTGGGTAACACCGCGCTGTACGGGGCGACCGCCGGAACGCTGTTCGCCGCGGGGCGGGCGGGGGACCGGTTCGCCGTGCGCAACTCCGGGGCGACCGCGGTGATCGAAGGTGCTGGCGCCCACTGTTGCGAATACATGACGGCCGGCGTCGTGGTCGTGCTCGGGCCCGTGGGGCGCAACTTCGCCGCGGGGATGTCGAACGGCACGGCTTACGTGCTCGACGATGCCGAAACGTTTTCGGCCCGCTGTAACACCGACATGGTCGCCGTACGAGCGCTCGAGCCGTCGGACGAGCAGGTCGTGCTCGAGCTGCTGCGCGAGCACTATGCGAAGACCCGTAGCGCGAAGGCGCGCGTGATTCTCGACTCGTGGGGCCGTTGCGGGCCGCTGTTCCGCAAGGTAGCCCCCCTGGCGGCTCCGGCTCTCGTGGCTGCACCCGCGGAAGTTGCACCCGCCGCGGTGACTTGACGGTGTATTTCTTCTTCGACTGGAGACCTGCGCGCGACTAAGTAGCCTCGAGATCTCTCGGCTCACACCAGCGGCCCGTTGAAAAGACGGGCCGCTTCTTTATTGGGGAGGCGTCATGATCATCGTGATGCACGCGGAAGCGACGGCGGTGGGCACATTGTCGGGGTGACGCCCCGGGCGGAGCAGGAGGCCTCAGACGCGCCGACGCAGCAGCGGCAGCTCTAGGCTGTCGCGCAGCGCCTGCCAGCTGGCCTCGATGATGTTCTCCGAGCAGCCCATGGTGCTCCAGCGCTCTGCACCGCGGGCGGACTCGACCACGACGCGGGGCTTGGCCGCGGTGCCGAGGTGCTGGTCCACGATGCGCACCTTGTAGTCCACCAGACGCACCTCGGCGAGCTCCGGGTAGTGCGGCAGGAGCGCCTTACGTACCGCATTGTCGAGCGCGTTCACCGGACCAGCACCTTCAGCCGCGGTGTGCATCACTGCGTCTCCCACCTGCAGCTGGATCATTGCCTGTGCCGTCATGTCGCCGCCGCTCCGCCGCTCGACGATCACGGTGAAACCGAGCAGCTCGAACGGAGGGCGATAATCGGGGGACGAACGCCGCACGAGCATCTCGAACGAGCCATCGGCCGCTTCGAACTGCAGCCCGGCGTGCTCGAGCTGCTTGACGCGCTGGAGCACCTCCTTGTCGTCAACGCCGCCCCCGGGCGCCAGGCCCAGGGCGTCGGCGCGGAGCCGGATGTTCTGCCGCCCCGACAGCTCGCTCACCACGACGCGCATCTCGTTCCCCACGAGCGCCGGATCGATGTGCTGATAACTCTCCGGCAGCTTCGCCACGGCCGCGACGTGGATGCCGCCCTTGTGGGCGAACGCGCTCGCGCCGACGTACGGCGCGTGCGCATCGGGATTCAAGTTCGCGACCGCCGCCACGAACAGCGCCACCTCTCTCAGGCGTCGCAACTGCTCGGGCGGCAACACGGGACAGTCGAGCTTGAGCTGCAGCGTCGCGATGAGCGGGATGAGATCGAGGTTGCCACAGCGCTCGCCGTACCCGTTGATGGTGCCCTGGATGTGCACGCACCCCGCGCGCACTGCTGCCAGCGCGTTCGCCACGGCGAGGCCGCTGTCGTTGTGAGGATGGATGCCGAGCGGCGTGCCGAGCTGATCGCGGACCTCGTGTACGCGCTGCTCCACGACCTCGGGCAGCTCCCCTCCGTTCGTGTCGCACAAGACGATGCAGTCCGCGCCCGCGCCAGCCGCCGCCCGCAACGTGGCGAGCGCATAGTCCGCGTCCAGGCGGTAGCCATCGAAGAAGTGCTCCGCGTCGTAGATCACCTCCCGGCCGAGCCGGCGGAAATAGCCCACCGTCTCCGAGATCATGCGGAGGTTCTCGTCGCGGCTCGTCTCGAGCACACGCTCTACGTGCAGCGTCGAGCTCTTCCCCACGATCGCCACCACCGGCGTCTCGGCTTCGAGTAGCGCAGTGAGACTGGGATCGTCCTCGCACCGGCCGTTGGCCCGCCGGGTCATCCCGAAGGCTGCGATCTTCGCATGCCCGAGCCGCTCCTTCCGGATACGACTGAAGAACTCCGCGTCCTTGGGGTTCGAGCCCGGCCAGCCGCCTTCGAGATAATGGATGCCCAGGTCGTCCAGGCGCCGCGCGATCTTGACTTTGTCGTCGACAGAGAGCGACAGGCCCTCGCGCTGCGTGCCATCCCGCAGAGTCGTGTCGTACAGGAACATGTTCATTGCTCCTCGCGTGCTTCTATCAGGATGACAAAAGCGGCGCGGCCTCTCGAGCTCTGGAGAGGCCGCGCCGCGCATCATCGGGGTCCTGCAGTCCGTCAGCCGAGTGCCAGCACGCCGCCTCTCAGATGGAGTCGGATGGCGATGCTCGTGATCGACAGACCACTGCAACGGGCGCTCATACGTGTGATACTAACCGCCGGGCGGGATGCGTCAATCCCACGACTTCGGCGCCCAGGAGCTCGCGGACCCGCACTACCTCCCCGACCACCACCGTCGCGGGAGGCTCGAGGCCCTCCTCTCGAACCCGTGCGGCGAGCGTCGCGAGCGTGCCGACCACCGTCCGCTGGGAGGGCAGCGTACCGTTCGCGATCGCGGCGGCGGGTGTGTCGGGATGGGCGCCGCGCGCCAACAGCCGGGCCGTGATCTCGGGTAAGGCGGAGAGCCCCATCAGCACAACCAGCGTCGGCACCCGCGCGAGCGCCTCCCAGTCGAGGTTGGACACGCCATCACACTCGTGTCCCGTGACCACCGCGAAGGCCGACGCGAGCCGCCGATGGGTGACCGGAATCCCGGCCACTGCGGGCGCGGCGATCGCAGACGTCACGCCGGGCACGACGTGGAACGGCACCCCGGCGACGTGCAGGGCCTCGCACTCTTCCGCGCCGCGGCCGAACACGAAGGGATCACCGCCCTTGAGCCGGACCACCGTCAGCCCGCGCCGAGCCCGCTCGACGAGCAGCGCGTTGATCTCGTGCTGCGCCCGGTCCGCTGTTCCCCCGTGCGAGCGCTTCCCCACGAACACACGCTCGGCCGAGCGCGGCGCTTCATCCACCAGAGCGGGCGCTACGAGGCGATCGTACATGACCACGTCGGCCGATCGGAGGATCTCCAGGCCTTTCGCGGTGATCAGGCCGGGGTCCCCGGGGCCGGCGCCGACCAAATAGACAACGCCCGTCTCCTCGTCCGCGAGTGAACTCGCGGCTCGGCCCTGCCGCTGAAGCGGCAAGTGCTGTGCCCGTTTACGGGCAGACCCGAGCCGCGGCTTCAGCCGCGACTCATGAGGGTCGACCTCGTCGGCCAGCTCGTCGATCCGTTCGCGCGCACCTTCTGTGTCGCCCCGGCGCACGAACTCGATCACGTCCGAATCCACGATGCGATACCACAGCGCCGTGCGGGCGTGGGAGTCCGGGACGCAGGCCGCCAGCTCCGGCCGCAGCTCACCCAGCAGCGCGCACAAGCGCGCTTCCGCCGGCCCGAGCAACCGCGCGACGCGTTGGCGCAGTCGCGCAGCAAGCGCGGGGCTCTTTCCCGATGTCGAGACGGCGACGGTAATGTCTCCCTCCCGATGGATCGCGGGCGCGATGAAGCTGCAGTGGTCCAGATCGTCCACCGCGTTCAGGAGCACGCCCTCTCGCTCGGCCTCGGCCCAAGCTGCGGCATTGGCCGCGCGATCGTCGGTCCCCGCGATGGCGAGTCGGGCACCTGCGAGATCACCCGATCGATAAGGGCGGCGCCGCAGATCGATCTCGCCCGCTGCCGCGAGGTCCGCCAGGCGGGGCGTGGTCTCGGGACTCACCACGGTGACGTGCGCGCCGGCGGCGAGCAGGCCCAGCACCTTCTGCTCGGCGACCGCGCCGCCGCCGATCACGACAGCGCGGCGCCCACGGAGGTTGAGAAACACCGGGTAGAACGTCACGGGCTCACGGGGACCGAGGCGCGCAGCGCCCCGATGCCCACCCGATGGCAGAAGTCGCCGAACCGCTCGTCGTCGAGCCGCTCGTCCCGGTAGCGCTCGAACAGCGGCCGGACGGTGGCGACGAGCCGGTCGCGCGGAACGAGATCCGCGTAGAGCGTCGCCAGCCTCGTGCCCAGCATGCTGCCGCCCACGAACAGCCCGTACTTGTGCAGCGAGCGACCGACGAACGCGAGATCGGCGGTGTACGGCCGCGCGCAGCCGTTGGGGCACCCGGTCATCCGGACCGTGAGCGCCGCATCCGCCACGCCCAGCCGCTCGAGCTCCGCCTCGAGCTCCGCGATCACGTCGGGCAGCACCCGCTCCGCCTCGGCGACCGCGAGCCCGCACGTCGGGAGCGCCGGGCACGCCATGGACCAGCGCCGCACGACCGAAAGCGTTCGGTGACCGGCGATGCCGTGGTCGGCCAGGATCCGGTCCACCAGCCGCCTGTGCCGGTCGGGGATATCCGTCAACAACAGGTTCTGCTGAGGGGTGAAGCGGACGCCGCTGCCGACGGTCTCGACCACGCGGCGCAGCGCGCTCCGCAGCCGGCGTTCGTCGCCGTCCCGGATGCGGCCGTTCTCGATGAACACGCCCAGGAAGGAGCGTCCCTTGCCCTGCTGGTGCCACCCGAGATGGTCCTCGATATCGGAGACCTCGACGGGTGCCGCCGGCGCCAGCTGACGACCGAGCTGCCGCTCGACCTGATCGCGGAACCAGTCGAGTCCCTCCTTATCGAGGAGATACTTGAGCCGGGCGTGGCGCCGGTCGCTGCGATTGCCGTGATCCCGCTGCACCTTGACCACGGCCTCGGCCACTTCCCTCACCTCGCCCGTTCTGGCGAACCCCAGCGCGTCGGCGAGTCGCGGATAGGTGTCCGTCTTGCCGTGGGTGCGCCCCATGCCACCGCCCACCAGCACGTTGAATCCCGCGAGCCGCTCTCCATGTGTGACGACCAGGAACCCCAGGTCGTTGGAGTGCACGTCGCAGCAGTTGTCGTCCGGGAACGCGAACGCGAGTTTGAACTTGCGCGGCAAGTACCGCGTGCCGTAAATCGGGTCGGGCTCCGCCGGGCCGCCCGCCAGCGGCTCGCCGTCGAGCCAGATCTCGTGATACGCCCGGGTGCGCGGTAACAGGTGATCCGACACCTGCCGGGCAACTCGCAGGACTTCCTCGCGCAGTCCGCCCGCGAGCGGCGCGGGGCACGAAATCACGTTGCGTACCACGTCGCCGCAGGCGCCCAGCGTGGTCACGAGCGCGTCGTTCACGGAGCGGATCGTCGCCTTGAGATCGCCCTTGAGCACGCCGTGGAACTGGTTTCCCTGGCGCGTCGTGACCCGCAGCGTGCCATTGCCGTAGCGGTCCGCCAGCTCGTCGATCACGAGGTATTGCTCGCCGGTGAGCACGCCGCCCGGGATCTTGCAGCGGACCATGAACTGGTGAGCCGGCTCGCTGTCTGTACCACGCCGCTCACGGCGCTGGTCGCGATCCTCCTGTTGATACGTTCCGTGGAACTTGAGGAGTTGAGCGCCCGCGTCCGAGAAATGATCGGTGCCGAGGGCGAGCTCGTCGGCGAGAGGCCCGCGCAGACCGCGGCTTTCCTCCTTCAGCCTCTCCACCGCGCTCAGCGGCTTGTCGGTCATGCGACCCCCACCTCGCGCAGTCCATCGGCGAGCACCTGGCCGACTTCCGGCCGGCTGAACTCGGGCGGCGGCAGCGTACCGCTCCGCAGCAGCTCCCGCACTTTGGTACCGGAGAGCGTCACATGGGACTCGGCGTCGTGCGGGCAGGTCTTGGGCGACGCCATGCCGCCGCAGCGCTGGCAGTAGAACGTGTGCTCGAAGCAGATGGGGTGGATGCCGAGCTCGCCCGGCGCGAAGCGGTCGAAAATGCGCTGCGCGTCGTAGGTGCCGTAGTAGTTCCCGACCCCCGCGTGATCGCGGCCCACGATGAAATGGGTGCAACCGTAATTCTTGCGCACCAGCGCGTGGAACACGGCCTCCCGTGGACCGGCGTACCGCATCGCGGCCGGGAAGCCGGCGAGCAGCACGCGATCCCGCGGGTAGTAGCGCTCGAGCAGCACGCGGTAGCTCTTGACGCGCACGTCGGCCGGGACGTCGTCGTCCTTGGTGGGCCCGAGGAGTGGATGCAGCAGGAGCCCGTCGACCGTCTCGAGCGCCGCCTTCTGGATGTACTCGTGCGCCCGATGCACGGGATTCCGCGTCTGAAAACCGACCACCGTGCGCCAGCCGCGCTCCGCAAACGCGCGCCGCGTGTCCGCCGGATCGAGCGCCAGC
>WNFR01001330.1_pt1 | contig 31358 bp, 28 predicted proteins | sample 5400221 | NCBI WGS metagenome assembly WNFR01 (sample SAMN13153357, study PRJNA577476) | soil metagenome | isolation source: 40 cm soil under Madrone tree | place: USA:California | collected 2016-06-14
AGGTTTCCCACGGGTACGTACTCGTCGAGCCGCCGCCCTCTTCCATCGGGCGGTCATAGGTCCCGCCGGTCGGATGCGATTCCACTTCGTCGGCCGGCCCCCACATGATGTACATACGGCCACGATCGGTTTTCCAGCCCGGGATTCCCGAAGCGAAATGCTCATTGGCATACGCGATGCGGCGATAGTGTTCTTCTTTAAAGTCATTGTCGGGCAGGTCGGGATTGTTGCTTCGACGCAGCCAGAACTGCTCGATGAACTGCTCGCGCTCTTCGTTCGTTTCCAGTTGCAAGAAAGCTTGACGCTCTTCGGGAGAAATAATGTAAACGACATCCTCGTTGAGCCACTGTTTGTAAGGAGTGTCGAGCTCTTTGAGCGATTTCTTGATTTTCCGCTTTTGTTCTTTGTCGAGCTTTTGCGGGACAGGAGGTGCCTTGGGATAAACCGCAACATAGAGACACCTCAACCTCTAAGAGGATGCGATTCTAACCTGTGGGGGAAGGTCCCGTCAATCAACGAATCTTCTGTATTTTGTGGCACTTATGCCCCCAAGACAGCTAAGAATGCGGAATACAGAATAGGGTTGCCTGACCGTTTTTGACCTGTTCGGTCGTACAGGTCTTCGCGGGGACGCATGTCGCTACACAAATCGTTGCTCGGGTTTATTGGACGCGCTGCTGCTGGCCGTCCCAACCAACCAGCGTATCAAAGATGGCGAGAACATGGCGGCGGTATTCGACCATGCGAGAGAAAATGTCGCGCAGACCCGGCTCGCGTTCCGCTTCGCGGTGCCACTTGGCTAGCACCGCGGGTGGCACTTCAATGTCTCGGCGCAGTTGCTCCGCCGAATGCCCGCGAAGGAAAAGCCCGTAGAAAAAGGCCGCTTCGCGCTGCGGAAAATCGAAGTCCAGCGGGACTTCGGTCGGAACGAATTGTGCCATTGTGGCCATGGCGAAAGGGCAGTTTACAGAAAAGTGTCTCGGCGTCAAGTAGTACCCGGACTTTGGTCCGCGTGGCGGGTAACCCCGGGGCACCTCCGCCGCCGCAAACCAGATATTAGATGCAGCTTGCACGTCCCAGATACAACGCCCCAAACACCATACAACGCCGAGGTTGCTTGGGCGGGTCTAACCTCTTAGGATGAAACTGTCATGGCGAACTTACGCAAAATCCAGCGGGGGTCGGCGATGGGGCGTGGCTTGAACCGTGTGCTGCGGTTTGGTGTGCGGCGCGGCTTGCGCTCGCTTGAGGTGCATCCGGAGGATTTCCGGCGGCAGCTTGCGGAGAAGCACGGATTATGGGTGCCGAATCTCAACCGCATGCACGACGTACCGCTGGAGCAACTGGATGCCATTGCCGAAAAGCTTATTCGGGATGCGGCGCGGCTGGCACTGGCCGAGGGTGCGGGATTTGGGCTGGGAGGCATGATCACGTTGCTGCCGGACGCCAGCATACTTACGGCGATTACGCTGCGGCTGATTCAGCGCCTTTGCCTGCTGTACGGATTTGAAACACGCGGCCACGACGAGCGTGTGGAATTGTGGCTGGCTGCCGCGACCGCCACCGGCGTGGATTACGGGAAAGAGCTCGTTGAGAAGCAGATGTTTGAGAAATTGGCCCCGCGCATCGCGGAGCGACTCGCGGTAAAGCTCGGCGCGGAGACAGCCGAGAAGTGGGTTGGGCGGATGATTCCGGTGGCCAGCTCGGCGATCGGCGGATTCCTGAATTTCTCATTTGTGCGCGCCTGGGGACGGCGTGCCAAGCGCAATCTGCGTGAGAAGCATCTGGCCGCGCGCGCCTCCAACGCCACGACAGCGCGGCCGTTTGTTGCCCCGGATCCCGCCCTGAACTAAATCGCTTGCTGGAAATTTCTCTTTCGCGCAAGTAGAGTGGACATGTTGGAGTGCACGCCAGGCGTGCAACCTTGCGCCTTTGGGGAGTGTAATTATGCGAGCGAAAAGCAGAGTCGTTTGTGGCGCGATTTTGTGCGCCGTGGCATTGGGCATGGTGCTTGCCGCGCCGCGGGCGTCGTCGCGCCAGGCGCAAGGCGCGGAAGAGCCGGTGCCGGCGTTTCACAGCGAAGCACCGCAAGGGAAGCTTCCGGAGACGCTCAGCCCCACGCTGTTCACCAACGTCGTCGTACAAAACGCGTACACCCTCGCAGCGCGCGTGAAGAGAATCCTTTACCAGCAACCCTGCTATTGCCATTGTGACCGCAGCCAGGGCCACACCAGCCTGCTCGATTGCTTCGCCAGCAAGCACGGCTCCGGCTGCGATGTGTGCATGAGAGAAGCGATCTACTCCTACGAGCAATCTCACAAGGGCAAAACCGCGTCGCAGATCCGCGCCGGGATCGAGCGCGGGGAATGGCGTGATGTGGATATGTCGAAATATACAACGCCCGTAGCAGCCAAGTAGGTTCCCTTAGTAGCCGCAACCGTCAGGCTTTTTAACCCTTTGTACCTGGTCAACCTTTTTCGTAGGTTTCGCCGTCTAATCGGCAGTCGTAGCCTGGCCGATCCATAGCGATCGGCGAATCCTCAGCCGAAATAGGAAATAGGAGGAAGCATGAAAGTTCGCGCAGGACTGTGTGCCTCGATGCTGGGTATGGCGATGTGTATGGGTGCCGCGCTTTCGCCGGCGAAGGCGCAAGCGCAGGAAAAGCAGCAGCATGTTGTCACGCTCGATGAGCTGAACAAACAGACAGCGCAGCCTGCGCAGACGCGCCAGGCAAACGAAGATGCCGTCCGCCACCTGTTGTCTTCCGATGCCGGTCAGAAAGCCCTGAAATCCGCCAACGTCGATTATCAACGAGTGGACAAAGCCATCGGACGGTTGAGCGATGAAGAATTAGCGAAGCTGGCCGATCGATCGCGCCAGACGGAAAGCGACTTTGCGGCGGGATTCATTTCCGCCAAGACGCTCGCGTACATCATCCTCGCGACGGTAGTGATCGTGGTGATTGCCGTTCTGGTTTGAAATTGTTGGAGACGGAGTACCGCCCTAAATCGTATCCGTCTTTGCCAATCTTTCCGCAAACTTTTGCAAAGTTCCTTGTCAGCAAGCGTCGTGATTCCGTAGACTTTGGTAGCCCAGCCGACGAACGAATAACAGGAGGATGGATGATTGGTTGCGGGAAGTGGTTTGGTAGGTCGAAATGGTGTGGTCGGATTCTGGCGCTAATCCTTTTGGGTGGCGCCGCAATGACCCCTGCTCGCCTGCAGGCGCAGGACAAACATGTCGTATCCTCTCAAGAATTAAGCAAGGACGCGGCAAGGCCTGCGGAGACTCGCGGCGCCAACGAAGCTGCGTTGCGTCAGCTCTTTTCCTCGGAGCAAGCACAGCAAGCGCTGAAGTCCGCGAATCTCGATTACGGTAAGGTGGACAAGGCCGTCGCCCAGTTAAGCGATGAAGATTTGGCGAAACTGGCGACGCGCTCCCGCCAAGTGCAAGGCAATTTCGCCGCTGGCAGTAGGGCGGGAAGCCTGTCGGACCGCGACTTGCTGATCATCATCGTCATCGCTGTTCTGGTGATCGCGCTGGTCGCCGTTCTGCACTGAAGACCGTTCGTTCGCGCGCGCTCTTGAAAGACCTCGATGCTCCGTGTATTCGCGGGTTTCGTCCTGGGCCTTGTGCCGGCGCTGTTTGCCCATGCAGCGCCGGCAAATAACTCGGGCGTGTGGCTCGAGGTTCCGTACATCAAACAAAGCGAAGACGGCTGCGGCGCGGCGGCCATTGCGATGCTCCTGCAATATTGGGGCGCTCACGGCGCGCCGATCGCCGCCGGCCGGGCGGATGCCGCCGCCATTCAGAAACAGCTCTATTCGCGCAAAGCCCGCGGCATTTTTGCTTCGGACATGCAGCGTTATCTCCGCGAGTCTGGTTTTCGTGAGTTTGCCGTTCGCGGCGAGTGGAGCGACTTGCGGCAGCACCTTGAGCACGGCAGACCGCTCATCATCAGTATCCAACCGGGCAGCGCAAAAGTGCCGCTTCATTACGTCGTTGTGACCGGAATGGATTGGCAGCGCGAAGCGGTTTTCGTCAACGATCCGGCGCGCGGAAAGCTTTTGCGCATCGAGCGGCAGGAATTCGAGAAAGAATGGCAAGCTGCGCGAAACTGGATGCTCCTCGCCGTGCCCACGGCGGCAAACTGATCCTCTTCCTTTTGCTTGCGCTCCCCTCGTCGGCGTTTGCGCAGCAAATCCCACCTGAAGCGGCGCGCCTTGCCGCTGCGCAGAAAGCCTTTGACTCCGGACGGTGGGGAGAAGCGGCGAAGTTGTCGCAAGGTCCCCAAAGTCAGTCGCCGGATCTGGATTTTCTTCGCGGCCTCGCGCTCGCCCGCCAGCAACAATGGAACGAATCGCGCCAAGCCTTCGCAGCCGGACACCTGAAAAATCCGAGCGATCCTCGATTCCTCGTGGAGCTGGCCGGCATTGACTACAAGCAGAATGATTTTGCGTCGGCCAAGAGCAACCTTCGCGCCGCTTTACGCTTGGATCGAGATTCCTACACGCTCGATTTCCTGGGCACCATTTACTTCCTGCAAGGCAATCTCGAAGCGGCGCTGAAATACTGGAATGCGGTCGACAAACCACGCCTGCGCAATGTCGCTGTCCAGCCGCCTCCGCGCCTCGAGGAGAAGCTCCTGAACAGTGCCGTCGCCTTCAATGCGCCGCAAGTCTTGACCGGCGATGCCTTGCTTGCCACGCGCGCACGCCTCGAGAACCTGGGCGTCTTTTCGCCTGGGCGCGTGGAGCTGACGCCCGCCGGCGAAAATTTTGACGCCACGCTGCATCTGGCGGAACGCAACGGCTGGGGCGATTCCAAGCTGGAAGGTGCGATCGCGCTGCTGAGCGGCGTACCCTACGACACCGTCTATCCCGAAATCTACAACCTCGGGCATCGCGCAATAAATTTCACTTCTCTGCTGCGCTGGGATTCTCAAAAGCGCCGGGCCTTCGGGGAGTTCTCGACGCCACTGTTCGGCAACCCAGCCCGTCGTTTCCAGTTTTATTTCGACGCGCGAAACGAAAACTGGAACCTGAGCCGTACGTTCTTCGGCGGCCCCGTGCTGGGCGACCTGAATTTGCGCCGCATTGCAGGAGGCGTCGAACTGCACTCGGTCGTAAACGGCCGTTGGAGCTGGAGCACCGGAACGGAAGTGGCAAGCCGCTCGTTCCGCAATCTGCAAGGGATCAACACCGCCACGGAAAAACTTTTCTTCACCGACGCGTACTCGTTCACGTATTGGCTTCGCGCCGACCGCTCGCTCTTGCGCGTGCCAGAGCATCGTTTCACGCTGGACTCCTCGGGGGAGGGGAGGATCGGCCGGACATTTGCGCAGAATCTCGGCGCCTCCGGCACGGCACGCAGCTCACTAGATGCGCACTGGCTGCCTCGCGCCACCGGCGACGACTACGAAATGCGCGCGCGCCTTCGCGCAGGCGCCACGGTGGGCCGCGTCCCATTCGACGATCTGTTTCAACTCGGCGTCGAGCGCGACAACGATCTGTGGCTGCGCGGCCAGGCAGGGACTATCGGTGGCCGCAAAGGCGCCGCTCCGCTCGGGCGTCGCTACGTCCTCGCCAACTGGGAAATCGACAAAAACGTTTACAGCAATGGCCTCTTCACCGTGAAACTTGGTCCTTTCCTGGATACGGGCAGCATCGCTGACTCTTCCGGTCTGTTCGGATCGCGGCAATGGCAGTGGGACACAGGCGCGCAATGCAAAGTACGCGTGCTTGGAAGCATTACTGTCGTCCTGATATACGGCCGCGACCTGCGCGGCGGCCGCAACGTTTTCTACGGTACCGCCCTGCGCTAATTTCGTGCGCTCAAACTCTTTCAGAGGCGACAACGAAACCTAAATGTTCTTTGCCGCGTCCTTGTCCTATGATGCGGCTGTACTCTGCTGCCGCTTAACCATCCAGGTTTCTGTCGTTCAGGAGAGATCATGTCGAGACGAGCTTTTGCCCTATGCCTGGTGTTCGCCGTTATTGCATGCTGCGCTTCGCTTGCGCTTGTCGATCTTCGCGCTTCGGCACGGGCTGCGGATTCGCCCGGCTACTGGGGATTCGACACCGCTAACCTCGACAAGACCTGCAAGCCCTGCGACGACTTCTTCCAATTCGCCATGGGCGGCTGGATGAAGAGTAATCCCATTCCGCCCGAGTACTCGACCTGGGGTTCTTTCACGGTCTTGGCCGACAAAAACCAACAAGCTTTGCGCCAGATTCTCGAGGCCGCCGAAAAGTCCGGCGCCGCCGCGGGATCGAATGAGAGGAAAGTCGGCGATTTCTACGCCAGTTGCATGGATACCTCAGCCATTGAAGCCGTCGGCGCAAAACCTCTCGACGCCACGCTACAGCGCGTCGTCGAAACAAAAAATGCACGCGAGTTGCAGACTCTCGCCGCGCGGCTGCAGCAACAGGGCGTCGGCGTCTTGTTCCGCTTCACCTCGAATCAAGACGCCAAGGACAGCACGCAAGTGATCGCCACAGCTTTACAGGGTGGCCTCGGATTGCCGGATCGCGACTACTATTTGCGGGATGACGAGAAATCGAAAAAGCTGCGCGACGACTACACGAAACACGTCGCTAAAATGTTGGAACTCCTCGGCGATTCCGCGGATAAGACGGAAAGCGAAGCGGCAACCGTGTTGCGCATTGAGACTTCGCTCGCCAAAGCTTCGATGTCCAACGTGGACCTGCGCGACCCCATCAAGACCTATCACCGGATGAAAATTGCCGAGGCGCAATCGCTCACCCCTGATTTTTCCTGGGATTCCTATCTGAAAATTACCGGGCATCCAGACGTGGCCGAAATGAACGTCGCGCAGCCGGAGTTTTTCAAGGCTCTGGATGCGCAGTTGACCTCCACGCCGCTCGAGGATTGGAAGACCTATTTCCGCTGGCACGTCGTGGATTCCGCTGCTCCCGCCCTGCCTGAGAAATTTGTCAACGAGGATTTTGATTTTCGCGGGCGCACCCTGACTGGCGCAAAGCAGATCCAGCCGCGCTGGAAGCGCTGCGTGCAAGCCACCGATCGCAATCTCGGCGAAGCCCTCGGCCAGGTCTACGTGCAAAAGTATTTTCCGCCCGAAGCCAAAGCGCACGCGCTGGAAATGGTGCGCAACCTGATCGCCGCCCTGCGCGACGATTTGAAAACGCTTCCCTGGATGGGACCCGAAACGCGCACGCAAGCCACCGCGAAGCTCGAAGCCTTCGCCGTAAAAATCGGTTATCCGGACAAATGGCGCGACTATTCGGCCCTCAAGGTTGACCCATCGTCTTATCTCCAGAACCTGCAGCGCGGCTCCGAATTCGAATTTCAGCGCCGCCTCAACAAGATCGGCAAGCCGGTCGACCGCACGGAGTGGGGCATGACGCCGCCGACCGTCAATGCCTACAACAACAGCAGCATGAACGAAATCGTATTTCCCGCCGGCATCATGCAACCGCCCTTTTACGATCCCAAGGCGGATGACGCCGTGAATTATGGCGGCATGGGCGCGGTGATCGGCCATGAAATCACTCACGGCTTCGACGATCACGGCAGCCAGTTCGATGCCCACGGCAATCTCAAAAACTGGTGGTCGCCCGAAGATCTGAAGAATTTCAAGGAACGCGCGCAATGCGTCTCCGACCAGTTCGATGGCTACGTCGTCGACGGCGACCTGCACGAAAACGGCAAGTTGGTGTTGGGCGAAAGCATCGCCGATCTCGGCGGGCTGACCATCTCCTACGCCGCCTATGAAAAATCGCTGCAGGGCAAGCCGCGCCCACTCGATAAGGATGGTTTCACTCCAGAGCAGCGCTTCTTTCTCGGGTGGGCGCAAGTCTGGGGCGCCAACGAACGCCTGGAGTTCGCGCGCTTGATGGCTAATACAAACCCGCATCCGCTGCCGCGCTTCCGCGGCAACGGACCTTTATCCAACATGGCGGAATTTGCCCAGGCGTTTGGCTGCAAAAAGGGCGACGCCATGGTTCGCGCTCAAGCCTGTAAGATTTGGTAGGAGTTCGGCGCGATCTTCGCTCGGGACTTAAAAGTGCAGAACAATGTCCGCGTTTGCCTGGGCGTTGTTCTGCCATTCGCCGAACAAGTGGGTCCTCACCCAATCGACTTCCACGCGCGCCGAGAGATGCGGGAAGATGCGGTAATCGACTCCGCCGCCCGCCATAAAATCAAACCCATTCCTGCTTCCAGTCGTCTGCGGCTGGATATGCGCCCCGCCAACGATCGCGTGCATCCACGGCTCCCATTTGCGGGCGCGCCACGCGATCTTCGGGCCGCCACCGTAGCTGAAGTATTTTACGTGCTCGCTTAGATAAATCGTGGGTGCGAAGGACGTGATGAGGTCGCCTTCGACTCCAAACCATTCGTTCGTGAAATAGGTCACCGAAGTATTGGTGCCTACGCCAGTCGCGTAGTATTTCGAAGATCGAAACCTTAGTACCGTGACGCCCAACGCCAGTTGCCAGCGAAAGTCATCGCGGCTCCCGTACACGAATTTCGGATCGGGAGCGGCCGGCAAAGCTTCCGCCGCTAGCGCCAGCGACCCCGGCTCGGCAATCCATGAGGCACTTGCAACCCGCGGCTCGGCTGAAAAGAGAGCGTCTGCGAATTTAGGTAAGGAAGTCGCCGCGGAGCTATTTGCAAAGTCCGCAGCCACATTTGTGTTTGCTTGCGAAAACGTCACTTCGTCCTGCGCTCGCGCGGTGCTCACCGTCATAAGCGCAAGCAGGGTAACCTGCACCAGCCTCTTCATTTTTCCACCTCAGAGGGATTGACCCCGGCCATTGGCCAGCCACTTTGGTACGGTAAACAAGCAACAGCATCGTTGTCCATGACATTTAATACCGATATTTAATACCGATCGGTCGGAACGGAGCTCACAGCTGCGGGAACCGGTATTGGTAAGCCCCCGGGCACCTCAGTGCCGCCCATCAAGATTCAATACCGGGGATTGGCGCAGGCGCGGCGCGAGTCGCTCTGCCAGGAAGAAGCCGCCAAACAGCAAAGTGGCGTAGATCGCATCGCCCGCGAGTGTGTTCCAAAAGAAGGGCACGCCGGCTAGATAGCAGGTTGCGAGGCCGGCAGCGGTGCGTGGGTAGCTGCTCAGGGAGGCCCACACGCCGAAGTTGGTGATCAGGAAAAATTGAAGAGCGCCGAGAAATGTGGCTCCGCCGACGCGCACGAAACTGCGTTTCTCATTCAAAAAGCGCCCAATCAAAACGCTGAGAAGAAAGCTGGCGTAAACCAGCGGGCTCAGCTTGCTGAAACCGATGAAGGCATCGGTGGCGAACATCACTAGCAGCGGGAACAGAAACGCCACCCTGCGGTGCCGCACCATCGCGCCGGAAAACAGCGCGATCGCACCGACCGGAGTGAAGTTCCACGGGTGTGGCGCCAGGCGCAGCGCGGCCGCGAGGATGATCATGCCGAAAATGAGGATGGTGCGGAGCACGGCGGGTTTGTTTTCGCTTGCGAAGTCTTTCAGATCCATTTGTGGCTCCTTTTTGACCAACAGTACCTCAGCACAGGCCAAAGCCAGTGCTACTGGGACGCGCTTAAGCGCGCCCCGACAGCGGTTGCGGCCGGCAGCAGGTCGCAGTAGATGAAGGAATCGCGCTCGAGGACTTCGCCGGCGCGGACGGAAATGGGGTTGCGAAAAATGGGACCGTCGAAGACGAAGGTGTGGAATTCGCCATTTTCGCCGCAGGGGTCGACCCCCGCAGGCAAATCGCGGAAGAACGAATCATCCAGCTCTCGGCCGGCGAAACTTCGATCGAGAACTTTGGGATCGATGCAGGCGGCGATGGCTCGGAAGCGGGCAGCGTGAAAACTGCGGATTAGCTCGCGGGTGTCGCGCTTCCAGATGGGGAAGAGCGCGGTCATGCCAATGCGGGCGAGATTTTTCTCGCGGTACGCGCGGAGATCTTCCAGGAAGATATCGCCGAAGGCGACGCTCCGCACACCGGCGTCGTAGTGGACACGCATGGCCTCCTCCATGCGCGCCTCATAAATGGGATTGACGCACTGCGGCGGGATGCGCACCTCGTGCAGCGGAAGACCGATGGATTGGGCTTGCTGCACGAGGAGTTCGCGGCGGACGCCGTGCATGCTGATGCGGTCGTAGGTTTCGGTCACGGTGGTCAAAAGCGCGACGATGCGTACGTCCGGTAAACGCAAGAGCGCGTGCAGCGCCATGGCGCTGTCTTTGCCGCCAGACCAGCAGAAAAGAATCGGTTCAGGCATTGGTTAGTCTTTGCCGCTGAAACGGTAGTTCATGCCGACACGGACGTCGCGGCCGAGCGCGGGATAACCGAGGGCGTCTTGATATTGTTTGTCGAAAAGGTTGGTGGCGCGGGCGTACAGCGAAATGCCGCGGCCGAAATTGTAGCTGCTGGCTACGTCAAAGCGCGCGTAACCAGGATTGCGGGTCAGGCCGAAGCCGAGAAAATCACTGTCGGTGCGGACGCCGGTGAAGTATCCGGTGAGGCTGAGAGTCCATGCGCGGTAATTAGTGTTGAGAATCAGGCTTCCGGAATTCACCGGGCGGCGCAGGAGATGGTTGCCGGGCAACTCGACGCTGGCGAAAGCATTCGGGGCTTGGAGGACGCGGGAATCGTCAAAGGAATAATTGCCCTTAACACTGAGCCACCGGCGCGGCCGAAAGTCGCTGGAGAGATTTACTCCGCGTGCGCGTGCGAGGTCGGTGTTGAAATAGGTGCCGGTGCCAAAGGAGCAGGCGGGCGTGATGACGGGACTGAAGGCGAAGCTGACGATGTCGTGGAAGCGATTGTCGAAATAGCTGGCGGAGAGGCGAAGCTTCTCGGACGCTAGAAATTGGTCGAAGCCGGCGTCAATGGTGCGGCTGCGTTCGGGTTTGAGAGTGTTATTGCCGGGGAAGCAGGGATCGCTGCCGAAGGACTCGTCGAGCGAAGGCTCCTTGAGGCCCTGGCCGTAGGAAAAACGGAGTCGGGTGTCGCCCCAGAATCCGGTGCCATAGCGGAGAGCGAAAACGGCTCCCGCGCGAGGTACAACACGCGTGCCGAAGGTGGTGTTGTCCTCCGCGCGAACGCCAGCGCTGAGGATCAACCGCGGAATGGGCAGCCAGCGGGCGTCGAGAAATCCGGCTTGGTTATTGCGACGCGCATGCTGACCCGAAAGCGTGCTGGGGAATCCATTCTCCACTTCGTATTCGTAGCCGGCGGAAGCGGCTCCGTTGCGGAAAGAATAGGTGGTCTGCTCGCGGAAGCCGGCGCGGTTGAACTGATCGGTGCTGGTGAAGAAAGGAGGGTTGGCGTTGGTGTCGAGCGTGCGATTCTCCGTGCCGCTCACGGTGTGCTCCCAATGGGATCCGGTTCGGAAATCCCAGCTGAGATGAACGAGCAAAATCTTAAGGGCTTCGTTCTGCGCAAGATTTGCGGGCTGGAGAAGCGTGGGGCCGGGAATTCCGGCGAAGCTCGAATTGCTGCGGACTGTCAAGCGCAGATGGTCGGAGTCACTGAAGCTGTAGCCAAAATTGCCGGCGAAAGAGCGATTTAGAAAAGAATCGTTGGGCCCCTGGCCATCGGTCTGGAAGTAGGAGCCTGCAGCGGAGTAATCGAAACCGCCGAGCAGGCCGGCGAATTGTGCGCCACCGCGCGCGGACGAGAAGCTGCCACCTTCGCTGAACAGGTTTACCTCCGGGATGCGCGTTTCGCCGCGATGGCTGAAGAGCTGGACGACGCCGGAGACGGCGTCCGTGCCGTACAGCGCGCTCTCCGCGCCGTGCACCACTTCGATTTTGTCGATGTTGTCGAGCGTGGAGTTGGAAAGATTAAGGAAGCCGCCGGGCTCGTTGACCGGCGTTCCGTCGACGAAGAATTTGGTGAAGTTGGAGTTGCCGCCATCCAGAAAGAAAGTGGCGAGTCCGCCTTCCCTGCCCGTGCGAGCGATGGTTCCGCCGGGGCTAGCAGCGAGCGCGTCGGGAAGAGAGACGAGTTGGCGCTGATCGATTTCGGGGCGGGAGACGATATCCACGGGCGCGGGAGTCTGGCTGACCTCGAGAGGTTGCGCGTTGGCGGTGACGATTACGTTTTCGGAGAGCTGCGCGATTTCGAGGCGCACGTCGAGTTTGCGGTCCACGGCTGGGGCGAGCTGCAGCGTGAGGTCGCGGGGCACAAAAGCGGAATGCTCAAAATGAATGCGGTAGCTGCCAGGAGGAAGCGGCAAAGCGTAGGTTCCATCGGCTGTCGAGGCGGTTTCGTATGTTTGCGATGAGTCCCTTCCTTGCGGCCGGACAACTACGCGCACTTGTGCAACGCCGTAGCCGGAAACATCGGTAACCTGGCCGGTGAGCTGAGCGTTTGGAGAATCAGACTGCGCTTGCGAGTAAAAGCTTGAAGCGAGCAGGAAAAAAGCGAGAACGGTAAAACGGCTAATCGTTGGTTTCATTTTTATCCTCCGCTCCCTCACGCGCGGGAGCTTGAAGGTTGGCCTGGCGATAAGGTGCGTCGCGCAGGCTTGCGAACTTCGCCGGTCTCCTGGCTTGGCGGAGGCATTCGGCCCGGATTTGCGGGCCTGTGCGCGGCCTTCCCGCAGCGTTGCCTGGCTTTTTGAACTGCGACCCTATCCGGGTCGACCAAGCAATTCGCCGCAGTGACTTGCGCAGTCTCGATTCCGCCATACAGTCGCGCGTCGGCGACGGCTTTCTTGTGGTGGCGCTCCGATGGAGCGCGCCCAGCAAGCGCAACCCGGTGAGGGTTGCCCGTCTTCCCGAGCACGAAGTTCGCGGTGAGTGTGAGGGGCCGTGGCCCGCTATGGGTGACGATGTGCCGCGGCCCGAGGCCGCAGCGCTGAGGTGAACGCGAAAAATTACCTAGGTTGCCGGCAAAATGCTCACGCGAGGCCGGCCGTGCGGGCCCAGCTCGATCGTGAGCGAAGTCTGAAAAACCTGTTCGAGCAGATCGCGCTGATAAACGCTGGCCGGAGGGCCGACACGCAGGCTCTTGCCTTTTTGCAGCAGCACCACTTTGTCGGCGTACTCACCGGCTAGATTGAGCTCGTGGGTCACAACGACGACGGTGTAACGGTTTTCCGCCGCGAGTCGGCGTAAAGTGGCGAGCAAATCAACTTGCGCGCCGATGTCCAGGTGCAGCGTGGGCTCATCGAGAAGCAAGAGCAGCGGCTGCTGAGAGAGAGCCCGGGCGAGAATGACGCGTTGCCTTTCGCCACCGGAGATTTCGTTCATCCAGCGGTCGCCGAGATGCTCCGCGCCAACCTGGGCCAGGGCGTTGCGGGCGATGACGACGTCGTCTTTGCTTTCGAAACGGAGGGCACGCCCATAGGGATGGCGGCCTTGCAAAACAAATTCCCAGGCGCGAGAGGGAAAGAGAAGCGGGCTATCCTGCTGCACCATGGCGATGCGTTGCGCGCGTGCGCGCGGCGCCAGAGTGTGAGTGACAAAACCATCGAGCAGGACGCGGCCGGAAAGAGGCTCCAGCGCGCCGGCAATCAACTTCAAAAGGGTGGATTTGCCGCTGGCATTGGGACCCAGGATGGCGACGATTTCGCCGGGACGGGCCTGGAAGCTGTTGGCTTCGAGGGTGAATAGCGGAGCTTGCGACTGATTGGCGGAGTAGGCGTAGCTGACCTGTTCGACGCTGAGGCGCACTTCGCTGGCAGCGCGAGACGCATCGCCGACCTTGGACAACTCCGAAGTGGTTTGGACAGAACTGCTCACGCGGAACCTCTGCGCAAGAGATAGATGAAAAGAGGAGCGCCGGCGAGCGCGGTCATGGCGCCTACGGGAAGTTCCGAGGGTGCAACTACGGTGCGCGCGAGTGTGTCTGCCAGGACGACGGCAATCGCGCCGCCAAAGGCGGCGGTAGGCAACAGAATGCGATGGTCAGAGCCAAACAGAAGACGCATGACGTGGGGAACGAGAAGGCCCACATAACCGATCGAGCCACTGACGGACACGGCCAATCCCGTGAGGAGCGACGCCGCGATATAGACGACCAAGCGAACGCGCCGAACGTCGACGCCGAGGTGCATGGCTTCCTTTTCGCCGGCAAGGAGAAGGTTTAAATCGGAAGCAGTGGTGTAGATGGCTCCTGCGGCAGCGAAAAAGCCGATCCCCAGGACCCATCGGAGGCTGCCCTGCAAGGAACTGGAAAGGTCTCCCATCAGCCAGAAAGCCATGCCGCGGAAATCGCGGCCGCTGAGGGTGGTCATCAGAAACATGATGACGGCGTACAGAAACGAGGCGCTGATAATGCCGGCAAGCAGCAAGGTGCCGCTGTCCAATTGGCCTTGACGACGGCCCAGAAAATACACGGCGGCGATGGTAGCGGCGGCTCCAAGGAAGGCGCAAAACGGGGTGAAGAGCGCAGCGAACCATGTTGGCATAGCGAGATGAGGCTCAACGATCAGAGCCAGGACGGCACCGAGGGCGGCGCCGCCGGAAACGCCGAGCACGTAGGGATCGGCGAGCGGATTGCGGAGCAGGGCCTGGAAGCTGGTGCCAGCCACGGAGAGAGAAGCGCCCACGACGATGGCGAGGAGAATACGCGGCAAGCGAATCTCGATGACGATCATGCCGTAATCGCTGGAGAGGGCTTTCGTTTGGTGGAGCAAGACGCTGATCAGGTCTCGTCCGAGGCCGTAGAGGGAAACAGGAACGGCGCCGAGCTTGAGCGCTATCACTACGACGACAAAAAGGATGACGGCCAGCAAGCTGCATTGAAGGAAGAGGCGTTGCAGCGTCAGCGGGCGCATGCTTGCTCCTGGGGAACCGCGCCGCTGAAGGTCTCCGCAAAGAATGAGCTCAGCGGGGGCGTGCTGGTTGCGAGTGGATTTGCCTCATCTCTGTAGTTTTGCGATTTTTCAGCGAAGGCTTCCGGGTGGAGTTGCCGCGCAAGGTCTTCGACGGCGGAGACGAGGCGCGGAGCGGGGCGATTGATGGCATCGCTGATCGTGGCGTAACGACGATTGCGAACAGCGTTCAGCAAGCGCCAGCCGGGAAGGTCGGCTAGAGCCTCGGCGCTATGCGGCGCAGCACCGAAATGCGACTCCACAAAAATCAGAAATTCCGGCTGAAGACGGACAACTTCCTCGAGGTTGACTTGGGGCCAGTCGCGCGAGGAATCGATGACAGAGATGGCGCCTGCGTGGCGCAACGCATCCGCAATGAAGGTATCTTTGCCGATGGAGATGAGCGGCTCGGTCCAAACGATGAAGAGAACGCGGCGAGGAGGCACGGAAGCGAGGCGTTCGTGGATGTCCGCTAGCTGACGTTCGAGATCAGTGGTGAGTGTTGCGCCGGTTTCCGGTGCGCCAAGCAGGTCGGCAAGACGAGCGATCGAGGCGATGATGGCGTCGACGGTATGGGGATCGGTAGCGTAGGACGGGATGCCAAGATCCGCGAGGGCCTGGACGGTTTCGAGGCGATTCAGATTTTTCGTTACCAGCACGAGGTCGGGGTGCAGGGCGGCAATAGCTTCGAGGCTGGGATTGACCGCGCCGCCAACTTTTGTTTTGTGTTGCGCTTCGGGTGGGAAATCGCAATAGTCCGTGTCTCCGACAAGGCGATCCTGCAGGCCGAGGGCGTAGATGGTCTCGGTGAGATTGGGAGCGAGGGAGACAATGCGGTGAATGGACTGAGGGACGCGGATCACCCGGCCGACCTCGTCAGTGACCTGTCGGTAGGCAGAAGGCGGCGGGAGCGACGGAGCGGCGGATTGCGAGCCACAAATCGAGGGCCCCGAAAACAGCAAGAGGGTCGCGGCGGCAAGTATAGGTCTCAGCGTCGAATGTCTGAACGTTCGCAAACGATTCCTCATACGAGAATGGCATGCCAACGAAAAAGCCCCATGCGAGCGGCGATGGGGCTCAAAGACCGCGCCCTTTCTCGCGAAAGACGCAATCCCTGCGGCACGGGAGGGTAGCCTGGCTTACGGCTTTTCAGCCGATTACAGTGGCGGGACCGCGGCCGATTTGCACAGCCTTCCCCGCTTCCCTTGCCTGCAAAATTAAACTACGAGTGTATGCCGCGCGGCAAAGAGAGTCAATTGAGCGGTCCAAATGGCGCGGGGTTGCAATCATCTCGTTGTAAGCTTCCCGGTAGAGATGACGCCGTAAAAGCGGCGGCAAGACCGCCGCACTCCAAGAAGATTAGCGATTTTTCCAGTTGGGCTTGCGCTTTTCGACGAGAGCGCGAAGGCCCTCTTGCGAATCCTCGAGACGATAGAGTTCGTTGAGAAAGATGCCCATGGATTTCTTGAGCCCTTCGCGGAGGGACAGTCCCATTCCTCCAAGAATGGCCTTTTTGGCCATAGCTAGAACGGGGCCAGAGTGCGTGGTGATGCGCGTGACAAGCTCGTTGACAGTGGCTTCGAGTTTTGCTTCGGGGACAAGGCGGGTGACCAGGCCGAGCTCATGGGCACGCTCGGCTGAAATGGCTTCGCCAGTCAAAATGATTTCAAGAGCGCGCTTTGGGCCGACCAGGAAGGGCAGGATCGTGGAGGCCAGAGGAGGAAACACGCCGATGGTGATTTCGGGTTGCGCGAAGCGAGCCTTCGGCGTGGCGATGACGAGATCGCCGAAAGCGGCGAGTTCGGCGCCGCCACCGATGGCCGGACCGTTTACAACACAGAGGACGGGCTTGCTGGCTTCGAGCATGGCGGCGAAAGCAGCATGGAAAGCCTCGAGCATCTGGTAGACGCGTTGCGTCGTGTATTCGCCGATGTCCACGCCGCCGCAGAAGACTTTGCACGCGGAATCGATGGCGATGAGCTTGATGTCGTCGCGTTCGCCGGCGAAAACGATGCCGTCGGCGATTTCGCGGAGCATGGCTTCGTTGAGGAGGTTATGCTCGGGGCGATTGAGAGTGAGGCGGGCGACGCCGTCGTCAATGCGAAATTTTATGAACTGAAAGTCTTCCGGTTTGCGACGTACCGCTCCGGTTGTGAATTCATCGGTGCTAACCGTCTCGACCATGCAGTGGCCTCCTGAACCTCGGACGCGTCCAAAGCGAGCAGAAAATTGGGCAAATTCGATGCTAGCACAGGGTTCGCGCCTTGCTCTTTGCGTGAGAGGCGGGCGTGCGCAAACAGTTTGCGGCTCAACTGGCGGGAGAACGTGGTGGTGTAATGAAATAGGCACGCCCTTGCCGGAGCGTCGAGAAGGCGTGCGAACATCGGAAGCGGCACCTATGAGCGATATCAGAACGGATACCGCGTTTGCGGTTCGATTGACCGGCCCGGTGGATAGCGAAGGATTTCCGCCGGAGGGCGCTTGGGAGACGGCGCCGCCGGTTCGCTTTCATTCGGATTGGCAGGGAAAGAATGGGGATAAGCAGCGGGAAACACAGGTGCGGCTGCTATGGAATGACGAATTCTTGTTTGTGCGATTTGACGCGTCCTACACGAACATCACTGTTTTCGAGGATGCGGAACCTTCGGGAAGGCGGGATGGCCTTTGGGATCGCGATGTTTGCGAAGTTTTTCTGCAGCCGCGCGGATCGCATCCGAGTTGTTACAAGGAAATTGAAGTAGCGCCAAACGGGTTTTGGATTGATCTGGAGATTGCGCCCGGAGAAAAGCACGATTTGCGGAGCGGCCTGCGTCGGCGGGTGAGTATCGATGAAAAGTCGAAACAGTGGCATGCGGTTCTGGCGCTGCCGGCGAAGAGTATGGTTAAGCGTTTCGAGATGCCGGTGGTGTGGAGAGTGAATTTTTTCCGAGTGGAAGGGGCTGCTGAGCCACGCTTCTACTCCGCTTGGCGGCCCACGAACACGCCTAAGCCGAATTTTCATGTGCCCGAGGCGTTTGGGGCGCTGGTGTTCACGGACGCGGCGAGCAAAATCCGGGGCTAGCGAAGGAGCTTCTTTTTTTTTATGCTTGCGACGTGCCGCTCCGACGCCGCTTGTTCCTACTCGTAAGTTTGACCAGTATGATGGCAGCCAGCCTTGCGGCGGATGCATCTGCTGCGCGGCCTCGCCAGGCTACAACCTCTCCCGACAATTCTCCCGTGGTGACGAAAGTTGAGCCGCCGAATTGGTGGCTGCGGCTGACGCCGGAGCTCATGGTGTTGCTAAGTGGGCGGCATCTGGAAGCGACGGGAGTCACCTGCAATCTTCCGAATCTGGTGGTGGAACGCACGCAGGCGACGGCGGGCGGGAATTACCTTTTCGTGTGGCTGAAATTGGGAGCGGAGCTGAAATCGGGTACGGCGGTTTGCCGAATCAGTACGCCGACGGGGAGCACGTCGTTCGAACTGCCGCTGGCAGCGCGCGAGCAGACGATTCACAAGTTTCAGGGGCTGACGCCGGCGGACGTGATCTATCTCATCATGCCGGACCGTTTCGCGAATGGGGATACGTCGAACGATGAACCTGCCGAAGCGCCGGGATCACACGATCGTTCGAAGGCGCGCGCCTATCATGGCGGAGATTTGCGGGGGATTCGTGAGCACCTGGATTATTTGAAAGATTTAGGCGTCACGACGCTATGGCTGACGCCGATCGTCAAGAATGGCGCGGCGGAGGAATATCACGGCTACGGGGCGGCCGATTTGTATGCGGTTGAGCCGCACCTGGGAAGTCTGCGGGAATATCAGGAGCTTGTTGCCGCGGCGCACGAGCGGCGCATGAAGATATTGTTCGACATCGTGCCAAACCACGTGGGACCCAAACATCCCTGGGTGGCAAGGCCGCCGCTGCCGGGCTGGTTTCATGGTACGGCGCAGCACCACGTGAATGTTTCGGCGCCGGTGAATGGCACGTTCTACGGCGAAGCGGAAAAGCAAGGGCACGACCTGTTTGAGGCTATCCTCGATCCGCACGCGCCGCCGCGGCTGTGGCGCAACCTGACGGAAGGCTGGTTCGCGGGCGTTCTTCCGGACATGAACACGGAAAATCCGGTGGTGGCGCAATACCTGTTGCAGAACGCAATTTGGTGGGCGGAGTCGTCGGGCCTGGATGGATTTCGCATCGACACGTTTCCCTATGTCTCGCGCCAATTCTGGGCACGATGGCACATGGGTCTGCGGAGGATTTATCCGCAGTTGACGACGATTGGGGAAGTGTTTCATCCGGATGCGAGCGTGACTTCGCTTTTCGCGGGCGGGCAGAGGCGCTACGACGGCATTGACACTGGCGTCACCACGGTTTTCGATTACCCGATGTATTTCGCGCTGCGCGATCTGTTGCTGAACGGTGCGCCCGTTGGACGCCTTGCGGATGTGCTGCGGCACGATGCGCTGTATCCGCGGCCGGATGAACTGGTCACATTTTTTGGAAATCACGATGTCCCGAGGTTTGCGAGCGCGGAGGGGAGTTCGGCGGCGAAACTGAAATTGGCATTTGGGCTGACGCTGACGCTGCGCGGGATTCCGGAGCTTTACTACGGTGATGAGATTGGCATGGCGGGCGGCGGCGACCCGGATAATCGGCGGGATTTCCCCGGGGGCTGGCGCGAGGACTCGCGAAACGCATTCACCGAAGACGGGCGGACGCGCGAGCAACAGGAACTTTTTTCGTTTGTGCAGGGGATTCTGAAGCTGCGGCGCGAACACGCGACACTGAGCAGCGGGCGCCTGTGGCATCTCTTTTCAGATGAAAGTTCTTACGTATTTGCGCGCGAGTCGGAAGAGGAGCGCCTCCTAGTGGTAATTAACAATTCGAGGGCGCGCGCAATCGACGTCACGTTGCGCGATACGCCGATGCAGGGCACAGCTAGCGCTACTCGCTTGTTCGGCGAAGCCGGTGTGAAGCTGGCGGGCGCGGAAGCCCACATCGAGGCGCCAGCGCAGTCGCTTTCCATTTTCGCCTTGAACTGACGATCAAAAAGCCAATTGCGCGGTCCAGTTTTTCGCGGCATCGGGCACGGTGAAAATCACCGAATGGCCGGCAGCGTTGTATCGCCATCCGTGGATGGCATGATCGCCGACCCGAACTTCTTTAGGCTCAGCGCTTGCTCCGAAGACCGTCACTTCGGCGCTGTTCCACCATGGTTGAAAGGCACTCTTCTCCGTCGTCGAGGTAACGGTAATCGAAGCGGGCGATGCTTGACAGGAATAGTTCACACGCAATAGTTCGTTTCTTTGGTACGCGAAGGTGTGGCCGTCGTCTTCGTAGAGCGAGCCGCGGCAATTATCGCCTGGGTAAACGCGCAATTCGAGTGGGCCGCTCGGCTTTTCGCCGGTATTTTGCACGACTGGCTGCGTGGGAATAATCGCGCCGGCACGAACGTAAAGCGGCATCTCGTCGAGAGCGGGGTGCAGAGTGATCTTGTTTCTGCTGTTGAACTTTTGCGAGGTCCAATAGTCATACCAGTCACCCGGCGGGAGTTGCACTTCCTCGGCATCGACCATCTCGGTGGTCACTGGAGCGACGAAAAGGTCGCTGCCGAAGAGAAAATCGCGACTGTTGCCGTAGAAATCTTCGGCTTGGGGATAGTCAAGGAATACCGGACGCATGAAGGGAAGGCCGGTGCGCGAGCTGTCTTCGACGACGGTGTAAATGTAGGGAAGCAACTTGTAACGCAGCTCGACGTAGCGGCGGCGAATGGCTTCGTGCTGCGGTCCGTGGACCCAAGGTTCCTGATCGGCGGTGCCCTTTGCAGTGTGATCGCGGTAGATGGGATTTAGCGCGCCCACCTCGAACCAACGGGTGAGGAGATCGGCGGTCGGCGAGCCGGCGAATCCGCCGATGTCGTCACCGGCCATCGTGTAGCCGCAGAGTCCCAGGCTAAGCAGCATGGGCGTGCTCATATTGAGATGGTTCCACGTGCTGCTGTTATCTCCGGTCCATGTGGCGGCGTAACGCTGTGCGCCGGAGTACGCGGCACGCGTGAGCACGAAGGGGCGCTCGTCGTTCTGAAGCTTGCGCAGACCTTCGTATGTGGCGCGGACGTTTTCCATCCCATATACGTTGTGGATAGCGCGATGATCGAGTGTCGTTCCGTCGTCGAGGCGGTGCACAATGTCGAGCGGCATAGTCTTGTCGGCGCGCTCGAAAACGGACGGCTCGTTCATGTCGTTCCAAAAACCAGCGACGCCCATACCCACAAAATCTTTGTAGAGAGTTCCCCACCAGTCGCGCGCTCGCGTCAGGGTGAAGTCAGGGAATACGCTTTCGCCGGGCCATACCATTCCGACAAAAACGGAGCCGTCAGAGTTCTTAACGAAAACATCGTTCTTGGTGCCGGAGTCGTACGGGAAGTAGCCGTGGCCTGGATCTTTTTTGATGTGCAGATCGGTAATGGTGACCAGGTGAAAGCCTTGTGAGTGCAGGTCGGCGACCATCTGCTCGAAGTGCGGGAAATACTCTCGGTTTATGGTAAACGGGGCATTCCCCTGCTGGTAGTCGATGTCCAGATAAAGGACGTCCGCTGGGATTTTCTTGTCTCGCAGCGTGCTGGCAATTTCGCGGACGCGGGCCTCGGGATAGTAGCTGTAGCGACTTTGCTGATAGCCAAGCGTCCAGAGCGGCGGCAGAGGTGTGCGGCCGACGAGCGCGGTGTATTCCTGGACGACCTTCTTAGGATCAGGGCCGGCGAAAAAATAATAGTTGAGCTCGCCGCCTTCCGCGCCGAAAGAAAAATAGTCCGGCGATTCTTTGCCAAAATCGAAGCTGGTGCGATAGGTGTTGTCGAAGAACACGCCATAGGCGGTGCCTTTGTTCAGGCCCATGAAAAAAGTGATCGTCTTGTACATAGGATCGGTGGACTCGCCCCAGCCGAAGACATCGGAGTTCCACATGGTGAAGGCGCGGTTGCGGCGATTCATCGGACCGGTCTTATCGCCCAGGCCGTAATAGTTTTCGTCGGCTGGCATTTTTTTCCAGACGCGGACGCGGGGCCCGTCGAACGCCATCGGGAGCGCCGGCTCGTCGGCCAGAAGCACATTGCCTGCTGCATTGGCAAAGCGAATGAGCAACGGGGATTTTTGCGCGATGACGGTGATATTTCCGACGGTCATCCTCAGCTCATTCTTCGTGTCTTCCACTTTCACCGCCGGGGGCTGGGGCGGTGCCACGACGGCCCAGGAGGAATCCTTCGGGAAATTGCCCAGAGGCGCGACGCGCACGCGGACAGTCGCGTCATTGAAGGCGGTAATGCGCACTTTGGCGCGTCCGGCGGTCAGCTCAACGCCATCTTTGAGTTTTTCGACTCGCTGCACTGCGCCGAGGTGCTGCCAGCCCTGCCCGTAGGCGCACATGGCGCAGGATGCGAATGCGAGCAAAGTTAATGCGAAGCGTCTTGCGAGGACGAGCATGAATTTCTCCCTGTCTTAATGATGTGCCGACGACCCGAATCTGAAGGGGACTTCAGCGTATACCAACTGTGTTGCCCTAAGCTGCCAACCACGCCTCGAATAGCGCGGAAGCCTTAGCGCCTTCGATACGGCGGCGTACTGCATCCATCACGCGGCACCGCAGAGTGGTATTGCCATAAAAACCGAGCCAGTAAGGAACGTGCAGTTCGAGAGGCTGTGGCGCGACTTCCAATTGCAGATCGCGCAGCTTGAAAAAGCCTTGCTGAAAAATGACGCGCAGAACCTTTTGGCGGAGTGCGGCCTCGGCGCAAGCCCGTAGCAGCGAAGGCGCGATGCGATTTCGCGTTTGGATGCTGACGAGATCGTTTGCGACGGGTACTCGCGGAAATGTGAAGAGATCGAGTGAACCGTTCACGGCGTCCATGGCGAAAAGGGTTGAATGCGCGGCACGGCCTATACGGTACTGCACGCGATAGAGCCAGTATGGGACGTAGACGTCAGCGATTCGCTGCAACGGGCCGCTGCGCATTCTCCAGTAAAAAGTGGAAAGCCCGCCGCGGGAAAACGCTCGCAGGGCTTCCTGCTGGGTGACGTTCGGCTTCAAAGTCTGGATGTACGTTGCGCCCATGGAATTTGCGGTGCCGCCGAACCCCTAGCGGAAGTAAATCCATAGGCCGATTACCGTGGCCAGGAGCAATAGGCTGAAAACGACGTTGACGCGGTGCTCCAAAGGAGTCTCGTGCGCAGGCTTACGCACTGGCGTGCCAACAGGAACGGCGTCCATCTTTTCGTCCACCGTGGCGAAGGTCAATCCAGCCAGGCGCTTGCGGTCGGGAGCGGGGGTCATCAGGCTGACCGCGATCAGCACGGCGGAACAGATCACGAACATGAAAATGGCGTAATGCAGGAAGTTCATGTCGATGAGCCAACGGACAGCCGGCGATTGGAAGTGGTTGCCGCCCGCGCGGTCCGCGAGTTCCAGGATGAAGCGAGTGGCGCCCAGGACAAAGCCTGTCAAAAGAGAGGTGATGGAACCGGCGCCGTTGAGCCTGGGCCAGAGGATTCCAAGAATGAAGCAAGCCGAGATCGGAGGACTGATATAGGCCTGCACGCTTTGCAGGTAGATGTACAACTGGCTGCTGATGTAGCCAATAAACGGAACCCAGAGGAGGCCGAGCAGAACCATCATGCCAGTGGCGACTCGGCCGAAATTGACGAGTTGTCGCTCCGAGGCTTGCGGACGAATCTTCTTGTAGAAATCGAGAGTGACGAGGGTGGATGCGGAATTGAAGACGGAACTCATGGCGCCCATCACGGCGGCAAGCAATGCGGCCATCACCAGGCCGACGAGACCGACGGGCAAAAGATTGAGGACGAGCGTGGGATAAGCAAAATCGGGCTTCTTGACCTGCTCGGGGAAAAGGGCGAAGGCGATGATGCCAGGCAGAACGAGCATGAAGACGGGAAGGATTTTCAGGAAGCCGGCGAAAATTGTTCCCGCTTTGGCGTGGCCCTCATCTCGCGCGGAGAGCACGCGCTGCACGATGACCTGGTCGGTACACCAATACCAGATGCCAAGGATCGGCGCGCCGAAAAAAATGCCGGTCCATGGAAAGCTTGGATCGGAGATAGGCTTGATCATGTGGAAGTAGTCTGGCGGCACCATCGTGCGCAGATGCGCCAGGCCACCGACACGCCCGAGGCCGATGATGGTGAGGGCGACGGCGCCGGTGATCAGAATCAGAGTTTGAACGGTATCGGTGTAAATGACGGCGGCCAACCCGCCGGCGACGGTGTAAATTCCGGTGGCGATGACCAGAACAACGGCGGTCTTCCATAACGACCAACCAGCTACGCGTTCAAGCACCACGCTGGCGGCATAGAGCTGCACGGAGATTTTGGTGAAGATGTAGGCGATGATGGAAATGCCGGCCAGATACACGGCGGACTGACGATTGAAGCGGCGCTCCAAAAATTCGGGCATGGTGAAAACATTGCTACGCAGGTAGAAAGGCACGAAAACCCAGCCGAGAACCAGCAAAATCAAACAGGCCAGCCATTCAAAATGGCCTACAGCCAGTCCGGAAGACGCACCCGTGCCGGATAGCCCGATGAAATGTTCGGTGGAGATATTGGAAACGAACAAGGATGCGCCGATGAAAAACCATCCGATATCGCGGCCCGCAAGAAAGTAATCTTCGGAAGTGCGTTCCTTCCGCGCGAAGTACATGCCGATGCCAAAAACGATGGCGAAATAGACCCCGATGATGACGAGGTCTATCGTTGCCAGGTTGCGGTGCGCGACCGCGACCTCAGACGCAAACAGCATCTATGCCTCCTAGGAAATGCTTCCTTGCCTGCCGTGCCACAGCTTCACCTGCACCCTGAAGCGGGCGCGAGAAGCCGGGCTGCCCCTGCCACTGCGAGATCTTCTGGAAACTGACGCGCGCGAAGTCTATAACACTAAGAGTGCAGGCTCAATGGGTAGAGTGTAGACGTGCCAGGCAGTCCGCAGCAATCGGTTGCTGCACCACAATCGTTTAGGCCATCATTTCCCCTCATGCCGATCCTCGCTCTGCAGAACGTCACCAAGGACTATTTCAGCGATGGGCAGCCGGTGCGGGCGCTCAATGATTTGTCGCTGGAGGTTTCGCGCGGCGAATTTGTTGCCCTGGTGGGACGCAGCGGTTGCGGGAAGTCGACCTTGCTGAGCCTGGCCGGCGCGATGGACTTCCCCAGTTCGGGTACGGTGCTCGTGGATGGCGTGGCAACAACGACCTTGCAAGACGATGCACTGGCCCGGGTCAGACGCGAAAAAATCGGGTTTATCTTCCAGTCTTTTCAGCTAATTCACACACTCACTGTATTCGAAAATGTCGAGCTGCCGCTGCTGCTGGCGGGCAAGAAGAACGCTCGAGAGATCGCGCGGGAACGGCTTTCCTGGGTAGAACTGGACGAACTTGGCGCGCGCTATCCACATCAGCTTTCGGGCGGGCAGATGCAGCGTGTGGCGATTGCACGGGCGCTGGTGCAAAACCCGGCCATCCTGCTGGCGGACGAACCGACCGGCAACCTGGATACGTCGACCGGAAATTTAATCCTTGGACTGCTGCAGCGCCTCACGCGCCAGCAAAATACCGCAACCATAATGGCCACGCACAGCGCGGAAGCGGCGGCGCTCGCGGACGTTGTAGTGAGGCTGCGGGACGGGGAAATCGCGGAAATGAAGCGGCGCTAGCGATGTCACGACTGCTTATTTTCTATCGCTTGATTGTTCGCCCGCTATTCCGCGAGCCGGTGCGCACTTCGTTGACGCTTTTGGCGATCGCGCTGGGCGTTGCCGTGGTGCTGGCCATCGACCTGGCAGGCACGGCGGCGGCAGGGTCGTTCCGGTCGTCGATGGAAACGCTTGCGGGAGAGAACGATCTGGAAATCGTAACCGCGGGCGGCATTCCAGAAAATGTGGTGGGAACGCTGGAAGCTTTGCCCTATCCGCTGCGGATTACGCCGCGGATCGAGGACTATGCGATCGGCGCGGAGAGGAAGCAGACGGTTCCGTTGGTTGGAGTGGATCTTGTGGCCGAAGCTGCGCGCGGCAAGGGTTCTCTCGGTTTGGCAGCCGCTGGCAGCGTATGGAAATATCTATCCGCGAAGGACAGCGTCTGGGTCGGCGCCCAATATGCCCTCAAACGCATCGGCCGCGTCGATCGGATTTTGGTCCGAGTGCCGCAATATCCGAATCTGGAAGAATGGCAGCGACGCCTTGAGCAAGCACTGCCGCCAGGAATGCAGGTGCGCGCGGCAGGCGCAGGAACCAACGAGAATCGCCGTATGCTGGCAGCGTTTCGTTGGAACCTGAGGCTGCTGAGTTATATCGCGTTAATTGTCGGCGCGTTTTTGATTTACAACACAATTTCCGTTTCCGTGGTGCGGCGGCGCGCCGAAATTGGAATCGTTCGCGCACTGGGCGCCAGTCGCGGGTTGGTTTTGGGGGCGTTCGTTGGAGAAGCGGCGTGCTTCGGCTTCCTCGGCGCTTTGATCGGCATCCCGTTAGGCCGACTGATGGCCGACGGGGCAGTGCGACTGATGGGCGCCACCGTGCAAGCGCTGTACGTTACCAGCCGGCCCGGGGTGATCGCGTTGACCACGGTTCCCGTCTTGTTGGCGGTGCTCGTCGGCGTCGGAGTCGCGGTAGCTTCGGCGTATTCTCCCGCGCGCGAAGCTTCTTTCGTTTCGCCGATCGAGGCGATGGCGCACGGGCGGCGGGAGCATGCGACGCGCGTGAATAAAAGGCGCGACGTATGGATTGCGGTCGCGCTGGCATTGGCGGCAGCAGCGGCGACGCGGGCTCCCGCAGTTGGCGGCAAGCCACTGTTCGGTTATTTCGCGGCACTCCTGCTGATTTGCGCGTCGGCGTTTGCGATACCGGCGTTGGTCGACGCAATCGCCGCTACTGCTGGTGCGGCGCTAAAGAGGGTTGTCGGTATTGAGGCTTTGCTTGCGTCGCGGAGCGTTTCGTCTTCGCTGCGGCGCACGTCCGTGCTGGTGGGCGCGCTTTCCACGGCGATTGCCATGATGACCGCGGTGGGCATCATGGTCGGCAGCTTTCGCGAGACGGTTTTGCTTTGGATGGGCGACCAGCTCCCCGCGGACCTGTACCTGCGCCCCGCGGGAAATCCCGCTGCCGACCGGCATCCGACGATTTCCATCGAGCTTACGGAAAAAATCGCGCGACTGCCGGGCGTCGCGGCAATCGACCGGCTCCGCGAATACGAGATCAGCTACGAAGGCATGCCCGCGGGGCTGGGATCCGTCGAGCTGAATATCCTGCGCTCGTATCACAATGCGGACTTCCTGTCCGGACGCAAGACCAATGAGGTTTTGGCGGAGTTGCGCGACTCCGACGCAGTTCTGGTGAGCGAACCATTTGCGAATAAGCATCGCTTGCGCGCAGGCGACCCCATCACGCTGTCTCTTGGCGAGAGCCGGGCCTCCTTTCGGGTCGTCGATGTTTACTATGACTATTCCAGCGAGCGCGGCAGCATCCTGATGGACCGCAACGTCATGCTGCGCTATTTGCAGGATCCCGCTGCTTCCAATTTGGCGGTTTATGCTGCGCCCGATGCGCGCGTTGAAGATGTTCGCGCGGAAATCGAACGGGCAGCCGCCGGGCATCGCGTCCTGATGTTCACCAATCGCGACCTGCGCGGCGAGGCGCTGCGTATCTTTGACCGTACGTTTGCGATTACCTATGCCCTGGAGGCGATTGCGGTGCTCATTGCGGTGATGGGTGTTGCCGGCGCGCTGCTGGCCCTGGTGATCGATCGACGCCGCGAGTTGGGCCTGCTTCGTTTTCTTGGCGCTGCGAGCGGTCAAATTCGCAAACTCATCGTCATTGAGGCAGGACTAATCGGCTTGCTCGCCAATTTTGGCGGTATCGTGCTGGGCTTCGCGCTTTCTCTCATTCTTATTTATGTCATCAACAAACAGTCGTTCGGCTGGACGATTCGCTTTCATTGGCCGGTGGCGGTTCTTCTGGGAGCGCTGACGATGGTGTATGTGGCGACGGTTTTAGCGGGCTTGTACCCCGCACGCGTTGCCGTGCGACTGAATCCTGTCGAGGTCGTCCATGAAGAGTAGATGGACGTGTCTTGTGGCGCTGCTCTTGCTTGCCACCGCGGCAACGGCGCAATACAGGGTTGCTCTTCCCGGTTATCGTTACAAATTTCCTCGGGATCATTTTAATCATCCGGATTTTCAGACGGAGTGGTGGTATTACACCGGCAACGTCAAGTCACCGGACGGGCGTCGTTTTGGATTTGAGTTGACGTTCTTTCGGTTGGGTGTCGATCGTGATGTGAATGCAACCGGCGCGTGGGAGGTGCACGACCTGTATCTCGCGCACCTTGCGCTAAGCGATTTAGATGGCGGCAATTTTCTCCATACGGAACGCGCCAACCGCGCGGGCCCGGGCATTGCCGGTGTAAGCGAGATAGAGCGTCGAGTGTGGAACGGAAATTGGCAAGCGGCTTGGCGCGGTGACGAGCAAGTATTGCAAGCTATTGACGACCGCTTCGCACTTCACTTCACCCTGCGATCCGCGAAGCCACCGGTAATCCACGGAGAGAACGGTGTCAGCCAAAAGGCGGAAGGGGCGGGACGCGCGTCTCATTACATTTCGCTTACCCGGCTAGATACTGGGGGTGAAATCGATCTGGGCGGCACAAAGTTTCAAGTTGCGGGCACGTCGTGGATGGATCACGAATTCTTCACTCATCAACTGGAGGCCGAGCAGGTGGGGTGGGACTGGCTGAGCGTTCAACTCCAGGACAACACCGAGCTGATGCTGTTCCACATTCGACGCAAGGATGGTGCGATCGATTCGTTCTCTGCGGGAACGTTTGTGGATGCGCGCGGCAACAGCATGCATCTGCGCAAAGACGAATTCACGCTGGAACCGGCGGGACCTGCATGGACCAACCCTACGACGGGCGCGGCGTATCCGCTACGCTGGAAAATATCCGTCCCAAAACTGGGAATTGCGCTGGAAAGCTCGACCTCGCTGCCTTCGCAGGAGTTAGCATCCCCGGCGGGATTGGTACCAGCCCATTGGGAGGGCGCCGTAACCTTCACCGGCAGCAAAGGAGGGCTGCCAATCAGCAGTGTCGGATATTTGGAGATGACGGGATACGATCATCCCTTAGGAGTACTGCGGCAAAAATAATAGAAAGCCGGAGCGAGAGTGCGCCCCGGCTCATAAAAAAACCGATCTATTCGATTAATGCTGCCCGGCGCTGCGGATTTTTTCGCGGGTCGTGGTTTCTTCGGCGCCGTACGTGCGCGAAAAATCGTCTACTTGGCGTTCCGCCTCATCCTTGGCCATACCATAGCGTTCCTGAATCTTGCCAACGAGTTGATCGCGCTTCCCGCTAATCACCTGGAGATCATCGTCGGTCAACTTACCCCACTTCGCCTTAATCTTTCCGACCGCCTGCTTCCACTTGCCTTCGATTTGGTCCCAGTTCATGGAAACCTCCTGTTCAATTCTTCCGGAAACTAGGGAAACACGAAGACGGTAGTGAGGGAATACGGCGGAGGATGGACGACGCCCTACGAAGGGGCAGGTGGCGCGGGATACAGTGGTCTACCGAGATGGGTCAAGCTTCAATGATGTTATTGCGAACGGCGTAGCGCACCAATTCGCTGACCGAGTGACAATCCAGCCGCCGCATGATGTTGGCGCGGTGCGTTTCCGCCGTCTTAACGCTCAAACCCAATTGCACAGCCACTTCCTTGCTGCTTTTGCCTTCGGCAAGCAGTTGCACAATCTCCCTTTGACGGGGAGTGAGCCGCGTTTTCGGAGACTCCCTTTGCGGCTTCTCCTTTTTGGGTCCTTGGTCCAAGTAGCCATCCAGGACCATCTGCGCTACCTTGGCGGTGAAAAATGTCTTATTGCTTCGCACAGCATTTACCGCTGTCACGAGGTCGCGGCTGGCATCGGTTTTGAGCACATAGCCGCGTGCGCCCGCATCCAGCACATCGCGAATGAGAGGATCCGATTCGTGCATGGTTAGGATTAGAATCTTTGCCCGCGAATCGTTTTTTAGCATCTGACGCGTCGCTTCCAAGCCATTTAGCGACGGCATTCCAAGGTCGAGCACCGTTACGTCGGGATGCAACTCCTTGGCCTTCTCCACGGCTTCACGCCCGTCGCTGGCCTCCCCGGCCACTTGCCACCCTGGTTGGGCTTCGAGAAGCGAACGCAAACCCTTGCGCACGATTTCGTGATCATCAGCCACTAGCAGACGAAGAGCTTCCATTTGATGTTCCTCCCAAAGGGCGCTTGCGGAATCCTGAATTCTGCGTGCCTGTCGGCTTGTACTCTATTGTGTCTTTTCTTGCGCGCACACGTACAATGCGCGCTTACAGGGAAGCATTCATCCCACCATTCCCAGGGTGAATAATGCGTTCAGCTAAGTGACTGCAGGGTAGTGGTTTATAAAACGATTAAGTTTTAGTACCAGGGATGTATCGTGTATGCGGCGCTGAAGTTTTTACATTTCCTCACTCCGAAGCATGCAGTCTTTACGGCATCCCTTACGGTTCAGCCGCACGTCAACCTGGGGGTATTCGCACTACACGATGGTTTGCGAACCGCTAGGGTCTAGGCCGTATGGAGTGCGTTTTCGCTCTTTGTAAAGCTGATTGAAGAATCGTGGCCCCCACGAGTAACAAGGGTCCATTCCACAGCCCGATTCCAAAATTGGGCACATCCAACCGCAAAAACGTACAGGAGGGAGTACATGCTGCGCTGGGCACTCGGATTTTTTATCGTCGCGCTGATCGCTGCGTTGCTGGGCTTTACCGGAATTTCGGTGGCTGCAGCCGGCATCGCCAAGATCCTGTTTTATTTGTTTTTGATTCTGTTCCTGGTCACCTTGATGGGCCACCTGCTGCGCAGATCCTGAGGCGTGGCTGAAAGTTATGAGACTCATTGGCATCGCATTAATTGTTATCGGCATTCTCGCGCTCGCGTATCAGGGCATTACGTACACGACGCACAAGAAAGTCCTGGATATCGGACCCATTCAAGCCACCAAGGAAGAGCACAACACAATTCCGATACCCCCGATTCTCGGAGCGTTGGCATTGATAGGCGGGGTGGTGATTCTTGCATCGGACCGCCGTGCTCCGTGAAGCGCAAGATGTCCTGGTCATCGGTTGTAAGGAGGCAGTTTTGATGAAAAATAAGCGATTTACAGTGCTAGCAGCCGGATTGATGGCACTGATCTTTCTGTCGTGGTCGGCGATTGGGTCAGCGAAGGACAAAGACGAAAAAGAAGTCGACCGTATACAAAATGCCGGAACGGTTCTCAAAGAGATTCTCGATATCCCGGACGACATTCCGCGGGACTTGCTCGACAAAGCACGCTGCGTAATGGTGTTCCCCTCGGTTGTTAAGGCCGCCTTCGTTGTGGGTGGCAGCTATGGACGCGGGGTGATGGTTTGCCGCACGGGCAAAGACTTCACGGGCCCGTGGGGCGCGCCGGCGATGATGGCTCTAGAAGGCGGGAGTGTGGGCTTCCAAATCG